>Ga0114969_10001580_pt1 | contig 19297 bp, 7 predicted proteins | sample M_130807_MF_Meta_FD_87316 | JGI IMG/M metagenome (GOLD analysis project Ga0114969, IMG submission 87316) | Freshwater microbial communities from Lake Montjoie, Canada to study carbon cycling - M_130807_MF_MetaG | ecosystem: Environmental > Aquatic > Freshwater > Lake | place: Lake Montjoie...
CGTCGAATCGCGGCTGCGCGAACAGATCAAGTCACTGACAGGCCAGCTCAGGACGGCTGAGACGGAGAAAGCGACACTCCAAACCGAAAAGACGGCGCTCGAGGAGAAGGTGAAAGTCAGCGCGACGGCAGTCGTTAAACTCGACAAGGATCTCACCACGGAGACTGAGCGGGCGAAGAAGGAAGGCGAAATGCTGCGAACCAAGATCACGGAGAAGGAAGCCGAACTCGCGCAGAAACAGGCGGAGCTTGCGAAGGCGACGGATTTCGGGACCAAGGCTGCGGACCTTGCGCGCAAGACCGATGCAGCACGCAGCAAGCTTGATGCGGAGAACATCCTGCTGAAGCGCATCGTCGCCGATCAGCGCACGAAGAACGGGAAGATGTTCGAGATCGGGAACGAGATTCTCACGCGCTACCAGAAATTCGGCTTCGGCACGGCGATCACGTCGCGCGAGCCGTTCGTGGGCATCACGCGTGCGAAGCTGGAGACGCTCGTGGAGGAATACGGTGGCAAGATCGCCGAGCAGCGGATCAAGGCCGTGGGCGGAACGCCTGTCGCGAAATCTTCACAAGAGGCATCGAAGAAGCCCAAGGCCGCGCCGTCTGATACACGCCGTCCGAAGGAATAATCTCCAGCCAAACCCAAAATATCGAGTGAACCCGCAACGCCAGCGACACAGCCAGCATCAGGATCAGAGAATTTGCGCGCGTCCATTCGCGCGAAGGCGGAACTCCCCGCGCTGCCTGTTCCGTTTCTCCGCGGCACTCGGTGTGTGCGTCACGCTCGCAACCACGCTGACTGCAAACGGGCGCGACATTCTGCGCGGGGGCAGCGGCGGGAATTCCGTGCCGAGCGCGCAGGGCATCACGACCGGCGCATCGAGCGGGGCGGTGGCGAGCCAGGCGCGTGCGAATGCGATGGATGCGATGGCGCGGACGACGCGCGCATTGCAATCCGTGCAGGCCATGCAGACGGCGGCGCGTGCGGCCGCGATCACCGGGCCGAACAACCTCGGCATGAATCCGAACATGCCGGCGGTGCAACTTCCGAATGTGCCGAACGGAATTGTCGCCGGCGGATTGGTGCCGGATTCGGGCCTGCCCGCTGCGGGCACTAAGCCCGGTTCGTTTGTGATGCCGCCATCATGGAGAGGCGTCGGTGAACTTTCGCAGGCATCCGACGGATCTCCCGGCGGCACGACGACTGTCAACATCAAGCAGACTTCGCAGCAGGCGATTTTGAACTGGAACAAGTTCAACATCGGCAAGCAGACGAAGCTGAACTTCGATCAGAGCGCGGGTGGCGCGAATGCGGGGCAGTGGATCGCGTTCAACAAAATCAGCGATCCCTCCGGCGTGCCATCGCAGATCCTCGGTTCGATCACGGCGCAAGGGCAGGTGTATGTGATCAACCAGAACGGCATCATCTTCGGCGGGTCGTCGCAGGTGAACACGCGCGCACTCGTCGCATCGTCGCTGCCGATCAACGACAACCTCGTGAAGCAGGGACTGCTGAACAACCGCGATGCGCAGTTTCTTTTTTCATCGGTGACGGTACCGGGGGGCTCGGATGGCACGCCGTCCTTCGTGCCCGCTCCGCCGCCCGCGGGAAAAATCGGCGCGATCACCTTACAAAAGGGCGCGCAGATCAGCAGCACGCAGAGCGGCGACGGCAATGGCGGGCGCGTGATGCTCGTCGGGCCGGAGGTCACCAACGATGGCACGATTTCGACGCCCGGCGGACAGACCGTCCTCGCCGCGGGCAATCAGGTCGCGATCGCGGCCCATGCATCGAACGACCCGAGCCTGCGCGGAATTGACGTGTGGGTGGGCCGCGTCGAGACCGGCGCGGGAACCGCGACGAACAGCGGCATCATCTCCGCGCCGACGGGCGCCATCACGATCACCGGGCGCTCGGTGAACCAGAATGGCATCGCGAACAGCACGACAAGCGTAAGCCTCAACGGGCGCATTGATCTCATCGCGAGCTATGGCGCGGTCGGAAATCCGAACTACGACAACGCCGGCACCGGCGCATCCGGCGGGCCCCCGTTCCTTTTTCAAAACACCGGCACGGTCACATTCGGCAGTGGCAGCGTCACCCGCATCTTGCCCGACTACGAGAGCACGAAGACTGTGCCGGGCACGGCGCTGCCGCAGAATTCGAAGATCAATGTCGAAGGTCTCGCGATTCATCTCGGGCAAGATGCGACAATCCTCGCGCCGAGCGCGAACGTCTTGATGCGCGCGGGCGTGTGGCCGTATGCGGATTCCGATGGCAACGGCACGACGCTGCTTGCGGACGGCACGGAGGAATCCGGGCTGAACAATTTTTTCTCTGGCACCAGCCAGCGCTTCCTCTTTTCCGGCGGACAAATCTACCTCGACCCCGGCGCGCTCATCAATGTGGCCGGCAGCACGGATGTCGCCGTGCCGCTGTCGCAGAACATCCTTCCTGTGGAATTCCGCGGCACCGAACTTGCGGACTCACCGCTCCAGCGCGGCAGCCCGCTGCGTGGCGTGCCGCTCACAGTGGACATCCGCCGCACGGGCGTGAACAACGGGCGCTACTGGATCGGCACGCCGCTCGGCGACGTGACGGGCCTCGCGGGAATCATCGAGCGGAACGCTGCACAGCTCACGATGGCGGGCGGCACGGTGAACATGCAGGCCGGCGGTTCCATCGTCGTGCGCAGCGGTGCGACGATTAATGTCTCCGGCGGCTACGCGGTAAACGAGGGCGGCATGGTGCAGACTTCGCGCCTGCTGCGCGGCGGCAACCTCGTGGACATCCAGAATGCGTCGCCGGGCCAGAGCTACGATGGCGTGTACACCGGCACCTTCACGGTGAACTATTCGCGCTGGGGCGTCGCGCAGACCTTTGCAGGATCGCCATGGATGACGGGCGCGCACTACGAGGCGGCCTACGTGCAGGGCGCAAACGGCGGCACGCTGAATCTCTCCGCCGCGAGCATGGCGGTGGATGGCACGCTGCTCGGCCTCACGATCGATCCGCCCCGCACCGTCTCGGCTTCTCCGCAGATGAGCGGTGTGCATTTCACGTTTGCCGCCGAGCGCAGGTTCGACAACGGCCCGGGCAACTTTGAATTTCTCACCGCATCACCAACTCCGCCGGCGATCACCTTTGGAAGCCAGACCCTGCCTTCCGCTGGGGATTTCAAGCTCGTCAACGAAGTGCCGGCTCCACTCTCGGCGGCACGGACATCGGCGTCCATCCTGTCGCCGACGCTGCTGACAAGCGGCGGATTCGGAAGCCTCAGCGTGGAAAACTACGATGGCTCGATCACCGTGCCCGCCGGTGTGCCACTCACGACGGCGCCGCGCGGCTCAATCTCGCTGAGCGGGGCAAACGTCACGGTTCAAAGCACTGTCAGCGCACCGGGAGGCAGCCTCAGTTTCACAGCCTCCACGATTTCTCCTGCGGCCGCTGCGGAATTCCCGATCGTGAATCCCGCGGGTGCGCTCGCACCGCGGCCAGATCCGAAGCGCGGCACTTTCACGCTCGTATCCGGAGCGGCGCTCATCACCGCGGGCCTGCGGCTGGACGACCGCCCTGGGAGCGCGACCGCATTTTCGCAACCGCTCGTGCTCGACGGGGGCAGCATTTCGGTGAACGCGTTCGGCGCAATCCTCGCGACTGGCAGCGCGATGGACGTCTCCGGCGGCGCGACCATCGCCGCGAAGAATGCGGTGACCTACGGCAATGGCGGAAGCATCTCGGTTCTCACGGGGAAGGATCCGGTTTTTCCCTCGGTCATCGGCGGCCAGTTGTCGCCCGGCTCGTCCTTTGCCGGCTACTCGGGGAAAACGGGCGGCTCTCTCACTGTGCAGGCGGGGCAGGTTCAAGTCGGCGGCTCGGCAGTACCGGCATCCGTGGTGCTGCTCCCGCAGGATTTCTTCAGCCGCGGAGGTTTCACGAGCTACTCGATCACGGGAATCGGCGCGCCCTCGGCAGCAGCCGCGGTGCCGGGCGAACCGAATCCGTGCGGCCCCGCGATCGTGATTGCACCCGGCGCGAACGTCATCGCAGTCGCGGACAAGCTGGCGCTGCAGCCGGCAGTCGCAGGCATGGAGGCACCCGTATTTGGCGTTGTGCGGCGCTCGCAGGGCGAACGCCAGCCCGTGAGCATCAGTTTTTCCGCGTCGGGATCGGATGATTCGTTCACGCCGAATGTCCTCGAGGTTCGCGGCGACATCATCGTCAGCCACGGCGCGACGGTCGCGACCGATCCGGGCGGATCGCTTTCTTTCAAAGGGCAGACACTTACCGTTCATGGCTCGCTGTCCGCCCCTGGCGGCGCCATCACGCTCTCCGGCGCGGGAAGTTTTCCGGTCGCGCCAAACATTGCCGCCGTCGCATCGGTCGCATTGCCAACTGTCGTCATCGGAGCCGAGGCGAGAGTCTCCGCGGCGGGTGCCGCCGTTTACGTCCCGGACGCCTACCGTCGCCGTCGCGGGCCACTGTTTTCCGGCCGGAGCATCTCCGTGTCGGGCAACATCGTCGCGGCACGCGGCGCAGTGCTCGACGTCTCGGGGGCCTCCGCCATTTTTGACGCGAGTCCCGATTCCCTCGGGAACGCAGGCACAGTCTCGGTGCCGCTGAACAGCGGGCTCACCGCGCCGCTTTGGAAACTGCGGACGGTCCCCATAATTTCCGAGAGCAACGGAGGAACGATCGATCTGAACGGATCCAAGATGCTGTTCACGGATGCCACGCTGCTCGGCCGTGCGGGTGGCCCAACCGCTTCCGGCGGATCACTTACGGTCTTTTCCGGAAAATTCTACGGCGGAGGCACGCCGCGGACGAGCGCGGACATCAATCTCGCCGTCACGCAGGGCGACCTGACGATTCCCGCGGCGAACACGAATCCGAGAGTCGGAGTGGCGATCCTCAGCAGCGGCGGGAGCGTCATTCCGGCGATGGGATACTTCGCGGCGAACAGCTTCAACAATGGCGGTTTCGACTCGCTCGACCTCGGCGCGAAATTCATCAACTCAAGCCCGGTATCATTTGGCGGCAATGTGGACTTCCAAGGCCCGGTCTCGATCTCCGTGCGTGGGAATCTGAGGATCGCAGCAGGCGGTGTGATTCAGGCAAATGCGGCGGTCAATCTCACCGCGGGCTATGCCGCGCTCGGGCAGCTTTTCCACGCGCCGCTGAATCCCGGCGACGTGTTCCTGCCGTTCGTGCTCTTTCCAGTGATCACGAACGATCTCTACACATTCGCCCCGACCGCCGGGACCGGGAGCCTCACGGTAAAGGCGAAGCTGATTGATGTCGGCAACCTCTCGCTGAACGGAATCGGACGCACGAGCCTCGTCGCGGACGGCGGAGACATCCGTGGAAACGGGACATTCAACATGGCAGGCGATCTCACGCTCCGAGCCGCGCAGATCTATCCGCCCACGTCGTCGTCGTTTGACATCTTTGCGTTCGACAACGGCGCGACCCCCGGATCGGTGACGATCACCGGTTCGGGTTCGCGGGAGACTCCGTACTCGGCCGGCGGAAGCCTCCGCATTTTCGCATCGAAAATCACCCAGGGCGGCGTGCTGCGCGCACCCTTCGGCACGATCACGCTCGGCTGGGACGGCACGGATCAGAATCCCGCCACGGCGGCAATTGATGCGCCAAGCAATGCCATCAGCGGCACGACCATCGCGGTGCCCGTGGCCTCAGCCGTCACGCTCAAGGCTGGCAGCATCACCTCTGTCACCGCGAGGACTCTCGCGGGCAGCGAGATGCTCATCCCGTTTGGACTGAGCACGGACGGAAGCTCGTGGATCGATCCGCGCGGCGTGAACGTGACTTCCGCAGGGCTTCCCGAAAAACGGATCTCCGTCGCCGGGAATTCCGTGATCACGGAAAAAGGCTCCGTCGTGGATCTGCGCGGCGGCGGGGATCTCTACGCCTACCGGTGGGTGTCGGGCACGGGTGGCAGCACCGATTTGTTGAGCACTCCCGCCGGCGCGTGGAACAGCACCACCGATTACCAGCCCGGCGGCCTTGTGACATTCGGAGGCCAGACGTGGGCCGCCCGCGTGCGATCCAGCGGCCACACGCCGTCCATCGGCATTTATTGGTCGAAGGTCGCCGACTCCTTCGCGATCGTTCCCGGCTACTCGTCCGACTTCGCGCCGTATGCGGCGTTCAACACCGGCGCAAATTCCAGCCTGCTCGGCGGCGATCCCGGCTACGTCAGCTCGTCGCTGCACATCGGCGATCAGGTTTTCCTCGAGAGCGCTCCCGGCCTCGCGGCCGGTACGTACACCCTGCTGCCGCGGCGTTACGCGCTGCTGCCGGGCGCATCACTCGTCACGCCCGTTCCAGACGCATCCTTCGGCACGATCTCGATGCCCGACGGCTCGGTGTCCGTCGCAGGGTACCGTGTGAATGCGTTCAGCCGTCCCGCGGGCGCTCCCGCGATCCGTTCGCAGTTCGAGGTCGCATCCTCCAGCGTCGTGCATTCGCGCGTCACCTACGATTCGTACTACGGCAACGCATTCCTAGCAAACGCCGCGACGGCCCTCAACCTCGCGACCGTACAGCGCCTCCCGCGCGACGCAGGATCGCTCGCTGTGCAGGGCAACACCGCCTTCCAGCTTAAGGGCAGCGTGCTCACCGCGGCGGCCGTGAACGGCCGCGGCGCATCGGCGGACATCAGCAGCTTCGCCGGAATCGAGATTATCGGCGGCGGGCAGGCCACCACGGGCGCGACCGCCGTGCTAGATTCAGCGGTGCTCAGTTCGTGGAATGTGGCCAGCCTGCTCGTGGGCGGACAACGCACTCGCACAGGAGCCTCTGCGACAATTGATGTTCGCACGGGGCTCCTCACCGTGAACAATCCCGGCGGCTCGCTCACCGCGGGCGAGGTCGTGCTCGCGTCGAATGCACGCACTGCGATCACGGCCGGCTCCTCGGTCTCATCAAGTGGCAGCCTCGTGGAAAAGGCGGACGCCATGACCGTTTCTGGCGACGGCACACTCATCCGCGTGAGCAGCGATTCCGGCGCGACTGTTCTCCGCACCAACACCGCCGGCGCGACCACGCCGCTGCTCTCCATCGGTGCAGGCGCGCGGCTCACCGGTTTAGCGATCACCTTGGATTCATCATACGGCTCCGACATCGCCGCTACCACCGCGCTCGCGGCGGACACGCTCGATCTCGGCAGCGGGCAGATCAGCATTTTGCTCTCGCCCACAGCCACGCTCACCGGTTCTGCGGTGCCGCAGCACCTCGTGCTCTCGGGCCAGTTCCTGCAGGACGTGCAGCGGGCGTCGGCGCTCACGCTGCGCAGCTACCGCTCGATTGATGTGTACGGCGCAGGCATATTCGGTGGCGCATCGCTCGGCAGGCTCGCTCTCTTCGGCGGCGCGCTGCGCGGCTACAATCAGGGCACGGGCACGGCGAATTTTTCCGCGGGCGACGTGACGCTCGGAAACCCATCCGCCGTCGCCACGCTCGCAGCACCCGCGACGAGTACGGGCACGCTGCGCTTCGACTCGCGGACGTTTCAGTTCGGCGCCAATGCGGCTTCCGCGGCGGGCTGGCAGAATGTCTCGGTCAATGCGACCGGCGGAGTCCTCGGCAATGGCGCGGGTACTTTTTCCACTCCGGCTAATCTCACGATCAGCACGCCGCTCATCGCCGCCACACGCAGCTCGAACGAAAGCATCACCGCGGGCGGCGACCTCCTGATGCAGCCGCTCGCAGGTGCGACTGCGGTCACCGCGGGCTTCGGCGCGGCGCTCTCGTTCACCGGTTCGCGCATCTCCGCGGGCACCGACATCTCGCTGCCGAGCGGCCATCTCACGCTACACGCGACAGGCGCGGCGCAGGCGGTGAATGTCGGCGCAAAGCTCGATGTCGGCGGTGTCGCGCAGCACTTCTACGACCTCGTGCGCTTCCCCGATGCGGGCACCATCACGCTCACCTCAGACAACGGCGACGTAACGCTGCTCACCGGCAGCACGGTCTCGGTCGCAGCCGCCGTGGGCGGAGGAAAGGCCGGCACCGTATTCGTCAACGCGACGCAGGGATCGTTCGGAATCGGCAACGCATCGCTGCTCGGCAGCACAGTCGCGAGCGGAACGACCGGCAGCTTCGTGCTCGATGCGAGTAGCCTCCCGTCCTTCGACAGCCTCGCCACCGCGCTGAACCGTGGCGGCTTCTTCGAGCAGCGCAGCCTGCGCATCCGCACGGGCGACGTGGCTATCACGAATCCCGGCGGGCAGGCGAACGTCGCGCGCGATTTCTCGCTCTCCGCGGACACCGGCAACATCACGCTCACTGGCACCGTGGATGCGCACGGTGCGACGGGCGGAAAAATCGCGCTTGTCGCTGGCGGCGGCATCACGCTGCAAGGCGGCTCGCTGCTCACGGCACATGCGGCGGATTTCAGCAGCGCGGGCAAGGGCGGCGAGATCACGATCGAGGCTGGTACCGCGATCAACGGCACCGCCAGCACGGCGGCGAAAGTGACGATGCTCACGAATTCCACGATCGATCTCGGTGTGGACACATTCGTCTCGGGAGATTTTCTGACGCCCGGAACGAGCGCGTTTGAGGGTAAGTTCACCGGCACGCTGCACCTGCGCGCGCCGCGCAACGGGAACGATGTGCAGGTGGATGCACTCCTCGGCAGCATCACCGGCGCATCGTCCGTCATCGTCGAGGGCTACCGGCTCTACAACCAAACCAGCGGCCTGCTGAACAACGCGCTGCGCTCCACGATCAACGCCGACGCGGCGAACTACATGAACGCCGGCTACGCCGCGATGTTCACGAGACTCACGACGGGAAATCCCAATGCCGCCGCACTCGGCCAGGCGCTCGTCATCGCACCGGGCGTGGAAATTTTCCGCACGAACGGCGACCTCACGCTCGGCACCGCGGTGAGCGGGCTGAACAGCGAGGACTGGGATCTCTCCGCGTTCCGCTACGGGCCGAAACTCGCGCCGGGCATCCTCACCCTGCGCGCCTCAGGAAACATTATCTTCAATAACACGCTCAGCGACGGTTTCACGCCCGTAACGGCGGATACTTCGACAGGAAACTCCACCATGTGGCTCGCGCCGCTTGCGCCGATCGTCACCGCGAACGGATTGCCTGTGAACACGCAGTCGTGGTCTTACCGCATCACCGCAGGCGCGGACTTTTCATCGGCAAATGTCGGTGCCGTCGTGCCAGTGTCGTCGCTCGCGAGCGGCAAGGGCTCGGTGCTTGTCGGCGAATTCTATGCGGACATCCCGAACAGCGCCACCTCTGGCACGGCTGTGGCCATCGGCTCGAACGGAACGACCGCCAACACCATCCGCATCACCACCGGCGCCGCGAACCGCACGCGGTTCGAAGTCGTGCGCACCGGCACCGGCGATATCGGGATCGCAGCCGGGCGGGACGTGCAGCTTCGCAACCAGTTTGCCACGATCTACACTGCAGGCGTCCGCATCCCCGATCCGACCCAGATTTATACTGCGGGCGATTTTGTGCAGCCCATCGTCGCGCTCTCCGGCCCGCGGCATCCCGCGCAAGGAAATCTTGGCGCTGCCCAACAGCCGTACGCGGCGCAGTGGGCGATGGCCGGTGGCGACGTGACGATCGCCGCGCAGGGCGACATTGGCCGTTTCACTCAGGTGGGGACGACGGTCGTGCCGGATTCCACGCGGGAACTCCCGAACAACTGGCTCTACCGCCGCGGCTACGTGAATCCCGCGACCGGTCTTTTTGCGGAGGGCGGCGTGGGAACCTCGGGATCGAATTCCGCAGGCAGCGTGAGCGAGCCCTCGGCATCCACTGCCTGGTGGATTGACTACAGCAATTTCTTCGAAGGCATTGGCGCCCTTGGCGGAGGAAATATCACGCTCAATGCAGGCGCAAACGTGATCAATGCCGACGCGGTGATTCCGACCGATGCGCGCATGCCGGGGCGCACTTCGGCGACGGGCCCCAACGTCGCGCCCGACGCCTCGAAGCTGCTCGAATTCGGCGGAGGCAATCTCGTCGTCAAGGCCGGCGGAAACATTGATGGTGGCATCTTCTATGTCGAACGCGGCACAGGCGCACTCTCCGCCGGAGGCCAGATAACCACAAATTCCACACGCTCCCCTTCGCTAGGGCGCCTCGGAACCACGGATCAGCCGCCTTCGATCATCCAAAGTTCCAGCCCGGCCGTCTATGACCCCTCGACATGGCTCCCGACCACCTTGTTTGTCGGCAAGTCCACATTCGACGTGAGCGCCAGGGGTGACATCCTGCTCGGCCCGGTCACTAATACGTTCCTTCTGCCGCAGGGTGAAAACAACAAGTTCTGGTATAAGACCTATTTCAATACATTCGCTGCCAACGCCGGGGTGAATGTCAGCTCGTTTGGCGGTAACATCACCCAGCGGCTTGCAGTCACTTTCCCAGGCCAGACCGACGTGCAGCCAATCCTGTTGATATGGCTGGCTTCCCAAAACTTGTTCAACGGCCCGTCATCGGCATCCAATGCATCCAACTACCAGCCTTGGATCCGTCTCGCGGAATCTGATCTGACATTCTTCCACACGCAGCTTCAGGTAGAGGCACCGAATCTTGCGATGACAGCTTTTGCCGGTGACATCAATATTGTAGGAAAAGCGACCCTTTTCCCTTCGCCCACCGGGAATCTCGAACTCGCCGCGTCAGGTTCGGTGCAAGGCATCGGCAAGACAGGGCGCTCACAGCTAAACGGCAATGACGTGACCGTCTGGACCAGCGCATCGTTGAATCTTTCGGATGCAAATCCGGCGACAGCGCCCGGCATCGCTTCGCCACTCGGGTATCAGGCGATCGTAGGGCGCACCAATATTAAGCTACGGAGCAGCGGATCGGATGCGTTTGCGTCCGTGGACCCAATGTATGAGGAAACCGGGGCGTATTCCGGCGATGCGGGAAACATTGTTTTCCAGCAGGCGTTGCATTCGGTGAACCCGTTGCATGGCCAGGATTCCAACCCTGTCCGCATCTATGCGGGCACCGGGGACATTGATGGCCTGACCCTCTATTCATCGAAGGTTAGCGACATCATCGCGGGTAATGACCTGACCGACGTGGCCTTTTACATCCAGAATGTCCGCAACAGCGATGTCTCCATCGTGGCTGCGGGGCATAACCTGATCCCAAACAACCCAAACGCGCCAACCCGCTCGCTCGCCAACGACTCGTCCCGTGGAAATTTGGTCGGTGATCAGCCGTTTGTGAGCGTCACAGGGACGGCAACAAATGCCCTTTCCGGCGACATCCAGATCAACGGCCCCGGTGTGCTGGAAGTTCTTGCCGGGAAGAAAATCGATCTCGGCACGGATGCCAACATTCAGGACGGCACCGGCACAGGCATCACCAGCATCGGCAATTTCCGCAACCCGTCGCTGCCGTTTGAGGGTGCGGATCTCATCGTGATGGCCGGGGTGAATGGGAAGGGTGGAACGGGTGTCGCCGTCGGTCTCGCCGGAAGCTCGCTCGAGCTTTCCACCTTCATCCAGAGCTACGGTTCCGTCCCCGGCTTTCAGTCCGCCTATCTCGATCGTCTCGGCGTGACCACCGGCCTTGCGGGACTCACCCTGGAGCAAAACTCCATAGTCGGACTGGAGGTTTTCTACCGAAATCTTAGGAACGCCGGCCGGGGTTTTGCGACGGCCGGTAACTATGATTCAGGCGTTGCCGACGTGGAGGCGTTGCTTGCGAACAACAATGCCTCCGGCTCCATTCTTACCCGTGCCAAGAACATCCGCACAACGTCGGACGGAGCCATCTCGCTCGGCGCTATGGGCGGCGGCGTGACCATGGCCTCCGATATCTTCGGTAATCCGCTCACCCCTCCCGGCATCGTGACGGAGTATGGAGGGGCCATTTCCATTTTTACCGACAAGAGTGTGGACATCGGGCGGGCACGTATCTTTACACTACGCGGCGGTGACATCGTGATCTGGTCCACCACTGGCGACATCGCTGCCGGTACCTCACCCAAGACCGTCGTCACAGCGCCGCCGACCCGTGTCTCCATCGATATCACAAGCGCCGACGTGAAGACCGACCTCGGCGGGCTCGCGACGGGCGGTGGCATCGGCGTGCTCGCGTCCGTCGCGGGCGTCAAGGTCGGCGACGTGGATCTCATAGCCCCGAAGGGTATCGTGGATGCGGGCGATGCAGGCATCCGTTCCACTGGGAATCTGACAATCGCAGCGACGGCGGTTCTTAATGCCTCGAATATCCAGGTCGCGGGCACGTCCTCGGGAACCTCGTCCGGTCCCACGGTTGCCGCGCCGAATATCGGCGGCCTCACAACCGCGAGCAATCAGGGAGCGGCGGCAAGCTCCACCGCGAGCGACATGGCGCGAACCCAGCAGCGCGACGACCAGCCGATTGCCAAGGAGGAGCCGCCCTCGGTCTTCAGCATTGAGATCCTCGGCTACGGTGGCGGCGACTAGCACGCACAGGCACAAATCTTTCCGAACCATATTCAATACGATACACCATGAAGCCTTATCCGTTTCACGTCGCATCACTGCTCCTCTCATTTGCAATTGCCATGCCGAATGCGGCGCATGCCGGCGACAAGTCCGAGCCCGCTGCGCATGGCGCGTCATCCGAATCCGTGCCTACGGATGCGGAGGGACGATACCGGCTTGCGCAAGCGTGCATCCGTGGTGCCGGTGTGAAGAAAGATCCCGCAAGGGCTTACGAACTTCTCAAGAGTGCCGCCGAGCAAGGCCATGCCGGTGCAATCGGCGGGATTGGTTATTTCTACGCCAACGGAATCGTCGTGAAAGCGGATCTCGCCGAGGCGGCAAGCTGGTTCAGGCGTGGTGCGGAAAAAGGAGGGGCCAAGGCGCAGGTCAACTACGGACTTGCATTGCTTCACGGCAGAGGCGTGCTCGCGAACGAAGCTGAAGGAGTCATGTGGATTGACAAGGCGGCGGCACAGGGGCTGCCGGAGGCAAATTTTCGCAAAGGTGAATTCCTATACAATGGCACCTTCGGCCATAAACAGAACTCTGATGAGGCGCTCCGCTATTACCTGCTCGCGGCCGAGGCCGGCCACGCCGGGGCGCAAAAAATGGCCGGTTGGATCTATCAGCTTTCTTACGGAGGCGGCATCGGTGACCACAAGGCTGAGTTTTGGTATCGCAAGGCCGCCGAGCAGGGTGAACCGAAAGCCATGTTTGCCCTCGCTCGATTTCTCGGCACAGAAAACCCCGACGAAGGGCATCGGATCGAAGCCTTCAAATGGTTGATGGTGGCCGGGAAATACGGCGAAAAGCTGGCCAGTAATCTCTTGACCAGTGCGATGGAGAATGAAACTGAAGGGGTAATCAATGAGGCCCGTAAGCAGGCAGACGCGTTTAGACCTCATCCATTGCTTGAGGAAGCGCGCTAAGTCAGCGGTTGAACAGTGGCTTGGAACTCGGTAAAAGCCTCTGCGTAACTATGGTCACAACATCACAAGGGTACAGGAAGGGCCGTGCCTGCATACTCCCTGGGCCTTGGGCTTACCGCAGAAGAATGCGGCACTTCGCGGCCGGCGGAGCATTATGGATTGGCTTAGCTGAGTGGGCTCCGAGTCTGAAGATGCTTCGTTGCACTTGGGGGAGCAATTGCCTTTTTGCCACTCATCAGTGCCGGGAAAGCGCCGCGTCTGCAGCTTGCGCTGCGGCGCGATTGAGCGAAGCTTCACCAAATAGCTGCCGGTATCTCCAGTCTGCGGCCTCCTTGGCCTTCCTCCATGCTCTTTCAACATCCTCTCCAGATGTTTCAGCCGCCTGTGCAACCGTGGCCACCTGTGCGGCAAATAGATCTGCGACGATCGTCTTTTCGACATCCTGCGTCCGGGTGAGGGGGGCGTCAGCTTCAACCCATGCTGCGGGATCATGCAGATGTTCGCCGACGATGAGAACCGCCGGCGCGGCGGCGGCTTCGGGCGATGGAGAAACGGCAGCGGCCGCCATCGCACCAGTGCCATTCGCTCCAGAGCCGTGTGCAATATCAGTGCTAGCAGGGAGGATACGGATGCGTTCATTGGGCTTTGGTCCGAGGCCGTTTGCTGCGTCGCGCATCGGCAATCCGGCAACCTTTGTGCCGTCTGGCGTGAAGCGGGGCGAGATGACGGGGGCCTTTGTCGTATTCTCGGCTCGGCTTGGCGGTGTCAGTTCAGGAAAATCGGCGTCGGACTTCCGGGTCACGCGGGACGTTTGGCCTTGAGCAGCGTATCGGTCAGTAGCTGAAGATGAGGATGCGGGCAGGGTCTTTTCCGTCGTGCGAACCGTGCCCGTGGCTTCGGGCTCGGGCGATGGTGTGGGCGTCGGCGTGAGCACCCAGAAGGCGATGGCGGCAACGGCCGCTGAAAATGCTGCGGAGAGGCAGAGGAGACGCTTGTTCATGTTGTGAATGGAGTTTTAGAAGGAATACGGGGAGAATTGCCAGACAGAAATCGTCTGTGTTCCGCCTCCCAAAAAAAGACTGGTGCCGGGCGAACCCGACACCAGTCTAATGTTTTGGTCGTACGCCGAACGCAGGGCGCGCGATCAGGTCAGTCTAAGTGGCGGACTTAGAATCCGATCGGGGCTCCGTCGTCGGAACGCGAAGCGATCATGTTGGCGACGGCCACGCCGTCGAAGGACACAAGACTGTTGAGAACCGTGGCAATCTGGGTCTTGAGCTTTGTGTATGTATTCAATGAGTCGCCGGTGGGCGTGGTCTTGTAATACAGGTTCTCGTAGCTCCACGCGCTGTACGTGCCGTTGTAGATCTTGTCAGCATCGGTCGAGCTGATTGCGCTGTTTGCCGCAATGAGCGAGGTGAGGCCCACGCCGTTCCACTGGATGGCGGTCGCGCCGGCGTCGACTGCCGTCTTCGCATCGGCACCACCGAGGAACGTCATCAGGCTGATGCTCGCGGCGGTCTCGATGGGAGAGTCGGTGTTGTCCCACACAGTCGTGGCAGCCGTGGTCTTGCCGAAGTCGGCATTGATGGCATCGCCCGTGGCGTAGCCGCCGTTGCCGGCCTGGTTGTTGCCCCAGAGGGTTGAAGCCTTGAAGTTCGCGGAATTGCCAAACGCCGCTTCGGAGGCCTTCGGGACAAGCTGTATCTTCGTGATGGTGTTGCCGCTGTAGGTGGTCGCGCAGTACTGGTTCAGGGTCTTGGTGAAGCCGAGCCCGGTCTCCGCGAGATAGATCGCGCGGGTGCCTGATCCGTCATCACGTCCGACGGCGTAAACACTGTCCGTGTTTGCCGAGTTGCCAGTCCAGAGCTGCCTCGGCAGGGAACCTGCGCTGAAGAGGTTCTTGAACTGCTGAGTCGTGGTATTGGCAATCCCGACGGTGCCTTTGTTCACCACAGGGACGAAGATCACTACGCCGACCTCCGCCGCCGAGGCGGGAAGCAGCCCCTGCTGGGCGACCGGGGCCGAGGTCTGAAGCGCGTCGGAGAACGCGAATTCTGCGGAATGGTTCACCGTCGTGGGCGCGGTGGTGTTAAGCGCATTTTCAGCGCCGCCCGTGGCCGTGACGGGGGTCGGAAGAGCCTGGCCACCTGCGAGGCTCAGGAACGCCACATTGGAGGCGTTCTTCACGTTCTTCATGCCGGAGATGGAACCTCCCCATGAGAGATAAATCGTCGTCGTGGCGCTGTTATTGCCGGGGAAATTCCCGCTAAAAACAACCTGGGTGGCGTTAGTCGCTTGGCCTGCCGCGCCATTATGCACGTAGGAGTAGCTTCTGCCACTGCTGTTACCCGTTTCGTACAGGGCCTTGAGCGCGGTGATGACCGTATAACGGAATGCGGTCGAGCCGGTGAAGTAGTTCGTGACGTTCGCGGCTTGGGCGAACGTTGTCATTGCTACGAGGGCGATGCCCCCTTTGAGGATGTTTCGGATGTTCATTTGGTAGGTTGTGTTGGTGTTACGGTTTGGATGGGTTGTTTATCGGGATATGGTGTGTCGAATTTGTTCGGCAGTGGATTTAGGCAGAGGCAGTCGCGCGACGGCGACGGCGGATGCTCATTGCAGCAGTGGCGAGTCCGACAAGTGCGGTAGCCGTGGTCGGCTCCGGAACAGCTGTTGCGACGATGAAGGAGACATTGCCTGAGGTATCCACGACCACGGTGCCTTCGAAATCGCCGGTGCGGAGAGCGCTTCCATTGACTTCGCCGGATTGATTGTTCACCGCGACGATGCGATAGATATCGAGCGCCGCCTGCACATTGCTGACTCCACCGAATGAACCGAGGGTGCTTGCGGTCATCGCAGTCTGCACGCCACCGGGAAACACGGTATATGCAGTGCCCTGGGTGGTGGAGTTGACAAACAGGTTGGTATCGTCAATGAAAGACGAGCCCGTTCCTTCGGCGAGCTTCGTTCCGGAGGCGATGGAATCCAAGCGGTTGGCCATCTGGATGATGGAAGTCGAAGCGTTGGTCATGCTGGAGTTGGCGCCGACAAGATAGCCGGACGAGGCAGCGGTGCCTTCGGTTCCGAGGGTCGTACTGAACGTGCGGGACTGCCCAAGGTAGATGGTGCGGTTTGAATCACCATTGACCACTGCGGTAGCCGTGGACGAGCTGCGGACGCCCGCGGCTCCCATGTAGAGGCTGCCCAGATCATACCAGCTCGATCCGAAGCCGGTCGTGCCGTTCGAGAGTTCGGTGCCGATGTTGGTGATGTTGATCAAGTTGGAGCTCACATTGCGGAACGAACTCGCTGCGCCGAGGTCCACCATGAAGGTATTGGCACCTCCAAGTTGCTGGAAGTAGAGAACCAGGTCTCCCTGGGTGTAGTTGGAATTCGCAGCGTCGGCGGACGACGTGCTGAGCACGAGGCCTGCGGCTGCGGACAGCATGGCTGTCAGGATGGATTTTTGTTTCATGTGTTTTGGTTTGGTTTCTGCGGTTTGGGAGGGCTCGCCGTGTTATCGGCTAGCCAGCCCGGTTTTCTTGCGGAATTGGGTTTGTCGGGTTTTGGATTTGCTGGCGTGTGAATTGGTTCCGAAGGAGCGGGGTGTTCTCCTCAATGAACTGCAACAACACATGACGAGATGAACACTCTGCACCATGCCTGACAACCTGTTTGCGGTTACTTTCCGGTGTCGAATATGGCAGAATCGCTTCCCAGTCGTTTCTGTCGGAAATTCCCGTGTCGAAGAGCTTCGTTTAGTGCTGCTCCAAAGGCAAAAGCGAACGCGCGTTCCATCAGGTCGTGTCGTGATCGGGAAGGCGGAATTGGACCGGAAAAAGTCATCGGTCATCAAGCCTGCTGTGTTCGTCATAGCCGGTGGCCTACTCAGGCAAGCAACACAATGTCACTATTGTGTTCCAGTTGGAAGACTTCGTATCGCTCGTGCGTCAGTGCAATGGGTTCCAGAAAATCAAAGTTCAACTGGCCAGCGTTTTTCCCGATTGTTGCGGTGCGGTAATCACTCTTGCAGGAAGAGGCCGCTGTCGGGACGGGCAGGATGTCAACAGGACTTGTTAGACGCCAGATATTGCCGATGTGCCGATATGTCGCGATTGGCGGGCACTCGCAGAGCTGATTCATACCGGGCGGTACGATACGATTAAAAAGTTTTCGGCGTTGGTCATGCAGCAAAAACGGGTGAGGGAATATTCCATTTGATGGAACTTCGCTCACCCGTGATGCGCTGCGGCAGTCTGATGTCGGAAATGCGAAAGCCTTCGAGGGCAGAAAGCCTAATTCTTCTGGACGGTGTGGCGGATCCTCCGGCGGCGTACAAGGCCGACAAGGGCCGAGGAAGCCAAGATTGCGACAGTGCAGGGTTCAGGGACCGGAGCGACGAGGAACGAGACGTCGCCTGCGCTTGTCACGACAAATGTTCCCTCGAAGTCACCCTTCCGGAGCGTGCCGCCGACCTGTCCGGATGTTGTGTTGCTGGCGAGGATGCGCTCCAAGTCCAGCGCTGATTCCGCAACGATATTGGTTCCTCCAGGGCCGAATCCTGTGAAGGTTCCGAAAGTGCCGGTATCGAATGACCTGCTCACCCCGCCAGCAAAGACATTGGAAAATGCGGAGCCTGCCTGACCGGAGGCGATCAACGGGTTGGTGGTGGGGATCGCTGAAGTCCCGCCCGATTCGACCAAGCGGTCTGTGTTTCCGGAGGGCACGCTCCCGAGGTGACCGGTCATCGAGATGATGGAGGTGGCCGCGACGGTCATGTTGGTGTTGCTGATTGTCCCCCACTGAGCGGAATCGGAAACGCCGACCGTTCCGACGCTGTTGCGCACGGCCGAAACGTAAAGGGTGCGGTTTGGATCCCCATTTGTCTGCCCGGTGGCGATTGACGCGTTGTTCGCCGCCGCAATTCCCCAAAAGGTGTTCGGATCATCATACCAGTTGCTCGCATACCCTGCACCACCGGACCCAGTGGTCCCCGTGAGTGTGCCTCCGATGTTGATGAAATTAATGCGATTCGTCGTCGCATTCCTGTAGAATTGGTAGGCCGGGCCGAGGTCGAACATCGCCGTCATCGCGCCGCCGAACTGCTGGACGTAGAGGATGAGGTCGCCATCAGCGTAATTCGAATTCGCCGCCGTGGCAGGCGAAATCGCGAGACCTATGCAGGCGAGGGTGAGCAGTGCGGATTTCTTTGGGATATTAGTCATGTGCTTCTGAATAGAATGGTAGATTTTGCGAAACAAAGTGGAACCGGGCTTCATTGTCCTGAGGCAGCCCAGTCGCGCCGGATAGCACCGGACGACGGGTTGGTCAGGACGGTCCCGGTCTTGCGATCGAAAGATGACAACACCCTCCCCGTGACAGCAACATCGGCATTGTAACGTTGTTGTGTCGAAAGCCATCAAGTGTCGCCAAATCGTGACAATCCATCTTCCTCTGGATGTCTCGTGCTGTCTTGAGTGGGAAGGTGGTGTTTTGAAGTTTGCCTGACTGTTACTTGAAAGACGCGCTCACGTCACAGTCGGAACCGATGCTTTGAGGTTCGCTACGCAACCGCCGCTGCCTGCGGGCGGCACAATTTTGATCCGAACCAACAAGCCACTCACATCTATGTCCTGGAAGATTACGAAACCCAGCCGTCGTCGCCTGGTGCTGCTCGCACTCCTAGTCCTGCTCGTCGCCGGAACCGCAGTGTTCATCTGGCCGCGGCTGAAGGGGCGCTATGTGCGGTGGGATGCCAAAAGCCGCATCGCCCGCGCCGAACAGGCCATGACGGAGAAGGACTACAAGCGGGCTGCGTTGTCTCTTCGTGCCGTCCTTGCGGCGGATCCGGCGAATGCGGACGCCATC
>Ga0114969_10001582_pt1 | contig 19290 bp, 17 predicted proteins | sample M_130807_MF_Meta_FD_87316 | JGI IMG/M metagenome (GOLD analysis project Ga0114969, IMG submission 87316) | Freshwater microbial communities from Lake Montjoie, Canada to study carbon cycling - M_130807_MF_MetaG | ecosystem: Environmental > Aquatic > Freshwater > Lake | place: Lake Montjoie...
CTGTCTATATCGACAGCCCGGACGAGGACGGTCGCTGGCCGGACGGCGGCGCGGCTCGCTGGTGGCTGCGCGTGAACCTGCAGGTACTGGACGCGCAGCTGCGAGAGCTCGGCTCACGGCTGGTCTATGCGCGCGGCCCCGCGCTGCCGGCGCTGCAACGTCTGTGCGCCGAGAGCGGTGCCGATGCCGTGTTCTGGAACCGGCGTTATGAACCGGCAGCCATGCAGCGCGACCGCGCGCTCAAGGACACACTGCGCGCCAGCGGCCTGCTGGCCGAGAGCCGCAACGGTGCACTGCTGCTCGAACCGTGGGAGATTGCCAACCAGAGCGGCAGGCCTTTCCTGGTGTTCACGCCCTATTGGCGGCAATTGCTCAAGCAGCTGCAACCCGAGATGCCGCTGCCGCCACCGCAGCGCCTGGCTGCACCGTCGCAGTGGCCGGCCGGACCGGCACTGGACGATTTGCTGCCCACCCCAACGCCGGCCTGGCACCGCAGGATGGAATCGCTGTGGCGGCCTGGCGAAGCGGGCGCATCCGCACGCCTGCAGCGCTTTATCGCCGAGGCACTGGCTGGCTATCGTGACGCGCGCGACCGGCCCGCCGTCGCAGGCACCTCAACACTGTCGCCCTACCTGCATGTGGGCGCGATCTCGCCACGGCAGATCTGGCACGCGATCGGCGCAGCGGAAGCCGATCGTGGCTGCAGCGAGGCCGAATGGCGCGGCAACAAGTTCCTTGCAGAAGTGGTCTGGCGTGAATTCGCGCACCACCTGCTGTATCACCATCCACACCTGCCCGACGAACCGCTGCGCTCGGAATTCACACGCTTTCCGTGGCGCGAGGATCCGGCAGCGCTGCACGCATGGCAGCGCGGGCAGACTGGCATCCCGCTGGTCGATGCCGGCATGCGGGAACTGTGGGCCACCGGCTGGATGCACAACCGCGTGCGCATGGTCGTCGCCTCGTTCCTGGTGAAGAACCTGCGCATCCACTGGCTGCACGGTGCGCGCTGGTTCTGGGACACGCTGATCGACGCGGATCTGGCGAACAACACGCAGGGTTGGCAATGGACTGCGGGCTGCGGCGCGGACGCGGCACCGTTCTTTCGCATCTTCAATCCGCTGTCGCAGGCGGAGAAGTTCGATCCCGACAGCGAGTACATCCGGCGCTGGGTGCCGGAAGTCGGCACGGCGTCGTATCCGGCACCGATTGTCGATCTGGCCACCTCGCGCACCGAGGCACTGGCGGCGTTCAAGTCGCTGATGGCTCAGCGGGCAGCGGCGGCCAGCAGCGAATAGAGACGCTCCAGCAGCATCGCAGCGCCGGCTACAGCCGCCAGAGCCGAAGCCAGGCGCGGGAGCACTGCCACCGCGCGGACCTGACCGAGGCGCTGCAGTGCGCGCATGCAGATCAGGAATGCACCGAGAAACACGGCCTGTCCGATCTCGATGCCGAGATTGAAACCCGCCAGTGTCGCCAGTCGATTGCCGGCGTCGAGTGCTGTCAGGCCGATGGCAGCAGCGAAGCCGAATCCGTGCAGCAGACCGCAGGCAAACACCAACACAATGTGCGTCCGCCGCGATTTGTCGGTGCGTGGCGCACCTCCACGCAGATTCAGCACAGCCATGACGACGATGCTCGCAGCGATACCCGGTTCGACGATCGCCGCTGGAATCCTGACGATGCCAAGGACCGACAGCGCGAGGGTGATGCTGTGGGCGATCGTGAATGCCGTGATGAAAGCCAGCCAGCGGCGCCAGCCCGCCGCCGCAACGACAACGGTCAGCAGAAACAGCAAGTGATCGGGTCCGCCGAGGATGTGCTGCAGGCCGATGCGGACAAACTCGATGAACGTCGCGAAGCTGCCACGAAAGAATTCATGTGTGGAAGTGCCGGGCGAGAGGATTGCGACTTCCGCATGCTTGCCGCGAGTCGCAGTGAGCGTCATCGTCGCTTCGCCAGGACCCGTTCCGAACAGGTCCATGGACAACACCGGATGTGCGGGCGCTTGCACAAAGTCGACCCGATGCAGGATCACGACATAGGCTGACTCGGTCGCTGCATCGTCCGGCGGCACTATCCACGTGAGTACCGGTTTTCCCTGCTCACCGTCACTGGCCACCCGGAAACGCGCATCGAATTGCGCACTGATCTGCGCTCTGCCCCGGTCGATTTCCGCCAGCGACAACTGGCCGTTGCCATCGAGGTCAGTACCCTGCAGAGCCGAGACAGGAACGGAGACGACAAAGAACACGGCCTTGTCCACGATGTTCATCGTGGCGTTCTGGGCCGGCAGCATGTGCGCCTGCGCCGTGCCGACGAGCCACTGCAGGCACCAGAGTCCGGCAGCGGCGGTCAGACGCGACAGGAAGGGTCTATGGCCTTTCATGGATCCTGACGGGCGCCGGCCGCATGCCCCGCGTCAGTTCAGATTGCCCTTGATGCAGCGGCTGAAGAAGGGATAGGTATCGGTCGCCATGTAGTAGTAGATGCCACTGGGAAATTCCGGCGTGACGCCGGTGCGCCCGTTGCAGTCGTCCAGGTCGCCGCTGCCGGCCACATAGTTCCAGTCGCTCTGGAACGCACCCAGCGGAACCAGTGCCGCCGAGGGTCGACCGGCATCGGCAATTGTGTCCACCGCGAAGCTGGTCGAGCAGATCTTCAGCGGGCTCGTGGCGTCCATGGCGCTGGTGTAACAGTAGCGCGCATAAACCGGATAGCCGTCGCCAGCCCAGCCGACCAGCACCATCTTGCGGTTGCTGTCCGAGACGCCGGCATTGATCAGCAGGCCTTCAGGCATGCCGTGATAGTGGTAGATGCCGCCAGGCTGCACATGCGCGTTGTTTGTGTCGACACCGAAATTGAACGATGACTGACCCAGCGCCTCGATGCGCCAGACATCCGTGCCATTGGCCAGATTGCAGTCCGACGTCTTGGTCATGGTGCCCGGGCAGGTTCCGGCAGTGCCAGGATCGAACTTCACGCTGTTGCGCGCATAGACACTTGCACCGCCGGGTCCGACCATCGTGTTGCCGGCCGACTTCGTGGGTGTGAGCGTCATCGACGCGTTGATGTTCTGTACCGTGATGGTGTTCGGATTGCCGGCATTGGGAAAGGTGCCGACCACATGATTGGGCAGGCCATTGCCGGTCAGGATCCGCCTGCCTGTGCCGCACGCCCAACTCCAGGTGGCAGTCAGTGTGCCGGAAGTGCTGTAGGTGCCGGTATAGGTGCCGCTGTACGGACAGTCCACGCTGGCGGTCGTGACTGTGGCGGTTGCACTCGGCGTGACGGATGCGCTGGCCGATGCAGCACCGGTGCCGGCGGAATTGGTCGCATTGACGCTGCAGCTGTATGTCGTGCCGTTGGTCAGGCCCGTGACGGTGATTGGGCTTGCGGTTCCGGACATGGTGAGTGAGCCAGCCGCAGTGCAGGTTGCCGTATAGCTGGTAATTGCCGCACCGCCATTGGAGGCCGGTGCCGTGAAACCGACGCTGGCAGAAGCGTTCCCGGCCGTGACCGTACCGATCACCGGCGCACCCGGCACCGTCACGGCACCGCTGCCGGAGGATGAGCTGCTGGAGGACGCTGCACTGCTTGAGGATGAGCTGGTGGAACCGGAACCGTCCGTGGAGCCGCTGCTTCCGCCGCCGCAGCCGGCGACAACCAGCAACGCCGCAACACCGACAAGCACCGCACTTCGATATGCCAGGCAGACATTCTTCATGAATCAACCCCCGAAGGACCACCGCCCAAAATCATAGTCCAGCGCCATGTACGAATTGTGGAGGCGATGGCCTCAGGCGCGTTCGTGCAGCGGCATTTCCGGGACGATCAGGTGGGCAAAAGGCGGTACGCCGGAATTCTGGGCCTTCAGCAGTTCCGCGAAGCCTGCCAAAGGCATGGATTCGCCGAACAGCTTGCCCTGCGCGTGATTGCAGTAGTTGTCACGCACGAATTGCAGCTGCGACAGGGTCTCGACGCCCTCCGTGACCACTTCCATGCCGAGGCCGTGGCCCATGTCGATGATCGTTCGTACCAGGGTGGCATCGCCCGGGTCGTCGCTGACATCGCGGACGAAGGACTGATCGATCTTCAGCGTGCTGATCGGGAACTGCTGCAGGGCCGACAGCGACGAATACCCGGTGCCGAAGTCGTCGATGGACAGGTGCAGCCCCATGGCTGCCAGCTGGTTCAGCAGCTGCACGGCACGCGGCGCATCCGCCATCAGCGTGCTCTCGGTGATTTCCAGCTCGATCGATTCAGGCGGCACGCGGTGCCGCGTGAATACATCGCGGCATTTGAGGATGAAGGTTGCCTGCCGCAACTGCTTGAGCGACAGATTCAGTGCAATCCGGCCGGGGTTTCCGACTGAACGCTGCAACGCGCTGAAGTCAGTGCAGACGCGCTCCAGAACCCACTCACCGATGGCATCGATGAGGTTGTTCTCCTCGGCCATCGGGATGAACTGCGACGGCGGGATGTCGCCGTGACCCGGCAGCCGCCAGCGCAGCAGCGCCTCCGCGCCGATGATGCGCCCGTCGATGAGGTCGATCTTCGGCTGGTACTGGACAACGAATTCGTTGCGCTCCACCGCACGGCGCAGCTTGCTCTTCAGCATCAGCCGCTCGACCGCTGCAGCGTTCATCTCGTTGGAATACACCGCCAGGCTGTTGCCGCCGTTCTGCTTGGCGTGATACATCGCCGCGTCGGCATTGCGGATCACATCGATCACGTTGTCGGCGTCGCGCGGGCAGAAGGAAATGCCGATGCTGACCGAGAGGAACACTTCATGCTGGTTGATGTGGAATGCCGCGCTGGCAGCATCCAGCACGGTGCGCGCCAGCTGGACCACCTGCTCGCGGCTCTCTTCGCTGTCGGCTGAAAATCCGTCGATGAACAGCGCGAATTCGTCGCCCGCCAGGCGGCCGAGCACTGCCTCGGGCGGCAACACGCGCGTCAGCCGCTCGGTCAGCACCTCCAGAACGCGGTCTCCCGAGGCGTGACCGAAGGTGTCATTGACCTCTTTGAACTTGTCCATGTCGATGTACAGCAGCGCCAGGCCGAGACCGGCGCGGCGCGAACGCGCTATCGACTGCTGCAGCAGGTGCTGGAACTGCATGCGGTTGGGAATCTTGGTCAGCGCGTCATAGCGCGCAAGGTAGCGGATGCGCCGCTCGGCGCGCTTGCGCTCGGTGATGTCGCGGGCAACGTAGATCTCGCCAACGAATTCCACGTCGTCGGTGGCGATGCTGGAGGCGACGAAGGACACCGGGATCGTCTGGCCAGCGCGGTTGCGCAACACCGCCTCGCCCGACTCGCGTGCGGCCGCCAGAGCGTCCGCACCGGCGCCGACCTGGGCCTCGAGCAGGGCGCCGACATTCATGCCGATCAGTTCGGCATCACCGCACCCCGTGAGGCGGCGAGCGGCGTCATTGACCATCTTGATCTCGCCGCCGGTGGCGGTGACAAACACCGCATCGCTCATGCTGTTGAGCACGCTGCGCAGATAGTTGCTGGTATAGGTGGTCTGGCGCAGCGCGACCCGCATGCGCTCCATGGCATTTGCCAGCTCGCCGGGGGTGGATTCAGGGGCAGCGACCGGCTGCGAGAAAATGCCGCGCCCCATCTGCTCGGCTGCGCGGATCAGGTCCTCGCGATGGGCATCCTGCGTGGAGTATTCGCGCCAGGCCTGCAGGCCGGCGAGCATGGCTGCGAGCAGTGCCAGAATGCCGAGAATGTTGGGAACGGTGCCGGGCGTGGCAGGCGAGAGATTAATGAGTGCAGTGACCCATGCCAGAGCCCCCAGCAGCATGCTGGCCAGCGCCAGTAGAGACACCCTTGGCAAGCGCGAACGTTGCATGCCGCCCCCCAGCACTGCATAACAGTACAATGATGCACGATGCCGCCCACTATCGCCAATCTGTTAGCCCTGACCGCGCAGGTGCGGCTCACGCCGCTGGAGCTGACAGGCCGCAGCACGACGCATGTGCGGGGCGTGGAAGGCGATGCCTGTGTGCTGCACCCGCTGGCACGCCTGGCACTGGATCGCATGACTGCAGCAGCGCAGCAGGCAGGCATCCAGCTGGCTGCAATCTCTTGTTTTCGCAGCTTCGAACAGCAGCTCGCCATCTGGAACGGCAAGTTCCTCGGCCAGCGGCCACTGCTGTCACCCGCCGGCGCGCCGCTGGATGCACTGGCGCTGGATGAGACAGGCCGCGTCGAGGCCATACTGACCTGGTCCGCACTGCCGGGAGCCAGCCGCCATCACTGGGGCACCGACTTCGATGTCATCGATCGCGCGGCATTGCCGCAGGGTTCACGGGCGCAGCTGGTGGCCGCCGAATATGCGCCGGGCGGATGGTTTGCACCCCTGGACCAGTGGCTGGCACAGCATGCCGCGGCCTACGGCTTCTTCCGTCCCTACGACAGCGACCGCGGTGGAGTGCTGCCGGAGCCCTGGCACCTGAGCTTCGCGCCACTGTCGGCGCCGGCGCTGCAGGACCTGACCCTCGACGTGCTGGCCGACAGCCTCGCCAGCGCGCCGCTGGAGGGCCGCAACACGGTGTTCTCGCGTCTGCCGGAGTTGTACCGCCGTTACGTGCTGGCGGTGGGCGAGCCGGCCGCATTGGCCCTGGAAGCGCCCGCGTTGGCGACAGGATAGGCAGCGCGGTTCGCGCGCCCATCCATGGCGGCTAATCCGGCGCCATCTCCATCCGCTTGCCGCCACCGTCATCCCAGCATTGGAACTCGTTGAACTCGCGCGCGTTGTCGAGCCGGTAGGTGACGTGGAACTTCAGCGGCTCGAGGAACGCACGCTTGTCGTCGGCCACGATGTCGATGACCAGCGTGTCGTAGGTGGGCCGGCGGATCCGCTGCACCAGGTGCAGTGACTGGCTGTAGGGTTCGGTCTCGACGACCACCGCATGCGCGCCGAGATTGGTGGATTCAACCACCAGCGTGTCGCCCTCCCACTTGCCCACGGAATCGCCGAACAACTCCGGACTGAGAAATTCGGTCTTCAGCGGACGGGTCAGGTTGACGTGCCAGAGCGTTCCTACGTTTTCGCGCAGAAACACCAGCCGCCCCGGTGCAGCGAGAATCTCGAACGACTGGTTGGTGATCGCGGCAAACAGCAGGCCATTCGGCTGGCACATGTACCCGGTGCGATACGGCCTGCCCGCGTCGTACTCGGCCTGCATCTTCTTGTGGATGGCTTCGAATTCGGGCGTGTAACGGATCGGCAGCGGCGGATGCCGGTTCGGATAGTCGTCAGGATTCGTGACTGGATAGTTCTTGAGGTCTGGCCGCATCAGGCGCACGGCGCGACCAAACGATTCGGTGCTTGTGTAGGGACTCTCGGTGGAAACCCAGAAGCCCGTGAGATCGTGTGGATCGTAGGCCGGCGCGGCTTTCGCACCCTGCGCATGCAGCGGCGCAGCGGCCACCATCGCAACGATCAACGCTCCCATCCAGCCTCTGGTGCTAGCACTCATGGTGTTCCCCGGTTGGACCGCAAAACTTCAGCGGGACGTGCTGTAGACCACGCCGTTCAACGTGACATCCAGGAACGAGCCGCCCGGCGTGCCATCGCGCAGTGGGTTGAGGACCACCGAGACCGTGTCGCCCGGCTTGAAGAGGGTGCGCTTCCAGCCGTGCTTGGCCAGGTTGGTGGGCTCGTTGCCCTCAAGGCGCCATTCGACATCCTTGCCCGTTGCCTCATCCTTCACGGCAACGACCAGCCAGGTGTGCGGATTGACGAAATCGAACCGCGTGACGGTGCCCGTGATGGTCACCTTCTGCTTGACGTCGAACATGGCATAAGAGTGGTGCGCCAGCGCTGCTCCCGCGCTGCCGAGTGCCATCACCGCCGCCAGGAACCGAAGTTTGTTTTTCATTGCCCCCTCCATTGATCGCTTTCGCACCGGCAGGTCGGCGACTCAGTGACGCAGCCATGCCTCTTTGAAATAACCCAGCATCTGCATCCGCACGGTGTCGAGCAGATGCGATTCGGCCACGTACAGCGGCGGATTCCGTCGCAGCATGCGCCAGCTCTCGCTGCGCAGGACCTGGTCCAGGTACTGCATGTTGCGGTCGATGGCCTCAATGTAGGGGTTGCGGCCGTCGAACAGGATCTCAAGGTAACGATAGGCGTGATTGAACTCGCCCTCGAGACGCTTGGTGCGGGTCATCCTGACGAAGGTCGGCGTCTGCCGCAGCAGGTCGAGGCCCGATGCGTATTTGACGACCGGGTAACCTTCGACCACCTTGCCCAGCGCCATGCCGCCGAGCACGAACTCCGGATACAGCCGGTCGCGGCATTTCTCCAGGTAGCAGCGGTCGGACAGCTGCGCAATCATGTCTGCCGTGCCCAGCAGGTGGCCCAGGCGGCGATCGCGCGGATCCTCGATGCGGATCTTGGCGAAGGGCCGCTCGTAGCCGGTGAAATGGACGATCTCGCGCGCCACATCGGCCCACTGCGGCATCTGCAGCTGCAGGAAATACTGTTCGAGAAAGGTGGCGCCGCGGCTCACGTGCGTGCTGGTGAGCACCGCGCCGTTGTTCAGGTGTTCTTCATCACTGCGCCGCAGGTAACCGACATCGTGGAACAGGGCCATGATCACGCCGGCCACGGCGCGCTCCGCACCGAGCAGCCACAGCGGCTCTTCCTTGCGCTCGTAACCGGCCAGCAGGCGCGCCATCGCCAGCGTCACGTCCAGCGTGTGCTGGCGATCGTGATAGATAGTGTCGACGCCCAGATAGCCCGGCGCACGGCCGGCAAACATCTCATCAAGGTCGCGGAAGGCGCGCTCCACCGGACTGGTGTCGATGCCCGGCCAGGTGGATACCAGCAGCTGACCGACCGCGCGCATCACCGCCGAAGCGGAGCTGATCTTGACCGTGTTGGTGATGTCATGGTCACTGCGACGGCGGCCGCTGGGGCTCAGCGCAGTCGATGCACTGCCCTTCTGGCCGGGCCGAAAATACGCCGCAATCCCCATGATCCGCGGAGTCTAGGACACTTGGGTTCGCAGCACTAGGGAAGGCGAGTCCCAGACTGTCAGGCAGGTCAGATGTCAAACTCCGCCACGACAGGTGTGTGGTCCGAGGCGCGGTCGGATCGGCGCGGTTCGCGGTCGATGGATGAACCCAGGCAGCGCCCCGCCAGGGCCTCGGCAGCCAGAATCAGGTCGATGCGCAGCCCGTGGTCACGGCGAAAAGCGCCCTGCCGGTAGTCCCACCAGCTGTAATGGCCAGTGGCCGGCTCGAAATGGCGAAAAACGTCGCTGAAACCCAGCGCCAGCAGCTCGCGCAGCGCGTCGCGCTCCGGCGCACTGACCAGCACGCCGCCGGCCCAGCGATCCGGATCGTGAACGTCACGATCCTCGGGTGCGATGTTGAAGTCGCCCAGCATCAGCACGTGCGGATGGCGCTCGGTTTCGGCCCGCATCCAGTCCCGCAGGGCCCGCAGCCAGTCCAGCTTGTAGCGATATTTGTCGGAATCGACGGACTGGCCGTTGGGTACGTACAGGTTGACGACCCGCACGGGGCCGATGCTGGCCGCCAGCACGCGCCGCTGCGGATCTTCGATGCCCGGCAGGTCGCGCACCACGTCGGCGAAGTCCCGGCCGGTGCCGCGTGCCAGCAGGGCGACACCGTTGTAGGTGCGCTGGCCGTTGAAAACCACGGAATAGCCGGCGGCCGCGAGTTCAGCGACCGGAAAAATCTCGTCAGGCAGCTTGGTTTCCTGCAGGGCGAGCACGTCGGGCTGATGCGCAGCCAGCCACTCCAGCACCTGCGGCAGGCGCACCCGCAGCGAATTGACGTTCCATGTGGCGATCCTGGTCATGCGGCACTCAACGGAATTTCAACTCCGGCGACACGGCGCCGGGTTCGACCCACTGCTGGTCCGGACGGTACCAGACCACGAGCGTGCGTCCAAAGGCCGGCGACAACTGCAATCGCAGGCTCGCAGCCGGCGAAGGCAGCAGGACCTCAGCCTGGATTTCCAGGATCGCATCGGCCGGCTCGCCAGTGGGCGCCGCCACCTGCTGCATGACCCGCTGGCGCAACAGCTGCTGCACGCGTCCGGCCTCGGGCCAGCTCCAGCGTGAGAAGGCCTGCGTGCGGCCACCCGGCAACAACAGTTGTGAACCGGCCTGCAGCCGCTGCTGGGCCTGTTCCAGGGAAGCGCGGAATTTGTCTGCCGGCATGGCTGCGGCAGTGAACAGGAACTTTTCCAGGGGCTCGTTCGGTGCCAGCGTGTGCTGCAACAGCGCCGGATAATCGACATACAGCGACAGCGATACCAGCCCGGGCTCGCGCAACACCAGCGTCGCGCGGTTGGAGTCCAGTTCGTGTGCAGCCACGGGCGCGGCCGGCGCGACAAGGCAGGCCAGCACGGCCAGCCACAGGAGGCGCCCGACGGTGCGCATCAGCGGCAGTAACTGGTCGTGGGCTGCGTGGTCACGCCGCTGCCGGTGGTGAACTGGAACTGCCAGCAGGCCGTCTTGCCAGGATTCTGCGCCAGCAGCGCGGTCAGCGCGGTGCCGGTGATCTCCTTGTAGCGGATCCGGTAGGTGCCGGGCGGATTGTTGTAGGAATCGCTGCCCGACTCGGTCGTGATGAAGTTCTGCGCGGAGGTGAACTGCAGCACCTGATAGCCATCCGTGGAGTCAAGGCTCAGCGTCATGTTGGAGTCCGGGAATGGCGTCACCGGGGGCGAGCGCATGGGCTTGTACTTTCCGCCCTGCCCCGCCAGATCCGGGCTCGGCGTGCCGCGCAGGCAGGCGAGCACATAGGGCGATGCATCGGTGACGTGGTAGGCATAGCCGGCCGGAGCGGCAGCGGTCGTGATGGTGTTGCCACCGCAGATATCGCGCGTGGGTGTCGAGCCGTCCGGATTGTTGTAGCCGAAGATCGCGAAGCCATCGAGCGCCCAGCCGACGGGATGGGTGTTCCACCACGTGGCCGGTGCGGTGCTCATCAAGCAGGTGGGCGCGGCGTGATAGTGGTAGTCATCGGCGCGGCCGGCGTGGCCGTTGCAGATGTCCAGCTCACCGGCAACCTTCGTGTCGCCCACGCCGCCCGCCTGGCAGCCGCCCTGCTTGCAGGGATTGAAGATCGGCACGCCGTTGACGGCGATGCCGACCGGGCCATCGACCGCCGAAGTCGTGGTCGCGGCAACGGCCGGGGTCAGGGGGATATGCCAGGCGTTGCTGCCGGTTAAGGCCTGCGGTACCGGCACCTGCAGGTTGGTAGCGGTGATGCCGTTCATCATCGTGTGCAGTGCGATGCCCTGCGATGCAACGGCACCATAGTCGCTGGCGCTGCAGTCCACGCTCACTGTCGCCGCATACGCCGCTGTCGAATCGCGCAACAGCGCGCAGTTGATGGCTGCGGTCGTGGTGGGCGTCACCGACTGGCGCGTGTAGCTCACGTTGATGCGGGCGGACGCCAGCGTGATTCCCGCCAGCGCACTGGTGACGACGGAGCCGGTGTTGAGGGCGGCATTGGCATTCAGCGCCGGCGCTGCAGAGAGGGCATACAACGTGAAGGTGTAGACCTTTGCACCGGGTCCCTGCGAACAGGGCGGCGCATAGGCATTGCCCGCGCCGTCATCGGCGGAGCCCAGCGTGCCGACACCGGTGGTGTTCACCGTCAGTTGCGTGGTGCCAGCGGGGATGTTGTAGAGGATCCAGTTCCATTTGGTGGATCCATCGCCAGGCAAGGTCGTCATCAGCAACACGAAATTACTGGTCCCCGCAGGCGCCCCGCTCCAGGACAGCGGCGGCGTCAGCTGAGGACTCTTGAGGCTGCCATCGCAGGTGAAACCGATCGGCAGCGTGCCGTTATCGATCATGGCCGTGCTGGTGAGCTGGAAGCTGCCTGCAGCCGAGGACGACGATGCACTGCTGCTCGATGAAACGCTGCTGGATGAAGTACTGCTGGATGAAGCGCTGCTGGACGATACTGCGCTTGAAGACGAGGAGGCACTGGAGGACGCACTGGAAGAGGGGGATACGGTGCCGCTATCACCACCGCCGCCACAGGCAGCAAGCATCAGAGTGACGATACACGCAGCGGCAAGACTGGAGGACCGATGGCACCCGATCGTGGCTTTCATATCGCTCCCTGAGCTACACCAACTGGATGACTGCTCCCGGCTACGGCAGAGACCGACTTCTGCCGCCCACGATTTGTTTTACCCCTGCGGAGAGCGGATTCAGTGACGTTCTTGTCATCATCGGACGAACTCGTCAGGCAGAGATTCCATACAGCTTCAGCAGCGCGTTCACATCCGGCTTGCGGCCACGGAACTCGACGAAGTTGGTCAGCGCGTCGCGACTGCCGCCCCGCGACAGCACCTGCTCGAGGAAGCGCGAGGCCACGCCGCGGTCGAACACGCCGTGCTCGGTGAAAGCGGCGAAGGCATCTGCGGCCAGCACCTCGGCCCACTTGTAGCTGTAGTAGCCCGCGGCATAGCCACCGGCAAAGATGTGGCCGAAATTGTGCGGAAAACGGTTCCACTCCGGCGGGCGGATCACGGACACCTCGTTGCGCACCTGCTGCAGCACTTCGTAAATGCGGCCACCGCGCGCCGGGTCATAGCCGGCGTGCAGCCGCAGGTCGAACAGCGCGAACTCCACCTGGCGCAGGGTCTGCAGTCCGGCCTGGAAACTGCGCGTGGCAATCAGCTGCTGCTGCCGGTCGGCGGGCAGCGGCGCACCGGTCTTCACGTGAGCACTGATATGCGCCAGCACTTGCGGCAGCCAGGCGTAGTTCTCCATGAACTGGCTCGGCAGCTCCACGGCGTCCCAGGCCACGCCACTGATGCCTGCAAGGCTTGGATACCCCACAGTGGTCAGCATGTGATGCAGGCCGTGGCCAAACTCATGGAACAGCGTGACCACATCGTCATGCGTCAGCAGTGCCGGGCGGTCACCTTCCGGCGGCAGCGAGTTGCAGACCAGATAGGCCACCGGCAGCGTGGTGCCGTTGCCGAGCTGCTTGCGGCCGATGCAGTCATCCATCCACGCACCGCTGCGCTTGTGGGCGCGTGCATAGGCGTCGAGGTAGAAGCTGGCCAACGGCTGGCCCGCGGCGTTGAGCACATCAAAGAAGCGCGCATCGGGGTGATAGAGCTCCACGTCCCGGCGCTCGCGCACCGTCACGCCATAGAGCTGCGCAGCCACTTCAAACAGCCCTTCGAGCACGCGGGGCAAAGGCAGATACTGGCGCAGCTCTTCCTGTGAGATCGAGTAGCGCTGCTGCTGCAGACGCTCGGAGTAGAAAGTGAGGTCCCAGGAGTCGAGCTTGCGGCCGGCAAACTGCTCCACCTCTGCCAGTTCGGCCTCCGCAGCCTTGCGCGCCTTCTGCGCCAGATCCTGCAGAAAGCTGCTGACCTCCGGGACGCTGCTGGCCATGCGATCAGCCAGTGCGTACTCGGCGAAGCTGGGGAAATCCAGCAGCTGCGCAGCTTCATGCCGCAGCTTTAGGATCTCTTCCATGACTGGACCATTGTCGAAGCGTCCCGCTGACGGCCCCTGATCGGAGGCGCGCGTAACCCAGGCCTCATAGAAGGCACGCCGCAACGTTGCAGATTCGCAGTCGGTGACCACCGACACATACGTTGGCTGATCGAGCCCGAAGAGCCAGCCCGCCATGCCCTTGTCCTTGGCGCGTTGCGCAGCCTGCGCGACGATGCCGCCGTTCAGACCCTTGAGCTGCCCCTCATCGGTGACGTGATGCGACCAGTCGTTGGTCGCGTCGAGCACGTTCTCCTCGAACTTCGCAGCGAGATTGGACAATTCCATCATGACGGCCTTGAAGCGCGCCTTGCGCTCGCCGCTGAGATGCACGCCGGCGAGCCGGAAGTCGCGCAATGCGTGATTCAGCACTTCGCGCTGCGTGGCATCCAGGTGCGCACCCTCGTTCTCGAGGATCTGCTGGTAGGCGCGGTACAGCGGCTCGCTCTGGGCGAGGTCCGTGCCGTAGGCCGAGAGCAATGGCAGGCAGGCGTTGTAGGCCGCACGCAGCGGCTCGGAATTGAGCACGCCATTGAGGTGCGAGACCGGCGAGAAGGTGCGGCCGAGCCGATGGCGCATTTCCTCCAGCGGCACGACCACGGTGGCAAAGGTGGGATTCGGCATCGCCTCGATGTCCGCAATCTGCCGGCGCTGCGCGTCCAGCAGATCGCGGATCGCACTCTCGACGTGCTCGGGCCGGATTTCCGCGAATCGCGGCAGGCCATCGGCGACCAGCAATGGGTTGTGCGTCATCGGCATATCCGTCCCGTTGTCAGATTTTGGCCATTCTAGCGGCATGTGCGGGTTAACATGAGATATGGACAATCAATATGACCTGATCGCGATCGGCGGTGGCAGCGGCGGGCTGGCCTGCGCCCAGCGGGCCGCGTCTTACGGCGCTCGCGCGCTGCTGATCGAGTCCGGCCGGCTGGGCGGAACCTGTGTGAATGTCGGCTGCGTGCCCAAAAAAGTCATGTGGCATGCCGCGCAGCTGGCAGCGGCACGCCGCGACTCGACAGACCACGGCTTCGAGCCGGCCCCGCCGGGGCATGACTGGGGCAGCCTGGTCGAGCGCCGCGAGGCCTACATCGCGCGGCTCAATGGCATCTATGCGCAGAACCTGGAGAAGCGCAAGGTAGAGCACGCTGCGGGGCACGGCGAACTGCTGGGCGCAGGTCGCGTGCGCATCGTGACGGCCGGCAGCGAGCGCATCGTCAGTGCGCCGCACATCGTCATCGCCACTGGCAGCGCGCCCAGCAAGCCGGCCATTCCCGGCGCGGAGCTGGGCCTGGACTCGAATGGCTTCTTCGCCCTGACATCCCGCCCCCCGAAAGTGACCATCGTTGGCAGCGGCTACATCGCGGCTGAACTGACGGGGATTCTGGTCGGACTGGGCTCAAAGGTTCAGCTGATTCTGCGCGGCGACTACCTGTTGCGAAACTTCGACGAGATGCTCGGGCAGGGCCTGATGCAGGCGCTGCTGGACGCGGGCGTGGAAGTGGTCACGCATGCCGCACCGCGTGCCCTGCAACGCAACGCCGATGGCAGCCTGCAACTGGAAATCGCCGACGGCCGCAGCATCGCCGCCGGCGATGCCCTGATCTGGGCCACCGGGCGGCACCCCAACACAGCCGGCCTGGGTATCGCTGCCAGCGGTGTGCAGATGGACGCCGCCGGACACCTGCGCGTGGACGCATGGCAGCAAACCAACGTGCCCGGCCTGTATGCCATCGGCGACGTGACCGGCGCCGTGCAACTGACGCCGGTGGCCATCGCCGCCGGCCGACGCCTCTCTGACCGCCTGTTCGGCGGCATGAAGGACCGCAAGCTGGACTACGACAACATCCCGACGGTGATCTTCTCGCAGCCACCCATCGGCACTGTGGGACTCAGCGAGGCCGAAGCGCGCAAGCTCCACGGCGAAGCAGTCAAGGTGTATGCCACTGCCTTCACATCCATGTGTCAGGCACTGAACACGCACCGCGTGCGTTCACGCATGAAACTGGTGACGGTAGGTGCCGACGAGCGCGTTGTCGGCGTGCATGTCATCGGCCCCGGTGCAGACGAGATGCTGCAGGGCTTTGCAGTGGCGGTGAAAATGGGCGCACGCAAGAGCGACTTCGACGACACCGTGGCGATCCACCCGTCCAGCGCGGAAGAACTGGTCACGATGCGCTGATCCGGCGGATGCGTCCTGCCGGCAGCCGTAGCGCAGTGTGTCAGTGCGACGTTTGCGCCGACAGCTGCTTCAGCGCATCGGCCAGCGCTGCGTTGAACGCTGCGACCACTGCAGTCATCCGGTCTGCGCTGGCCGTCACGCGACTCTCGGCGCGCAGGGTCCGCAGGACATCGCGCTCGCCGCGACGACCCAGCGTGCCCTCCAGCACCACATGCGCGCTCGGCAGGCTGGCGCCTGGCGCATATTCGGCCTGGAACTGACGCACCTCGACCTGCAGCAACCGTTCGGCGCTGAATGGCGAAGTGTCGGGCAGCACTGCGCGCCAGTGGCCGCTGGCACGCTGCGCGTCGAGCAGCAGCGTCTGCAGTACGTCGGGCAGGTTGCCGGCCCAGCGACTGGCGCTGTAGTAATCGAGGCGACCATCACTGCGCACCACGGCAATGCGCTCGACGTCCAGACCTGCCGCTGCGGTCGGTCGCGAAACGGCGAGCATCGGGGCGCCATCGCCGGGCATCTCGCCACTGTTGCCGCCGGCGGCCGGCGGCGTCGCGACACCGGCCAACAACACATAGGTCTGCACCACAGGCTCGTGGCTGCGCAGGCCGCTGCAACCGGCCAGCACCAGCAGCAGCGCCGAACAGGCGAGCCGGAGTCGGTAAGGACTGTTCATCGCGGAATCTCCACGCCGCCGACGGCAGGCTGATAGATAAGGCGCGACGGATCCTCGCGCAGGCTGTGCGAGAGCTGCTGAAACTCGCGTGCCGCCGCGCGGCTGTCACGGACCAGCGCCTCGATCTGCGGCAGGCCATCGCGGGTGAAGTTGCGCAGATCAGCGCGGTTTTCGGCGATCAATTCGTCCAGCTTCTGGCTGGCACGCGCCATGTTCTCGCTGGTCACGCGCAGCCGCTCCATGCCAGCGGCAAGATCAGGGCCGGCGCGTTTCGTCGCTTGCTGCACGTCCGCCAGCACGGTGCGCGTATCAGCAGTGGCAGCACGCAGTTCGCGCACCAGGCCGGCCGCATCGCCCATCACTGCGGGCAGGTCGGTGCTGGCACGATCAAGATTGGTAATGAGCTGCGAGACCGCGGCGATGTTCTTGTCCGAGAGCAGCGAGTTGGCACGTACCACCAGTTCGCCCAGCCGCACCGCCACCTCGGGCAGGCTGCTGACAAAGGTGTCGAAGTTCGAATGCACCGAACGGATGACCGGATACTGCAGGCTCGGCACCGATTCGAGCATCGTTGCCGCCGCGCTGGCCTTGGTCATCTGCTGCAGGTCTATATAAAGGAGTCCGGTGACACCCTGCAGCGACAGCTGTGCGACGGTGCGCTCCGAGACCGGCGTGGTGGAATCGATGTCGACGATGACCATGACGCGGTCGGCGGCGCGGCCATCGAGGCGGATGCGACGTACACGGCCGATATCAACACCCAGGTAGCGCACCGACCCGCCTTCGGACAGGCCGCTGACGCTGCCGTCGAAGTAGATCTCGTAGCGGGCGTAATCCCGTTTGTCGCGCGTGTCGGAGTACCAGTAAACGAAGGCGCCGGCCATGGCCACCAGCAGCAGCACGAATGCGCCCACCGCTGCGTAGTTTGCTTCACGCTCCATGTCGCGCTCCGTGTATCCGTGCCCGCTCGCCCTGGAAATAGGCCTTGATCCAGGGCACCTCGCTGCGGACGATGCCGTCCAGTGTATCCGTAATCATGCGTCCATCCACAATCACGCCGACACGATTGCAGGTGCGGAAGATCGTGTCCAGGTCGTGGGTGATCATCACCACGGTCAGCTGCAGTTCTTTCTGCAGGTACATCAAAAGTTCGTCGAAGGCCGCCGCGCTGATCGGATCGAGGCCGGAGGTGGGCTCATCCAGGAACAACAGCGGCGGATCCAGCGCCAGCGCGCGCGCCAACGCTGCGCGCTTGACCATGCCACCGGATAGCTGTGACGGCAGCTTCCCGGCCGCATCCGGCGGCAGGCCCACCAGCCGCAGCTTCAGCCGCGCCAGCCCATCCAGTGCGTGCGGATCCAGATGCAGGTGCTCGAGCATCGGCAGCTGTATGTTCTGCAGCACGTTCAGCGATGAATACAGCGCGCCCTGCTGGAAGCTGACGCCGTAGCCGGCTTTTGCGCTGCGCAGCTCCGCACGGGTCATCTGCGTGATATCGCGTCCCAGCAGCCGCACCGTTCCAGACTTCGGCTTCTGCAAGCCGATGATCGAGCGCAGCAGCACCGACTTGCCTGAGCCCGAACCGCCCACCACGCCGAAGACCTCGCCGGCCTGCACAGTCATGTCCAGTCCGCGATGCACGACCTGACTGCCAAACTGATTGACCAGCCCCAGCACTTCCACGACCGGAGCGGCCATCAGATGTCCAGCTCCATGAAAACCACTGCAAAGATAGCGTCAGCCAGTATCACCATGAAGATCGACTGCACCACCGAGAGCGTGGTCATCGCACCCAGATGCCGTGAAGAGCCGCGGACACGCAATCCGCAGCGCGTGCCGGCGATCGCGATCAGTACGGCAAATACCGGCGCCTTCCAGACGCCGACCCAGAAGGTGGTGGCGGAAATCGACTCCTGCACGCGGTTGATGTACTGCACCAGCGGCATGTCGAGCAGCAGCCGGCACAGCAACCCGCCGCCGGCAATGCCGATGATGTCGGCGAGGACGGTCAGCAGCGGCAGCGCGATCATCAGGCCAATCACACGCGGCACCACCAGCACTTCATAGGGATTGATGCCGGTGGCGTGCAGCGCGTCGACCTCCTCGTTCAGGCGCATCGCGCCAAGCTCGGCTGCGAAGGCGCTGCCCGACCGGCCGGCAACGATGATGGCCGTCAGCAGCACGCCAAGCTCTCGCAACACGCCGATGGTCACCAGGTCGACGACAAAGATATCCGCACCGAACTTCCGCAACTGCTCGGCACCGATGTAGGCCAGGATCACGCTGATCAGGAATCCGATCAGTGCCACGATCGGTATTGCAGTCACGCCGGTGTCGTAGACATGGCGCGCGATGGAGACTGGGTGCAGGTGCTTCCACCGCACCAGCGCGCTGGCCAGCGACTCGCTGACATGGCCGAGGAAACCCAGCGCATCCATCGTGCGGCGAGTGGTGCGCACCACTCGCCGGCCGACGCTCTCGACGGCCGCGGCCACCGGTGGTTCGGCATGCGGCGCCGGAACCGCAGCCACTCCGGTCGGGGTTTGAACGGCCAGCGTGCGCTCGATCAGCGCCAGTGCACTGGGCGGATCGCCATGGAAGGCGACCTCCGGCACCTGCTGGCGCCACTGCTGCAACCGCTCGTAGAGCAGCCAGGCGGTGGAGAGGTCGAAACTGGCCGCGCTGGCCTCGATGTACAGCCTTCGAACGCCGGACAGGTCCAGCCCCTCTGCCTCCGCCTGGATGGCGGGAAGCTCCGCTACCCGCCAGTCGCCGCGCGGAGCAAGCGTGAGCTCAGAACCCTCGCGCCGCGCTTCGAGGAACATGGGCTCCTTCAGCCAAGCGTCTTGTGTGCGCCATCACAGAGCGGCGCCTTGCCAGTCTGCTTGCAGGTGCAGAACCACACCTTGGCA
>Ga0114969_10001583_pt1 | contig 19283 bp, 16 predicted proteins | sample M_130807_MF_Meta_FD_87316 | JGI IMG/M metagenome (GOLD analysis project Ga0114969, IMG submission 87316) | Freshwater microbial communities from Lake Montjoie, Canada to study carbon cycling - M_130807_MF_MetaG | ecosystem: Environmental > Aquatic > Freshwater > Lake | place: Lake Montjoie...
AGCACCTGTTTCTAGCAATGATGGTTTCTTAGACGAAGTTGTCGCTGAAGTACCACAAACCGGACAGTTGGATTTTGGCAACACCCCGGAAGCCCACGACAAAAACAGCTTTGGCATCTTCGGTGGAGGCTGGTTCAACAGCAACAAAGGCATCATCAAAGACATCAAGAATTGGATGCAAGATGGCGAGGACTTCCAGGAATAATCACAACATAGCTATTTAATTGTATGATTATGACAGGATTTGAACCCGCAGTGAATAAAGTACGAGGCAACCTCATCAAGGTCATTGGTGTGGGCGGTGGTGGCAGCAATGCCGTGAACCACATGTTCCGCCATGGTATTGAAGGCGTTGACTTCTATATATGCAATACCGATTTACAGTCGCTTCATAGTAGCCCCATCCCAAACCGTTTACAATTGGGGGCCGAGCTAACTGAGGGATTGGGTGCCGGATCGATGCCCGATATGGGTGAAAAGGCCGCTATGGAAAATATGGCACAGATTCGCCAAATCATGGAAGACAACACCAAAATGGTTTTTATCACCGCAGGAATGGGTGGTGGAACCGGAACAGGTGCTGCGCCGGTGATTGCTAAAATCGCCAAAGAATTAAATATCCTGACCGTAGGAATCGTGACCCTACCCTTTGAAGACGAAGGTCCGCAGAGGATTGGTCAAGCCCGCGAAGGTTTAGAAAAATTACGTCCGCATGTTGACGCATTGCTTACCATTTGCAATGATCGCATCGTAGATATGTATGGCGATTTAACGATTACACAAGCCTTCTCGAAAGCAGATGACATTCTGTGCACTGCAGCGCGTGGAATCGCGGAAATCATCACCAAACCCGGTCAGATCAACGTAGATTTCATGGATGTACAAACCGCCATGCGAAATAGTGGAAGGGCCATCATGGGAACAGGTATTGCAACTGGTGAGAATCGCGCTGAGAATGCAGTTCGCATGGCATTGGACAGCCCACTGCTCGACAATACAAGAATCCAAGGTGCGCAGCATTTGTTGGTGAATTTCACTTACGGCCATAAAGAACCTGTCATGAGTGAAATCTCAAAAGTGAAAAAATACCTACAAGAAGAGGCAGGCAATACGGCCCACTTGAAAATGGGTATCACAAAAGATGATAGCCTCGGCGACGATATCGCGATTACAGTAATCGCAACAGGATTTGAATCCCGCGACAATGTCAATGCGAATTTGTTTAGCCAACAACAAGAGATAGTGAATGCTGCTCCGGTGGCACCTGCTGCAGTGGTTCAAAATCCATATGGTTTTAACGGCGGGAATCCGAATTTATCGGAGCGACCTGCATTCAATACCGGTGGATTTCAGAGTGGAATCCCCAATCTGTCGAACCCCGTTGGTTCAGGATTGGCCGGCAACAATGGAATGCCAAATAACAACGCATGGAATCAACCGCCATCAAGCAATCCATCGCAGAACACGGGAAACAACCAAGCGAATCTGTTTAGCATCCCCCAAAATCCTAGTGTGATTAATCACGTTCCTAGCAGTTTTGGAAATAGCGATAATGACGATGACCCAATGAATCCGATTGATGTCACTCCGAAACCCTTCACCGCCGAAGATCCATTTGAAGATCCTTCAGCGCAGGTTTTTCGCGACACCCACTTGGAAAATGGCAGAAGTCATAGAGAAAATCTCTTAGATAGCGACATCGAAGTCCCCGCATACATGCGACGTGGAATCAATCTCGAAGCAGCCCCTCACAGCCAATCACAACTGGTGAGTAAAATCACCATTGGCGAGGAAGACCCAATGAATGCGCGCGATTTGACGGTAAAACCGAATCGCCACTTGCACGATAACGTGGATTGATAGCCAAAATAATCCAACAGCAAATGAGCCATGCCTTACGGTGTGGCTTTTTTGTTTTGAATTAAATGTGGCACGGAACTTTACACTAAATTTTGCGATAGCGCTTTGAGGTCAAGAACCGAATAATTCTGGCCCTAAAACTCAAAATCGACAATTCTGGTGCGAAAGATTATTTTCGGTAAAGACTTAAGTATCGCTGTGCGATCGACACTGAACCGTAATTCACCACCGCCGCATTTCTGCTCGCCTCTTGTAGTTTCAATCTCTTCGATGGCTCCATTTCAATGTACGAAGCGATGCCTTGGATCAGTGATTTCACATCCAACTTCTCGGCCAACCATCCTGTTTGATGATCACCGCTTGGCGAAATCATTTCCGGTATACCACCTACTGCAAATGCGGCCACAGGGACCCCGCAACTCAAGCTCTCCATGATTGTGGTCGGCAAGTTCTCTTCATGCGATGTGGTCACGTATACATCGGCCTGCCAATATGCATCGCGCATCTGCTTGGCATCAGAAATAAATCCAAGTTCCGTTACCGGACAATTCAGCCCTAAATCTCCATTGGCAAGTCGATTCTCACCCACTACCAATGCCATAATATCATTAAATCCGAGCTCTACCAAGCCATTACAAATCGACCTAAACTCCGCAAAACCTTTTGCCGGATTGCCCAAGTTAGCCGCCGCAAACATGAGTACAAATGGAGCATTCTCCAGACTATTCACTAATTTCAAATCAAGCGGTTTAAAATAGTCTGTATCCATGGGATTGGGGATCACTTTAATTTCCGGCATTGCACCCGCATCCCCAATTCCAATTAAATCCTTTACAATGCCACTTTTGTCCGCCTGATTTTTCAACCAAGCACTCGGCGTCACAAATTGAAGTCGACCGACCGCCTTTAAAAAAACACTCTTTTTCGTTTGAAATACTTGGCTAGACAAATCCGATTGACTCGGCTGTTTCAAATACTGACAATTTCCACATTCTCGGGTGAAATTATCACAACCACGGGGATGGTAGCATCCTCCGGTGAACGGCCACATATCGTGACATGTCCACACGATTTTCTTACCTAAACCCAAAAGATCTTCCAAACCATTCAAGCTAACAAAGCCCTTGTTGATCCAATGAAGATGTATGATGTCTGCGTCCTTTAGGGCCTGCCAATTGGAAACGTTTATTCCCGTTTTACCATGACTAAAAGCGAAACGAATGGATTTATTTGCCTCAAAACGAAGAAAGTCTAACTTCTCCAATGCATGCAATCCAAAGGCCCATTTTTTCTTAATCCAAGTATTGGCCCACAAATGAAATTCCCCTTCACCACCATCAAAAACCCAGTGCTCGCTTGAGACACCATCCAAACCATTCAATGCATCATTTAGTCGCTGCGCAGCAACAAACGCCCCACCCGAGGAAGAAGCATTTAAATGCAATATTCTCAGCGGCTTAGATGTCATTTAGGCAAGTTAAGGCAAAATGTTAAACCCCATATCCTTTGCTTGGCTTTGCCACAGGATCTGGATCGCTGACGCGCAAAGTCTTACTTAGGATTAGTGACAGGAAAAAGGCCACAACCATCAAGCCGCCACCTACCAAATAGGGCAAACTAGAAAACTGGTGATACAATACCATAGCGATAAATGGTCCGAACGCGCGAGCCAAAGAACTTGTACTCTGCAGTAGACCTAGCATACGTCCTTGAGATTCTGGCGGGGTATTTCTACTGACCAAAGAATTGATTGCGGGCATCATCAAACCGTTACCTAAAGAAAGTAATACAATTGAGATTACCTGAACCACATAAAAAGCATTTCCAGCCTCAGGCAATGGAATAATCATAAGACCCATCGCAATGGCTGGACAACCCCATAATAGCATTTTTCGCACACCCACTCGATTTGTAAAATAACCAATCAAACCGCCTTGTACGATGGCTCCGCAGATTCCAATAAAACCAAAAATATTCCCAATCCCCGCGGGCGTCAATAGGTATTTTTCCTTCCACAACACACTTGAACTTCCATACATCATACTGAACGCAGCGATGTAAATAAAGTTAATTACGAACAACTCACCAATCACATCCAACTTCCAAACGGTAACCAAACCCTTGAATGTGTCTGAAACCTTGCGTTTGTGGGCCGACTTCGACCCCAAACTCTCAGGCAACATAAACCAAGCCAACAGGAAGTTTAACGCGCACAAGGCAGCAGTAAAGAAACCTACCCAACGCAAACCATGCTCACCACCGGCGTGATAAAGCCATCCACCGATCGGCGGTCCAAAAACGAACCCCAAGCCAAAGGCGGCCCCGATAATCCCCATGCGCTTGGCACGATCCTCAGGTGGTGTAATATCAGCAATGTAAGCCTGTGCCGCCGCAATGTTTGCACTGCCGAATCCAGAAACAATTCTCGCCAACAAAAGGAATACAAAGCTGGAACTCAGCCCAAACAAGATATAGCCCACAATATTGAACAGGATACTCACCAACAGAATCGGCCTTCGGCCAATCCGATCCGACAGTGATCCAAAAATGGGAGCGAATAAAAATTGAATGATGGAAAATGAGCCAACCACAACACCTACCGCAACATCCGGATTGAATGGCAAGGCCGACCCCGAAGCCAAACTCTTGGCCAAATTAGGCAGAATGGGAATCACCACACCAAAGCCCAGAAGGTCAATAAAAATGGTTAAAAACAGTGTTAATATACGTTTATCTTTCATATGTAAATTTCAATTTTGGCGCAATCCATGACTCTTTCAACGGGAGCATCATGCCACCCGATGTCAATTCCCCCAGTCGATCTGAGAGCATATTAAATACCTTCATTTCCCCATTCATTTCCCCACTATCCAACCCCGCTTGAACTTCTTCTTTATTCAGAATACAAATTTCGTCATTATGCATCGCCCAAACCAAGGTGCGTTGGAAGAAATCCAAATCAAATTTTTCCTTTTGCGATTGTAGCAAATGAAAAACCTTGTCGATGCTGCAACCGCTCGGCGCCTCTTTAGACTCATCAACAGCCACAATCAAAAAACAGCGGTGCAGTATGCAAAAATCAGCCGTCAACCCCTTCCCGTGTGCTTGCCAACCGGAAACAAAATCAACCATCTGTCCTTGGATTGCAGCCGCTTCTGCGTCGGTTAGAGCCCTATGAGCACCAAACAACCAAACCCGAGAAGATCCGGGAAGTGAAATATTTTCAATGGAATTTCGCTCGAGGGTCAAAATCAAGATTTTAGAGACCTATTCACGATTTCCGCGATATCCAATACCTGCACCTGATCCTCTTTTTCAAAATGCTTGGTACCATCGCGCATCATCGTATTGCAGAAAGGACAATTAACAGCAATGATTTCCGCACCGGTTTCCAGGGCTTCCTCCGTGCGATTCACGTTCACCTCTTGATTCCCTTTTTCAGCTTCTTTAAACATTTGTGCTCCACCGGCTCCACAACAAAAACCATTGGTTTTGCATCGTTTCATCTCAACTAAATCAACATCCAAGCGATCCATCACCATCCGAGGTGCTTCATAAATCCCGTTGGCCCGACCCAAATAACAACTGTCGTGGTAGGTAATTTTCTTACCCTGATAAGCCCCGCCTTCAATCGCAATTCTGCCATCAGTCAGCAATTCGTTGATCAATTGCGTGTGATGTATCACTTCATAATTACCACCCAAATTGGGGTATTCATTTTTCAAGGTATTAAAACAGTGAGGACAAGCTGTTACGATACGTTTCACCCCGTATCCATTGAGAACTTCGATGTTTTGCATCGCTTGCATTTGAAACAAAAACTCATTCCCCGCCCGCTTTGCCGGATCGCCAGTACAACCTTCTTCCGCACCCAAAATGGCAAATTTCACTCCGGCCTGGGTCAAAATGTTTGCAAAGGCCCGACTCACACGTTGGGCTCTTTCATCGTAACTACCTGCGCATCCCACCCAAAACAAAATTTCGGGGGTTTCACCAGCGGAAACATACTCTTGGATCGTTTTTACCGACATCGACATAATGATGCAATTTCGGCCATTGAAAGGAATTGGTCAACGCAAGTATTCCACATCAGAAAAGAATGTATTGAATTAAAAAATGGACTATGTATTGAAGCAGATTAAACAAAAAAGGAGGGCGGCCTGCGGCCGCCCTCCTTTAGCTCGATCAATTATTTACATCAATAACCAGAACCACCACTTCCAACAATTTCCTGAACAGCACACGCCATTAAAGGAACCTGTAACTGCGCACAATATTGCTGAAATGGCCCAGCTTTCATAAATCCTCCGCCATCGGTCTCATTCATCGACGAAACCCAACAATCGCGGATTTTTTCTACCTCTTCCAAAACCGTTGAAACCATGTCAACGCCCTCCTTGGGATCCAATTCAGTGCTCGGAATTCCCTTCTGAATCATGTAGTTAAAGCCCTGTCCAGAATAGGCGTAGAGATATTTCACCGTTTCATTGTCCTTTGCTGAGGATAACGACAAAACATGAACCCTACAACCAAACATCTTGGCCAAAGCCGATACCCGGTAGAATTTCTGTCGAGATTCAGAATTCGAATCCAACAACATCAAAATATTCCTAGGCTCAACCCATCTGGTTTCCGAATTGAAATAAATCATCGGGTTGTTAAACTTCCTTACACAAGCCGCCATGCCACCGCCCATTAAGCCCGGAACTTTGGGCTGCGCAAATACAAATGTCATTTCTACGTTGATGTCGTTCGCGATTTTGGCTGTGGTCGACCAAAACTCTCCTGAATTATCAGAAATTGTCAAATCTCGGTACGCACGCTTCTTGAGATCATCCACAAGGGCTTGCGTGATTCCGGCGTTGGCAGCAGTCTGCAACCAAATCAATTCGCCTTTGAACCTGCGCGCCACCGAGAGAATGGCATCGCTAATCGTTTGTTGATTTTGGGTACTGTCTGATGCAAATAAAATTTTTGTAGTAGTTTCTTCCATAGGCAGATATTAATTTTACACCGAATCTCTATCACAAAATCCACAAAATCAAGTGATTAAAAAATATTTACATCTTTTTCACGCCTTTTTTATCGAAAAATAACAAACATTTCATTGAAAAACATTTTTTACAGTACCTTGACATTCCTACTTGGCCATCCCTTACTTCTAATCGCCAATAGCAATCCAATAAAACCGATTAAACCAGCCTACTACCGAGGACTGTGTGTTCTAAATGATTCCATTGCATGGTTTTCCGGCAGCAAAGGAACGGTTATCCGCACCACCGATGGAGGCAAACATTTCGATACGATTTCTCCGCAATCAACCAACACCCAATTTGCCTATTTCCTCTCCTATGGCAAACAAACCGTAGAAAGCTATACCCAAAATTACGACGCTTCCTTTTCCTTATTGCGCAAGGACTATCGCGACATTTGGGCTAAAAACGAAAACGAAGCGGTAATCATGAGCGCCGGCGATTCTGCCGTAATCCTCAAAACAATCGATGGCGGAAAAAACTGGACGATTGTATTTATCGACTTCAGAAAAGACATCTTTTTCGATGCGATGGAAATTGATTCAAAAACCGGAATTGGCATGGTGCTCGGCGACCCGATCATCCCCGAACCCATTATCGTTGCAGTTGGCGGCGGCGCAGGCACCCCATCTGCCAATTTGTCGATGTCAAGAGGACGTAGCAAATTGTTTCGCACCAACAAATCCAAACTACAACCAAATTCTCAAGAAGCAAACTCCCACAATTCTCTGAATCAGCAAAAACACTTCGCATCCATTTACACAAGCGATTTTGGAAGTAGTTGGAATCATCTACCCGTTGGCGATTGGAATCTACCACTAGATAGTTTGGAATCGTTCTTTGCCGCCAGCGGCACTTCACTTGTAATCATTGAGAGCAAGGTTGAAGCCGCCGAATCCGGTTCTACTAATTTGGCAAGAAAACACCCATTTACAACATCATCGGAAGCTCGAATCAAGAATCTTACCGTTGGATTTGCTGGTGGCGGAATAAACCCGAGTTATCATATTGTAAAATTCAAACAGCAGAAACGCCGTACCATTAAGCAAAATAAACGTTTCAATTTGTCGACCTCCCAACCCCGTGTTGTAGCCAATGAAATCATTCCATTGCCAATTTCGGGCGGACCCGGTTCCGGAGTTTATGGAATGTGCTTGTCCGGTGCTGGTCACATGGTGGCCGTAGGTGGCAATTACACCCTTCCCGACAGTTTCGCAAAAGCCTCAGCCTATACAACTAGCAACAATTTTGGTCTCAAATGGACGGGCGGAAATGAACAAATAGGAAATGGATTAACAGGAAACACTGGCGGATATCGAAGTGGCGTTTGCATAAGTGAACCAATCTCCAGCGAGCAATTACTGTCGCAATCAACGCTGAGATCACAAACGGCCGCTCAAGAATTCAAAAACACAACTGTAAATTTCCCCATAAAAAGCGGAAACAGAATAGCCTTTTGCACAGGAACCAATGGAAGCGACATCTCCTCAGACAACGGGGTGAGTTGGTATTCTATCCCGAAACAAATGCTTAATAGTGGAATCTATTTTGAAGGATCAATTAACGCTTGCGCATTTAGTTGCAACCACCTCTGGGTGGTAGGAAATTCAGGCAAATTCCAACGAATTCCAATTACGGATTTATTGTCGATTGGTATAAAACACCCAAAGTAGTTATTTCACTTTGTAAACCGCAAATAACGAATTCTCAAAAGCAATTGGAAAAGGAGGTTTAATTCCCCCACGCGACTTTTGAACTATCCAATAGTTGATGTGCTTCTCATTCAACCGAATTTTTGCCTCATTCAAATTGTATTCAGTCGAACTCATTTCATCCGACCAAATAACAGGATAATCTTGAGCCACCTTAAAAACCTCAGCACCGGTGACGTATCGCATCAATCTAGGTTTTTGAAATGATATTCTTTCATTGGGTTTCACAGATGACTCAACAAATGAATACACCTCGGCGACTTCTTCTGAAAATGCCTCATTCGTATCTGTAACTAAATAATGTACCGCAGTAGCCAATCCTTGAATTAATAGGATAGCCGAAAGCGCAATCGCCCAGTTAGAAGATTTCTTCAATGCCCGCGCCAAAAATCGAACCTCAAGAACTGGTTTCGCAATCTGCCACAATTCCATCAAACCCACAACTACCAAAACAGCCAACATGGGGAAAACCACAAACAACAATCGTACACCCTGAAGACTAGGCCACGCACAAAACAATGCCAAATTAACACCCACAAAAGACACAATTGGAAGCAGATGCCAACCACGTTTCACGATCGCTAACAAAATGATCGCCCAAACACCGGCAGCCAACAAAATTGTGGCCCACGCACCCAAAGTGGCTTCGATTATGGTTGCAAAATGCCAAAGCGGATACGTCCCTATCAATTTCAAATACAAACCCATATTGGAAAACACCTGTGCCGGTGTCACGGATTTAAGCATATTCATATAAACGGGGCCATGTCCGAGATCGTTTTTCAAAGCCAGTAACCCGCATAACCCACCCAAAACAACCACCAAAATCAGATTCCCATTCGCTCTCAATCCACCATAAAATTTAGGATTCTCCTGCCATACCAACAAGACCCAAGGCACAAGAAGAAACACTCCATTTGTTCTGGTGGATGTTGCCATAAAGACCAATAGGCCCAAGGTGATATTCTTGGCTAGATTGTTTCGCCACGACGTGTACAACAAATACATAAACACGCCCGCCAAGCCCGCAAACCACAAATCGGACGTTAGCCTGTTCGCCGCTTCCCAGATTTTCGGATGCCAAATCACCAATATCAGCGAAAGCATCACAGGCACAATTCTATCATCAAACAAAAGACGGAACCAGCGATACACTGCCACCATACAAAGAATAAAAATCGAAAAATTAAAAACCTTCAATCCCAAAAACCCCCAAATATCTATGCCCCGCATAGGCAAACTCATCAAAACTGGAAAACCTTGGGGATACAAATACGGACCAATGACTCCATCCGATTGATCCATACAAATTTGATTGGAAATTGCCAATTCCTGCATGCCACCTCTAACCCAACAACGCGCTTGATGCAAATACAAAATAAAATCATCGCCCCATTCATGACCGGGATCCATGCATAACCAACCTCCAACTAATGCGATAAGGAAAATGCCAAAAACCAACCATTGCGTTTTGATGTTTCCAGCCATTTCAATAGATCAATCCTTTTTATAAACAGCAATCACACTCAGCCCCATTTTATTCAAAACTACTTTGTCGGCAATTTTAAATATCGGGGTTAACACGTTATACAATTTCATATTTGATTCGGGAATCAGCTTTTTCTTCAAAACAGAACCCACCAAAAACCATCCAAATATTCCTGCGAAATTAAAATACCATGACTTAATCAATTTTGCCCCTTTGATTGGAAATATTCCCAACAAACGACTTTTGGTATAACGTTTATAGTGCTCCAATGCCACGTCAAACCCATTGTATAACCACTGATAGGCCGGAACCAAAATCACGATTTTACCCCCTGGCTTCAACAATTTAATCATGTTCTCAATCGCTAATTTATCGTCCTTGATATGCTCCACCACATTCAACGCAAAAACGGCGTCGTAGGTCCCCAGCTTATCGCCATGCATTTCAACGAACCCGTCAGCCACAATATCCATATCTAATACATCGCGTTTTTCGAAAGACTTTTTCAAGTACGACCTGTACTGTTCGCGGATGTCGCTTAAATCAAAATCCATCCCATCGCGATCAAAAAAGTAGGATATATTACCAATTCCACTGCCAATCTCTAAAATCTTCCCCTCACAATGTGGAACAACCTGTTGGTACATCCATTCATTGAATTTATCTGCCTCCGCGATCGCCCTCAGGTTCTCTTCTCCCTCAAAATCAAACTCCTTAAAATTATCTTGATTCCCCATTTTCTATTTAAATAACCCGTATTTTAAAATGCAATAAATGGCCCTAAACCCGTCTTTCCAACCAATTTTCTTACCCTCGGCGAATGTCCGTCCGTAATAACTAATTCCCACCTCATATATCCTCGCACCCTCAACCCTTGCTATCTTGGCCGTCACTTCAGGCTCAAAACCAAATCTTTTCTCCTTCAAGGTCAACCCTTGAACCATCTCGGTACGGAACATTTTGTAGCATGTTTCCATATCCGTGAGATTCAAATTGGTCGTTACATTGCTCATAAACGTCAGCATTTTATTCCCCAAAGAATGCCAAAAGAACAGAATTCGATGTGGCTTTCCACCAATAAAACGACTTCCGTAAACAACATCAGCAAAACCATCTACGATTGGCTTCAACAAAATATTAAATTCATTGGGATCGTATTCCAAATCAGCATCTTGAATAATCAAGACATCGCCGGTGGCTTTGGCAATTCCTGTATGAAGCGCAGCGCCCTTGCCTTTGTTGATTTCGTGATGAAAAATCTGCAACCCTAACTGTGGATGATCCGTTGCATATTGTGCCAAAACAACCTCCGTTTCATCAGTACTGCAATCATTTACAATTATGATTTCTTTCTCAATCCCATCAATAAGCGTCACCTCTCCAACCTTATTTAATATACGATGAATCGTCTTTGCTTCATTATAAGCTGGGATTACAATAGATAGTTTTTTGATGCTCATGACCTAGAAAACAAAATTAAGGCAAGATGTTGTAAAATACTGAGGTTATTGCATTATTTCCAACACAAAATTGACGTTTTGCAAAGATCGCCAAAGAAAGCAAACCCATTTTTATTTCACAAAACGCATTAACATCTTTGAGCCGTGAAAGAGTTTGGATTGCAACGCATTTGGGAAAAATTGGCTTTTCAGCCGCAGTATTTAGCCACCGATAATGGTCAGCCATTACAAATCATAAATCAAGGGGAATGGAATAATCAAAATGGGCCCGACTTCCTAAACGCCGAAGTCGTTATCAACGGAATTCATTGTTTTGGCGCAATTGAAATCCATGTCAACGCCAGCGATTGGTATGTTCACAACCACCATACAGACCCTAGATACAATGGTGTAATCCTACATGTTGTTTGGCAAAATGATCGACCATGTTTCACCCAAAGCAAAGACCCCATCCCCTGTATTTCCATAAAATCAAGGGTATCAAAACTCAACTTGACCCAATTTAACTCGGCACCATCGCTGCCTTGCGACCAACAAATCACAGCGATATCGGAAAGCCTCTTGACGCAACAATTGCAATTAGCATTGACCCAAAGAACTAAAGGAAAAATGGAACGGCTGATCCATGCGCACAATCAACTCAATCAAGACTGGTGGCTCACCGCACTGTATGCATTTATGTCGGCCTGGATTGGCAAAGCAAACCAACACAACTGCATCGACATTTGTAAATCGGTAAAAAAATCACTCATTTTACGAGCAAAATCAGAAAACGAAATCATTGCCTATCTGCTCGGAACCAGTGGCCTATTGTCGATAACCAAACACGACGCTTACACCGAATCGCTGAAAAAAACTTTTCAATACCAAGTCCTAAAGTTCGATGTCAATTCGCTTGATTATTTGCAATGGAATAATCGACAAGTCAGACCCCCATCATTCGCCCCGATTCGGCTGGCTCAATTTGGCAGTTGGCTCTTTCAGATCAAAGGAGAATTATCGCAATTTTTCAACCAACCGAACCTAGAGACCATTGAAACTATTACAAAAAAGGGATTTCAATCTAATCTAAGTGCGTATTGGGACAAACACTACGAACTAGGCAAACTATCCGAGAAGCACAACCCCAACAACGGCCAGGAGCACGCAAAAAAGGTCATCCTAAATGGGTTAATCCCGCTCTGGAACACCCTGGCAATGGAAACCCACAAACCCGAATTCCAAATTGCGGCCGAGCAATTACGATCCGCGATCCCATCGGAAACAAATACAACGACAAAAAAAATGTCGGCCTTTCACCGTTGCAAACCACCCAAATCCAACTCTGAATGGAGTCAATCACTGATTGCACAACATCAATTGTATTGTAAGCCATTGAAATGTGCACAATGTTTAATTGGCGATGCTATAATCAATGTTCCATTCATGAAACGGGAATCGTAACTTTGTTGAACTAGCAATGAAAACCGATATCATCATCATTGGCGGAGGCATTGTGGGATTGTCCACGGCCTACCAACTTTTACAACTCAACCCCGATTTAACCGTAACCATTTTAGAGAAGGAAAACGCCGTTGCCAAACATCAAACAGGAAACAACAGTGGCGTAATTCACTCCGGGATTTATTATAAACCCGGCAGCCTCAAGGCCCAAAATTGTTTGCGAGGATACGACATGCTGATTGATTTTTGCAAAGCACAAAATATCGAATATGATCTATGCGGTAAAATAATCGTCGCTATCAAACCCGAAGAAATTGCCGGCTTAGAAGCCCTATACCAAAGGGGAATTCAGAATGGATTATCTGGATTGCGATTTTTGTCAAAAGACGAAATCAAACAATACGAGCCCAATTGCGTAGGTATAAAAGGTGTTTTTGTGCCCCAAACAGGCATCGTTGACTACAAGCAGATTGCCGGAAAGTTGGCTGAAAACATCAACCTAAATGCCAACGGCAACATTATTTTGAATTCAAAAATCCAAGCGATTGTTGGCAATGAACATGGGGCTGTTGTTCACACCGATACTGAGAGATATGAGGCCCGATTGGTTATCAATTGCGCGGGGCTTTATTGCGATAAAGTAGCGGCCATGGCAGGGGAAAACCTCAACATGAAAATCATCCCATTCCGCGGGGAGTATTACGCTATCAAACCCGAAAAAGCACATTTAGTAAAGAACTTAATATATCCCGTGCCTGATCCAAATTTCCCATTCTTGGGAGTTCATTTTACTCGTAGAATCAGTGGTGAAATCGAGGCGGGTCCAAATGCTGTATTTGCATTCCAAAGAGAGGGTTATAAGAAAACGGATTTCAAGTGGAGTGAATTTTGGGATGCCATCTCTTTCGCTGGCTTTAGAAAAGTGGCGAGCAAATACTGGAAAACTGGACTTGGCGAATACCATCGCTCATACTTCAAACCCGCCTTTGTAAAAGCACTGCAACAGTTGGTTCCATCTATCACTGAGGACGATTTAATTCCGGCAGGCGCAGGGGTTAGGGCGCAGGCTTGTGATAAAGATGGTGGCCTAATCGATGATTTCTACATCCAAGAATCCACCTCATTCATTCACGTGCTCAACGCACCAAGTCCAGCCGCAACGAGCTCATTATCTATTGGGTTGGAGGTCGCTGAGCGCGCCATGAAAAAATTGATCTGACGGGAAATTGAATTGACGGAAACTGAATTGATGGGAAATTGAATTAATTCACAGGGAAGCTAGGCTAGTTTTATCTTGACATAGATACATCGACACAACAATTGAACAAGGAACAACTCATACCCGTTCTACAGAAATATTTACCCAGCGGTAGTGAACACTACGCCGCCGATTTGATGTCGCACCACAAAATCCAATTGCGCATCAAAAACCCCCGATTAACCAAACTCGGCGATTACCGTCCGCCTACCAACGAAAGTAGTCATCGCATTTCCATCAATCGCGATTTGAACCCTTTTGCCTTTTTAATCACATTCATGCACGAGGTTGCTCATCTCGTAAATTTTGAGAAATCCGGCCCCCGTGTTCCACCCCATGGCATCGAATGGAAAAGAGAATTTCAGGTGGTGAGCACACCCATCATTCAGCAAAATCTGCTGCCAACAGACGTACACTCCGCGTTAAATCGATACCTAAAAAACCCAAAAGCCAGCAGTTGTACGGATGCCAATTTAGTTAGAACGCTAAGAAACTACGACGCCTCTCTGGAATGGCTATTGGTGGAAGAAATCCCACACCAAGAGACGTTCGAGACTCAGGACGGACGCAAATTTACCAAACTAGAAAAAATGAGAACCCGGTTCCGCTGTCAGGAAATAAAAACGGGTAAAATCTATTTGGTTCCTGGGCTGATGCAGTGTAAACCCGTGTTAAATCACTAATTTCACATTTTCATACAATGCACAATCACAGTCATAGCGCGCCACAAGAAAACATGGGGCCCAAATACCTTTGGGGAATCGCTCTAAACCTCACTTTCGTGGCTGTGGAATTTGGCTACGGATTACAAATTAATAGTTTATCATTACTTGCAGACGCATGGCATAATTTAGGCGATGTGGCAGGATTGGTCATCAGTTTGGTAGCACTAAAAATGGCCGCCAAGCAGCCGACTAATATTTATACTTATGGCTTTTCAAAGGCAACGATACTTGCGTCATTGGCCAATTGCCTTCTCTTATTTATCGCAATTAGCTCGATGGGATATGAAGCATACGTGCGCTTCTCACACCCCGAACCCACAGTTGGAAGCACGGTGAGTTGGGTGGCTGGCGTAGGCGTTGTCATTAACACATTAACAGCACTCCTATTCATGAGCAATAACGAACTCAATTCGCGATCCGCCTTTTTGCATATGGCCGCGGATGCCGGTGTCAGTTTGGCGGTATTGATTGGAGGATTGCTCATCACCTATACAGGCATCGAGATGATAGATCCAATTTTAGGAGTCCTAGTCTGCTTAGTCATTCTGGTTGGAACGCTTAATATTTTCCGACAGAGTTTCCGATTGAGTTTGGATGGGGTACCGGAGGGCATCGATATTACCGTGGTAGAAAAGCGAATACTTCAAATTCCTGGCGTCAAGAGTATTGAGCACCTTCATATTTGGGCATTAAGTACTACTAGAAATGCAATGACAGCGCATCTGATGATGGATAATACATTGACTGCATCAGAACAAGAGGCGATAAAAGACAGGGTACGTCACGAAATTGAGGGGGAACACGTCCACCACTGCATATTAGAAACTAGTTTGGTATAAATTACAATCCCAAAACGCGTTCTTGAGGCTTTTTACCATCGAACATCATTTCTGGGTTTTCAAGTAATTGCTTTACGCGGACTAAAAAGCTCACACTTTCGCGACCATCAATGATTCTGTGATCATAACTCAACGCCAAATACATCATTGGGTGAATCACGATCTGGCCGTTTTCAACCACCGCGCGCTCTACTATATTATGCATTCCCAAAATTCCACTTTGAGGGGCATTGATAATCGGTGTACTCATCATAGAACCAAAAACGCCACCGTTGGTAATGGTAAACGTTCCACCGGTCATCTCATCCAAACTCAATTTATTATCGCGGGCCTTTGCTGCCAAACGTTTTACTTCTTTTTCGATTTCATCCAACGACAAATTTTCTGCGCTGCGAATCACGGGAACCACCAAACCTTTGGGGGCACTCACCGCAATTGAAATATCGCAATAATCATGATAAACGATTTCTTCCCCATCGATGCTTGCATTCACTGCTCTCCACTCAGTTAGGGCGATACAGCAAGCGCGGGTAAAGAAACTCATGAATCCCAAACCAACGCCATGGGTCTCTTCAAACTTCTTTTTGTATTGCGCGCGCAAATCCATGATTGGCTTCATGTTCACCTCATTGAAAGTGGTAAGCATGGCTGTTTCATTTTTTACGGCTACCAGTCTACGACTTACGGTTTTGCGCAAGTTCGACATTTTCTCACGCTTCTCAGAACGAGGTCCGCTTGTTGATTGCGCTTTCACACCACCCAAAGCCACGATGGCCTCAAGAGCATCCACTTTCGTCACTCGTCCACCCGCACCCGTTCCTTTTACATGACTTGGGGCGATATTGTATTGCTGCAACAATTGAGCTGCAACGGGGGAAACCAAAGACCAATCTGTCTCAGTCGCATTGTGACTAGATTCTGTAGAGGCATTGCTATTGGCAGCTGCTGGAGCATTACTAGTTGACTCTGATTTACTTGTATTTGACGCAGCTACAGGCGCAGCAGAACTTGCCGCTTCCACTTTCGCGGCGGGGGCCTCAGCGGCAGCCGGACGTGCAGCGTCGGTATTAATAACTGCAATTACCGTATTAATGGCAATGGTATCACCAATATTTCCAATGAGCTTTTCGATAACACCTGCTTTTTCGGCATTTACTTCAAACGTTGCTTTGTCGCTTTCAAACTCTGCCAAAGGGGCATCCATCTCCACCCAATCTCCTTCTTTAACCAACCAATTGGCGATGGTTACTTCACTCACTGATTCTCCAGGTGCGGGTACTTTTATTTCGATTGCCATTGAATTTTTTGCTGCTTTGCCTAGCAAAGTTAGGCAAACGATTCGGTTTGTAAAAGTTGGTCTAAAAAAGCCAAGCAATAAATTGACCAGTTATATTAAATCAAAGGCACTTAATGTGCCAAGAAAACATTAAACCCACGGCTCGCCTTCCAAACCTCCACCACATATTCATCAAAATTGGACCGCAACGTATCTTCTGCATCTATGGCGTGCTGTACATAAAACTGCTTGTTGTATAACAACGGCTGCTCCGCAGCCGCCCCCAACCAATCAGAATCAATTCTCTTGTTCTTTTCGCCCCTCACCTGTCCAAAGTATTTCATAAATGCCTTGTCCGTTATCACCCGATTAAATCCCGCCAAATCCTCCGCAATCAGTCCCCGTATCCGCATCAGTTCGTCCTTTTCAGGCATATAAACCCCGCTGTAAAGCCCACACGCCTCCGGACCCAACTGAACATACAACCCGCCAGCTCCCATTTCCTTGCGACCTCCAATCTGAATCGCGGCCGCACAATGCAATTTGTATGGCGTCTTGTCCTTGGAAAATCGAATGTCCTTGTTGATCCGGAAAATACATTGCTTTGCCTCCATTCCCTCAAAACGATTGTCCACCAAAGACATCTTCACCAAAACGGATTCAACAAAGCTTAAGAACAAAGCTTTTACATCGCGCTCGTACCTCGCGCGATTTTCATCAAACCACGACTTCTGATTGTTGGCCGACAACTCAATAAAAAACTCGTAAAACGCCTCCGTAAATCCCATATTAATTCCCCAAAATCCCTTAGCGCATTATCTGAATGAAGCCCCTATGCTCCTCCCCAGTCTTGTTGTGCTTCATGTGATAGAAATAAATACCCGCAGGCAACTCAGCACCGCTCGCATCCTTACCATTCCAGTCGTTTTGATACGCAGCCGAATGATAAACCAACTCCCCAGCACGATTGTAAATATTGACCAATCGCTTGTTATATTCAAACAACTCCGTCAAATCCCAATACTCATTATCAATATCCCCATTCGGTGTAATCAAATTCGGAATGCGAACCAACTCGGGATCTATCACCCTCACCCAAACCGTATCGCGGAATAAGCAACCGTTGCTGTCCAAAGCAAGCAAAGTATAAACCATACTATCTGTTGGACGAACAAAAACGGTTTCAAGAGTATCCACGGTCGAAATAAACTGCTTGGGCGACCAACGCCAGTTGGAACCATTGTACGCATACAACTTAGCCAAAGTACCACGTGCGATCACGGTGTCTTTCAACGGATTCATCCGCAAACGAAACTCATTGATAAATAACCCCAAAGAATCCAAACAACCCTGGGCGTCCTTCACCCGCAACATATACATTCCCTTTCCCAATCCCGTGGCTTTCGCCGTGGTTTGCTTCATCGGATCGTCCCATTGATAAGTCAAAGGCGCAAAACCACCCGTGCCATTCACCGATAAATATCCCACCGAACTACCCGCGCAAATTGAAGAATCATGGGCTCCCAAACTCAAATTTATCTTCGATGGCGCAACAATCACCTTAACAGAATCATTGTAAGGAATCGAACAACCATCACTCACAACCAATCGATATGTTTTACTCAACAATGGCGTATCCAAAACCCCCATTGCGGAAATTTGCACCCTATCCAAAAACCATTTCCTCGTCATTGACCTTCCGCCACCAGCTGTAATTTGAACAATCGTAAAATCGCCATAACACAAAATAGAATCACTCAATGCAATACTTCCAGTAATTGCCGGAAGCCTATCCACCGTAAAAATCGACGTGTCATTCAATACCGTACAACCATCTTCTACATGTACGCGATATACCGTTTTTCCTAATGCCAATGGATTCACAACCACAGAATTGCCAACCAAACCAATGCTGTCCCAAACAATTTTTCTGTTCGATGCAAGTCCGCCAGAATCCAAGAGGCTTACCGACATTTTCTCGCCATGACATAGAACGGAATCGCGTACAGCACTCAGGTACAAGGGATTTCGCATAGTAACTTTTACTGAATCGCGCACATCCGGTGAACAACCTTCACTTCCCGTCACATAATACATTGTAGAAACTGATGGACCCACGGTTATCGCACCTGCTTTTACGCCATTGCTCCAAGCCAAAGTATAAGCTCCTCCACCATGAAGTCGGTTC
>Ga0114969_10001585_pt1 | contig 19262 bp, 14 predicted proteins | sample M_130807_MF_Meta_FD_87316 | JGI IMG/M metagenome (GOLD analysis project Ga0114969, IMG submission 87316) | Freshwater microbial communities from Lake Montjoie, Canada to study carbon cycling - M_130807_MF_MetaG | ecosystem: Environmental > Aquatic > Freshwater > Lake | place: Lake Montjoie...
GTCGACTCGGCGACGAGGCATGCGAACTGGATCGCGGTGTAGAGCAGCGGGCTGACCTCGATCGCCGCGTCACTGGTTGCGCAGAGCTGCGAGAGCTCGCTGGCGGGGTCGAAGCGGCTGCAACGACGCTCGACCTCGGCGAACCAACCGAGGGCCTGGTCGACCGCGGCGTGCGAGGTCGTATCCCCGGGCTCATGCACGAGCTCGGTGGTGATCGCGGTATCCATCGCGATGCGGGACTGGCGGTACGTCTCGTAGGGCAGGGTGCGCCTCACACGTCTCGTCGCTGCGGTGCTTCGTCGCTGCTGGCGCGGTCGCCCTCCATACTGAACGAGATGAGTCACCGCGTCTCCCTTGCTGTACTGGTGTGCATCGCTGTGCTCGGTGCGGCGTGTGGCGGTGCGTCACTCGGCGCGAAGACGACGGCGACACCGGTGGCGGGTGGCGAGAACGTCGCACTGGCGATCGACCACACGGTGTACGTGCAGCGCATCGATGGGACACGACGTGCCATCGCGACGGTGGCGGGGCAGATCGTCTATCCGCTGTTCCCGCGCTGGTCTCCGGATGGGCTCACGGTTGCGTACGTCGAGCGGCATTTCTTCTCCGGACAGGCGGGCGCGAACTGGGGCGACGATGTCTACGTCGTGCCTGTGCGTGGTGGTGCGCCGACGCTCATTCGGAAGCATGGCGCGATCGGACAGCAGGTCGAGGGATTCGCGTGGACGCCGGACGGGAAGGCACTGCTGCTCGGCGATGTGCGCGTCGACGGTGACGGATCGCCGTTTGCACCCGCGTCGTCGCGGATCGTGCGCTACGAGCTGAGCTCGAAGGTCGAGATGGTGATCGTCGAGAACGCACTCGAGCCGAGCATCTCGGCGGACGGCACACGCATTGCGTACCTCGCGTCGAGTGGTGACAAGCTCGCGCTGATGACGGCGAACGTGGACGGGAGCGCCGCGCGCGAGCTCGTCCCAGCAGATGCGTTTGTGCTGCTGCGGTTCCCACGCATCTCACCGGACGGACGGACGGTGCTCTTCTCGGCACCCGATGCTGTGGGGACGCGGCTTGCGCCGTCTGGTGAGCGGGGCTGGCTCGACCGGGTGTTGCACGAGCTCGGTCCCATCCGTGCCGAGGCGCACGGGCTGCCCTCGTACGTCTGGGCGGTCGAGGTAGCCGCCGGGGCGCGTCGGAAGGTCACGTCGCAGGCGGACGACGACCCGTGTGGGGCGTGGCTCGACGGTGGGCAGACGGTGGCGATCCTGTCCTCGACGGGGCTGTACCGGGCACTGCCGAGCGGCGGGTCGGTGCAGCGGATCGAGGAGGGTGCGTTGGGCGGCCAGGTCGACGCTCGTTAGTGCTGTTAGCGCTCCGTGAACTGTCAGTAAACCTGCCGCGCGCGTGAGAGTGTGGGTGTACGATTGAGGTACAGGGCGGCCGCCTCAGGCCGAGTGGCCCTGTATGGACGCACGATGCCGACTCAGCCTTCGCTCCGTCTCGGTCTGCTCGCGCTGATGGCATGGTTCATGCTCGTGGTCTCGCAGCACCCCGTCTCAGTGGGTGCCGTGGATCTACCGGCGCTGGGGCACGAGTTCGAGGTTGCCGTGAGCCACATGGAGACCGAGCTCCCGACGGGGCCGAACGTGCATGCGGTCGAGTGCTGGAACGGTGTGGTCTGCGAGACGCCAGGCGCGGCAGCGACCCCCTCCAACGCCACGCCTGAGCCTGAGCAGTGCAGTTTCCCGTCGGCCGTCGATGAGTACGGCCAGTAGGCGGTTAGGCCCGCTCTGACCCCGCGGGACTGTCGCCGCCACCACGATGCTGACGCAGCAATTCCTCGATGCCCTGGAGCATCTCATCGGTCGACGGCAGGTCGGAGACCTGCGGCTCGTCGCGCTGCGGCGACTGGGCGTCGTACTGCTCTTCGAGCCGGTCGACGTTGGCGCGCATGCTCGGCGGGTCCTCGCTCGAGTCGACGACCTGCTCCTCGAAGGCACGAATCTCGGACTGCACCGGTTCGAGGTCGGTGGTCGTGCCGAGCCCGCGGTCGAGGACCTCGATGATCGAGATGATCGCGTGCGGGTTGGGAGCGCCGGCGACGTAGTTGGGGACGAGCGCGCTGAGGCGGCCGGTCTCCATGCCGAGGCTCTTGAGGTGGGCGATGACGACGCTCTGGATGCCCGTGGGGCCCTCGTAGCGGCTCGTCTCCGACTCCATGCCGAACATGGTCTTGAACTCGTCGTGAGCGTCGGAGAGCGCGAGCGGCGCTGGCCGGGTGTGCGGCACGAGCGCGGGGCGGGTGCCGAGCGCGAGGAAGCGGTGCGAGCCGATCTCCTGCATGAAGTCGGCGACCAGCTCGGCGTACTGCTGCCAGCGGAGCGAGGGCTCACGGCCGACGAGGAAGACCACGTCGTGCTTGCTGCCGGTCGGGTGCGCGACATGGAAGCGGGTGCCGGGCCAGCGCACCGTCACCTCGCCATTGCGGCGACGGATGACCGGACGGGCGACGGTGAGGTCGTAGAAGGTGTCTGGGTCGACGCTGGCGAGCTCGATCGCACCCCACTCGTTGCGGAGGTAGCGGGCGGCGGCCATGGCTGTGCCGGTGCTGTCGCTCCAGCCCCAGAAGGCGGCGACGACGATCGGGTCGTCAAGCTTGTTCAGCTCGCGCACGGACAGGCGAAGTCCTTCATGCATGGATCGAGCATACCCCTCGGGGGCTCGCGCCGGGGGTCTGTTCGGTGGCTGCGGGGGATGCTCGGACGTGGTGCCAGGGGTCGTGCGCGAGGACGGGACGCGCGATGCTGTCCGGGCTGCTGCACGGCGCTGGGAGTGCCATCGAACCGCCTCGGACTGCTCACCGCTGTTCCACAACTCGGTGGCAGGCTGCGGCTGGCTGAGCGCGGTGGTGACTCGTAAGGAATCTCGTCGCCCGGCGATGTCGCGGGCGCGCATGAGGAGTGACTGGTGAGCCGATTCCCGTACCGCTACATCGTGGCGACCGCGTTCCTCTTCGGTCTGTTCATGGACCTGATGGACCTCACGATCGTGAACGTCGCGCTGCCGACGCTCGGGCGTGAGTTCCAAATCGGGCACTCGACGCTCGAGTGGATCGTCACGGGCTACCTGTTGAGCCTCGCTGTATGGATCCCGGCCTCAGGGTGGATTGGCGACAAGGTCGGCACGAAGAAGACCTTCATCTTCGCGCTGGCCGCGTTCTGTGTGGGCTCGGCGCTGTGTGGCTTCGCGCAGAGCGGCACGCAGCTCGTGATCTTCCGCATCCTGCAGGGCGTGGGCGGCGGCATGATGACGCCGGTCGGCACGGCGATGCTGTTCCGCGCGTTCCCGCCGGCCGAGCGAGCTCGTGCTGCACTCATCCTCACTATCCCGACGGTCGTCGCACCGGCGATCGGGCCGGTGCTCGGCGGCTACCTCGTCGACTACGTGAACTGGCGCTGGATCTTCTTCGTGAACCTGCCGATTGGCGTGGTTGGCCTCGTGTTCTCCGCGCTGTTCCTGGAGGAGCACACGGAGCCGACGGCGGGCGGGTTCGACCTGCCGGGCTTCGCGCTATCGGCCTCGGGGCTCGCGTTGGTGCTGTACTCGCTGTCGCGTGGGCCGGAGGTGGGCTGGGGCACGCTCGAAGTACTCGGGACGGGGATCGTCGGCGTGATCGCGTTCGTCGCGCTCGTGTGGGTTGAGCTGCACACGCCACAACCGATGCTCGACCTGCGGCTCTACAAAGACCGCATGTTTCGAGCGGCGAACATCGTGTTCTTCATTGCGTCAGCCAGCCTGATCGGCGCGTTCTTTCTGCTGACGTTGTTCCTGCAAGAGCTGCGCGGACTCTCGGCGATCGAGACGGGGCTGATCCTGCTGCCGCAGGCGATCACGGTGGTCGCGTTCGCGCAGATCTCGGGGCGGCTGTATCCCAAGGTGGGGCCTCGACGGCTACTGGCGCTGGCTCTCGCGCTGTTCGCGGCGAGCTCGGGGTTCATGTTATTCGTGGACGCAGACACCTCGATCTGGTGGATCATCGCGATCCTGTGCACGCGCGGTGTCGCGATGGCATTCACGTTTATCCCGTTGCAGGCGGCAGCGTTTGCGACGATCTCGCCAGCGAGCACTGGGCGCGCATCGTCGCTGTTCAACACTGACCGACAGGTCGGCTCATCGATCGGTGTGGCGATCCTCGCGACGGTGTTGAGCCAGCGATTGATCGAGCGCGCACCGCAGGCGGCGGCCGCGGCAGTGATGGCTGCTGGTGGCACACCAGTGGCGGCGAAGGCTGCTGCGTTGCATGCCTCGGTGCTGGCGTTCCATGACGCGTTCCTTGCGGCGTTCATCCTCGGGCTGGTCGGCTGCGCGTTCGCGCTGCTAATCCACGACGAGGACGCGGCGCCGACGCTGCATCGGCGTGCGCCGGTGGCGGTCGCCGAGTAGGACTCGGCAGTCTCGAGTCGAACTCGAGCGCTAGCGGCGGAAGAGCTTCCAGAAGAAGCCGGGCTTCTGGATTGCTGAAACGGCCTTCAGCGGGACGCTGATGCGCTGCGCACCGAGCTCGACGGTGATGGTGCCGACCTGCGCACCAGCGGCGATCGGCGCTGGCGGGACGGCGAGCTCGACCTTGGTCTGCGCCTGCGCACCCGGCCAGACGAGCGTGGTGATGTCTTGCGCGGGGCGTACCTCGGTGCTCTGTCCCCAGGGGGCGGTGATCGCGCCGACCTTTGTGCCTGCGTTGAGCACGGCCTTTGCGCGCACGATCTGTGGGCTGGCGTCCGCAAGCACCGCCGAGGCAGCGAACGCGGCATCGAGATCCTTCTGGCCGAGCACTGCCCCGACGACGAGCCGACGCTGGCCGTTGATCTCGGGCATTGAGGCGAACACGAAGCAGCCGCCAGCCTCATTGGTGTTGCCGGTCTTGATGCCGACGATCTCGTGCGAGCCGAGCAGCTTGTTGGTGGTCTTCACGGTGCCGGCGACGGGCAGGTCAGCGCTCGGGATGCCGACGATCTGCGCGAACACCGGGTTCCGCATCGCCTCGAGCGCGAGCTTCACCTGATCCGAGGCCGCGCCAATCGAGGCGGGCGAGATGCCGCTCGCGTCGGCGTACTTGGTCTTGGTCATACCGAGCGATGCGGCCTTCGCGTTCATCTTGGCGACGAACGCATCCATCGAGCCAGCATCCCAGCGCGCGAGCAGATCGGCGAGGTTGTTGCCGGAGGGGATGAGCAGCCCCTGTAGCAGTTGGAGCTCGGTGATCTGTTCACCCTCGGCGACGGAGACGACGGACTGGTCCTCGCCGGCCTCGCGCAGGTACTCGGCGACATCGGCGTGGCTGATGGTGATGGTGGGGCCGGGCTCGCCGACCTTCAGTGGGTGGCTGTCGAGGATGACGACGGCGGTCATGACCTTGGTGACGCTGGCGAGGGGGAGCGCCTGGTTGTCGTTGGCGACGCCGATGATGCCGCCTTCAGCGAGGCCAAGCGCTGCTGCACCTGCGGTGGGCCAGGGCGGCATGGCGCCCTCGGAGGCGGCGATGGTGGGCGGCATGGGCTCGGCGGAGAGGGCCGGGAGTGGGCGGCAGGTTTGGGCGACGACGATGGCGAGGAGGAGGGCCACGGCGGCGAGGGCCGCGGGGAGACCGAGGCCTCGGCGGGGGCGCTGCGATGACCGTCCGTAGCTGCTCCGCACGTCGCCCTCCTGGCGCTTCCCGGTGAGCGCCGATCCTACCGTGTGTTCCCAGTACGGTCGGCAGCGCTGGCGGGGCGAGGCTAGGATGAGGGTGTGACCGCCTACCGCTACCGGGCATGGGATGGTTCGCAGCACGTCGAGGTGTTTTCTGCCTCGGACGTGATGGATGCGTTGGCGCGCGATGTGCTCGATGGCGGGGACATGCGACGCGCCGTGCGGCGCATGACGGAGCAGGGCGCGGAGATGGCGGGCAACCGCCGCGTGCCGGGTCTGCGCGAGATGATGGACCGCGTGCACGAACGGCGCGACGCACAGCTCGAGCGATACCACCTGGATGACGTGTTTGGTGAGCTGCTGCGGCGCCTCGACGAGGTGATCGCGCGCGAGCGTGCGACGGTCGAGCGACGGATCGCCGAGTCGGCGCCGAGCGACGCGGCGTTGGGCGAAGACACGGAGCGCGCTCGACGTACGCTGCACGGGATCGCCGAGCAACGGCTCTCGCAGCTGCAGTCGCTGCCGCCGGATCCGGGTGGGCGCGTCGGTGCGCTGCGTGACTACGACTTCCTCGACCCCGGTGCACGCGCGGACTTCGATGAGCTGCTCGACGTGCTGCAGAAGCAAATGCTGCAGCAGTACTTCGAGGGGATGCGCAAGCAGGTCTCGGAGCTGACGCCGGACGACTTGCGTGCGACGCAACAGATGACGCATGACCTGAACGAGATGCTCAAGCGGAAGCTCGCGGGACTCGATCCGGAGTTCGACGACTTCATGGCGAAGTGGGCTGCGTCGTTCCCGGACGACATCGAGACACTTGACCAACTGCTCGACCATTTGCAGGGGCGCGTGTCGGAGATGCAGTCGCTGCTGCGCTCGATGTCGGGTGATCAGCGCGAGCAGCTCGACGACCTGATGCAGGCGTTGTTGCAGGACCACCGCCTGCAGTGGGACCTCGCCGAGATGGCCGCGCTGATGCAACAGCTGCGGCCGTTCACATCAGGCTCGGACTTCCCATTCATGGGCGACGAGTCGCTGTCACTGCAGGATGCGCTGCGCGTGATGCGCGAGCTGAACGACATCGAGGCACTCGAGCGACGGCTACGCTACGCCCAGCGGACGAACGACGTCACGAGCCTCGACCTCACGGAGATCGAGCGGCTGCTCGGCGAGGAAGCGCGCTGGATGGCCGAGCGCATGCAGGAAGTCGCGCGCGTCCTGGAGGACGCCGGGCTGATCCGCCGTCAGGGCAACGAGCTGCTGCTCACACCTCGAGCGATGCGTCGCGTCGGCGAGCACGCGCTGAAAGACATCTTCGGCAACGTCGATGCGGCGCCGGCTGGTGACCACACGCTGACGAGGCGCGGCACAGGCCTCGAGCCTGCCGACGACACAAAGCGCTTCACGTGGGGCGATGCGTTCGGGCTCGTCGACACGAGCCGCACGGTGATGAATGCGGTATTGCGTGACGGAGCCTCGACGCCGGTGCGTGTGACGCCTGACGACTTCGAGGTGCGGCCGACGCTCGCGCTGACGCAGTGCTCGACTGTGATCATGCTCGACATGAGCTATTCGATGATGCAGGGCGGGCGGTTCCAGGCCGGACGGCGGATCGCGATCGCACTCGACTCGCTGATCCGCTCGAAGTATCCGAAGGACAACCTGTACATCATCGCGTTCTCGTACGTGGTGCTCTCGCTCAAGCCGGAGCAGCTGCTCGACTCCTACTGGGTGCAGTACGGCGGCGGCACGAACTTCCAGCAGGCGCTGCGGCAGGCGCGCCAGACGCTGGCGAAGCATCACATCGGCACGAAGCAGATCGTGTTCATCACCGATGGTGAGCCGACGACGGCGTACTCCTCGTGGGACGATGACGACGCAGTGATCGACCCGGTCACAGGGCTGAAGCGCATCCCGGATGTCACCGAGGAGACGCTGCGCGAGGTGATGCGTTGCACGCAGGACCGCATCACGCTAAACACGTTCATCCTCGATAGCCACCCGCACACGGGTGAGCTGATGCGCAACATGGCGCGCATCAACCGAGGCCGCGCGTTTTTCGGCTCAGCGCAGGACATCGGCAAGTACGTGCTGCTGGACTACGTGCACAACAAGCAGCACACCATCCGTTGATGGTTTTCGCCCAGCGTTTCGAACGTCAGTAGTAGGACTCGGATGGTTCTGCGCAGTGGTGGGTCGTCCGCCTGAGCGTCGAGTAGACTGCCCCGACTGCTAGGGGGCAGGCCTGTGACCACTTCGAACACATCGGAAGCGGCTGCGCCTGCCGCAGAGGCACCGTCGCGCTATCGCTGGGTGATCGTCTCGCAGTTGTGGCTGCACCAGATCCTCACGCAGGGGATGCCGACGGCGATCAGCGTGCTGCTGATCAAGCTGCAGGCGGACCTTGACTTTGGCACAGTCGAGGCGGGCTGGCTGGGGTCGGCGCGCTTCGCTGGCCAGCTACTCGTGTTCCCGGCGAGCTTTGCGATCATTCGCTTCGCGCCGACGCGACTCTATGGGTTCTTGCTGCTCTCGATCGGCCTCGCACCACTCATGGGTGGGTGGGCCCCGTCATATCTCGTGCTGCTGCTCGCGCAGATCGTGTTCTCGCTCGGCTTCTCGCTGTCGCAGGTGCCGGCGAGCCTGATGCGGTCGCGGTGGATTCCGCCGCGCGAGCTCGCGACGGTGTGGGGCATCGGCAACGCGATGACGGCGGTTGGTCAGAGCGCGATGTTATTTGGGATCCCGCTGATCGCGGGCGCACTTGGCGGCTGGCGCGGGGTGATGATCGTCGTCGGTGTGCTCTCGCTCGTGTCTGCCGTGCTGTGGTGGCTGACGGCGCGCGAGCGACCGCTCGCATCGCACTCGAATGGGCCGTCACGCGGGTTCGAGGCGCTGCGGCGACGCGAGTTCTACATCCTCGGGTTCGCGACCGTCGGCGGCGGCACGGCGTATACCTCGAGCATCCTGTTCTTGCCGAAGTACCTCGCGGAAGAGCGAGGCATGAGCCTGATCGTGGCGGGGTCGGTGACGGCGGCGCTGCCGCTCGCAGGGCTGCTCGCGAACCTCACGTCGGGGTTGTTGTCCGACCGCATCGGGCTACGCAAGGTGTTCATCTGGCCGGCGGGACTCGTGCTGCCGCCGCTGTACTACCTCGCGTTCTCTGATCTGCCGGTGCCGCTGCTAGTGGGCGTCGTGTTCCTCGTGGGCTACTTCGCGTGGCTGCCGTTCCCGGTGCTCACGTCGATTCCGTTCGAGCTGCCGGGGATCCGGCCGACCGAGGTCGCGGTGGGGCAGGCGCTGGTGAACGCGCTGCTTGGGATTGGGATCATCCTCGGGCCAGTGCTCGTCGGTCAGGTCGCGGTGGCGGCGGGTTCGCTGCACGCCGGGCTGCTCACGCTCGTGGCGCTGCCGCTGCTGTTCGCGATCGGCTGTCTGTGGCTGCCGGAGACGGGGAGTCGAGCTCGACGGACCGCTAGCTAGGCGAGCGGCGCGGGCTGCGGCGTCGCGACGGCTTCCGCTGAGGTGGGCTGAGTCGCGCCAGCAACCTCGGGCTCGAGCTCCCGAGGTGCTGGCGCTGCCATGCCGAGTTCGTCGACGTCGTTATCGGCGCGCGACCTAGGCAACGAGACGATGAAGAGGCTGCCGCCTTCCGAGCCGCTTTCGACTCGAATGGTGCCGCCATGCTCTTCGACGATGCGGTGGCACAGGTAGAGGCCGAGGCCCATGCCCTCGGTCTCGCTGTGCTGGGTGGCGGCGCCGCGCACGAAGCGCTCAAAGATGCTCGTGCGCTCCGCATGCGGGACGCCGATGCCGCGGTCCTCGACCTCGATGACCACTCGATCGTTGACGCGGTGCACGCGGAGGTCGACGGGCGTGTCGCTGGGGCTGTACTTGCTGGCGTTGTCGAGCAGGTTACGGACGACCTGGCCGATGCGACGGCCATCGATGGGAGCGATCGTCGGCTCACCCTCGATGCGGACGTTGGGGAAGTCGCGTCCGATCGCGTTCGCAATGGCGAAGACGTCGTCGTCCTCGAGCTCATCGACGAAGCCGGATGAGTCGCGCGCGACGCTGAGCAGGTCGTTGACGAGGTCGCGCATGCGCGCGTGGCCTGCAGCGTGATGTGGCCCGCGTTATCGCGTGCGCGATCGATGGCATCGGCGGCGAGCCGGCGACCGAGCAGTTGCGCCTCGCCGAGGATGCTCGTCAGCGGCGTGCGGAGCTCGTGGGCGGCGGCGGCGAGGAAGTCGCGCTCGAGCGCGAGGCTCTCCTCGAACGCTGCTGCGGCGGTGCGCTCTTCGGTGAGCTGCCAGTTCTGGATCGTGGCCGCGACTGGCGCGGAGAGTGCCGTGAGCGTGGCGACGTCATCTTCGGCGAAGAGTGGCGGGGTGTCGCCCAATAACATGATCGCGCCGATGGGGGTCCCTCCGACAATGAGCGGCGCGGTGAGCAGCGCAGTGACGTGGTTGCGCTCGTAGGTCTCACGGTTTGCTGGGTCAACTCTGGTGGCGTCGTCCACGAAGAGGGCCCGTCGCTCCACGAAGCTGCGATAGCCCAGGCTCGTGCGCGCCTGCTCGCTGGTGAAGAGTGGTGCGTCGAGTGTGGGCGGCACGAGCCGTTCGTGCTCCGGATCCCAGAGCACCACGACGGCGCGTGGTGTGCCGAAGGCTGTGGCGAGTCCGCCCTCGATGCTGCCGACGAGCTCGCGGAGGCTGTGTGAGCCAGCGGCGCGGTTCAGCGTGCCGATGAAAGTGACGACGCCGGGGTACTGCCAGCCTCGACGCAACAGCGCTGGCGGCGCGAAGCCGAGGAAGTAGCCGATGGTGACGCCGAGCGAACAACCAGTCGTGAGCATCGTGTAGACGTCGGCCGAGCCCGGGATGAATGTCTTGGCGCCAGCGACCACGAACAGGAGCGCGAGGAATGTCGTCCCGACGGCAACGGCCTGCTTGCGGCGCTTGCGCGAGCCCTGGGCGATCCGGGCGCGGGCGGCGAAGCGGGCGGTCGCGTAGAGGTTCGAGACGATGATGTAGCCGAGGATGGCGAGAGTGACCCAGCCTGGGAGTGGCCCGCTGGCGAGCAGCACGACCGCGACGGAGGCGACGAAGCTGAGGATGCTCGCGATCATCATCGCGGGGGCGACGTGCGTGAAGTCGTGGACGATGCGCAGCAGCAGCACCGGCCATGCCAGCAGCAGGATCGAGGTGATCTTCGAGGCGATCGGTAGCCCCGGCCAGATCAGGCTGATGGCGACGATGGTAGCGCCAGCGGTGAAGAACAGGTCGATGTCGATGCTCGCCTGGCGCCGCGTACGGATCGCGGCGATGAACGTGCTCAGGAAGACGCTCAGCAGGATGGCGTCGGAAAACAGTGAGAGCGCTCGGGCGAGTGTCATGTCCGCGGCATCATTCCATGCGATCCCGCTGAGTGCCGTAACGTTTTGTTACATGGCCTATCAAAACCGTATACGCGTAGCGCCACCGCCGGATATTCGAGGACGCGCTGACGTTGGTGAGCCAGTAGGCAGGGTCGGCGGAGCGGGTTAGGGGACGAACTTATAGCCGAAGTGGCGCACGGTGACGATGCGCTGCGGGACCGACGGTTCGTCCTCGAGCTTCTGGCGAAGCCAGCGGACATGGACGTCCACGGTGCGGCTCTCGCCGTCGTAGCTGTAGCCCCAAACCGCGTCGAGGATCATCTGGCGCGAGAGCACCTGACTCGGGTGGCGGAAGAAGTACTCCAGGAGCTCGAACTCACGCGGACGCAGGGCCAGTGGCTTGCCAGCGCGGCGTACCTCGTGCGCTCCGGCATCGAGGACCAGGTCACCGCACTCGATACGGCCGCGTCGCTGGTCCGGGGTGGCGACCTGCGCAGCCTCGCGGGAGATGCGGTCGCGACGGAGCAGCGTGCTCACGCGCGTGAGCAGCTCACGCATCGAGAAAGGCTTGGTCATGTAGTCGTCGGCGCCCATCTCGAGCCCCACGACACGGTCGACCTCGGTCTCCCGTGCAGTGAGCACGAGGATGAGCACGGGGCTTTCGGCGCGGAGCGCGCGGCAGACGTCGAGGCCGGAGAGGCGTGGGAGCATCAGGTCGAGGACGACCAGCTCCGGCGCGCACTCACGAGCAGTGCGCAGTCCGTCGACGCCGTTCGCTGCCGTCAGCACCTCGTGCTGTTCGCGCTTCAGGTTGTAGGCGACGGTCTCGAGGATGGCTGGGTCGTCTTCGACGACGAGGATCTTGCTCATGGCGCTCGCTCCGTGCAGTCCCGACGCGTGGGTGCTGCTGATGGTGGGGAGGGCATCACGCCCTCCCCACCATCGGCGAGGTGTCGGCTTAGGAGGCGGGGAGAATCGCCTTGCCGCCGCAGGTGAAGCTCTTCAGCGTCGTGTCGACGCGAGCAGCCACAGCCTCCGGGAGCGGTGCAAAGAAGAGCTCAGAGGCCAACTTCTGCGCCGTCTTGTCGTGGTACATCCACCACATCGTGCGGACGAGCGGAGCCTGCTTGTCGCAGCTCGCGGTGTCCTTATGGATCAGCAGGTACGTGAAGCTGGCAATCGGGTAGGCGTCAGCGCCGTCGGCGTTGACGATCGACCCGCGGTAGTCCGGGGGCAGGGTCGACCCGACGGCGGCCGCCGCGGTCGCGGCGATCGACGCGGTGACGAACTTGCCGGACTTGTTCTTCACGTCCGCGAACGAAATCTTGTTGGTCATCGAGTACTGCAGCTCGATGTAGCCGATTGAGTTCACGGTCTGCTTCACGACGTTGGCAACACCCTCGTTGCCCTTGCCGCCCTGGCCGACTGGCCAGTTCGGGTTCTTGCTCGTGCCGACCTTGGTCTTCCAGTCCGTGCTGACCTGGGTCAGGTAATCGGTGAAGACGAAGGTGGTGCCGGAGCCGTCCGAGCGGTACGCGACTTGGATGTCAGCGTCCGGAAGCTTCACGCCGCTGTTCAGGGCGGCGATCTTCGGGTCGTTCCACTTCTTGATGTTGCCGAGGTAGATAGCCGAGATCGTATCGGCGTCGAGCTGCAGCTTGGTCACGCCCGGCAGGTTGTAGGCCATGACGACCGAGCCGATGACGGTCGGCACGTGCACGGCGTCGGGAGCCTTCGCCAGCTCCTCGTTCGACATCGGAGCGTCCGACGCGCCGAATTCGACGGTCTTCTCGGTGAACTGCTGGATGCCACCACCGGAGCCGATCGACTGGTAGTTGATCTGTACGCCCTTGGCGACGCTCTTGTTGTACTCGTCGAACCAGGCCTGGTAGATAGCGGCAGGGAACGTCGCGCCTGCGCCGGTGATCGACGCCTTGTCGTCCTTGCCGATGTTGGCCGCAATGCCGGCTGCCGCTGTGGCCGCGGTCGTCGTGCCGCCTGAAGCCGCCGGGGTTGAGGTGGCGGAGCTACCGCCGCCGGTGCTGCCGCACGCGATGGACAGGCCGATGAGGCCGGCCGCGAGCGTCGTCAGCGCGCTGCCCTTCCAATTGATTCGCAAGTAAACCCTCCGTGACAGTCCTTCTTGACGACCGCATCGTCCGTGGCGTGCGTGAACACTCGATTAACGTCGGGTAAGTCTTGGATTCGCGGCCACAACGTACGAAGAAGCCCCGGTTTCCCGGGGCTTCTTCGTTAGCAGCAGCTACCGTCGCAGCAGTCACGCTTCACGACAGCAATCTTGATCGTCGGTGGCACAGGTGCTCCCTTCGCAATTGAGTCCCAGTTCGGTTCCACCATCTCGTAGCGCCAGTTCGAGCGTCGTCAGGCGGGCGTCGAGGTGATCAAGCTCGGCATGGGCTCTGGCGATCTCGTCACGGCGAGCCACGACCTGGGGCAGAAGATTGATGGCCATCTCATCGCAGTGGCCGCTGCTGCACTGGTCGGCGAGCCGGCCAGCCTCGTGGATATCAAGTCCAAGAGTCTTGAGAGTGACCAGCACGCGGACCCGGCAGAGGTCCTGCTCGTTGTAGTCGCGGTAGCCGGAATCCCGTCGCTCCGGGGCCGGTAAGATGCCTTCGGCTTCGTAAAAGCGAATCGCACTCGGAGCGATCTCGAAACGCCTGGCAAGCTCTGATACCTTCATGACCGTAGGGTACGAGTTACTTGAATGTCTACGGCATCTACCTACCGTTAACAATTGCTCGATAGGTTGGATCGAGGATGGGAGTGGGGCATGACGTTCTCGGTCGAATCTGCCGACCAGCAGAGCCTCGACGACCCACTGCTGTATGCGAACCGCGAGCTGAGTTGGCTCGATTTCAACGATCGTGTGCTCGCCGAGGCGTACGACCCGCGTAACCCACTCCTGGAGCGCGTGCGCTTTCTCTCGATCACCGCGAGCAACCTCGACGAGTTCTATTCGAAGCGCATCGCCTGGCTGCGACAGATGCTCGCGACTGACGCGACCCATCGCACGGTGGACGGGCTGACGATCGCAGAGCAGCTCGAGGCCATCCTCAAGCGCTGCACGGTGTCGCGCCGCGAGATGGAGTCGTGCTGGCACGACGTGCTGGAGCCGTCGCTCGCCGAGGCGGGCATCCGCGTGGTGCGCTTCGGCAGCCTCGACGCGGAGGCGCATGAAAAGCTGCGGCGCTATTTCGTCGACTCGGTCTACCCGGTACTGACGCCGCTGGTCGTTGACCCGGCGCACCCGTTCCCGTTCATATCATCGGCCAGCGTTTCACTGCTCCTGTCGGTCCGCGAGCCGCACACCGGCCGCGAGCGCACAGCGCGCGTGAAGGTTCCGCCCAACCGACCTCGGTTCATCGACGCCGGGGACGGGCGGTTCATCCTGCTGGAAGACCTGATCGTGGCACACCTCGACATGCTGTTTCCGGGCGTGCAGGTGCTCGATGTGCACCTATTGCGCGTGCTGCGGAGCATCGAGCTCGGCACGACTGGCGAGGCCGCAGATGACCTGCTTGAGTTGGTCGAGGCAGAGGTGCGGCGACGACGTCTGGCGGACGCGGTAGGCGTGGAGATCACCGGGGTGATCTCGTACGACGCGGAGCAGCAGTTGCTCCGTGAACTGCAGCTACGCCCGGCGGATATGATCACGTGCCGTGGCCCGCTCGGCCTCGCGGATCTGACGCAGCTCGCGGCGTTGCCGCTCGCGGATCACCTGTATCAGCCGTTCACGCCGACTGTGCCGACCGCGTTCATCCTGGCGACTGATGACGGCCCGAGCTTGTTCGACCGCATCCGTGCACAGGACATCCTGGTGCATCACCCGTACGAGTCATTCGACGCGACGGTGGCGCGGTTCATCTCAGACGCGGCGAACGATCCTTCGGTACTTGCCATCAAGCAGACGCTCTACCGCACGTCGCCAGACTCGCCGTTGCTGCTGTCGCTGCTCGACGCATCGATGAAGGGTAAGCAGGTCGCAGTGCTGGTGGAACTGACGGCACGACTCGATGAGGAGAATAACATCGAGTGGGCGCGACGGCTGGAAGAAGCCGGCGTGCATGTGGCGTACGGCAACCCGTCGCAGAAGATCCACAGCAAGATCAGCCTCGTGGTGCGCGAGGAGCCCACCGGTGTCCAGTTGTATGCGCACATCGGCAGCGGGAACTACAACTCGCGCACGGCGCGGTTCTACACCGATGTTGGGCTGCTGACGTCAGACCCGGTGATCTGTTTGGATCTGCTGCGCGTCTTCAATCACCTCACCGGAATCTCGGAAGACCTCGAGCCCACGCGGCTGCTGGTAGCGCCGATGAGCCTGCGGGACGGACTCGAGGCCCGCGTGCGGCGGGAGATCGAGCACGCGCGGGCGGGCAGGCACGCTCGCATCGTGTTCAAGATGAACGCGCTGGAGGACTACCAGTTCACCAAGCTGCTCTATGAGGCATCGCAAGCGGGGGTGCAGGTCGACCTCGTGGTGCGCGGTATCTGCCGGGTGCGCCCGGGCATTCCGGGCCTGAGCGAGAACATCCGGGTTGTGAGTGTCCTGGGGCGCTTCCTGGAGCACGCTCGGATGTTCTATTTCCTCAACGACGGGGCGTCCGAGTGCATGATCGGCAGCGCCGATATCATGAAGCGAAACCTGGACGAGCGGACCGAGGTGCTCGTCCCCGTCATCGAACCGCAGTTGCAAGAGCGGCTTATTGAGCTGCTGGAGCTGCAGCTGCACGATGAACGGCAGGGGTGGCGGCTACAGGATCGACGATGGACCCGACACAACTCTTGCACCCAGACCGGATCACAGTCCCAGCTGCTGGCGATGGCGCCATTCAGCTGAGCGAGGACGCCGAGGAGACGGACGGCCCGGTTGCCGTCGTCGACATCGGCTCCAACTCCATCCGCCTCGCGATCATCGAGACTGATGGTCATGACTTCCTCGACGTGATCGAGGAGGCGCGCGCGGTTCCGAAGCTGATTCGCGACGTCAACGCGCACGGCAGCCTGTCCGACGAGAGCATCGAGACGGTGCTCGACGTGCTGCGCGACTTCATGGCGATCGCACGGGGGAGCCGCGCGCGAGAGGTATATGCAGTCGCGACCTCGGCGGTGCGTGACGCCTCGAACGGCAGTGATCTGGTGGCGCGTGCGGCGTCCGAACTCGGGATGCTCGTGGAGATCGCGCCGGGCACGCAGGAAGCCGAGTACGCGTTCACCGGCGCGGTGCATGGGCTGCCGACCGACCGGGGCATCGTCATCGACATCGGTGGCGGCAGCATGGAGGTCGTGCGGTTCGCCGGTCGCGAGCTGATTGGCGCGTGGACGCTGCCACTCGGTGCGGTGCGACTGGCTGATGACTTCACGCTCTCTGACCCGCCACGTCCCAAGCAGCTTGATGTGCTGCGCGCGCACGTCGAGCGCGTGTGGAGCGAGGCAGGCATTGCGCCGATCGCGCCGGGTGAGCAGTTCGTTGGCACGGGTGGCACCGTGCGCAATCTCGCGAAGGTCGACCGGGCTGGTCGGCGCTATCCGCTGCCGCGGCTGCATGGCTATGGACTGCCCGTCGATCGCCTCGAAGCGGTCGCGGACGAACTCGCACGCCGCGAGACGCATGATCGCGCTGACCTGACGGGGCTGAACCCGGACCGTGCCGATACGATCGTCGTCGGGGCGACGGTGGTGCTGAGCGTGCTGCGTATCGTGGGAGCGAGTGAGCTGCTCGTCTCCGGGCAGGGGCTGCGCGAGGGGATCGCGCTCGCGCATGGCGGGCACGGCCATGCGAGCATCGACGAGGTGCGCGAGGCTGCCGTGCGACGGCTGCTGCATCGCTTCGGCGCGTCGTTCGAGGCGGTGCGAGCACGCGCGTCAGTGCTCGATGCGCTGATGGGGACCCTGCAGCCGACGCTCTCTGCCGATGTCGAGGCAGCGCTCCGCGAGGCGGTCGCGCTGCTCGATGTGGGGCGCGTGGTCGACTACTACACGCGTCATCGCCAGACCGAGGCGATCCTCGTGGCACACGGCATCGCGGGCTTCTCGCATCGTGAGGTGGCGTTGATCTGCGCGCTGGTGCGACAGGCGGGCAATGAGCGGTTTAGCACGCTGTCCTACGAGCCGCTCGTGATACCTTCGGACGTTGCGAGCCTGAGCGAGGCCTCGACCATCCTCGCGGCGTGCGACGAGGTGGCGCTGCGTGTGCCGCCCGGCGCGTCGCTGATTTCCGTGGCAAATGAGTCGGCGGTCACGCTGGCGGTGCGCGATTCGCATGGGAGCCGGAACCTGAGCGTCCTCGGCGGCCGGTTCGCGCGCGCGTTCGGTGTGCCGCTCGTACTCGCAGGCGTCTGAGCGCCACGGTTGCGGCGTTAACCTACGAGCTTCGAGCGAACCCTGAGGCACGTCGAATCGCCGACCAGAGCAGGCCGCGCCGCAGTATCAGTGCGTGTTGACCACGAAAGTAATAACTTGCTAGCCTACCGAAATGAGTCCCGACCGTCCGCTGGAAGTTGAGTGGCAGTTTGACGCGCCTGACCTCGAGGCGGTCGATGCCTGGCTGCGCGCGCAACCCGCGTACGCGGCGCTGACCATCGTGCCGTCGGGCGACGGCGTGCAGCACGACACCTACTACGACTCCACGGACTGGCGCGTGTATCTCGCCGGCTACTCGTTCCGCATCCGCGAGCGCGGTGTGGGCGCCCAGGCGACGCTGAAATCGCTCGGCGGTGTCGACAACACCGGGCCGGTCGCGCGTGCCGAGATCAACGAACCGATTCCTGACACGACACCGCCGAGCGGTGACGGGCCGGTCGCCTCACGGTTGCGGCTGCTGCTGTCTGGCGCGGAGCTCGGGCCACTGTTCACGGTGCGCACGCATCGGCGCACGTGGGACGTGCGCTCGGGCGAGCGTGCCGTGGCCGAGATCGCGCTCGACGACACGACAGTCGAGGCAGGGACGACCTCGGCGCAGCTGCGCCGCGTCGAGGTCGAGGAGACCGACGACGGCGGCCTGAACGAGGTCGAGGCGCTCGTCGAGGCGCTGCGCACCGCGAACGGCCTGGTCGCCGTACCCGGCGCGAAGTTCGCGGCGGGCCTCGCCGCAGCCGGGCTGTACCCTGCACCGCCTGACCTCGGTCCACACGAGCTGTCGCGCGAGGACACGAGCGCAGCACGCGCGCTGATCGTGCTGCGGTGGCGCTTAAGTGACTTCCTCGCGCACGAGTCAGGCACAGCGCTTGGCGAGGATCCGGAGCAGTTGCACGACATGCGTGTCGCAGCTCGACGGTTGCGCGCGGCGTTCCGAGTGTTCCGCGACGTGCTGCCTCCCGCGCTCGTGCGGCGTGGCGAGGCTCTGCGTGAGATCGGCGAGGCGCTGGGCAGCGTGCGTGACCTCGACGTCCAGATTGAGCGGTTCGAGGGCATGCGCTCGGCTTCATCGTGGGACGACGCCAACGCGATCGCGCCGCTGGTCTCAATGCTGCGCGAGCAGCGGGAACCGGCCCGCAACGTCTTGCTCGACCTGTTCATGAGCGACCGTTATCGGCGGTTCGTTGCGGAGATGCGGACGATGCTTGCCATCGAGGCGTCGACGGAAGGCACAGAGTCGGCCGACGACTTTGCTCGGGCGCATGTCCGCGACGATGCGCGGCGCTTCATCCGGGCGGCGAACGCACTCGAGCCGACCTCGCCGCACGCGGAGTACCACGAGCTGCGGAAGCGCGGAAAGCGCCTGCGCTACCTGCTGGAGTTCTTCGCCGACTGCTGTGGGACGACCGGAGCACGCGCTTTGCGACTACTGCGAGTCTCGCAGGACCGGCTCGGCGAGTTACAGGACCTCGAGGTGACTGACGACCGACTGCGCGAACTCGTGCGCGCGCAGGGGAGTGCGCTGCCCGTGGAGACGCTGGTGATGATCGGGCGACTGACAGAGCAGTATCGTGCGCGCGGCGAGTCGATCACGTCGCGCAACGAGCGAGAGATCCGGCCGTTGCTGCAGATGATCGACCGTCTCCGCGATCGGATGCGCCAACGTCGAGCTGACGATGCCTCCGAAGACCCTGAGCCCGAGTTCCCGGTTGAGGGCTCGCCGGCTGATGAGGAGCTGCGTGCGCTCGTGGTGGCTGCGACGCGGCTGCAGCCGTCGGTGGCGCGAACTCGCGGCCTACGGAACGTGCTCGCGCGA
>Ga0114969_10001586_pt1 | contig 19255 bp, 17 predicted proteins | sample M_130807_MF_Meta_FD_87316 | JGI IMG/M metagenome (GOLD analysis project Ga0114969, IMG submission 87316) | Freshwater microbial communities from Lake Montjoie, Canada to study carbon cycling - M_130807_MF_MetaG | ecosystem: Environmental > Aquatic > Freshwater > Lake | place: Lake Montjoie...
TCCATTCGCAATACCCTCACAATCTAACACAGGATTGCTGATGATGACCCCTGTACCAATAAGCGTTTGTGCAAGTGTCGTCGCCAGTTGGTTATCAACTACTGCAATCTGAGCGCTCGATGATACAGAAAAAAAAGACAAGCAAAAGATCCAAATGAAAAAATTCCTCATACTATTTCAAATTTATTGTGAAAGACGACATAAAGTTACAATAAGTTGGCAGTATTTCACCTAATCAAAACATCTATTTCTCCTTTAGTTCCTTACTTTTGCGATTCTTCAAAAAATAGCTATGCTTAGTATTTTCAGGAAAGAACTCAATTCCTTTTTCAGTTCATTGGTCGGTTATATCGCCATCATTGTCTTTCTAATAGTCTGTGGCTTTTTCATGTGGGTAGTTCCCAATAGCAATATGCTTGATTATGGCTATGCCACAATGGATAAGTTTTTTGCATTTGCCCCTTGGGTATTAATGTTTCTCTTACCAGCGTTAACCATGCGATCCTTCTCTGACGAATTTAAAAGCGGCACGATCGAAATATTGTCAACAATTCCCTTGACTGAAAATCAAATTATTTTAGGAAAATTCTTCGCCTCGTTTGCGTTGGTGGTATTTTCTGTCTTCCCTACCCTGTTGTATGTGTACACAATATCACATCTCTCTATTATTAAAAACAATCTCGACACTGGAGGAATCATTGGCTCGTATATCGGATTATTGTTTCTCAGCGCTGCTTATACCTCCGTCGGTATATTCTGTTCTTCGATCACATCCAATCAGGTAATAGGATTCCTAGCAGCTATTTTTGCTAATTTTATTTTGTATGCCGGATTTGAAACGATCAGCCAAATGCCTTTCGTTGGCAATGGCGTTGATTATATTTTAAGTCAGATTGGTATGCAATTTCATTATACATCTATCAGCCGAGGATTGCTCGACAGCAGAGACATTGTGTACTTTCTGAGCGTTGTGGCTATTTTTATTGTGGCCACAAAACTATCCTTACAAAAAAGAAAATGGAATTAATCAAACACGAACAGCCGATATAACTTGTATGTCAGAAAAAACAATGAACCGTAACACGAATTTAAAAAACAAGGCCATCACCAGGTTTGCACTCATTGCAGCTATTTTGCTTTTAGTAAATATCGTCAGCACCAAATTACATGTACGTTATGATGCAACGGCCGAAAAAAGATTTTCGTTGAGTGAACCCACAAAACGCTTATTAAAAAATCTGAACGATGTAGCAGTCGTTGAAGTATATCTCAAAGGAAGCTTTCCTGCGGGTTTTCAGCGACTAAGCGAAGCAACCCGAGAAGTGCTTCTGCAGTTTAAGGAGTATGGCGGAAGTCGTATTCGGTTTGAATTTATCAACCCCATTGAAGGGAAATCAGATAAAGAAAAAAGCGATGTGTTTCATACCTTCTCTGACAAAGGAATCAACTTTACCAAATTGCAAATTCAGCAAGATGAGGAAGAAGGCTATTCTGAGAAAATTATATTCCCTTCAGCCAATATTATTTATAATCAGAAAGAAATGCCGGTGAACCTTTTGGAGAATCATCTTAGCATGTCAGATGTTGGAAAATTAAATTATTCTGAATCGCAACTAGAATACAAAATTGCGTCTGCGCTGAAACACCTTATCGAACCTGACAAGAAGAAAATAGCCTACATAGTCGGACATGGCGAATTAATAGGGCCTAGCACGTATGATATGTTGACGACATTGGAAAAATATTATGATGTAGACACCGTCGATCTAAATCTAAACATTGAAATTCCGGCTGTATATAGCGCAGCAATTGTATGCAGACCCACTATGGCATTTGACGATAAGGTAAAATTTAAAATTGATCAGTATGTCACGCACGGTGGCCATATGTTGTGGATGATTGATCAACTTCAATTTGATATGGACTCATTAAAAGCCAGCAGTGCCGGACTAGCCTTGGATTACGGATTGAATCTTGAAGATATGTTGTTTAATTATGGGGTACGCATCAATCCTGATTTTATTGAAGATTACCAACAAGTTAACCCACTTGCATTGACTGTCGGAATGATAGACGACAAAAATCCTGATATCCGCTTGCTGCCTTTTCCTTACTTTCCATATAGCATTTCAAGTTCCAAGCATCCCATCGTCAACAATATGGATGCCGTCATGTTCCTGTTTGCCAATAGCATCGATACGATTGCAAATCCTGAAGTAACGAAAACAATTCTACTAACATCATCGAATCGAAGTCGCCGAGTGCCGGCACCTGTCAGGGTAAGTTTGTCAAGCCTGCAATTCCAACCTAAGTCTGAGATGTTCAAAGAAAAAAATATTCCGATGGCGGTATTACTAGAAGGAAAATTTGGCTCGATTTACACAAATCGTCTCGATCCTCAATTCATGGAAATTTATAAAGATTCACTTCATAAAGAATTCCTTAGTGAAAGTAAAGACGCTGGGAAGATGATCGTGGTGTCTGATGGCAATGTCTTTCAAAATGATTTTTCTCAAACAAGAGGACCGATGGAGTGCGGCTATTACAAGTATACCAATCAGCTATTTGCCAACAAGGCGTTCATCTTAAATTCAATTGAATATCTCACAGACAATGTTGGTTTACTTGAGGCTAGAAATAAGGATATCAAACTTCGTTTGCTTGATAAGGCCCGTATTAAAAAAGAACGAGTGCGATGGCAGTTATTCAACATCGTGTTACCTATTTTCATTATATTAATGTTTGCTAGTGCTTATTTCTTTTTCCGAAGAAAAAAGTATGAAGGAAAGACATCCTAATTGCGCAGAAATGGGCGGGATGATTCCTTCGTAATTTGTTGTTTCCGTCTATCTTTGACAAAAAATTTTCCATGTCATTGATTGCGTTAGAAAACTATGCCGAAGGCAAATGGCACACAGCCTCATCATCAACCGAAACTTTATTTAACGCCATAACCGGCGACCCTATATACACCGCTGGCTCAGCAGGTCTTGACTTTGATGCCATGATGAAATATGGCCGAAAAGTAGGGAATAAGAATCTTAGAAAAATGACCTTTCAGCAGCGTGGACGAATGCTCAAAGCATTGGCCATGCACCTAATGACTAAAAAGGAAGACTTCTATAAAATCAGTGCATTAACTGGCGCAACACGTATCGACTCTTGGGTGGATATTGAAGGTGGAATCGGAAATTTATTTTCCTATGCAAGTCTTCGGCGACAATTTCCTGATGAGAGCTTTTATGTCGAAGGCAGTGTTGCCAGATTATCAAAGAACAATACCTTCATCGGCCATCATATTTTAGTGCCATTGGAAGGAGTTGCTATTCATATCAATGCCTTTAATTTTCCGGTTTGGGGCATGCTTGAAAAAATTGCAGTGAATCTATTAGCCGGCGTACCTGCTATCGTTAAACCTGCTACCCTAACCTCATACTTAACCGAAGTAGTCTTCAAAGAAATTATTGCTTCGGGTATTTTGCCTGAAGGATCGTTGCAATTGATTTGCGGCAGCGCCAGAGGAATTTTAGATCATGTACAAAACCAAGATGTGGTGACGTTTACAGGAAGTGCAGATACCGGCAAAAAATTAAAATCACATCCACGATTACTAGATGAAGCTGTTCCTTTTACTATGGAAGCAGATTCGCTGAATTGCAGCGTACTCGGAAATGATGTTACGCCGGACATGCCTGAATTTGATCTTTTCATTAAAGAAGTAGCACGTGAAATAACCACCAAAGCCGGGCAAAAATGCACGGCCATACGAAGAATCATCGTACCAAACAATCGTATCGAGGATGTCAAAATTGCGCTAGGAAAACGAATATTATCAACGACCATCGGAGACCCGTCAATTGAAGGTGTGCGAATGGGACCTCTGGCCGGATTAGGCCAACGAAATGATGTCATCGACAGGGTAAAACAACTTATGAAAACACAAGAGATTGTGATTGGCGACTTAGAAAATTTCGACGTCAAAGGGGCCGATAAAGAAAAAGGAGCTTTTATGAGTCCGATTGTATTTTATAACGACCAACCTTTTAAAAAACTTGATTGCCATAGCATTGAAGCATTTGGCCCTGTATCCACCATACTACCATATGACACACTTGATGATGCAATCGAACTAGCTAAAATGGGTAAAGGGTCATTAGTATCCAGTATAACAACAGCAGATACCAAGGTAGCGAAGGAATTCGTGCTGAATGCAGCAACCATGCATGGTCGAATTTTAGTCCTCAACAATGATTGCGCCAAAGAAAGTACCGGCCACGGTTCGCCGATGCCAATGCTTGTACATGGAGGTCCAGGACGCGCAGGAGGAGGAGAAGAAATGGGTGGCATGAGAGGGGTTTTACATTATATGCAACGAACCGCGATTCAAGGCAGTCCCACGATGCTAACCGCCATAACCAATCAATATCAGCGAGGTGCAAAAGGCACTATAACAGAGATCCATCCGTTCAAGAAACATTTTGAGGAATTAGCGATAGGCGACCAAATTAGTACAGAAAAGAGAATCATTACAAGTGATGATATCGACAAATTTGCAGACCTAAGCGGAGATCATTTCTATGCCCATATGAAGAACACCAACTTTGATGGCACCATGTTCACGCATCAGGTTGCGCATGGCTATTTCATCATGAGTGCCGCAGCAGGGCTGTTTGTGGATAGTTATGATATCAATCCCGTTCTTCTTAATTATGGCATCGATGAACTCAGATTTACAAAACCTGTTTACCCCGGAACATCCATTCAGATTCGTTTCACCTGTAAAGAAAAAATCGAACAAGAACAACGAGACGAGCTTGATATACCTAAAGGCATTGTGAAGTGGTTGGTTGAAATATTGGATGAAACAGATGAACCATTAGTTGGTATTGCGACAATATTAACCATGGTAAAGAAAAAAGAAGCGTAATGATTGTTCAACCAAGACAAATGACATACATTTGTACGACAAAAGACAGACAATGAAAAAGAAACTATCAAAAGTCAATGTACAAACTAGCAAATCTGATTATGCAAATGAGTCAGAGGTTGCCTACGTCAGAGCTGCAAAAAAATCAACATCCAACCAAATTATTTCCAATGATTTTGTGTATTCTAATTTTAAAATTATTGCAGACGAAGCTCCTTTTACTGTAGGTGAATGGGCCGATATACTTCATATCAGTGAGCGCACTCTTCATCGCTACGCAAAAGACAACTCAGTATTTAACGGCATGCAAGAAGAACGAATCCTTCATATCAAAAAGTTGATTACCCTTGGTAATGACATGTTTGGAAAAGAAGGATTTAAAAATTGGCTATTATTCAAGCCCTTCTCTCTCAACAATCAAAAGCCACTTGATCTATTGACATCTTATCAAGGCATACAGAATGTTATAGATTTATTAGGGAAAATGCAACACGGAATATCTGCCTAATGATTGTATACAGAATTGCGAATTCATTATACAAAAATGACCTTTCGGGAAGCGGGTCTGCGAAGTATGGAGGCCGGTGGAATTCGAAAGGACAAGCGATGTTATACACGTCTGAACATATTTCGTTGGCTGTATTAGAATTGGTTGTCAATTTCAATCAAGCCGACAGTCCTCTTCGACAACATTATCATCTCATTGAAATAATAATTCCAGATACTGATTATATTGAATTGAGATTATCCGAATTGAAAAAAGATTGGACCGAGGATTTGCATTACAGCCAATATATTGGAGATGAATTCCTTGCTTCAAATGCAAATCTTATTTTAAAAGTCCCGTCGGCAGTTGTGCCTGAAGAACAGAATATCCTAATGAATCCATCACACCAAGATTTCAAGAAAATAAAGATACAGGAATCTAAAATCTACCAATTTGATGGAAGATTAATCAGGTCTTAATTTTGAACGCACTAGTCATGAATGAATACGTACCGCAAGGAAAATAAAAAAATAATTCAATCACAAATTACGCTTCCATCTTCTTGCGCAAATTAACATCCAATGCATCAAGGAATGATTCTGTATTGACATAATGCTCACCTAAGGTAACCTTATTGCCATGAATACAAACAGCTAAATCCTTTGTCATTACACCACCTTCAACCGTTTCAATACAAACAGTTTCCAGATGATTACAAAAATCAATCAATGCTTGATTATCATCTAACTTTCCTCTAAATGCTAATCCACGAGTCCATGCAAAAATAGAAGCAATCGGATTCGTACTCGTAGGCTTACCGGCTTGATGGTCGCGGTAATGACGGGTCACAGTGCCGTGAGCAGCCTCAGCTTCCATTGTATTTCCATCAGGTGTAATTAAAACAGATGTCATCAACCCTAGGCTTCCGAAACCTTGCGCCACAGTATCACTTTGTACGTCACCATCATAATTTTTACAAGCCCACACAAAATTACCATTCCATTTCAAAGCAGACGCCACCATATCATCAATCAAACGATGCTCATAGGTGATTCCAGCTTCTTCGAATTTAGTTTTGAATTCTCTTTCGTAGATATCCTGAAAAATGTCCTTGAAGCGGCCATCATATTTTTTAAGAATTGTATTTTTTGTTGATAGATAAAGCGGCCATTTTTTACTTAATGCCATATTAAAACAACTATGCGCAAAACCGATAATACTTTCGTCTGTATTATACATACACATCGCTACGCCGTCTCCTTTGTAATTGTACACCTCAAATGTTTGCGCATCTCCGCCATCTTCAGGCGTGAATGTCATTGTTAATTTCCCCTTCCCTTTTATTACAGTATCTGTTGCACGATATTGATCGCCAAATGCATGACGGCCAACGATGATTGGCGCTGTCCAATTGGTAACCAGACGTGGTACATTTTTCATTACAATTGGCTCACGAAAAACAGTCCCATCGAGAATATTACGAATTGTACCATTGGGTGATTTCCACATTTGTTTTAATCCGAATTCGACAACACGCTCTTCATCAGGTGTGATCGTAGCACATTTAATACCAACGCCGCAAGCCTTGATAGCATTAGCACAATCGATTGTAATCTGATCATTCGTCGCATCGCGACTTTCTATACCTAAGTCAAAATACTGAATAGGAACTTCAAGGTAAGGAAGTATTAATTTTTCTTTTATAAACTTCCAAATTATTCGGGTCATTTCATCTCCGTCAATTTCTACAACAGGATTTGTTACTATGATTTTAGTCATTAGAGTGTTTCGTTTAAATGTATACGTATGCGTGCAAATGTAGTTCATCGGATTTGAAAAATAAAATACACAATATGAGACTAGAGTAACAGAAATCGCAAGCGACTGATGGTAGAATTTGTAGGATAATGCATCTCAAAATTATCATGTCTACAACCTACTAATTTCTGTATGTAGAATTATAATCCTGCGATTCAATGAATTACATTTGTGCCCAATTAGAAAAAAAATGTCAAAAATAACCCTAGCCATACACGGAGGAGCCGGCACTATTTTAAAATCAATGCTGACGCCGGAGCTGGAACAGAAATACAATGAAGGGCTCCAGAATGCCCTCAACGCAGGCTATTCGGTATTAGAAAATCGCGGCACTTCAATGGATGCCGTAATTGCAGCTATCCGTTCGCTAGAAGATAATGAATTGTTCAATGCAGGACGTGGATCAGTATTCACCAAAAAGGGCATCAATGAAATGGATGCGGCTGTAATGGATGGCAGTAACCTGAATGCAGGTGCGGTTGCCGGCGTGCGAAACATCAAAAACCCAATCGTATTAGCCAAAGAAATTATGGAACACTCGGGGCATGTTATATTGAGCGGAAACGGAGCTAAAGAATTTGCGTTATCACGAGGAATCGAACAAGCGCCGGATGAATATTTTTATACAAAATATCGATATGACCAATGGATTGAAATCAGAGATAGCGATTACTATCAGCTCGACCATATGGAAGACAACCTTAAAGGTATGCCTCACGAAGAAAAAAAATTTGGTACTGTGGGAGCCGTTGCACTTGATATAAATGGTCATATGGCTGCAGGAACGTCTACAGGCGGCATGACGAACAAACGATATGGTAGAATTGGCGACAGCCCAATTCCTGGATCCGGAACCTATGCAAATGATGCAACATGCGCCATCAGTTGCACAGGACATGGCGAATTTTTTTTACGCGCCGTGGTGGCCTATGATGTTTCTTGTTTGATGGAATACAAAGGCCTTAGTCTGAAAGAAGCATGTCATGTTGTGGTCAAAGAAAAATTGGTCAAACTCGGAGGCGAAGGTGGCTTGATTGCTATTGATACCAAAGGAAATTATGAGCACTGCTTCAACAGCGAAGGCATGTATAGAGGTATTCGAACCAGCGATGGAGAAAACAACGTAGCTATTTACAAAGACTAACGAATTTATTTTTTAGGTGGAAAGTTCTTCACCTTGTTGATCACTTCCGCTTCCAACGATTTCTTGTAGTTAATTACTTTTAATTGCAACTGACTATCGGTTGATCCAAGAATCTGCAATGCCAAGATACCAGCATTCTTCGCTGCATTCAACGCAACTGTAGCCACTGGCACACCATTTGGCATTTGTAAAATCGACAAAATTGAATCCCAACCATCTATTGAATTGCTTGATTTCACCGGCACACCAATAACAGGCAATGGAGTGATACTCGCGATCATGCCTGGCAAATGCGCGGCACCACCAGCACCTGCGATTATGACGTTGATGCCACGACTATGAGCTTTCGTTGCATAATCCATCATACGTTTAGGTGTGCGATGAGCCGATACAATGGTGCATTCGTGCTGAACCCCTTGTGAGGAAAGAAAATCAGATGCATCTTTCATGACATTCCAATCACTATCGCTGCCCATCACTATGCCAACTACAGGCTTTTTACTATCAAGGTTTGTTTTACCCATTGTGCTATTTTTTTTGCTTCGTCTAATGACTTATTTGTAACGGTTACATGCCCCATTTTCCTGAAAGGCCTTGTTTGTTTTTTTCCATAAATATGAACATGCACGCCTTCGGTTGCCATACATTTTTCAATGTGCTCATAATACACATTGCCACTATACCCTTCAGCGCCAAGCAGATTGACCATCACCGATGGAATCGTTACATTCGTGCTACCTAATGGAAGATCAAGTATTCCTCTGAGGTGCTGTTCATACTGCGAAGTCTCAGAACTTTCAATTGTTTGATGACCACTATTGTGCGGACGTGGTGCTATTTCATTGATATAGATAGTATCTTTTTTATCAATAAAAAATTCAACGGCTAGCAAGCCACAGATATTCAATTTTTGAATCAACTCTGATGCGATATCTTTGGCTTTCGAGACTAACGTTGCATCTATTGCTACCGGATATAATAAGAGGTCCAACATATTTGCACCTTCTACAAAATCCATGGCAACAGCATCATAGCAGGCAACTTCTCCCTGTATGTTTCGTGATGCAATAATGGCAATTTCCATTTTCAGATCAACTTTATCCTCAACAAGACACGAACCATTTAGCAATCGTTCGGTGTCAGCAGCAATGTTTACAATCTGCACCCCGCGCCCATCATAGCCATCTTTACGGCTTTTCTGTACAAAGGGTAAGGAAATATCTCCTTGATGCAAACTCTTTATGACATCATCTTTATTTTCAAAAAACATAAAGTCTGATGTTGGAAGATCATTGGCTTTAAAAAACATTTTTTGCAAGCCCTTATCATTGATAATTTCTAACGCGTTCGGATCGGGGTGAACCGTCACACCTTGATTTTTTAATGCTTGCAACGCATGCACATTCACATGTTCGATTTCGATCGTCACCACATCACAATCCTTTCCGAAATTAAACACGGTATCATAATCCATCAAACTTCCAACCTGAAATTCATTGCAAGACAGACGGGCAGGTGCTTCATTATCAGGATCCAACACTTTTGTGTAAATATCCCAGGTACGTGTTGTTTGTAATAGCATCTTTCCGAGCTGACCACCACCCAGTATTCCTAATTTTTTTTGTGTTGAAAAGAAACTCTTATTCATAAATGTTCGTACAAAGATAATTGCGGAATTCGATTATCATACAATTCAAGACAGATTGACTTCATTGAGCTTGTTTTAGGCACTCATTTATCTTCACTAATGTAAATTATACTAGAATCGATTCAAGCAGATTTACGATGTTTTTTATTACAGAAAACGCCTTCCCTATTTTTTCTGACAGAATATCCTCGAATTTGGACATTGAATAACGCCACCAATAAATAAAAAAAACAGGAACCTGTTAGATTCCTGCTGCCATTATTATTTTTTTTGTTTACGTATGCTCGACTTAATTCTCAGAAACGGCGTCCACAAAAAGATGTTCCATTTTCTCACACATGTTGGTCGATATCATCTTACGGCCTAATTCAAGCATTCCGCTAAATGACATCGCATTTGAAACGCCATGACCAACAACAACAGGCTTTTTAACGCCTAAGACAGGCACGCCAGCATACAAACGATGGTTGAATTTGTCGAGAAATTCGCTTTCTACATGCGCTTTCACTCGAACCACATCATATAAGGATTCGGCAAATTTCAACACAATATTTCCTGTAAATCCATCAGTTATAATGATATCTGCTTTATTGTCGAGCAAATCACGACCTTCGATATTACCGATGAAATTTATTTTTGTATTTTCTTTCAATAAAGGATACGTCGCTTGCGTTAGAATATTCCCTTTGCCCTCTTCTTCACCAATATTGAGCAAAGCCACTGTTGGGTTTTCATAGCCTAAGATTTCTTTGGCATAAAAACTACCCAACATCGCGAACTGATTCAGGTATTCGGGTTTACAATCGGCATTGATACCAATATCCAACATTAGACTATAATTATTATCGAGCTGCGGAACGGGTGTCGGAATGGACGGACGAAGCAACCCTTCAATAGTCTTGATCACATGCGAAGCCCCAACTAGCATCACACCAGTATTACCTGCACTGAGAAAGGCGTCAATCTTACCATGTGCTAGAAGTCCAAAACCCGTTACCATCGCTGATGTCGGTTTTTCTTTCATCGCCTTGATTGGATGCTCGTGCATTCCAATTTCGTTTTCAGTCTGAATAATCGTAATAGGCATTGATTCAATACCGGGCAACCCTTCCTCAATAGCAAGTTTGTCACCTAGTAATACCAGATGACAATCAGCATTTTTTTCGAGGAAGTCAATGACACCCAGACAAGCTTCTTTGGGGGCATAATCACCACCCATCATATCCAATCCTATTCGCATACAGAGTATGATTTAAGATTCGGTATCGGCTTCCGGCGCTGCTTCTTTAACGGCTTTTTGCATTACCACACGTCCACGATAGAACATTTGGTTCTCTACCCAATGAGCACGATGACGCATGTGCATTTCACCTGTGGTCTTATCTGTACTTAATGTATCAATAGTAGCCTTGTAGTGAGTACGACGCTTGGCGCTACGTTGTTGCGAGTGTCTACGTTTAGGATTTGGCATATTGCTTTATTTTTTATTTTTTTACTTTATTTAAATCGTCCCAGATTGTATGGGTTCCTTCATTGTTTTGTCTGTTTAAAATTTCGAGAACGGCCGGATTGCAAGTACTAACTAAGTTTTCATCATCAGGATGAATATGCTGTATAGGCACGCTCAACACGATGAATTCATAAATCCAAGTTGACACATCAAGTATGCTTTCAGAACGAGCGACATAGGCCACTTCGGCATCATCTTCGGTCTTTTTAGCAACTTCAGCGTCATCAATCTGCTTGACAAGGAGTTCGAACTCATCCCACAAGGTCATCTCATACTCATCGCCACAGCGGTCGCATGGGATCATCACCTTGCCGTTGATATCGAATTTTAGCAGAAACGTTCCCTGCTTTTTGTCCATTGTCATTTTCACCTCGATGTTAGCATCAGTGAAATCAGGCTTTTCGAAATTTTCAAAGAATCTGTCTGTTATCACGTAATTGAAGATGTGCTCACCGGGTTTGAGACCAACAAAAGCAATTTCAAATTCCCGATTATGTTTCATCCTTCACGTTTTAACAGGGGTGCGAAAGTAGTAACTTTTTTTCAAAAAACCACTTTTTTTTCCATTTGAAAGAGGAAATCAGTGATGTTAGATAAGTTATTAGCACCCTGCGACACAAAATCTTCGTTCGCTTAGGGGATAATGTCGAGAAATACTCCCCTTCTCACCCTTCGAATACAATGCTTTTCCACCTTCCCTGCTCACCTACCCTGCATTCTCTCTTATCTAAATTCAATTATCTTAAAAACAACATCTCTCTATACTTCGGCAATGACCATAAACGATCATCGACAATCAATTCAAGCTTATCGGCATGATAACGAATCTTTTCAAAGTAAGGCTTCACCTGATCGCAATACGCTACAGCACGAGCGTGCATATCATCTAAATTATTAGCTTTTTTACGTTCGTCAATCATTTGTTCCACCAATTCACTCACCCCATTGATATGAGTAGAAATCTCTTCTATGATATCGATCTGCGCTTTATACGAAGCAGGTTTCAGCCCTATTTCCTTCAGCCCCTTCACATTATCGATGAGTGTGTTTTGATATTGTATCGATGCGGGCAAAATCGTATTACTAGCTAAATAACCCATCAGACGGGCTTCAATCTGCACTTTCTTTACATATTCCTCCAACATAATCTCGTGACGGGCTTCTGTTTCGATATGAGAGAAAATACCCAGGTTTTTAAAGAGATTTTTGGTTTTCTCGGTACTAAACACATCCAAGGCTCTTGGCGTATCCTTGAAGTTATTCAAACCGCGTTTGGCCGCTTCAATAGCCCAAGCTTCGCTGTAGTTATCGCCTTCAAAACAAATATCCTTGCTTTCGGTGATATACTTGCGAATGATATGCATCACCGCGATTTCCTTCTTTTCTCCTTTCTCAATGAGGGCATCAACTTCTTTCTTGAATCCAATCAAGGTGTCAGCCATAATGGTATTCAAAATGGTCATAGGCCACGCACAGTTAGCACTTGAACCCACCGCACGGAATTCAAACTTGTTTCCTGTAAAGGCAAACGGACTCGTGCGGTTACGGTCGGTATTATCAAGCAATAATTCAGGTATGTTCTTATGAATATCCATTTTCAGGATTACTTCATCTTGTTCGGTAAATTTCCCAGTCACACGTTGCTCTACTTCATTCAAAACATCAGTAAGATATTTACCTACAAAAACAGAGATAATAGCCGGTGGCGCTTCATTAGCACCCAATCGATGATCATTGGTGGATGACGCGATAGAGGCACGCAACAAATCGGCGTGCTCATGCACCGCTTTCAATACATTCACAAAAAAGGTCAGAAACATCAGATTGGTACGAGGCGTCTTACCAGGAGCCAATAGGTTGATACCGGTATCGGTAGCCATACTCCAGTTGTTATGCTTACCGCTTCCATTTACGCCTGCAAATGGTTTCTCGTGCATCAAGACTTTCAACTGATGACGCTTGGCAACGCGACTCATTACATCCATCAACAACGAATTATGATCGACTGCGATATTCACTTCTTCGAAAATAGGCGCACATTCAAATTGCGAAGGCGCTACCTCATTGTGACGGGTGCGAAGCGGAATACCTAGTTTGTATGCCTCTTGCTCAAAGTCTTGCATATAAGCAAACACACGCTCAGGTATGGCACCAAAGTAATGATCATCCAATTGTTGACCCTTGGCAGGGGTGTGACCATATAAGGTACGACCGGTAGCCAATAAATCGGGACGGGCATTGGCCAATGATTCTTCAATGACAAAATATTCTTGTTCCCAACCCAAGGTCGGTGCTACACGATTGATATTCTTATCGAACAAATGACAGACATCTAGGGCTGCTTTATTAACTAGATCGAGGGCTTTAAGCAATGGCGTCTTGGTATCTAAGGATTCACCACTATAGGAGATAAAAATGGTAGGGATACACATCGTCTTGCCATTGGCGGTTTCTAAAATGAAGGCCGGCGAGGTAGGATCCCAGGCCGTATAACCACGGGCTTCGAACGTAGCACGAATACCACCATTCGGAAAACTCGATGCATCGGGTTCTTGTTGGGTCAACGCATCACCGTCAAACACTTCGAGTGGTGTGCCATCGCCTTTTAAAGTAAAAAATGAGTCGTGCTTCTCAGCCGTACCACCGGTGAGGGGTTGAAACCAATGCGAGAAGTGTGTTACACCGCGCTCCATCGCCCAGGCTTTCATGCCATTGGCAATCTGCTCGGCCATTTTACGATCGATTTTGCTGCCGGTCTTGATACTGTTATTCAGACTTTTAAAGGCTTCATCACTCAGGTACTCACGCTGCGCCTTAGCGGTAAAAACATTGCTGGCGAAAAGGGCTGTGACCTTATTATCGTTGTAACTGCGGATGTCTTGTGCACGAGACATCAGGTTATTAATGGCATCAAAACGTAAATTACTCATACATTATATTTTTTGCAAATGTTAGACTATTTACCTAATCAGACAAGTATTTTTAATAATTTATGGAAATTTAGTCATATTAAATTATTTCACATTTGTAAATTAAAAATCATTTATTCAACCGAATCACTCTACTAAGTTGACATGACCAATGAAGATACAGACGATTAAATGTATACTAAAATCGTACTGCTTGTTTTGATTTGAATTAATACTCCGTTTGGCATTACTTTTGCGCCCATGCAAATACCTTGCTCTAAAGAAGAATTGTTGATGCTTGAAAAAATCGCCTTTGCCGCGCGCAAACTGGGAATGCCCACGTATGTGATCGGTGGTTTTGTGCGCGATAAGATCATTGGACGAAAAACAAAGGATATCGATATCGTATGTTTGGGTGATGGCATTCAACTAGCCGAAGAAGTGGCTACTATGTATAAACACAAACCCGTAGTGGCTGTATTTAAAAATTTTGGTACAGCCCAACTAAAAGTAGATGAATTTGAAATAGAATTTGTGGGCGCGCGCAAAGAGTCATACCGTGCTGAAAGTCGCAACCCCGACGTTGAAGCCGGCACCTTAGAAGACGATCAAAATCGTAGGGATTTGACCATCAACGCGCTGGCTATCAGTCTGAATAAAGATAACTATGGTGCCTTAGTAGATCCTTTCGACGGCTTGAGCGATATCGAACATATGATTTTGCGCACCCCGTTGGCACCCGATCAGACTTTTATCGATGATCCATTACGAATGATGCGCACCATTCGTTTTGCAGCACAATTGCATTACACCATACTTCCAGAAACAATCACATCCATCACGCGCAATGCTGAACGGATCGATATCATTTCCAAAGAGCGTATTCTAGACGAACTAAATAAAATCATCGCTTGCAAAAAACCTTCGATAGGCTTTGAATTACTTTATACCACAAAGCTCCTGCATCGTATTTTTCCGCAAATGGTAGACCTAGCCGGTGCTGAATATATCGATGGTCGTGGCCACAAGGATAACTTCTATCATACACTGCAAGTACTTGACAATATCTGTCACGATACCGATGACCTATACCTGCGATGGGCTGCCATTTTACACGATATTGCCAAACCGGCCACAAAGCAATTTGAACCCGGACATGGATGGACATTTCACGGACACGAATGGGTGGGCGCACAAATGGTGCCGGGCATTTTTAAAATGTTGAAGCTGCCGTTGAATGAAAAAATGAAGTATGTACAAAAACTTGTGTTACTGCATTTGCGTCCTATCAGTCTGACGAAAGAAGACATCACCGACAGCGCCATCCGTCGCCTGCTTTTCGATGCGGGTGAAGACATCGACGACTTAATGACGCTTTGTAATGCTGATATCACATCGAAGAATGCCAATAAGGTCAAGAAATTTAAAGAGAACTTCGCGCTGGTGCAGGAACGAATGAAAGAAGTGGAAGAAGCCGACGAAATGAGAAACTGGCAACCGCCAATCACGGGCGAAATCATCATGGAGACGTTCAACCTATCGCCATCCAAACTTGTGGGTGAAATCAAAGTGGCTGTCAGAGAAGCGATTCTAGATGGCATCATCAAAAACGATTATGACGAAGCATTTGCCTATATGATTCTTAAAGCAAAAGAGTACAATTTAAATCCTATGTAGTAAGTTTGTCCCAAGAACCAGAGTATATGTCATTAATAAAATTTAGAGTTAGTTGGAGTGAGGACGATAGTACATACAGAGATATTGAAATATTATCTGGGCAATCATATGACGAGTTCCATCAAATCATAAAAAAAGAATGGCTGATGCCGGCCGATATGCAAGCATCCTTTTATGTCAGCAATGATGTTTGGAAAAAAGGACAACAGATTTCGTCTATCGTAGAAAAAAACCTCCGAGATGCGGTCGCATTAAGTACGAAACGAACTGCCATTGCAGCGTTGATTGTGGATCCACATCAAAAATTCTTATATGAATGCGACCACGTAAAGGAATGGATTTTACATATTGATATGATCACTTTATTACCCGAACCGGCGCAAGTAGATCTATTTCCACGTTGCATCAAATCTGAAGGCATATCGCCAACCCAATTGGGTATCATCCCGATAGTAAAAGATAGCGTGATGGAAATCGAAGAACGCTATGACCTCAATAGCGATGAAGAAGGCTACGGCGATGAAGGTGAAGAAGATGCCACGGCTGCAGAGGATGGAGAAACAGAAGAGACACAAGAATTCGGCAACGAAGATTTTTAACGCCGCATTGAAAACACTAATCGTCATAGCAGGTCCCACAGCCAGTGGCAAAACCGATTTGGCCATTGAAATTGCCAAGCATTATCAAACCGACATCCTTTCGGCCGATAGCCGACAATGCTATCGAGAGATGTCAATTGGCGTTGCCAAACCTAGCGAAGATCAGCTAGCATCAACTACACACTATTTCATTCATTCACATGCCATAACCGAACACGTTTCTGCAGGCATGTATGAGCGATATGCGTTAGAAAAACTGAATCATATCTTTTCTAATAACGATGTGGCTGTTTGTGTTGGAGGAACCGGTATGTATATCAAAGCCGTCTGTGAAGGTATCGATGAAATGCCAGAAGTGGACGCAAGTATGTATGCAGCGATAGAAACAGCATACAATGAAAAAGGGATTGATTGGCTGAGAGAAGAAGTGAGAAAAACAGACGAAACTTTTTTCAATGAAGGCGAATCAGAGAACCCCGCTAGATTAATGCGCGCCTTATCATTCAAGCAATCAACAGGTCTATCTATTTTAGATTTCAGAACAAACACAACAAAGAAAAGAGACTTTACTATCATCAAGTATGCGATTGATATGGATCGTGATTTATTATATCAACGTATCAATAAACGCGTTGATATAATGCTTGAAGCAGGATTGATGAACGAGGTAAAAGCCCTTCTACCCTATCGAAATTTAAACAGCCTGAATACAGTTGGCTATACTGAATTGTTCAATTACATCGACGGCGTTTGGAGTTTAGAACAAAGTATTGATAAGATCAAGCAACACACAAGAAATTATGCTAAGCGGCAAATTACGTGGTTTACACATCAGGGGAATTATCGTTGGTTAAAGGCTGAAGACATTGCGAAAGATGCCTTTACTATATGTTAGCAACGAAATTACATTGAATTCAATTGAATAAATTCTACTACTTCTTGTTTGCCTTCAAACGCATTGCGTAAGCGCTTTTCATGTGTATCGGTGATAAAAACCTGGTTTTGCTTTTCCAACAAATACGCAATCAATTTACCGCTTCGGGCTTCATCGAGTTTTTCGAAAATATCATCCAACAAAAGTATCGGATGTTTCCCCGTGAGTTTTTTTATCAATTCAAACTGAGCGAGTTTCAAACTGAACAAAAATGATTTACGCTGACCTTGTGAAGCAGCTTGTTTGAGCGGCATGCCATTTAGAGTAAAAAGCAGGTCATCTTTATGTGTACCGAAATTGGTACGTTGCATAAAAATATCCTTATCGACGAACCTATCTAATAAATCAAGTAAAGAATCAGAGGCCAACTGAGAAGAATACGTCATATTGATTTCTTCGGCATCATCACACAAAAAGACATAAATGCGTTTCACGTGCTCTATAAATTCTTCGCAATAGTTCCTTCTTGTTTCAAATATAAAAGTCCCAAGCTCGTGCAGTTTTTTACTATACACCGACAACAATGAAAAATCCTTTTCTGGCCCTGCAGACCATTGCTTTAATAACGCATTCCGTTGTTGTAAACATTTTGAATATTGAATGAGCTGCTCAAGATACTGCGCATTCGTCTGACTGATCATTGCATCCAAAAATTTTCGTCGAGCTTCGCTTCCTTCGGTAATCAATTCCGTATCATCAGGTGTAATAAAAACACAGGGGAATTTTCCAATATGTTTCGAAAATTGGGTGTACGGATCTCCTTCAATCGTAAATTCCTTCTTCCCGTTTTCACGTAAAATGCAAGCCACTTCATATTCCTTACTATCCTTTACAACGCCGTAAATACGCATTCCTTGTTCACCTTTTGTCACACACACAGCATCCGCATGATGAAAATAACTTTTGGTAAAACATAAAAAATGAATGGCATCAAGAATACTTGTCTTACCACTTCCGTTTTGTCCATAAATACATACAATCCGTTTAGAAAAGGCCAACTGCTTTTTCTTGTAATTCTTAAAATGGATCAATGATAATTGCTTGACTTCCGACACGACGCAAAGGTAGATAAATAGATGAGAGATTTTAGTTTAGAGAGAAGTATATGAGATAGATGAGGGGTGGCCATAATTTCCAACATTCAATTTTCAACTATTAACTAAATGTCTATCTTTACTTTATGAGAAAAATTTTACATTCTGTTTGTTGCTTATTATCAATTGTGTTGGGAATAATTCCTGCAGCTAATGGTCAAAAACCAATTCAAAAACTGACATCATTTGTAAACCCGTTCATTGGTACTGGTGGCCACGGACATACCTTTCCAGGACCCGTAATGCCTTTTGGTGCTTGCCAACTTGGCCCTGATACTCGTCTTAGCGGCTGGGACGGCTGTAGCGGTTATCATTACAGCGATAGCGTCATTTATGGCTTTAGTCATACCCATTTAAGCGGAACAGGTTGCAGCGATTATGGCGATATCTTATTGATGCCTACGACAGACGAAGTGAATATGAAAAACTATGATTATGCGTCAGGGTTTTCGCATACAAATGAAACCGCCTGCGCCGGCAGATATAGTGTCAAGCTAGACAAATGGCA
>Ga0114969_10001588_pt1 | contig 19246 bp, 6 predicted proteins | sample M_130807_MF_Meta_FD_87316 | JGI IMG/M metagenome (GOLD analysis project Ga0114969, IMG submission 87316) | Freshwater microbial communities from Lake Montjoie, Canada to study carbon cycling - M_130807_MF_MetaG | ecosystem: Environmental > Aquatic > Freshwater > Lake | place: Lake Montjoie...
GCAGGTGCGGCTTAAGATGACCAAGACGGTTAACGGTGCGGTGCTCGCACGTATGGATGAAGCCAACAACTACCGCGGCTGGGACTTCTGGATCGAGAATGGCAATCCCGCCATGCACATCATCCAGACTTGGCCCGACCAAGCACTCAAGGTGCGCTCCGCGGGCGTCATCCCTGTAAACAAAGAAGTCGAGGTCATCGTCGCCTATGATGGCTCGGGTAAGCCCGAGGGTGTGAAGTTCTACATCGATGGCGACCTGCAGCAAAACATTGTCGACACCAATACCCTCCCCGCCAACGCGACCATCCGCACCACGACTCCCTTCCGCTACGGCACCCGCAGTAAGGCTGGCGCCACCAGCATCGTCCTCGCTTCCGCCAATATCATCCCCGCCTTGGTCGAAGCCGGCGATGTCGCCACCTTGGGCAAAGTCCCAGAACTCCGGGCGGCTGTCGGCAAGGAAGGTGCCAAGGCACCCGCCGCATCCGTAACCCTGCTGCGGAGCTACTACGACCGTCGCATCGATAAGTCTGACCAGTCCGTCCTCGCCAAGATTAAGTCCACCAATGCTGAACTCGACGCCGTCAAGAACCGTGGCGCTATGACGCTCATCATGAAGGAGAACGCCACCCCGGCCACCGCTAAGCTCCTGATCCGCGGTGATTACACGCAACCGTCCGAGGTCCTTAACGCTGGCACGCCCCGCGTCCTCCCCGCCCTCAAAATTGAAGGCAAGACCGCTAACCGCCTCGACCTGGCCCGCTGGCTGGTTGATGGCCGTAATCCGATGACGGCCCGCGTCACCATGAACCGTCTCTGGTATCAATTCATGGGTACGGGCCTAGCCGAGACGACCGAGAACGTCGGCATCATGGGCGACAAGCCCTCCCACCCCGAATTACTCGACTGGCTCGCCACCGAATTCGTGGCGCAGAAGTGGGACGTGCGTGCGATGGTCCGCACGATTGTGCTTTCCGAGACCTACCGTCAGTCGGGCGTGACCACCCCACAGAAACTCGAGAAGGACCCGAAGAACCGCCTGCTCTCCCGCGGGCCTCGTTACCGCGTCGATGCGGAAATCGTCCGTGACCTCGCCCTCTCCACCGCTGGCCTCTTGATTCAAAAGGTCGGCGGTCCCTCCACCCGCCCTTACCAGCCCGAGAATATCTGGAGCGACGTCGCGATGACGGGGAGCAACACGCGCTTCTACACAGCCGATAAGGGCGAGGGGCTCTACCGCCGCTCGATGTATACGTTCCTCAAGCGTTCGGCCCCGCACCCCATGATGCTCAACTTCGATGCGACCTCCCGCGAGGTCTTCTGTACCCGCCGGGAACGCTCCAATAGCCCGCTGCAGTCGCTGAACTTACTCAACGACGTCCAGTTCATCGAAGCCTCCCGTGTCCTCGCCGAAAAGCTCCTCAAGGAGCAGACCACCGATGGGGCTCGCATCGACCAGCTGAGTATTCTGCTCCTGTCCCGTCCGGCCACCGCCAAGGAACAGCAGATCTTCGCCAAGTCCCTGGCTGCTTTCCGTGCCGACTACGCAGCCAAGCCCGCCGAGGCCGCCAAGCTACTGAAAGCCGGCGATAAACCCGTCGACCCCAAGCTGCCGCCCAACGAGGTGGCTGCCTGGACGCTCGTCTGCTCGCAGATGTTCAACCGCGACGAAACCCTTAACAAATAATCCTGCCATGCATCCCTTTGACGCCGTCGAGCATAACTTCCGCCTAAACCGTCGCCAGTTCTTCCGCCAAAACGCCATGGGCCTCGGGGGCATTGCCCTCGGCTCGCTGCTGGGCAAGTCCCTCGCCAGCCAAGCCCAAGCCGCTGGCCTGCCCGGCGCCCAGCACTTCCCCGCCAAGGCGAAGCGCTGCATCTACCTCTCGATGATTGGCGCGCCGTCTCAATTCGAGATGTTCGACCCGAAGCCCGAGCTCGAGAAGCGCTTCAACGAAGACCTGCCGGCCTCTATCCGTAACGGCCAGCGCATCACGGGCATGACCTCGGGCCAAGCCCGTTTCCCCGTCGCCCCTTCGGCGATTGGCTTCAAGCAATACGGGAAAGGTGGCACCTGGATTTCGGATATCCTGCCCTACACGGCCAAGATGGCGGACGACATCTGTGTCATCAAGACGATGAACACGGAGGCCATCAACCATGAGCCGGCCAATATGCTTTCGTATACCGGCAATATGGTGCCGGGTAAGGCCTCGATGGGCTCTTGGCTTTCCTACGGCCTCGGCAGCTTGAACGAGGACCTCCCCACCTTCGTCGTCCTCCATGCCCGCCACACCAACCCGGGCGCCAACGTGCAGGCCATCTCTGCCCGTCTCTGGTCGGCTGGCTTCTTGCCGACGCAATACTCGGGCGTCACCTTCCGCTCCGCCGGCGATCCCGTTCTCTACCTCCGCGACCCGGAGGGCGTCAGCCGCGAGACCCGTCGCAAGATGCTCGATGGCTTGAATGAGCTCAACGAGTTGACCTACCAGCAGGTCGGCGACCCGGAGACCGCGACCCGCCTCAAGCAGTATGAGATGGCCTTCCGCATGCAGGCTTCGGTGCCTGAGCTCGCTGACCTCTCTAAGGAATCGAAGGAGACCTTTGAACTCTACGGACCAGATTCCAAGGACCGCGGGACCTTCTCGAATAGCTGCCTCACGGCTCGCCGACTCGTCGAACGTGGTGTCCGCTTCGTGCAAATCTTCCACCGCGGCTGGGACCAGCACGGCAACCTCCCGAACGACATCAAGTCGCAGTGTAAGGACATCGACCAAGGCGCCTGGGCGCTCATCCAGGACCTCAAGCGTCGCGGCATGCTCGACGACACCTTAGTCGTCTGGGGCGGCGAATTCGGCCGTACCGTCTACTCGCAAGGCGCGCTCACCAAGACTAATTACGGTCGCGACCACCACCCTCGTAATTTTTGTATGTGGATGGCTGGGGCCGGCGTTAAGGGCGGCATGACCCACGGTGAAACCGATGAATTCTCCTACAACGTCGTCAAGGACCCCGTCCACGTGCGCGACCTCCACGCGACGATCTTCAATCGCTTCGGCATCGACCACGAAAAGCTCCTCTTTAAGTACCAAGGCCTCGACCAGAAACTCGTCGGCGTCGTCCCCGCGAAAGTCATTAAGCAGATACTGACGTAGTCGGGTTAGGGGACAAGGTGACACGGGGACAAGGGATTGTGCAATCTGCCTCGGGTAGGGTCGGGACGGCGTCACGACCTAACTGCCTCGGGTAGGGACAGCACCACGTGCTATTCTAGCTCTGCCTCGGGGTAGGGACGCGACTGCGTCGCGTCCGTTGACCCTAGCTAGGTGCGGGTAGTCGGTAGGCGGCGATTCGCTCACCGATCGGCGAACGGACGCGACGCAGTCGCGTCCCTACCCATCCCCCACCCCTCAACCCACAACCCTTGCCTTTCGCCCCTCCTCCTGCCTTTCTCTCCACATGCCTGAACCGGCCACGCCCCCGTCTCTACCCCGTCTGCTGGGTCGCTGGGGCTTCCTGCTGGTCGCTTGCTCCCTTGCCCTTGGTGCGGCTGGCGCGGCCTTCCTCGGGGGCCTCAGCTGGGCTGGCGCAACCTTCGCCGCGCACCCGTGGCTACTCTGGACCTTGCCACTCATCGGTGCAGCGACCGTGTGGGCTTACGGCCGTGTTGGGAAGCGCTGCGCGGAAGGCACGACCACGCTGATGTCGGAGATCAAGGACCCGCAGGATACGCTGCCGGCTTCGATGGCCCCAATGATCTTTGGCTTCACCCTGTTCTCGCACCTCGGTGGGGCGTCGGTCGGACGTGAAGGCACGGCCTTGCAGATGGGTGGAGCCATCGCGGACCAATTCTCGCGGCGCGTCACCCTCTCCAAGGAAGAACGGCGCACCCTGCTCCTCTGCGGCGTCAGCGGTGGCTTTGCGGCCGTCTTCGGCACGCCCCTCGCCGCCGCGGTCTTCGCTTTGGAATTTATCCGTCGGGCCGAGTTCGGACGCTTCGCGCTTTGCCTCATCACCGCCTTCGGGGCGGATTGGGTCGGACAGCACCTCTTCGGGGCTACGCACGCGAACTACCGCTTCCCCGCAGCCGTCGCCCTCACGACCAGCGGACTCCTCTCCGCCGCCGCCCTCGGCCTCGCCTTCGGCCTAATCGGTTGGCTCTTCGTCCGCACCGTCGATCAAAGCAAGCGCCAGCTAGCGCAGTTCGAACGCCCCTGGATGCCTTACGCCACCATCGTCGTACTCTCACTCGCCTTCGCCGCTTTGGCCGCGAGTCACCTCGAAGTCACCGGACTCAGCCTTGGCCTCATCGACAGCGCCCTACGCCAAGCCACCGCAACGGACGCCTTTGCCTGGAAGTTCGCGCTCACCGCCCTTTGCCTCATCGCCGGCTTTCGCGGTGGGGAAGTCACCCCGCTCTTCGTCATCGGCGCCTGCCTTGGATCGACGCTCGCAGGCTTCACGAGCCTACCCGTCGCCATCGCTGCCGCGCTTGGACTCACCACCCTCTTCGCCGCCGCCGGTGCCGTGCCCCTGACCGGACTCTGCCTCGCCCTCGAACTCTTCGGCCCCACCCTCGCGCCCTACGCCGCCGCCTGCGGCCTCACCGCGTGGTTAGCGACCAAAGCCCTCGGCAAACTAGGCTCTGGTCGGAATAGCCTCTACGTAAACTCAGATAGATAGTTCTTCTTGATTCGTCGCGGACGATGCGATGGTCCCCTGTCCTGCCGGACGAGGGATAAAACTAGGTCGGCACGCAGTGCCGACCCTACCTGTGATTCTAGCCGAGCTTAACTCTTCTTCTGCCGCCGGCGACGCACCGCCGCTAACGCGAGCGCCATCGCCCCGAGGCCGAGGCCATAGGTCGAGGGTTCTGGGACGGCAGTGAGGGTGATAGCCTGTGTGCCCGCGTTCCAGTCGATTGACCAGAGGTTGGGATTGGAACTTGAGCCGTCGGAGTAGGTGAACTGCGACAGGTCGAACGCGAAGACGCTGCTGATGTTCTCGCCGCTATTGAGCGCGAGCTGGTTGGCGCGTCCAAATTGGAACGTACGGCCGGGCGTCGCACTGTTGGGATTATCGAAGTTGAGGGGGCGACCGTTAGTATCCAAGGTATTGAGCGAGGTGACCTTGAGCGTGATTTTATTCGTAGCGCTAGCACCCGTGAGGTCGAGGGTCCCGTCGATGACCAAGCGGTCGTAACCCACACCCGCCACTCCGGTGGCGTCATAGACTTCCCAAACGATGATCGAGCCTGCGCCCAAGCTGAGGCTGCTATGGGTCAACACGCCAGGTGAAGTACCGGGGCTAAGGACGCCAGCCGAGGCAACGATGACGGCGCCCGTGGTGCCATTGCCAGCTAAGGTGCCGCCGCTGTTGACGTTGATCGCGTTGGCCACACTCACGCCGGGGGCGATGGAGAGTGTCCCGCCGTCGATGATGGCGGCACCAGTGCCCAACGAGCCGTTGTGCTTGGCGGTCAGTCTACCGGCGGTGACCCGGACACCGCTCAGTCCCAATTGGGCGGCAGTGAGTTCCAGCGTGCCCGCACCGGCTTTGACCAGCGTTAGTGAGCTACCGCTTAATAAAGCATTCCCGAAAACGACGACGCCAGACGTGATGGCCACCGTCGCTTCGGTCGAAGGTCCGCCGGAAGATAGGAGGGAGAGTTGACTGGCAAAGTCGTCCGTGTTGCCGGCTTCCCAGCGCAAGGTCGCGCCAGCAAACAGGGCGATGTCGGCTGTCCCCGCCGCTCCCGCCGTCAGCCCCAAGGTACCGCTCCTAACTTCGACCCGTACGTCGCTGCGGAAGCGGTTAGATGGACCGTCCAGAATCCACGTACCCACGCCTGCCTTGGTGACCAGTTTAATCATGTCGACTTCCGCCGTGATACTGGAGAGCGAGGCCGCGAAGGTATTGTCACCAGTGTTCGTACCGCTGAGTTTGAGTTCGCGGGACGAGTTGCCGTCGGCCACGAAGGCGACCTGCGCGGCCGAGGTGAACTTGAGCGCACCGGTACCCGTCGAGGAAAGGGTCAGGCCCGTACCCGAGACCGTGAAGCCGCGGGCGCTCGCTTCGCCAGTGCCGGCGTATTCGAGGGTCACGGGGCCGTCCAAGCGCAGGTTACCCACCGAAAGCGCCGAGTTGCCGAGCGAAGACCCGCCGCTACCCGTGCCGAGCGAGGTAACCTTAAGCGTACCACCGTTCACCGTGGTCACGCCCGTGTAAGTGTTCGGGCCGGTCAGGGTGATGGTGCCAGCCCCGGTCTTCACGAGATTACCCGTGGACTCCGCGTTGGCGATGACTCCGGTGAAGGTACTGCTACCATTATCGACGCCGATGGTTAGGTTCTGATAGCCAGCCCCATTGTAGCCTGTCTTGATCGTTCCAGAGCCCGTGATCTTATTCACGCGGACGTTCGCTTCGACCGTGGAGAAGACCGCGCCCGTCTCGACATTGAGGTCGGAGAGGTTAGCTACCCAGTTATCGTTACCCCAAGAACCGCCAGTGAAAGTGCCGGCCCGAACGTCGATGAGTGCGCCCGACCCGAGCGAGAACGTTACGGTGCCTGCGCCCCAGATGACGCCGCCGATACCCGTCTTGCGCAGTGTGCCCGCACCGGAGAAGGTAGTTGATGCGGAATCGCGGGTGCCAGTCGCGACCGCGAATTCGAGGACTGCGCCGGAAGCTATGGCGTGAGATCCTGCGGCGTAGGTATTTTCAAGGATGAGCGTGCCCGCGCTGACGGTCGTGGCGCCGGAGTAGCTATTGCTACCAGTCAGCACCATCACGCCGTTACCTATCTTGGTCAGGCCGTTCGTGCCGCTGCCGTTAGCGAGGGGGGAACTCACCAAGAGGTCAGCCGCCGCCGCGCCGTCAGCGACGTCGAAGACGACCGCCTGGTTAGCCGTGCTGCCATTACGCAGCTTGATCGAGTCGGCACTGATGACAGACGAGGACGCGTTCGCCAGCGTGGTTACGGTACCATCCAAGATATAGTTACCTAAGCCGTCGCCCGCACCCTCAGAGGTGAGCGTGCCGCCATTGAGCGTGATTCCAAAATTACCGATTGAGGCGTGGATACCCGCCGCAATCGTCATCGAACCTGCGATGGTGAGCGAACTGGGGTTGGCGGCATAATAACCGAGGCCATCGGTCCGGTTAAGGCGGAGAGTAGCGCCGGCGGCCACGGACACGGCCTTGTTCACGCCCACCGCAGAGGAACCCTGGTTACCCTGGACGTCGATGTTCAGGGTACCAGCGTTGACGTTCGTGCCACCCGTGTAGCCGTTGAGGGCGCTGAGGGTCAGCGTGCCGTTGCCGGCCTTGGTCAGGGAGCCGGACCCCGTAAGCGACCCACTGACGGTGCTGTCCCACGAGTTGGTGACCGTCAGCGCGCTGAAAGCGGCTAGGCTGGCGGAGACGTTGACGGCGCCGCCGGTGAGCGAAAGCGTGTTGGCCGTGCCCCAAGCCTGACCATTGTACGTCCCGAGCGTGATTGCCCCTACGCCCGCGTTGACGGTGAGCTCAGCGAGGCCGTAATCCACGCCGCTAACTCCGACCGCCGTGTTGAGCGTCACGTCGCCGTTGCCAGCGCTGGTGTTGATGGTCAGACGACCGGTGTTACCGTTGGCGGTGCCCAGCATACCGGTCATCGAGATGGCACCGGCGGAGGTGAGCCCGACGGAGGCGTTGTCCGCCAGGTTGAAACCATAGTAGCGTCCGCCGGTGGTCGTGGCCGAATAAGTCTGCGCACCAGTGGTCGAAATGGTCGTGCCGTCGGCGAAGTGGACCGACTGATTGCCCGTCACGCTGACCGTGCCGAGGCCGCTGATGGTGCGGTTCACGTAGACCGCGCCTCCAGCGATATCGTAGACTAGGGTGCCGTCGTTCACAATCGCGCCCGCGCCACCAAAGGTGAGGTTGCCATTCCCTGGCACCGAAGGCGCGTAGAGGGACCCGGAGGAACCGCCGTTACCGATCTTTAGCGTGCCAGCAGTGACGTTCGTGGCACCGGAGTAGCTACTATTACCGGTTAGGACCAGCGTGCCGTTGCCCGTCTTGGTCAGACCATTCGTTCCGCTACCATTGGTGAGGGCGGAACTCACCGAGAGGTCAGTCGCCGCCGCACCATCGGCGACAGCAAACATGACCGACTGGTTGGAGGTGCTGCCATTTCGCAGGCCGATGGCGTTGGCGCTGATAACGGACGACGCTGCGTTGGCCAGCGTGGTCACCGTACCGTCCATGATATAATTGCCTTGGCCGTCGCCTGCGCCCTCGGAGGTCAGCGTGCCGCCATTGAGCGTGATTCCAAAATTACCGATTGAGGAGTGGATACCCGCTGCGGTGGTCATCGCCCCAGCGATGGTCAACGAACTGGGGTTGGCGGCATAATAACCCAGGCCGTCGGTCTTGTTGAGGCGGAGGGTAGCGCCAGAAGCCACGAACACGGACTTGTTCACGCCAACCGCGGAGGCGCCCTGATTGCCTTGGACGTCAATGTTCAGGGTGCCCGCGTTGACATTCGTGCCACCCGTGTAGCCGTTGTGGGCGGTGAGGGTTAGTGTCCCGTTGCCAGCCTTGGTTAGGGAACCGGAACCGGAAAGCGACCCGCTGAAGGTACTGGCCGCCGAGTTGGTGACCGTTAGCGCGTTGAAGGAGTTCAGGTTAGCCGTGGCATTGATGGCCCCGCCGGTGAGGGAAAGCGCGTTCACCGTGCCCCAAGACTGACCGATGTATGTCCCGAGCGTGATCGCACCTGCGCCTGCGTTGACGGTGAGCTCAGCCAAGCCGTAATCGACGCCCGAGACTCCGCTCGGGGTGTTGAGCGTCACGTCGCTGTTGCCGACGCTCGTATTGATGGTCAGGCGGCCGGTATGGCCGTTAGCGGTACCCAGCATCCCGGTCATCGAAATCGCGCCGAAAGAGGTGAGTGCCACGGAGGCGTTGTCCGCCAGGTTGAAACCATAGTAGCGTCCGCCGGTGGCCGTGGCCGAATAAGTCTGCGCGCCAGTGGTCGAGATGGTCGTGCCGTCGGCGAAGTGGACTGACTGATCACCCGTCACACTGACTGTACCGGTACCATTGATGGTCCGGTTCACGTAGACCGAGCCACCGGCGATAGCGTAGACCAAAGCACCGTTATCCATAATCGCGCCAGTCGAACCGAAGCTCAGGTTGCCGCCGGACACCCCAGGCGAGTAAAGGGAACCGGTGGCACCGTTGCCAATCTTCAGCGTGCCAGCACTGACGGTCGTATCGCCCGTGTAGGTGTTGCTTGCGATGAGCACCAGCGTGCCGGCGCCAACCTTAGTCAGGCCGAAGCTGCCGCCATCTTGGTAGAAGCCGGATACGGTCAACGTGTCGGCGTCGACACCGACGACGGTGTTCGTGCGGAGCGCGAAACCCGCACCACCACCGGGACTGTTGGTCAGGGCGTTATTGCCAGAGAGGCTGCGGATGGCGCCGAGGCCGCCGACGCCTGCGCCCCAGACGTGGAAGTGCTCGTCGAGGCTGACCCCACCCTGCAGGGCGAGCGTCGCGCCGTCACGGATGTAGCTCATGGTCTCCCCGGAGTGGCCGCCGGCGCCGAGGGCCGTGTTGCTCGCCGCAATCAAGGTGCCGGCGGTAATATCGGTGACGCCGTCGTAGCTGTTGGCGCCTGCGAGTACCAAGGTGCCGCCGCCGTTCTTGACGAAGCCACCGCGACCAGCGACCCAGAAAGCGCCGCTCTTGAGTACATTGGTCAAGTCGAGCCGGCTACCGGCGTCGACCGTGATGCTGTTGTTGTTCCCGTTCAGGCCGATACTCACGCCGATGGTCGAGACCACGCCACCGCCGGCCGTGATTTGCTCGTTACCGTTAAACAGGAAAAGCGCACCGCGCGTGTCGTCATTAGCACCGCCCGTGACGGAGCCGCCGCCGAGGAAGAAGTTGGTGATGCCGTTGGCGAACCCGTTCGTCGGGTCCATGTAAAGTACTGCGCCAGCGTTCAGGGTCACGGAGGATACATTGCGGTCCGCCTCGCCGTACCCGTTGATTCCGCAGAAGACCCATTGGTCGTTGGCGTAAAGCGTGGCCCCGTTATTCACAATGACCGCGCCAGAGCCTAGGGTGTTACGGGCGGCTTGGAGGGTGCCCGCGTTGAGGATGATGCCACCCGTGAAGGGGTTGTTCCCGGCGAGCACCAACGTACCGCTGCCTGATTTCCTGAGGGAGCCGGTGCCGGAAATCGCGTAACTGGCGGTCGTCGTACCGACCACGCTGAAGTCAGTGGTAGCATTGTTTATCAATCCCCCATTCCGCAGCAAGCCGACCCCATCGTTTTCGAGGATGAGTAGGCCGGCGTTGACCGTGAGGCGGCCGATATCATTGACACCGCTGATCTTCATGGTGCCGGCACCGGCCTTCGTGGCATAGCCCCAAGAATTATTATTATAGTGGCTGATTTTTCCGGAGATCAGCAAATCGACGCCACTACCGGCGTCGACATCGGCGACGGTGAAAAGGCGGTCTTCGTTGAAGCCGACGCGGACGTCAGCCGAGATGGTGGACATCACGGTTCCGCCGACGGTCACGTCGCCACGGAGCAGATAGTTGCCGAGATCCCAAGCCGGGATGTTCGTCGCGGCGAGTTCGCCGCCCGTGATTGTAAGGGCGCCCAAGGAGAGCGAGTTGCCATTCGTGGTGGCGTTGACGAGCCGCCCGGCGGCCGCGATGACGACCGAGCTACCGCCAGCCAAGGAGCCGCCGCCCCCGTTGCCGATCTGCAGGGTGCCGCGATTGATGGTTGTACCGCCGGTGTAAGCGTTGTTCGCGGTGAGTACCAGCGTGCCGTTGCCGACCTTGGTCAGGCCGAAGCTGCCGCCGGACTCATAGAACCCGGTCACGGTGAGGGTGTCGGCATCCACACCGACAACAGTGTTGGAACGCAAGGCGAAGCCGTTGCCGTTATTACCCCCGATCGTCAGGGCGTTATTGCCGGAGAGGCTGCGGATAGCGCCGAGGCCACCGACGCCGGCGCCCCAGACATGCATGTGCTCATCAAGGCTGATGCCACCGCGCAGGGCGAGCGTGGCTCCGTCTAGGACGTAGGTCATCGTGGTTCCGTCCCACCCGCCGACGCCGAGGGAGGTGCTGTTCGTAACTAACAATACTCCCGCGTTAATGTTCGTGACGCCCAAGTAATTTCCAGCCCCAGCGAGTACCCAAGTTCCGGTACCTTCTTTGCTCACGTTAATGGTCGTGGCGCCGGGTAAATCGTTAATGCCCGCCGTCAGGGTATTCTCCCCCGTGTTAATTCCTGTCAAAGTAAGCGTTCGTACGCCGGGGGCCTCCCACCAGTTGGGCATCGATGCACGGGTGAACGACAGGGTCGCCGATGGGACACTGCCCGAGGCGTCGATGGTGCCGCCGCCACCCGCCGTGCTCAGGCGGATTGCGCGGTCGGTGGTTTGGGCCGTCGAGCCGGCATACCGTAACACACCGCCTCGGAAGAGAAGCCCGATGCTATCACCGCCGGGGTCGCCCGTGCCGGCGCCGAGACTGCTCGCCGTACCGTTGTTCGCAAAGCTGCTGACTTGCACGACGCCGCCAGCGAAGATCGTGACGCCGGTATAAAGGTTCGCTCCCGATAGCACTAAGACACCGGCACCTACCTTGGTAAGATTAGAAGCATTCGCGGCACCGTCGCCATAAACAACATTCGTTAACGTCAACGTACCTGCGTCCACGCCAATAGTCGTGTCGCCATCCAGGCCGATCCACTGGGTCAACGCGTTATTACCCGCCACGCTGCGGATGGCACCCTGCCCACCGACGCCATTACCGAGCACGTGCATGTGCTCGTTCATGCTGATATCACCCCTCAGAGCGAGCGTCGCGCCATAACTAATCCATGTCATCGTGGCACCATCCAGTCCACCCGCACCCAGTGCACCGCTGCTCGCAGCAATCAATGTACCCGCGTTGATGTTTGTAACACCCACGTAATTGCCGGCCCCGGCAAGCACCCACGTGCCGACGCCGCTCTTGGTGAGGTTAATCTTCGTACCTGCGGTGTCAGCGATACCCGCCGTAAGGGTATTTTCGCCCGTGTTCGAGCCGGTCAAGGTCAGGGTGCGGTTGCCACCGTTTTCCCACCAATTAGGCATCGATGCTCGCGTGAATGATAGGGTCGCCGAAGGGTTGCTGCCCGAGGCGTCAATGGTGCCGCCTCCGCCCGTCGTGCTCACACGGATCGCGCGATCGGTGGTTTGGGCGGTCGAGCCCGTATACTGCAGCACGCCGCCGCGGAAGAGCAGACCGATGTTGTCACCAGCGGTGTCGCCCGTACCCACGCCGAGGCTACTTGCCGTACCGTTGTTGGCGAAGGTGGCCGCATTAACCACGCCACCTCCGAAGATTGTTACGCCACTGTAAGAGCTGCTCCCGGTAAGCATGGCCGTCCCTGCGCCGGACTTGACCAAGGCCGCCGGGCCGGTCCCCCAGTCCGATAGACCCTGACTGAAGGTCAGCGTACGGCCTGCGCCGACATTCCACGTCATTTCGCCGCTTGAGTTGATGTTGGTATTAATGGTCAGGTCCCGACTGTCCGCCGCAATCGAGATTGAGCCAATGTGTCCCCAGTTTCCAGCGAAGACCAAAGGCACCGGGCCGTTGATGGTGATATCCCTCGTCAGCCCGCTCTGCAAAGATAGCGTATCCGTCCCGCAGAATACGTTGATGTTAACCGTCCCGTTAACGACATTGCTGTTGAAAACGTAATTGCCCCACTCCGTCCAAGAAGCTTCGACCCAGTTCGCGCCGTTATCGTAGTTCTGATTCACGCCCGAGTTGCCAGTCCACTGGTACGTGGCGGCCGGGGCCGAGGTCACGCCGAGGAGGGCGGCCGCAACCAGGAGCGTGGCACGGGAAAGTAGGGCACGAGAGGACTGGGAGGGCATCGAAAGGGGTAAGACCAAAGGGTGCGTGACCGGGGTGGGTCGTCACGGTGGGGTTTTTAAAAAATAAATTAGAAAAGGATTCTTACAACTCATATCATAGAAAAGGCCTATTTGATTGATTTTGGAACAGGCGCCACGGCACAGGATACCGAAGGTCGAGGGTGCCGACACGGCGGTAAGGGGCGAGGCAACCATGCCAGCGTCCCCATTGACCTGCTCAGCCGCAAAAGGGTCAGGACATTAGTCGGCCGTTTTGACAGTCAACCAACCCCTTTTCCCTGGTTAGCCTATTAAACCTCTGGTACCTGCAGGTGACCGACCTTGACCAAAATCGTGGCGCCTTCGGCTTCGGTGAAGGGGCGGTGGTGACTCATGTGCGGGCTGCGAATCCAGGTGCCGGCGGGATAGGCGCCATGCTCATCGCGGAAGACGCCTGCGAGGACGAGGATCTCTTCGCCACCAACGTGGGTATGCGGATTGAACCGGGTGTCGGGCGCCCAACGCACGAGGGCGGTGTGCTTAGTGAGGCCCTCATGGAGCGAGGTGACTTTAAGCCCGGGGACCATGCCCTGCCGCCAATCCATCCGGTCGCCCGCCAAGGCAAAGGAGCCTTCTTCGGCTTCCGTCCAATGGCGACGGTTCTCGTAAAGGACACAGCCCGTCTGGGTCTTAAGGTCGAGGGCTTGGCCAGGGAGAAGTCGGACGTAGGACTGCGGCCCGAAGCTGTCTTCGCCAATCAAAAGGGCGCCTTGGAGTACCAGGAGCTCGCAAAGCTGCTCGCCCGGGTGCGCCCAAGCGTCCCCGGCGGGATGCGCCACGACCTTAATCTGCGCATGGTCACCCTGCCCTTGGCGTTCCAGCGTCACCACCCCCTGCCCTTGCAAAGTCGCGGTAGCGTCCACCACGACGCGTTCAGAATGGTCGGCATGCAGGTCCATGCAGAACCATTAGGAACCTCAAACCATGAAGTCGAACACCATGCCGCGTTCGAGGCACAGGTGGGATTACTTAGGGGTCGAGCATCCTTGCTTCGACATAGCCGTGAGTCATATTGGACTTACCCCCATGAAGTCCCTCCGCGTATTGCTGGTCTTGACTAGCCTTTGCCTTTACGCCGCGCCCAACAAGAATTCCGCAGTCACGACCAAAACGCAGACCGCGAACTTCGACCGCGAACAGGGTGAAGAGTGGAATCAGGGGCCAGCTAAAGACGTCACCGGCCTGCCCCGCGTATTGCTACTCTGTGATTTCGTCACCATCGGCTACGGCGATCTCGTCCGCCAGCAACTTGCTGGCAAGGCTAACGTGCACAGCACGATGCTCTCCGGCCGCCAGACCCTGACCGACTGGGCGCCCAGTGAGCGTTGGTTTCAATGGGGTAAGTTCGACGTCATTCACTTCGGCTGTGGCCTGCACATCCTGGACCTTCCCGAAAAAGGCAAGGTCCAGCTACAACCCATCATCACGCTGGCCGACTATGAGAAGGACGTCCGCGCTTGCGTGGCTGCCCTCAAGAAGACCGGCGCCAAGCTCATCTTTGCCACCATGACGGCCGTCCCCGCCGAAGAAGACGTCGCCACCTATAACCAGGTTGCCCTCAAGGTCATGAAAGAAAACGGTATCGCCATCGACGACCTCCACGCCGAAGCCGGACCCCAAGTCGCCAAACTCCAGAATGCCCACAACATGGTCGGCTTTGAATTCTACACTGAGGAAGGCTATGTCGTGCTCAGCAAAGCCGTCATGAAGTCACTAAAGCCCGTCGTCGCGAAGTAAGCGCGGAGGCGCAGCGAACCTTCCCTGGCTCGACCCTTCTCAGACCGTGAAGTCGAACACCATGACGCGTTCGAGGTTCGGGACGACGACCAGCTTCACGCGCTCGTGCTCCGGGTGCGGGAGGTAGGTGTCGCGACTCTGAGGGGAATCAAAGGTCATAACGAAGCCATGCGTAAAGCCGTCATTCAGGCCTTCATCACTCTGGTACACGCCATGCTGCATGGTGAGGAGCCCCGGGATCTTACCGACCATGCCACGCATCTCGGCAAAGCAATGTTCGATAGTCGCCGGCGTGACGCCCTGCTTAAAGGTAAATGTGCCGTAGTGGAAGACCATGTTATGAGGGGATGGGGGATAGGGGTTGGGGGATAAATGAGAGTACGGAGTTCGGAGTACAGAGTACGGAGGGAAAGACAGAAGAGTGCAAAGAGAGTTCTGAGTACGGAGCTGGGGTAGTGGGTCGCTGTAATCTGTAATCCGTACTCTGTGCTCCGCACTCTGTAGTCTGTAGTCTGAACTCTGTACTCCGTACTCCTCACTCTTCTCTTCGCAGTTACTTCTGCGAAACCCAGCTCAACGCATTGAGCAGTAACTTCTGGTAAGCGGGGTGATCGTGGGTGTGCTCGTCGTGGCCGAGGGCGATGCAAACAACGCGGGCCTTGGGCTGCTTGACGACCCAGACGGACGGGAGAATGGGCGATTGGTCGGGCTTGGGATTCTGACGAGGGATGGTGCCTAGGACCTCGGCGCCTTCCGGACGGGTGAGCTCGATGTTGTAGCTTTCATCATTCACCGTGAAGGTCGCCGGGACGCCCGCCATGACGGGGTGCGTGGGCTTGGTCACGGTGAACGGGAAGTCGCTATGGCCGTGGCCACGGGAGCCACCGCAGACGAACTCGTCGTTATACTTGGTCTCGAGCGGCCAGTTATACCAGGTGGCAGCATGTAGTAGGACGACGCCCTTCCCTGCGGCGGTGAAGTCACGGATGGCCTTCTGGAAGTCAGGGGTACCGAACTGGGCGTGGTTACCACTGAAGAGGAATAGGTCCGCCTGCGGGAGTAGCTCGAGGGTTTCCTTGAGGTTCGGGGTTGCCGCGACGTCATAACCAGCGGCCTTAGCTACCTGCGCATCCGTACCGAGGAAGAACTTCGGGAAGTGGTGCGAGCTCCCAGCGCCGGACACGAGGACGCGGAGCTGACCGGCCTTGCGAGCGGTAAACTTCTGACCCGTTGGAGCCGTGGTGCGGGGATTGTCAGCCGGAAGGTCTTCATCCTTCACCGTGGGGCCCTTAGCCTTGGCTTTGCCCTTAGCCGGAGAAACGGCGGAGACGTCGGACTTCGGTAAATTCGGAGCACCACCGATTTCAGCGGTGATCGCGACGGTCGTTGGAGCCACGGTGTTACCAGGGCTGGTCAGGATAATCTTCTCAATGATCTCGGTGCCTTCGACCGGCAAGACGAGCGTGCGCACGTGGTGGTTTTTCACCAGGCCCTGAGCCACCTTCGAGCCCGAGACATCCGCATCATCCGGGAAGTAGTCCGCGAAATCACGACCCGCCATCTGGGTGACAACCTGCTTACGTCCGCTGACGAAGCGAATCTCGACCGTCATGGCCGGCAAACCACCGATGCCTGCCCAACCACCGACGGCGCCCAAGAAGTGCAGGCGGGTAGCCGAGACACCGACAGGGATTTCCACAGTCTGTGGGAAGGACTGCGCGTAGGCGCGGCCGGCCCCACCCTTGAGGACGATGACGTTCTTGCCGTCCTTCGCCTTAGCGGGGTCAACAATGTTGTAGGGCACGCCATTGGCGGTGACCTGGCCAAACTTCACGAATGGGAGCGTATCGCCCTTCGTCTCGCGACTGGCGTAGAGGCCCCAGCGGGTATCCGCGGTCATGGCCGCTGAGAGGTCGAGCAACGTGAAGTTACCGACGGTGACGCCTTCATTCGAGACCGCGGTGGAGCGGATGTAGGCGATGAGGTTACGGAGACCTTCCGCGCCGAGGGCTTCAAAGCCTTCGGGCATCAGGGAGGTTTCCACACGCGTACGGGAAGCGATGTCCGCGACCTTGACTTCGACGATCACGCCCGCGGCCATCTTCAGCTTCATGGCGACTGGGTTCTCACTGCCGATGAGAGCGGAATAGAGCGTGCCGTCCTTCAGCTTAATATTCCAAGTGCGGTGCTCGTCGTCGACCATGCGATTGGGGTCCACGATGTGCACGAGGAGCTCCGAGGCCGGGTGCGAGCCAATGCCTTGGAGGTTAGGGCCGACGTCATAACCAACCTTACCAATCATGTGACAGGTCTGGCAGGCAGCGACGAAGAGCTCCTTGCCCTTGGCGATGTCGCCCGGCTTTTCGACTTCCGGACGCAGCTTCGAGATAATTTCGTCCTTGGAGCTATTGGTGCCAGCATTGAACTTCAGGAACAGCGCGGTGGCGCGCTTGGAGATCGCTTCATCCGGGTGACGGGTGAGCTGGGAGGACTGCAGCGTACCGACCTGCATCGGCGAGAGCGACTTGGCTTCGAGGGCATCGAGCACGAGGCCCGCCCATTCCGGACGGGTCATCAGCGCAGCATAGGCCGACTTACGAACCGTGGGTTCGGCTTTCAGGAAGGCACTGAGGAGAGCCTTACCCGACTCGGCGTCACCGGCGGTAGCCAAGGCTTCGACCGCAGCGAACGCGACGAGGTCAGGCGTACCCTTCTGGAGAAGCTTAGTGATGGCAGGCAGAATGGATGCATCGGCACGGCGGATAGCCACCAGCGTACGGGCCGCAGAGGCGCGGGCTTCCGGGGCGACCTTTTCGTCAGCGACGAGTGGCAGCAACTTCTGCGCGGCAGCGGCAAACTCGGCCTTGAGTTCGTCGCCCTTAGACCAAGCGGCGGCGAGCGTGACGGCGGCGAGGCTAAGTTCGGCGTCACTGTGGGCGATGGCCTTCTTCAACGCGGCCACCGTGGCGGCCTGATCGGCGGGAGCGGCAGCATTGCGGGCCGCGAAGACCTGCAAGGCAGCGCGAGCGACGCCTACATTGCGGGCGGTGGCGGCGGCCTGCAGCACGCGGAGACGGGCGATGCCATCGTTCGAAGCAGCCATGCTGGTCGCCAAGGAGCGAGCGAACTCGACGTCCGAGGCTTCGGCCGAAGCCATCTGCGATTCGAGGAAGGTCGCCGGATTAGCAGCGGTGGCAGCCGACGAGGCAGCCTTGGTCCAGTTGTCCGTGAACTTAGCCTGCGAAGAGCTCAGCAGCACGCCGACTTCGGCGGACATGGCAGCGGAACCCAGGGAGCGTAGCGAAGCTAAGCGCACACGGGCGTCGGCATCGTCGAAGGCGGCACGATAGGCGGCGGTCGGGAGCGAAATCTGGCCAGCCTCAGAGACGAGGAAGGCGTTCTTACGGACGGCGGCGTTGTCGGTCATCGCCGCGGTCGCAAGCTGTTCGCTGGAGAGCTTGCCGAGACGCTGCAGGCCCCAGAGAGCGAGGATGCGGGCTTCCGGCTTACCCTTACTGAAGGCCAACTCCGTCATGAGCGGCACCGCGGCGTTCTGGACGGCGGGAGTGCGATCCATCAGGACGCGGAGGGCGTTAAAACGGACGACCTTGCTCGGATGGCTGAAGGCTGCAACCAAGCCAGCGGCATCGGCCTGCGTAAGATCGGGGTGGCCGAAGGCTGGCGCGCTGTCGTGCTGGATGCGATAGATGCGACCGAAGTAGTGCTCGCGGTCAGGACGGACCGAGGCGCCCGACTTGGAGTGCTGCGGACCACGGGTGTCATTGTGGGCCACGACGGGGGTATAGAAGTCGACGATGTACATCGCACCATCTGGACCGAAGGAAACGTCGATCGGACAGAACCAATGGTCCATCGAGCGGAGCCACTCGGAATCCTGCAGGAGCAACTCACCCTTGAAGGCGGGGCCATCGAGCACGAGCTTCTCGTGGTGGATGACGTCGAGAATCGGTTCGCTGACGAAGACCGTGCCGTTGTATTCCTTGGGCCACGCACCGTCCTCATAGACGGGCGTCGCGCAGGCAGCCGTGTAGCGTCCGACCTGGTCAATTTGCAGTAACGGGGCGCGGTCCGGGAGATCCTTACGGGCGACGGGACGACCCGGGTTCACTGCGGAGAAGGCCTTGGCGGTCGTACCTGGGACCTTCGCGAGAATGGTCTCAGGCAGCACGACGTGTTGGATGGGGTTACCGTTCGTGGCCTTACCATGGAAAAGCTCCATGTCGCTGGTGACTTCGTTGCCGAAGCTATTACCGCCCTGTGAGGCGATCTGCTCAATGGCCGAACCATCGGGCTTAAAGCGGAACGTGCCTGGGGAAAGGCGGGCCATCGCCGCACCCGTCTTTGCGTTTGTAGCCGTACCGCCGCCGCCATTGGAAGCGTAGATCCAGCCATCAGGGGCCACAATGAAGTGGTTGGCGACGAAGTGCGTGTCACCAGGGGTAAAACCGCCGTAGAGGATCTCTTCCTTATCGGACTTACCGTCACCATTCGTATCGCGGAGC
>Ga0114969_10001589_pt1 | contig 19243 bp, 16 predicted proteins | sample M_130807_MF_Meta_FD_87316 | JGI IMG/M metagenome (GOLD analysis project Ga0114969, IMG submission 87316) | Freshwater microbial communities from Lake Montjoie, Canada to study carbon cycling - M_130807_MF_MetaG | ecosystem: Environmental > Aquatic > Freshwater > Lake | place: Lake Montjoie...
GAGAAGTCGGTCCTTGAGGGTGGGCTCGTTCCGTGGTCGCGCTCACCAGAGGGGAGCTGGTACCTGAAGGTGGTGACCGCCGCGATGAAGGCGAAGAAGTGGAACCCAAAGACGCCGATCGGTGAACTCCCCGCCGCGGCGCAAGAGTATCTCCTCAACGCCGAGCGTGAAGATCGCTTCACCGTCACCTATGAGAACGCAAGTTATCGCAACACCTACAAGGCTGCATTTGAGGGGATCATTGCCAACCTTGAGCGCCGCCACCGCGAGACGGACTCCGAGCTGGTACGGGTGGAGATTGAGCGCTACATGGTCAGCCGCCCCTGCCCAGAGTGCAAGGGGCGTCGTCTCAAGCCCGAGATGCTCGCCGTGCGCGTTGCCGAGAAGAACATCGCTGAGGTTGCGGCGATGCCGATCGGCAAACTCACCCGCTGGATCAACGCACTGACGCCACTTCTCAGCGAGCGGGAGCAAACGATCGCCAAGGCGATCGTCAAGGAGATCGCCGAACGCGCCGGCTTCTTGGTGGACGTTGGGCTCGATTATCTCACCGTTGATCGCACCGCCACAACGCTCTCTGGCGGTGAGGCGCAGCGCATCCGCCTCGCCACGCAGATCGGCTCGCGCCTTGTTGGCGTCCTCTACATCCTTGACGAACCATCAATTGGGTTGCACCAGCGCGATAACGCACGCCTGATCGCCACGCTGCTGCGCCTCCGCGACCTTGGAAACACCGTGCTCGTGGTGGAGCACGACGAAGAGACGATCCGCACCGCCGACTGGATCGTTGACATTGGCCCAGGTGCCGGTGAACTCGGCGGGAGGGTGGTGGTGAACGGCACACTGAAGGCGCTGAACGACTCGAAGGACTCCATCACCGGCGCATTCATTCGTGGCGATCGCGCCGTGAAGATTCCAGCAACACGACGGAAGGGGAGTGGGAAGAGCATCGTCGTGAAGGGGGCGCGCGAACACAACCTGAAGGAGCTTGATGTGGAGTTCCCACTCGGTCGATTCATTGCCGTTACCGGGGTTTCTGGCAGCGGGAAGAGCACGCTCGTTACCGACATCTTGCAGAAGGCGATCGCCCGCAAGTTGCACGGAACAAGAGAGCGACCAGGTGCACACGAGCGTGTCACTGGGCTTGACCAGATCGACAAGGCGATCGAGATTGATCAGAGTCCGATCGGCCGCACGCCACGATCCAACCCTGCAACGTATGTGGGGCTCTTCACGCCGATTCGCGAACTCTTCGCTGCGACGCAGGAGGCGCGACTTCGCGGCTACTCTGCTGGTCGCTTCTCCTTCAACGTCAAAGGTGGACGCTGCGAGACCTGTTCTGGTGACGGTATCCTGCAGATTGAGATGCAATTCCTCCCAGATGTCTATGTCCCATGCGAAACGTGCCGCGGGAAGCGTTACAACCGTGAGGCCCTCGATGTCACCTGGAAGGGGATGACGATCGCCGATGTGCTTGAGTTGCAGGTCGAAGACGCACTGGAGCGTTTTGATGCGATCCCTGCCATCCGCAATCGTCTCAAGACGCTGTGCGAAGTCGGCCTCGGCTATTTGCGGCTTGGTCAGCCAGCTACCACGCTCTCTGGCGGCGAGGCACAGCGCATCAAGCTTGCAACCGAACTTGCGCGTCGCTCAACCGGTCGCACCGCGTACATCCTTGACGAGCCGACCACCGGCCTGCACTTTGCCGATGTTGAGCGCCTCCTAGAGGTGCTGCACCGACTCGTGGATGGCGGAAACAGCGTCATCGTGATTGAGCACAACCTTGATGTGATCAAGACCGCTGACTGGGTGATTGATCTTGGGCCAGATGGTGGTGATCGTGGTGGCGAGCTGATCGCCGAAGGGACGCCAGAGCAGGTGGCGAAGGTGAAGGCGAGCCACACAGGTCGCTATCTTGCACTTGCGCTGCGTGGTGATCCGATCCGGTCACTGGAGTAAGTATGGCGGAGGCTGAGCTCCCTCGACACGCGGATAAGCAACTTGACCAGGCGGGACTTCACGCAGCACTCCTCGTTGAACAGGCGATGAGCGCGCTCCCAACCGAGCCGCTTCGTATCCGGTTCGCTCCGCTGGTACGTCATGCGGCTGAACTGCGCGATGCGAGCGGCGAGGCGCTCCGCAAGAGCGCCGTCGCCACGCGTGCCGCACTCGGCCCTGGTGATGGCCTCGCTGACTACGTTGAACCGCCCCTCGCCGTTGCACTTCGCGAGGCACTCGATGATGTGTTGCGCATCCTGAACCGACGCGCCGCCAATCGCGCACGACCTGTGCGTCGCGCGGATGCCTAGGGCCAGATGATCCCCGCAGCGATCTCCGCCGCGTTGCAGGTGCTTCCTGACGCTCCCGGCGTCTACCTCTTTTCGGATGTGGAGGGGAGGATCATCTACGTCGGAAAGGCCTCGCGCCTCACACAGCGCGTCCGAAGCTACTGGCACTCCAACACAACGCCTGGTGCGCACCGTATTCGCGACGTGATCGATCAGGTCGCAACGCTTGAGTGGACGGTGACCGACTCGGTGAAGGAGGCGCTCCTCCTTGAAGCGACACTGATCCGAAAGCACCTGCCGCGCTACAACGTACGCCTGCGCGATGATCGGAGTTATCCGTACATTCGCGTCACCGCTGGACCGTACCCTCGCGTGGAGCGCACGCGCCGTCTGGTGCGCGACGGCTCGCGCTACTTTGGACCATACACAGGCCCAAGCTCCGTCAACACGGCGATGGAGGCGGCGCGTCGCCTCTTCCAGTTTCGCACCTGCGAGATCCCCATTGCCGCAGAGCAGCGGGCGCTGCAGCGACCCTGCCTCCTCTTCCACATCAAGCGCTGTCAGGGGCCCTGTCTCGGCAACGTGCCTGTTGCGGAGTACGGCGCAGAGATCAAAGGGCTCGAACTCTTTCTCGGTGGGCGATCCCGCGGCGCGGTGAAGGTGCTACGCGAGCGAATGGATCGCGCCAGCGAAACCGAGGCGTATGAGGATGCGGCACGGCTACGCGACGCAATCACCTCACTTGAGCGCGATGCTGAGGCGCAGCGCGTCCCTCCCGCTGGACGCCCAGACGAGGACATTCTCGGCATTGCGCGACACGGGGATCGCGCTGCGATCGCCTGCTTCCAAATTCGTGACTCGACGCTTGTAGGTCGTGACGTGCATCGCCTTGACGCAAAAGGGGTGAGCGATGAAGAGCTGCTCGCATCGTTCATGAGCCAGTACTACGCCCGTGCGGGAGAGATTCCACCGTCAATCGCTACGGCACTCTCGATTGGCGATCCGGACCTTGAGGGCTTCCTGACGGCGCGACGGGAGGGGAGCGTTGCACTCCGCGTCCCACTGCGTGGTGACCGTGTGCGCATCCTGCGCCTGGCTGAACGGAATGCGCTGGAGGGACTCATCCGCAGCGAAGCGGAGGATGACGCCGATCGCGAGCGCGCTGACGCGGCGCTCTCGGCCCTGACCGTTGCCCTGAACCTGCCGAGCGCGCCGACGCGCATTGAGTGCACCGACGTTTCAACGATCCAGGGTTCCTTTACCGTCGCTTCGCTCACCGTTGCTTTAGATGGTCGCCTTGCGCCTAAGGAGTACCGTCGCTTCAAGATCAAAGGAGTGCAGGGCCAAGATGACTTTGCTGCACATACGGAAGCGCTGACGCGACGTTTCGCTCGGAGCGCTGCATCTTCGGGTGAGAAGGCCGGGGAGGCGGAGGCGCGTGCCTGGGCGCTGCCCGACGTTCTCGTCATTGACGGTGGCCGCGGTCAAGTATCAGCGGCTGCAGCGGTGCTTGAGGCGGCGGGTCTCAACATTCCGTTGATTGGACTTGCGAAAGAACGAGAAGAAATCTGGCCGAGTGGAGCTACCACGCCACTGCTACTCCCAGCAACTGATCCTGGGTTGCGGCTGCTGCAGCGACTGCGTGATGAGGCCCACCGATTTGCGATCGGTTATCACCGAACCCTGAGGAGTCGTGCGGCAACGGAGAGCCGCCTGGACCGCATCCCTGGGCTCGGCGCCGCGCGTCGTAAATCACTGTTGCGCCACTTTGGCTCCGCCGCAGGGGTTGCCGCGGCGAGCACTGAAGAGCTCGCCGCCGTTCCAGGGGTGGGGGAGCGCCTCGCCGCCACGATCAGCGCTGCGCTCGCCTCGGACCGACGCTGATCGGCGCCCCTGCTAGGATTCCTCAAATGCGGAAGTACACGCCTTACATGATCCTCGCCATCGGGCTCCTCGCTCTCGCGATCGACCTCCTCCCAAACCTAAAGCTTCCGGATGGCCGAGCGACGGACGGGACGCGACCGATCGAGACGAAGCTCGGGCTTGACCTCCGCGGCGGCCTCCGCGTGGAGTATCAGGTCCAGCCAGTAGATGGCGTAATTGCCACCGCGGCAGACGTTGCAACCATTCGAGACATCATTGAGCGACGCGTCAACTCCACCGGTGTCTCTGAACCGCTCGTTCAGACACAGGGCAGCGACCGCATCATCGTGGAGCTTCCGGGCGTCAGTGACCCCGATGCAATCCGCGCACTCCTCGGCACTACGGGGCGACTCGACTTCATCCCACTCCCTGTTGAGACCTACGGCTCAATGGATACTGCGACCGGACAGCCAACATCTGGCGTTAAGCCAGTTCCGGCCCAAGGAGCTCTGCTTGATGATCCGACACTGAAGCCGCTCTTCTCCGGCGACCAGATTGCTAGCTCTAGCGTCGGAACAAACTCAACAGGCGAGCGCGTGGTCTCATTTAGCTTGAAGTCCGAAGGGGCTGAGCTTTTCTCAACCTTTACGAGTGAGAATATCGGTTCGTACTTCGCGATCGCTCTAGATGGTACGATCGTGTCAGCTCCGTACATTCAGAGTGCGATCACGGGCGGTGAGGGGCAGATCAGTGGTGGTTCGGGTGGGGGCTTTGCATTGGAAGAGGCTACCAGTCTCGTCACGATTCTAAAGTTCGGGTCACTCCCATTCCCGATCGCGGAGATTGGCGTGACAGAGGTGAAGGCAACGCTTGGAGCCGCCTTCCTCGGCCAGGCGCTCTTCGCCGGCGCGGTCGGCATCCTGCTCGTCTTCCTCTTCATGATCCTGCACTATCGACTCGCAGGCATTGTTGCTAGCGGAGCACTGATCTTCTACATGTTGATCGTCCTCGCCCTCTTCCGTCTCATCCCCGTGACTCTGACGCTGGCCGGCATCGCCGGCTTCGTCCTCTCAATCGGTATGGCGGTTGATGCCAACATCCTGATCTTTGAACGGACAAAAGAGGAATTGCGCATTGGGAAGGGCATCATCCCTGCGGTTGAGGCTGGTTTCAGCCGTGCCTGGAACTCCATCCTTGACTCAAACGTCTCAAGCCTGATCACGGCGTTCATCCTCTTCTACTTCGGATCGTCAACGATCAAGGGCTTTGCGCTGGTACTGATCATCGGTGTGCTCTGCTCCATGTTCACTGCAATCAGCCTCACGCGTGTGATGTTGCGCGCGGTGATCCATCGGCCTCGCTTCTCATCGCCATATCTCTACGGCGTTGGTCGAGGAGATCTTGATTCGGAGGCAGCCGCTTTGAAGGCCGCTGGTGCGCAGCATGAATAGGATCATTGCGCGCAAGCGCTGGTTTTTCCTCTTCTCGCTGCTTGTGACTATTCCGGGCCTCTTCTTCATCATTGCGACACCACTCTCTGGTGGGGCCCTTGGATTGAAGTTCTCGGTTGACTACACCGGTGGCACCGTGTGGGAGTTTAAGTTGGAGCAGCCAGCAGATGCCCTGGTTGTTCGCGACGTCATTGCAGCTGCTGGGCATCCTGAGGTGCAGGTAGCGGAGGCTGGCTCTGGCTTCTTGATCATGCGAACGAAGCCGCTCGACTTGCAGTCGGGGAGCGAGAGCGACCCGTCGCAGCCAGCCGGTGCTGAGCTCGCAGCCATCCGCGCGGCAATTGAGAGCGAGGTCGGACCGATTGCGGAGGCGGGCTCGCTCTCGACGGTTGGTCCGGTCATTAGCCAGGATTTAACGCAGCAGGCGGCTCTCCTCGTGGTCTTAGGTTCAATCGGGATCCTGCTTTGGATGACCTACCGCTTTAGGAACCTTCGTTTCGGGCTTGCAGCGCTAGCCGCCCTCCTCCACGATGTGATCGTGACGGTCGGCTTCTTCGCTGTCGCGGGAACACTCTTCGGGGTAGAGATCGATGCGCTCTTCATCACCGCGATGCTCACGATCATCGGCTTCTCGGTGCACGATACGATCGTCGTCTTTGACAGGATTCGTGAGAACCTCGCACGCTACGCGGGTGCCCCGTTTGCCGAAATTGTCAACCATTCTGTCGTGCAAACTCTCGGGCGATCCTTTAACACCACTGCTACCGTGCTGATCACCCTCCTCTCGCTCCTCGTCTTCGCCGGTGGGTCGATCCGAACCTTCGTTCTCGCCCTCTTCGTCGGGATTCTCTCTGGGACCTACTCCTCAATCTTCAACGCCAGCCCGCTGCTGGTCTGGTGGGACGAGCGCGTGACGGCGCGGAAGAGTTCGCCGAGCGCGCGTCGTACCGCGTAGCGTGTCGCTGGGTGCGCGGTGAGCCCCGCACGCTCTGAGACCCCGCTGAAGGCTCGGCGCCGTTGGCGCCTTGAGCAGGTTGAGGAGTCTCGCGTTGACTCTTTGTGTGAAACTCTCGCCTCCGTTCAGGTGCGTAATGATCTTCGCTCCTCACTTGCAACGTTGCTGACGCAGCGTGGCCTCCGCGATTCAGATGCGGTTCGCCGATTCCTTGACCCACGCGACCGGACGCTCCACGACCCCGAACTCCTCCCTGATGCGGCGGGTTTGATCACGCGCCTCCGTGCCGCTGGGGCGGATGGTGAGCCGGTCCTTGTGGTTGGCGACTTTGACGCGGACGGACTCACTGGCGCAGCAATCATCATTCGGGCGCTTCGTGCGATCGGCGCTGTTGCTGAAGGATTCATCCCGAATCGCGAAACAGACGGGCACGGCATCCCTGAGGGTGCGCTTGACGCGGCGGTAGAAGACGGCGTTGAGCTACTCCTGGCCGTTGACTGCGGTACTGCGGATACTGAGCGCGTTGCGCAGGCACTTGAGGCGGGGATCCTTGTTGGGATCATTGACCACCACGCCGTTCCTGAAGCGCCCGCGAAGGCGGCCTGGCTTGTCAATCCAAATCGGCCCGATGCCAATTATCCATTCCCAAACCTTGCGGGAAGCGGTCTCGCCTTCAAGATCGCCCAGGGGATTCTTGCCGACCACCCAGATCGACGCGAGATCCTTGGTGAGCTCTCGGTTCTCGCAATGATCGGTGGCGTTGCTGACATGGTCCCTGTTGCCGATGAGTTCCGTGTGATCGTGCGCTCAGCGCTCAAAGTGATGAACGGCCTTGGACGGATGCCAGTTGGGATTCGGGCGCTCTTGAAGAGCGCGGGTGTAGAGGGTCCACACCGTGTTGAAGTGGTCGGCTTCACTCTGGCGCCGCGGATCAATGCTGCGGGAAGGATCGGCGACGCACGACCGGCACTTGAGCTGCTTACGACAGATGATGAGGCTGAGGCGGCGGAGCTCGCGGCAGCGCTGGAGGCGCTCAACCACGACCGCCGTGATCTTTCCCGCGAGGCGATTGAGGCTGCGCGCAGCACGCTCGGTGCTGATGGGCTCGCCGCACCAGATCCGGAGCGCGCACTCGCTGCCGACGGCCTGGTCGCCGTGCGTGGCGAGTGGTCCCCTGGAGTTATTGGACTGGTTGCTGGGCGACTCGCTGAGGAGTACGCCCGGCCAGCACTTGTCGGGAGTGTCGCCTCAGACGCTGCTGACGAGATGCTTGTGTGCTGCTCAATTCGTGCACCGCGTGGCTTCTCTGTTGCATCAGCGCTGCGTGCGATCGACGACCAGCTCATCCGGCATGGGGGCCATGACGGGGCGGGCGGCTGCACCTTCCCGCTCTCGCGATGGGCGAGCGTCACGACTGAACTCGCGTCCCAGTTCGCAGCCCAGAGGGGTCAGCAAGAGCCACGCCTCTCCGTCGACCTTGAGCCCGCCGTGGGAGCTCGCTCACTCGCCTCCCTTGCAGCGCTCGCCGATTACCTTGCCCCAACCGGCATTGGGAACCCTGATCCGCTCTTTCTCTTCCGGTCAGTCGCACTTGAACAGGTTCGCCTCGTTGGAGATGGGCGCCATGCGCGACTGACACTGAACATTGACGGGAGTCGAACGGAGGCGATCGCATTCGGCCGTGCAGACGCAGACGGACACGAAGGGGGTAGCGTGGACCTTGTTGCACGCATCGTGCAGCGAACTTATCGCGGGACCGCGAAGACGGAGCTGCACGTAGTGGACCTTCAGAGCGCAGAGGAGATTGGATGAGCGGCAACAGATCACTTCGCCCCAAGCCACGACTGCGAAGCGATCGCGCCGTCCCAGCGCGCCCATTTCACGGCCTACGACCACCCACCGCAGTGGGAACCAAGGGACCAGGATGGTTCGGACTTGGTCCAAAAGCTGCGCCAGCGTTCGCCCTCGCACTCCTCCTCATCGCCGCGCTCGGCACGTGGCAGCTCTCCTCACTATCGTCGGGTTCGAGCGCTAATCCAGGGGGTGACGGAGCCGAGGTAACGGATGGGGTTGTGATTGACGGGACGATCACATTCGCGCGTGACGGTGCGCTCTGGTCGCTGAGTGGCTCCACACTGACGCAGCTCACAGTGGGACCTTCGGACGGCGAGCTGGCATGGAGCCCCGACGGCACCTGGCTCTACTTCGTCCGTCAGCGCAACGAGGTCGGAGGTCGGCTCAACGCCGCGGGAGGCATCACGCCGTACCGTCTCAGGGTTCCAACGCTGATGCGGATCGGCGCACGTGGTGACGGCGAAGAGGAGATCCTTGACGGGCTCCTTGAAGACCAGAACCCGAAACTCAACTTCTCATCGTTCATCTTTGATCCGGCGATCGGAGTAGATGGCCGTATCGCGCTGGCAACGGATTACAAGGGCCCATCACTCCTTGGCGGTGATGTGCTCATTCGAATACTGCAGGCGGATGGACGGATGATCACCCCAGATCTTCCGGATGAGGCTCCTTTTGGACACCAGGATCCAGCGTGGAGTTACGACGGTTCTGGGATTTACTATGTGCAAAACGGTTCTGCGCAGGGAGAGTCTGCGTCACGGATTATCTACTTTGATCTGGCCGCGGAGAGCGTGGTGCGCTTCGGCGCGAGTGGCTTCATCGAGCCGGCCGTCAGCCCTGATGGGCGTTGGATAGCGGCAACGCGGATCGATAAGAAGAAGGGGAGCGACGTGGTGGTTATGAGCGCCGCAACGGGCGAGGTGCTCTTGGAAGTGACCCGCACCGGTCGCTCATGGGCACCAGCCTGGTCTCCTGATGGGAGTTCGCTCATCTTCCTTGCTGCGAGTGGGAGTCAGGCATCGCTGCAGCAGGTGGTGATCACCTCGCCAGTGTCGGGTCCACCTACGGTGATCTCTAGCCAGCAGTTGCTTCGCGATTCCGTTGACGCAGGTGCTCGGCCAGCATGGGGGAGGCTACGCAGTGATCTCCAGGGGGGCACAGCCCCATGAGTCACTACCTTGAACGCCTCGCCGCATCATCGCAACGCGTTGGCAGCAGCCTCTGCGTTGGCATTGATCCCGATCCCGCGCACCTCTCGCCAGAGCACGCAGCATCTGTTGGCGGGCTACGCGAGTGGGTGCGTCTACTCCTTACGGCAACGGCGCAGTATGCCGCCGCATACAAGGTGAACCTCGCCTTCTTTGAGGCGTACGGCGCTGAGGGTGTTGCGCTCGCCGAAGAGATCCGCGCACTTACCCCTGCCGAGACTCCGATCATCATGGATGTGAAGCGTGGTGATATTGGCAATACGGTGAAGGCGCAGGCGCGTGCACTCTTTGATGCCCTTGGTGCTGACGCGGTGACAGCGAGCCCATACCTCGGCATTGGGGCACTTGCACCACTCCTTGAACGAGATGATCGATTCGTCTATCTCCTCTGCCGGACGTCGAACCCAGAGTCGGCGGAGCTGCAAGAGTTGCGCATTACTGCAACGGGGGATGCACCAGAAGAGGAGCTCTACCTTCGTGTCGCGCGTCTCGCCGCTGCGCGACCTGAGGCGCTGGCGGGGCGGATCGGCCTCGTTGCTGGCGCTACCGCGGGTGGCGCGTTCGTCAAACTCCGCGAGGCGGCCCCCTCACTCCCACTCCTCGTCCCTGGGGTTGGCGCGCAAGGGGGAGACCTGACAATGGTGACGCAGCACGGCGGAGCGACTGCAGGGGGCGCCGCGGGTCGGTTCGGCGGTGGTCTGCTTGTGAATGTTGGGCGTGGGATCTCGGGAGAGGCGAACGCCGCTGGAGAGGCGCGCCTCTCTGCTGACGCGCTGGAAGAGACGATTCACGCACGGGCGGCGGAGTGGGGGAGGCGTCTCGCTATACTCGCCCCATAGGTCGTCCTTCAGGACGCAGCAGCGTAAGGAGTACCGAAGATGCCCAACATTGGACCTGGCGAACTCATCCTCATCCTTGCCGTCATCCTCGTTGTCTTTGGTCCTGGGAAGCTCCCAGAGATTGGCGCCGCGGTTGGACGCTCCTTCCGTGAATTCCGAAAGGCGACCTCAGATGCGGGCGATTCGCAGGAGAGCCGCCCGGCGCGCAAGAGCCCAGCGCGTCGCCCCAAGAGGAAGGGCTGAGTCGCTAAGCGGAGCGGGGAGCAGCCCGTATGACGGCGAAGGCACTCATGCGTGATGGAGATGGTGCGTCAACGATCGCACCACTCGTTGACCATCTCCGCGAACTCCGACGTCGAATCACCATTTCGCTTCTTGCCGTCGCCGCTGGGGCAGCTACGACCTTCGCGTTCGCGGACGGACTAATCACACTGCTCCGTTCGCCACTCGGCGCGGTGAATCTCTACTTTACGGGCGTCGGTGATGCGTTCGGCATCCGGATGCAGCTGAGTCTGATCGGTGGGATCGCGCTGGCGATGCCGATTCTCCTCTGGCAGGCGTGGGCCTTCATCAGTCCCGGCTTAACGAAAGCAGAGCGACGAAGCGCGCGACCGTGGCTCCCACTCGCGCTACTCCTCTTCCTCATCGGTGCCGCTGTTGCCTGGAGTGTGCTCCCATTCGCTGTCGGCTTCCTCCTCTCGTTTGCGAGTGCCGACCTACTCCCAATGATTGCGGCAGATCGATACTTTGGATTTGTTGGCGGCCTTATCTTGATCTTCGCGCTCGCCGCTGAGTATCCGATCCTTCTCGTCTTCCTCTCTCGTGTGGGAATCATCACTTCGGCAAAGTTGCGCACGTGGCGCCGCGGGGCGGTGGTTGCGATCGTGATCTTGAGCACGATCGCTACGCCCGGGACAGATATTGTCAGCCCCTTAATCCTCGCTATCACGCTACTCATCCTGTATGAGTTCTCAATTGTGTTGGTGAAGGCGGGCGGGAAGTGAGCCGCGATCGCCGCATCATCCTGCTGACCGGCCTCTCAGGAGCAGGGAAGACCACGGCAACGAAGTCACTCGAAGACATTGGCTTCCGTACCATCGATAACCTCCCATACGAGCTCCTCCCGGCGCTCGTTGAGAAGATTGGGCAAAATCCCGAGCGCTTCGCGCGCGTCTGCCTTGTCCTTGACGCACGAGACGGAGATCCCAGCAATACCATTGAGTCCGTCCGGAGTGGTGCGGCATCCATCGGTGTGATGGCGCGGATTATCTTTTTAGATGCGCGGGATGATGTGTTGATTCGTAGGTTTAGCGAAACGCGACACCGCCATCCACTCGGGGGTGCTGTGGACGCTCCGCGCTCGGTCGCGGAGGCGATCGCGGCCGAACGGGCCCTCTTGAGCGCCACCCGTGAGGCTGCCGATGCGGTGATCGATACCAGCGACCTCACCGGGCGCGAGCTACGTGATCGGCTGGTCAGCGAGGCACTAGAGAGCGACGAGCGCGTTGGCGTTCGCCTCACCAGTTTCGGATATAAGCACGGCATCCCGCTTGAAGCGGACCTCGTGTTTGATGTGCGCTCCGCCGCGAATCCGCATTGGGTGCCAGAGCTTCGACCACTCGATGGACGCTCAAAGGAGATCAGCGACTACGTGCTCGGCGACCCAGTTGGGGCGGAGCTCACCGCATCAATCCTCGGCTACCTGAAGGAGACGCTCGCCGCATACCTCGCCGATGGACGTGGCAGGTTGAGCATTGCGATCGGATGCACTGGTGGTCGCCACCGCTCCGTTGCCATTGTGGAGGCGCTCGCGAAGGGCCTTGCACCAGTTGCCGATGGTGCGCCGATCGTGGTGGAGCACCGCGACATCCTCAGGAGCTAACGGTCGTGGGGCTCCGCTCTTGGATCCGCAGCGGATCGCTCGCTCGGAAGGTTCAGCGTCGTCAGCGACGGATCGTGGTGCTCGGTGGAGGCACGGGGATGGCAACGGCCCTCCGCGGGCTCAAAGGGGCGGGGGTTGATCTCACCGCCATCGTCTCTATGGCCGATGACGGCGGATCCTCTGGCATCCTGCGTGCGCGGCTAGGCATCCCTCCAGTTGGTGATCTGCGCAACTGCTTGATCGCACTTGCAGATGCGGAGTCAACCGCTGCTGCGCTGTTGCAGCATCGCCTTCCGGCTGAGCGTGGCGCAACACGCGGGCACCCTGTGGGGAACCTCCTCCTCGCCGCGGCGATCGCTGAAGAGGGTGGTGACCTTGAACGCGGTATTGAGCGGGTGCATCGCATTCTTAGCGTGCGCGGGCGCGTCATCCCAGCAACGACGGAGGCACTCAGGCTTCGTGGCCGCACCCGCGCTGGCCTCAGCGTGATCGGGCAGGCGCGCCTCGCTCGCACCAGGGGTATTGCCTCCGTTTCGTTGGACTCAACCTCAGTGCGAGCAACTCGAAGTGCGCTTGCTGCAATCTCGCAGGCGGACCTCCTCGTTCTTGGACCAGGCAGTCTCTTCACGAGCCTTATCCCGCACCTGTTGGTGCCAGAGATTCGGAGTGCACTCGCGGCGCGTCGCGCTCCGCTGATCTGGGTGGCGAATGTCGACGAACAGGAGGGGGAGACCGAAGGGATGAACCTTGACGCGCACATGGACGCGCTCGTCGCGCATGGTGGGACGGGGCTGATTGATCTCGTCCTTGCGGCGGCGATCTCACGCAGGGGGTCTGCCGATCCCGGCCTACAGCTGCAGCCACGCTTCACCCGTGTAGCGGGTCCAAGCGGTGAGGCTCGCCCGCCCATTCTGGTTCGCTCTATCGCCTCAAAGGTTCGTCCGCATCTCCATGATTCGCTCCTTCTGGCGCACGCACTGCTGAAGTTGAAGCCTCTCCTGCGTAAGGCTGATCAATGAGCCGAAGCGAGCGCGACCTAGTTAGCGCAATACGCCACGAACTTGCAGCGATCACTCCGAAACGGCAGTGTTGTCGCGCCGCCGAACTTGACGCGCTTGCAGATCCAGGGCGGCGTTCGGACGTTGCAATCGCCAGGACCGTGCATCGACTCAGCTCCGCTTCGGCTTCTCGTGACGTAGAGGCATCACCGGGTGGTCGAGCGCTGAAGCGCGCGCGAGCACTGGCTGATACAGACGCCACACCACACTGCCGAAGCGCCTTTCTGCGGGGACGAATCCTGAGCCGCGGGTCACTCTCGCTCGCCTCTGGCCGCATCCATCTGGAGCTCGTGCTCACGCAGGCTGAAGCGCGTCACGTGGTGACGGCGCTCGCAGCGGAGGGGGTATCAGGCCTTTACCGCGTGCGACGCGGCCGAGGCGTCATCGTGTGGAAGGATCGATCAGAGATCTTGGACCTGCTCCGACGTCTCGGTGCGGGAAGCTCCATCGCTGAGATTGAGGCTCGGGGTGTGGTGCGGCAGATTCGCGGCGAACTTAATCGAAGTGTGAATGCAGAGACGGCGAATCTGCAGCGTGCCGTCAGTGCTGGGATGCGCCAGGCACGTGCGGCGGCAGAGTTGATCGAGGAGGGTGGCCTGCCGCCCGGGGGCCTACTGCAGCGCGTGAGCTCCGCTCGCCTTGCGCACCCCGAGGCGACGATCGCAGAGCTTGGCGAGACACTCAGCCTCTCGCGTAGCGTGGTGCAGCGTGCGCTCGCAACGATAGAGCGCCAGGCGGCAGCCTTACGGGTCTAGGCGGCTCTGCCATGATCTACCAATGAACGACAGAGTCCAGCCACTCCTGATCGCCAACTGGAAGGCGAACCTCGCACCAGGTGAAGAGGTGGCACTCGCCGCGCAGATTGCAACGCTGGGTGCCACTCGCCGACTCTCGCCCGGCTCCCTGATGATCGCGCCGAGTATGGCGGGACTCGTTGCGGTCGCCTCACTCCTTCGCCGTGAGCATGACGCGGTCAAGATCGGGATCTCCGCACAAGACTGCTCTAGCGACCTTGCCGGAGCAGCAACTGGGGAGATCCCCGCAACGCATCTTCTCGGTGCTGCTGATGCGGTGATCCTCGGTCACTCAGAGCGCCGCGCTCGTGGCGAGAGCGGAAGCTTGATTGGCGCAAAGCTTGCTCGCTGCGTTGCCGCTGGCATCAGGCCAATCGTCTGCCTCGGCGATGCGGACCCAAAGTCGACAGAGAGCGAGCGATGCGCGCTGGTGGTGCGTCAGTGGCGCGAAGTCCTCGCCAGTGCCGCCACACTCGGATGTGATGTCGCCACGGTGCTAGGTAGCGGCGTCACGATTGCTTATGAACCGATCTGGGCGATCGGTAGCGGCCAGGCGGCGAGTCCGCAGGTTGCGGCGGCAGTGGCTCGCGCACTTCGTTCCGACTCCTCATCATCGTCACTGCGCGTCTTGTATGGCGGGAGTGTTGACGGGAATAGTGCTGCAGGCTTCTTGAGCGCAACAGGAGAGGAGAGCCTCAACGGGCTATTAATCGGTGGAGCGTCGCTCCAGGCCGAGCGGCTGCTTGAGATTGCCACCGCCGTTGGCGTTGCGTCATGACGAAACTGAAGGTTGACCCGCTCGTCCTGCTCATTATTGATGGCTTTGGGATCGGCAGCGATCCATCAGTGGATGCAATTGCTCAGGCGAAGATGCCAGTCTGGCGCGCGCTGCTCGAGCGCTGGCCGCATACAGCACTTGAGGCGAGCGGTGCCGCCGTCGGCCTTCCTGAAGGGCAGATGGGTAATAGTGAGGTTGGGCATCTAAACATTGGTGCGGGGCAGCGCGTGCCACAAGAGTTGCCACGGATCAACGCAGCTCTGACCGACGGCAGCTTCTCCCAGCGACCTGAGCTTCAGCGCGCGCTGAAGTTGGCGCACTCTGGGCGGCTGCATCTGATGAGCCTCCTCGGTCCAGGAGGCGTACACGCGACAGATCAACACCTCGTCGCCCTCGCGGAGGCGGCGCATCGGTCAGGGGTGCGCTCCATCTTCGTCCACCTCTTCCTCGATGGTCGTGACACGCCACCGCGATCCGCGCTCGCCTTTCTCGCAGATCTTGAGCGTCGCCTCTCCACCGCCGCCCCGACAGCGCGCATTGCAACCATCTCTGGCCGCTACTTCGCCATGGACCGCGATCAGCGCTGGGAGCGTACGGCGGCGGCGGTGGCGGCGATCGTTGCAGGGGAGGGGGCTCACGCCCCAAGCGCTACAGCCGCTGTGGAGGAGGCCTATGCGCGAGGAGAGAGTGACGAGTTTGTGACGCCAACCGTCCTCTCTCCTGCAGAGGGAGAGGATCCTGTGATGCGGTCGAGCGACACGGTGATTCACGCGAACTTCCGTGCCGACCGCGCGCGCCAACTAGTTGCGGCGCTGAGCGCCAAAGCCTTCACCGCATTCACGCGACCAGGACAACTCCCTATCACTCTTTTCGGGATGAGCTCCTACGGCGAAGAGGCGGGGAGCCCGGCACTCTTTGGTCCAACGGCGGTGCCATCGCTCGCCGAGAGTGTGGCGGGCGCGGGGCTGCGGCAGTTTCATGTTGCTGAGACGGAGAAGTACGCCCACGTCACATATTTTCTCAACGGGGGGAGAGAGGAGGCGTTTCCGGGTGAGCGCCGCCTTCTCATCCCAAGCCCGAGCGTTGCGACCTACGATCTCGCCCCGCAGATGCGGGCCGCGGAGATCGCCGACGCGGTGGTTGCATCCATTCAAGATGGCGAAGAGCAGCTGATCGTTGCGAACCTGGCGAATCCAGACATGGTGGGGCACACGGGTAACTGGGAGGCGACGCTGCGCGCTTGCGAAGCGGTGGACGCCGCTCTTGGACGGATCTTCGCAGCGGCCGCCGCTCGTGCAGGCTCTCTCCTTGCGATCACTGGTGACCATGGCAACGCTGAGACGATGTGGACCGCAGATGGAGAGCCCATCACGAGCCATACGTCGACGAAGGTCCCCCTGCTCCTCGCAGGCGATGCGGCTGAGGGTGTGGAACTCGCTGAGGGTGAGCTCTCCGATATCCTGCCAACGCTCGCCGAACTGAGTGGCCTCACCCTCCCGGTGGGCGTCACGGGCCACTCGCTGCTGCGCAAGCGGAAGTAGAGGGGATGCTACACTGAGCGCCAGCGGGCACCCCAACACGGGTTACCGAAAGATGCATTCGGAGGTCAGATGAATCCGATCCTCGCAGTTGGACAGATTATCGTCAGCGTCTTCCTCATCATTGCGGTCCTGATGCAGGCACGCGGTGTTGGCCTCAGCTCCGCCTTCGGCGGTGACTCAAGTGTCTATCGATCACGTCGCGGCATTGAGCGCCAGCTGATGCGATTCACGGTGCTGCTGGTCGTCCTCTTCGTCCTCTTCTCGCTGGTCGGCTACCTGCAGGCGAACTGATCAGGGGCGAATCCCGCCCGTGAACGTCGCACCTGGCACCTCAGCAACATGAGTCCACTCCGACGTGCTGCCGTCTTCCTCGCGCTCGCCGTCGCGACGCTGATGGCGGGTCAGCAGGCGGGGCTCTTCACAGCGACAGGCGCCGGAGGCGCCATCTCGCTAGGGAGTGGCATTTCTCTGCCATCGGGCCCCACCACGCTCTCTGAGGGCGTTGTCGGCCTTCCAGCGCAACCCCTTCCACTCTTCGCCAAGAGTGGTGCGGATCGCGCGATCGTCGCCCTCACGTATCGGGCGCTCACGCGACTAGATGTGGGCGGGGCACCAGGACCGGATCTGGCAAGCACGTGGAGTGTGAGCGAGGACGCGTTGACGTGGAGCTTCACGATTGACCCCGCAGCTACCTGGGAAGACGGGACGCCCGTGAGCGCCGCCGACGCACAGCTGACGATCGGCCTTGCTGGGGAGCTCGGACATGATGGTGGTTACTGGGAGGCACTGACCGTTGAAGTGGGGGAAAGTGACGGAGCGCTGATCATTCGGGCGCCACGGCCACTCGCGAATCTTCCAGCGTCACTCGGGACACTACCGCTGCTTCCAGCGCACCTCTTTAGTGGAAGCTCAGCACGCGAAATCCCTCAACTTGATGCTGCAGCAACCCCGATGGGAACGGGTCCGTTCCGTGTCACTGGACTAAGTGGAAGCGCTGCTGCGCTGCAGCGGCGCAGCGATCTGCTGGCAGGGGATCAGCGAGCCCTTGGTGCGGTAACGACCGACACTGCAGCGAGTACGGTTGACGCGATCGCTTTGTACTTCTACGCCACCCCTGAGGAGGCGCTCAGCGCGTGGAGCTCAAAGGGGCTTGATGCGCTGGTCGGGCTTGATTGGGGCAGCGCCACCGGCGCAGCGGCGACGTTTGGGGCGCGCGTGGAGCTCGGCTCCACCGTCTTCAACGGGATCGCCGTGAACTTGCGGCCGGGCACCGTCCTTCGCCACCCGAAGCTGCGCCTCGGACTTCGCGCACTTCTAGCGCCGAGTCAGATCACCAGTGCCTACGGGGGGAGGGAGGTCGTAGTTCCAGTCTCGCCACTCTCATGGGGCTGGGCTGAGGTACCGGTTCCAGTGCGTGGTTCCACCTACGCGACCAAGCAGTTCCTCGCCGCGAAGTGGAAGTTCAAAGAGGGTTTCTGGGTCGATGCTGATAAAAAGGCGGTTGCGCTGGAGATCTTGACGCTTCCAGCCCCAGCCTTCCCGGAGGATGCGGCGGTTGCTAATCAAGCCGCGGCGGTGTGGAGCGCCTTTGGCGTGCCGACAGCGGTGGTGGAGCTGGATGCGGCGACGTTAATGGAGCGTCTCGCTACGGGAGCATTTGACCTTGCCGTGCTGAACGTTGATGTGGGGATTGATCCCGATCTCTACCCCCTCTTCGGATCTGCTGCAGTACTGAGCGGCGGGAATATTGTCGGCATTCAATTGAAGGAGCTGGACACCCTCTTGAACACGGCGCGCCAGCCGGCCAGCCTTGAGGATCGGGAGAAGGCCCTCGCCGCGGTGCAGCGTTGGTGCGCAGCGAACAACTACTTCCTGCCGATCCGCTTCCTCGCGCGCGAACTCCTGGTCGCGCCGCGCCTGACCGGTGTGGCTCCGCTCCTCGTGCATGAACCCGAAACTCACCTGCGGGATGTGCTATCTTTCCGCCTCGCGGCTCAGTGAGTGATCACGAGGCCACGAACGGGTCGAGGTGGCGGAATTGGCAGACGCGCTGGCTTCAGGAGCCAGTGTCCGCAAGGACGTATGGGTTCAAGTCCCTTCCTCGATACCAGACAAGCGTCTTGGGGACGCAGCACCTGTGCCCAGGTGGCGGAATTGGTATACGCGTACGTTTGAGGGGCGTATGACGCAAGTCATCCGGGTTCAAGTCCCGGTCTGGGCACCAAACTTCTTTTAACGCCGTCGCCGGAGGGCGACTGCACCGGGCGGTTAGCTCAGTTGGTAGAGCACCTCGTTTACACCGAGGGGGTCGGGGGTTCGAGCCCCTCACCGCCCACCAGAGCCCGCATGGACGAGGGCCCCACCTCCCAGGCGAACCAGGTGGCCCTCCGTTGCGCCCTCTCGCCGCGGAGGGTATCCTGCCTCAGTTGGTGTTTGAGGCCGCCGTGGCAGGCGGCCAACGGGCCGAGATAGCTCAGTTGGTAGAGCACGCGCCTGAAGAGCGCGGTGTCGCCAGTTCGAATCTGGCTCTCGGCACCATCAGCGGTAGTTAACGGCGCGGAAGTGGCTCAGTTGGTAGAGCATCACATTGCCAATGTGAAGGTCGCGGGTTCGAGTCCCGTCTTCCGCTCCAACGCTCTAGGGATCCGGGGTCGATGCCCCTTCGTCTAGTGGTAGGACACCGGACTTTGAATCCGTGAACCGAGGTTCGAATCCTCGAGGGGCAGCCAACA
>Ga0114969_10001592_pt1 | contig 19230 bp, 12 predicted proteins | sample M_130807_MF_Meta_FD_87316 | JGI IMG/M metagenome (GOLD analysis project Ga0114969, IMG submission 87316) | Freshwater microbial communities from Lake Montjoie, Canada to study carbon cycling - M_130807_MF_MetaG | ecosystem: Environmental > Aquatic > Freshwater > Lake | place: Lake Montjoie...
AAAACCGGCATGGCCTTCGAAAGCGCCGGCGAACCCACGCAAATGTATCTGTACGCGTTCCAGCAAGCCCTAGGCCGGCCGGAAATCGCAGCCGTGGTCACCGGGATGTTCGTTGTCATCTCGCAACTGAAGATTAACGTCACCAATGCGTATGCGGGCTCACTGGCGTGGTCGAACTTCTTTTCCAGACTGACGCACAGTCACCCCGGGCGCGTTGTGTGGCTTCTTTTCAACGTCGCGCTGGCCTGGCTGTTGATGCAGCTCGGTATCTACAAGACGTTGGAGCATACGCTCGGTCTCTATTCCAACATTCCCGTCGCGTGGATGGGCGCCATTTTCGCCGATCTCGCCATCAACAAATCGTTGGGGCTCAGCCCGCGCCACATCGAATTCAAACGCGCCTATCTTTACGACATCAATCCCGTCGGTGTGGGCAGTATGCTGCTCGCGTCGGCCGCGGCGATCGCGACCTATGCGGGCGTGTTCGGCGAAACCTATCACGCCCTCGCACCCTTCGTGGCGCTTGGCGTCTCGCTGGTTGCGACCCCGCTTATTGCCGTGGCGACACGCGGGCGGTTTTACCTCGCGCGGGCAAAACCCTCACTGGGGGATGACGCTGCCGCTGAAATCCGCTGCTGTGTCTGCGAACACGCCTTTGAACCGGAAGACATCGCACAGTGCCCCTTCTATTCCGGGCCGATCTGTTCGCTTTGCTGCTCGCTCGACGCACGCTGCGAGGATGCGTGCAAAACCGATGCGAGCGTATCCGCGCAATGGTGCATGCTTCTGGAATGGCTGCTGCCGGCGCAGCTTGCCAAGCGGATGGAATCGCGGCTCGCCAAATATCTCAGTATTGTTTTGCTGTGCGGCGTGACGGAAGCCGCGTTGCTGGCCACCATCTACGTGCAGATGACCAGCGGGGTTGCTGCTCCTTCAGGGGCTATCGCGCAGACGCTACAGAACGTCTTCTATCTTTTGCTGGTGCTGAGCGCGATTGCCGTCTGGCCGCTCATTCTGGCGAAAGAAAGTGGGACCGCCGCGCGCGAAGAGACACGGCAACAGACAGCGATGTTGATACGGGAAATCGAAGCCCATCAACGCACCGATCAGGAATTGCAAAAAGCAAAGGAACTGGCCGAGGCGCGCAGCTTGGCCAAAAGCAAATATGTGCGCGGCATCAGCCACGAATTGCGCACCCCGCTGAACGCGGTCCTCGGCTACGCGCAATTGCTGGAATCCAATGCCGCGGTGCCCTTGAACCTCAAACACAGCGTGCGCGTGATCCGACAAAGCGGCGAGCATTTGTCGAGTTTGGTGGACGGTCTGCTCGACATTTCGATGATCGAGGCGGGTCGCTTGCAAATCTATCGCGATGAAGTCGCCGTGCAAGACACCTTGGACCAGATCGCCGACATGTTCCGGCTACAGGCACGCGACAGCGGTTTGGATTTCTCTTATGAACCGGCGCGCAACCTTCCCGCGGTTGTGCGGACGGACGAGAAGCGGTTGCGTCAAATTCTGATCAATCTTCTGTCCAACGCCATCCGCTACACCAAGACCGGAAAGATCACCTTCCGAATCAGCTATTCCAGCCAGGTCGCGCGCATTTGCGTCGAAGACACTGGGGTTGGAATTGAGCCGGCGGATCTGCACCGGATATTTCGCCCTTTCGAACGTGTGGAAAATCCAGATCATCCCGCACGGCACGGCGTCGGATTGGGTCTCACGATTACCAAGCTGCTGGCGGAAGCCATGGGGGGCGACATTGCGGTCGAAAGTACGCCCGGCGCCGGCAGCCGGTTCACTGTGCGCCTGATGCTGTCGCCGGTATCGCCGTCTCGGCGGCTGCGCCAGGCGCCTAACGCGCCGATCCTGGGTTACGAGGGACCAAGACGCGCAATCTTGGTCGCTGACGATGATCCGCACCACGTGGCGGTAGTGGACCAAGCCCTCAGCGCACTCGATTTTAAGGTGTTAAGCGCCAGCAATGGCAAGTCGTGCCTGGAAACGGCAATGCGGGAACAGCCGGACGCGATCCTGTTGGACATTTCGATGCCCGGAATGGATGGTTGGGAAACCGCGCAACGTATACGCGCCCCCGGCCTTAAGAGAATGCCGATCATCATGGTATCCGCCGATGCGCGGCAGGAGAGCCAGCGCGAAGATCCGGCTCACGATGCGTATCTGATGAAGCCGCTGCGCTTGTCGGCGTTGCTGGATTGCTTGCAGCAGGCGCTCGCGCTGCAATGGCGTTATGGCCCCGCACAACCCGTCCCAAGCGCCTTCGATCTTACCGGCCTTGGGCCAGATCAGTTTCCGGCAAAGTCCGATCTGACCCGTTTGGGTGAACTCGGCCGGATCGGACATGTGCGCGGCATTCTCGCCAAGCTCGATGAAGTCAGCACGACACGGCCCGCGGCGGCGCCTGCGCTGAGCTATCTGCGGCGGCTGGCCGAAAATTGCGATCTTGAAACCTATATGACCACGATTGAGGCGCTTGCTGCCCATGAGCGCTGATCCACAAAGCCATCCCACCATCATGGCCGTCGACGACGCGCCGGAAACGCTGAGTCTGTTGTCGGACGTGCTCGAAAACGCCGGCATGACAACGCTGGTCGTGCGCAGCGGCACCAGCGCGCTTTCCCTGCTGGCGCAGGTAAAGCCCGATATCATCCTGATGGATGCGGTCATGCCGAAGATGGACGGCTTTGAGACCTGCCGCCGCATCAAGGCCATGCGTGAGTTTGCGCATATTCCCGTCATCTTCATGACCGGCCTCAGCGACACCGAACATGTGGTGATGGGCTTCGAAAGCGGCGGTGTCGACTACATCACCAAACCCATTGTCCCCAATGAGTTGTTGGCGCGCATTCGTGTTCATCTTGCTAACTCGCGGCTGACGCAAAGCGCGCGCATCGCTTTAGACCGTTCCGGCACACCGCTCGTTGCGGCAGACGAAACAGGCCATATCATCTGGATTACTCCGGAGGCGTCGAAACTTCTCGGCAGCGGCACGGAAGATCAGCGTACAAATGATTCACAATGGCGCGCCGGAATGGTTCCATTTCTTGCACGTATCATTGCCCAGAAGCAGGATAAGGCGACGCTGGAGACTGCGGCCGGTCTTTCGCTGACGGCGACGTTCATTGGCGAGGCGGGACCTGGCGAATACCTCATCGGCTTCAACGACGGCAGCTCGGCGACGGAAGAAGACGTTCTGCGGGAACGTTTCGAACTGACGGGCCGCGAGGCCGAAGTGCTTCGCTGGATCGCCCAGGGAAAATCGAACCGGGATATTGGCGCCATTCTCACCTGCAGCCCGCGCACGGTGAACAAGCATCTGGAGCAGATTTACCAAAAGCTTCAGGTTGAAAATCGCACAGCCGCTGCCACGCTTGCTTTGCGGGCAATGGCGCGGAGTTAGCGCAAGGCGGCGAAGTGGACACCGTTTCGCCGCTGGATGCAGCGGCGAAACCTAAGGTTTGCGCCCTCCACCCCCAACGTGATTTTCGCGGGAAGGCTGGGTACCTATCGCAACTACAACATGGATGAGGCCGTAGGACAGGAACTTTCGATCTGGCGGCGCTTGCAAGCGGCCGAACAAGAGGGTACCGGCGTCATAACGGCCACATGAGATACGTCTGACGGCCATATGAGATACCAAGACAAATGGCGGCAGCGACCATCGGATCGGCTTCACCCAAACTTGCATGGATAGGAAAAGCCCCTAGCGTCCCGTACTTTATGACCGAAACCGGCGATAGCTGGACGCCTGTCGGACACAATGATTCCATCACTTGGCCCGGACTGAGCGGGCTTCTTGGCATGAAAGATGCCGCGTCAGCCGATGCCTATCTTGCGATGCTCGCGCGCAATGGCATCAATTGCATCCGGTTGATGCTGGAGCACGCGGAAACGCCGGAAGGCCATTTTGAGAACCCGGTTGGAGTCTTCGTCCCGCAGATGGTCGAATTATGGGACCGTCTCTTTGCCATGTGCCAAAGGCACGGCATTCATGTCCTGTTGACGCCGTTCGATACGTTCTGGTCCAGGATCAATTGGAACGATCACCCCTACAACACACGCAATGGCGGGCCGCTCGATTCGCCTTCACGGCTTCTGATCTGTGGAGACACCCGCAAAGCCATAAAACAGCGTCTGACCTTTGCCTCCGAACGCTGGGGCGGTACGGGTACGATTTTCGCGTGGGACCTGTGGAACGAAATTCATCCGGCACAGGCTGAAGAAAACATCGAAGGGTTTTCCTCCTTTATCCACGATCTTAGTCATGAGCTTCGCGAGTTGGAGACGCGGCTTTATGGGCACGCGCACCTTCAGACCGTGTCTCTGTTCGGCCCTGAGATCTGGCGACAGCCGAAACTCGATTTGGCCGAGCCGATTTTCCGCCATCCTGATCTCGACTTTGCAACCATCCATATTTACCCGGAGGGGGCGGTCGACGATCCCACCGGCACGGTCGCGCCCGCTGTTGACATGGGAAAGATCGTCGCGGACTCCATTCTACAGATCCACGACGAGCGGCCCATTCTCGACACAGAGCATGGGCCCCACCGCTTCAAAGATCGCCATATATCGCCGCCTGAACGCTTCGACGATGAGCATTTCCGACATATGCAATGGGCCCATCTCGCCGCCGGGGGCGCGGGCGGCGGCATGCGCTGGCCGAACCGGCATCCGCACCTTTTGACGCCGGGCATGCATGGCGCGCAACTCGCGCTGGCAAAGTTTCTTCCGCTGATAGAATGGACGCGCTTCCGTCGGAAAAGCATCAGCGAACATATTGGTCTCTCGAATCCAGCAGTCCGTGCCGTTTCCTGCGCCGACGAACAGCAGGCCCTATTGTGGCTCGTGCGCACGGACTCGCTTGGCAAAAGCGGCGCTTTGAAAACGCGGGCCGCACCCCTTCCGGTTACGGTCACCGTGCCCGGTCTTATGCCGGGGGTGTACCAATTGACCGCCTGGGATACGCGCGAAGGACAGCCCTTGGCCGCCTGGCTTTCCCATGTGCAAGAGGGACCGTTGTCCTTCGGGCTGGAGCTTGCGACCGATCTTGCCGTGGCGGTCCACCGGCGAAATTAGGCCCCCCTTCCAACACGCGTAACGTCAGGAAGCAGGAGTCTCTTATGGGCCGATTGCAAGACAAAGTAGCGAGCATCGGGCTGGGTGGGTTCGGCAGTCGTCTGCATCGGGCAAGTCTGCCTTGCAGGCCTTGAACCGGACTGGTTTTGTCGTTCCAATAAGACCGTGTCCGGCTCTCAGCCGGTTTCAGACGAGGTGGAATGCAATGCGGATGTCGTCCCTGCTGTCGGACCGGCCCTCAGCCGTCGAGCGCGCATACGAATTGGCAAGAGACGGCTCCTGCGCGTCCGTGTTCGAGATCAGGAAGCAGATGAAGATAGAAGGCTATGCGATTAGGGAACTTACGGCCGCTCCAAGCCTGACACGATCCCTCGGCAAACTTTGCGCCACTCATGCGGGCGGTACGCAAGTCACAGCGTCCATTTCGGGGAAATAAAGCCGCACGCCTTCGCGTGCTTTGTGCGAGCGCGATGGAACCACATTGCCATTGCGGCGTTTCTTCTCGCCATTGAATCGAGCGGAGAATTCGACAATGGGTGTGAGACGCATACAGCCCGGAAGAAGATAAAACGGCAGGCTCATAAAGAAAGCAGAATGGCCCGAGCGCGTGCTTTGTGCGACCGGCTTCCGTGTGGCTTCCCAGTCCCCAGATGCACTTCACTTTTTTCCATGATCCAATTTGGCTATGCGCGGATCATGGAGCATGACGTCGAAATCGAGCATCACACGCCCACCAATAAGCGCATCGGTATCTTGCGCGCGTGCACAAGAAGTCGAGGCTGGGTCCTTCACGGCGAATGGGAGTAGCCTCTTATGCCCCATTTCACGCGATACAGCCGTCGCATGATGTGACGGGCCGCTTGACACCAAACGGCCGCTCCTTGCTCACGAATCGGTTCCCTGAGAGATGCCGATTGCCACCGTGTAAAATCGTCGCTGTTGGACACACAGCGCAAGTGCCCCATGCACGTATTTTCCCTTAATATGCTGGAGAGTTCACACGATTAAGGTTTCAGTTTGTTGTATTCGCAAGTCAGCGCCCAGGACGGCAACCATTCATACGCTAAAACCCATGTAAAGAAATTTTTCCAATGACGGCGGATGGTCCGCAGCTCTCCATGCCGTGAATTCCTGCTGTGTTCAATTTTGATTTTTCATCTCAAAACCAATTAATGAGGAGTCCGCACTCCGTATGATTCGCCATATCTCCGTTCATAAGACACTCAAGGCTGCGCTTGTCCTTTTGGCGCTCATTGCAGGTTTTGCTCCGCTTGGCGCCGAGGCCGTTCCCAGCTTCGCCGAACAGACCGGGCAGCGGTGCAGCGCGTGTCATGTCGGCGGCTTGGGTCCGCATCTCACGCAATTCGGGCGCGAATTTAAGCTCGGGGGTTATACGTTGCGCGCACGCACGGGCTTCACCAATCCATGGCGGCAATGGCCATCGCGTCCAACGTGAGCACGCGCAAGGACCAGGACGCGGCTCCTCCGCATTACGACACGAATAACAATCTCGCCTTGGACCAGATCAGCGTCTTTGTCGCCGGCGGTGTTGGCCAATATTTCGGGGCATTTGGGCAGTTTACCTACGATGGCATTGGACGTGCCTTCGCATGGGACCAACTGGATCTTCGCGCGGCCAAGCAAACGACCATAAGCGGCACGGACGTCCTCATCGGCGTGGACCTCAACAATTCGCCGGGCGTGCAGGATGCCTGGAATACACTGCCGTCATGGGGTTTCCCCTTTACGGCCTCAAGCCTCGCGCCATCACCAGCCGCCGCCCCCATGATCGCGGAAGCATTCGCACAACGCGTTCTGGGCTCCAGCGTCTACATGATGTGGAATCACGCCATCTACGCGGAGGCGGGGCTTTATTGGACCCCAGGTAAGAAATTTCTGAGTGCTATGGGCGTCGATATCAACGATGGGGACACCATGATGAAAGGCGCCGCCCCCTATGCGCGTGTTGCTTATACGAAGGACTTAGGCGTCCAAAATTTTGAAATCGGCGCCTTTGCGTTCTTTCCAAAATCCTATCCCGGCGGAAACAGGCTTGCAGGCGGCGACACGTTCCGCGATTTGGGCATCGATGCGAGCTGGCAATATACGGGGCTGAGCGACGTTACGGTTTCCGTGGACGCGCGCTACACCCATGAAGCGCAGAACCTCGCCGCATCGCTGGCGCTGAATGAGGCAGCCAATCGTCACAACACACTGCAGGAGACGCAAATCGACGCGTCTTATTACTGGCGCAACATGATCGGCGTGACGGTCAGCCCCTTTCATATTTGGGGTTCAACCGATTCCTTGTTTTACGCGGACAATAGAACAATGACCCCGAACAGCACGGGCGTCATATTTCAACTCGATTACACACCTTGGGGCGCCGACGTATCACCCTTGGGACGGCGCTTTAATCTGCGGGTCGGGGCTCAATATACGCTGTACACAGAGCTGAATGGCGCAACGAAAGATTACGACGGCCAAGGCCATAATGCTTCGGACAACAACACTTTCCGGCTGTTCACCTGGGTTGCGTTTTGAGCCTCTGAAGCGCGGGGCAGCTCAATATTCGAACTGGTAGCGCAGGCCGAAACTCGTACTCGTCCCATGCTGCCGGGCTTGCTGCGTAGTAGTCTCCGGAAGTCCGGCGTTCACCGTCCCGATGGCTTTGAGATTGCGCGAGAGGTCGACCTGAACTTCGGCTTGCGTACCCCCGCCGACACCTTGGGTGGCGCCCAGATAGATATTGCGCGCCACGTACTTTCCCGCGGTCACGGTCGTCTGGGTGTCGGTGCCGGTCGTGCCGGCACTGCCGACGGCGAGGCGATCGAGTCCAAGCCCCTTGCGAACAGTGCCGATGGGATCCAGCCCGCGCCATGAATCCGTCAACGAAAGCGCAGCCTGTGCAATTTCCGCCAGCTGAATTGGGCTCAACTGCGCCGTCGTCTGCTGAAACAAAAGCGCCGCCAGGATTTCGTCCTGGGGGAGAGATGGCGCACTTGAAAGCTGAACCCGCGGTTCGGACGCGGCGCCCGTCACGGCGAGTTGGACATCGATATTGCCCGACTGCTTCTCGGCCACAAGGTCGAGCGAGGGATTGATTTCGTTGCGAAGGCTGGCGCCCGTGAACGATACGCGTCCGCGCGTGAAATTCAGCGTCTGACCGGCAACGCTGAAGGTCCCGCGCCGGAGATCCAATCCGCCGCCCACCTGCGGGTATTCGGTCGTTCCTGTGATGCGCATTTCACCTTGAACCTCGGCCTCGATGCCGCGGCCGCGCACGAATACTTGCCCCGGACTCGTAACCCTTAAATTCAACCGCAGCGGCTTGCGCGCGGGCTGCGGCGGTAATGGCGCTTGGCCCCGGCGCCTCACGTCCAAGACCACGACGCTCTGCGGATACGTGTCCGGCAAATTGATCTCGCCGCGCGTGATGTTCAGATTGCCCGAAACGGTGAGCTGATCCTGCACGTCTCCTGTCAGACGTAGATCGGAGTCGACTATTCCGGCAAACCGGTCGCTCACTAAGGGGCGGGCTTTGCGCGCGGTTATGACGAGATCGATAGGCAGGCATTCGCCAAACGTCATCGTCCCCGTTCCGCTGATGGCGCCATCGCCGGCAATCCCCGAGAGTTTGGTCAGCCGCGCCGTGACGCCATCGCTGTCAACCTCGGCGGCGATATCGTGAACGCGAAATCCGTGCGGAATGTCCTGCACCTCTCCTCCGGCCAATGAAGCATGCCCGGCGATGCGCGGCGCACCAAACGTTCCGTTCACGGATGTATCGAGACTGACCCGCCCCAACACTTTGCGGCCCTCGGCGGAAAGGACCGCGTTGAAAACCGACAGGTCTGTCGTGCCCGTTACGCGAAGCGCCATTTCGCGCTGCATGTCCGTGGGAAGGGAGCCCGCCACATTTATCTGGATTGCAGTTCCAGCCGTGAGCTGCGCGTCGATGCTCGCCACGTCTCCGGCAAGTTCGGCGCGCGCTGTCAACGTGCCGCTACTGATTACACCGGGAACGACAGGGCTTCGCAGACCCTTCCCCTCCAGGATGATCGTGCCGCGTGGCGCGGCCAGCGTTCCGCTCAACTCCGCAGAGCCTGACAGGACGCCTTGCGGCTTCCATTCCAGGACAAACGGCGTCAGAACAGCCGCAGAAATATTCTGTGCCGCGATGGTCGTGGCGAGCGTAGGTGTAAAGCGTCCGGCGACGGAAACCCTACCCCCGGCCGTAGCCAGCACAAGACGGTCGACGGCCAAACCATCCCTAAAGTCGATCCGGGCGGGCTCGGTCAGCGACACATTCTCGTCGCGGTATTTGGCGTGCAGCGAAAGCAAGCGCACGTATTTGTCGCGAATGTCAGCGGTAGCTGCTCCCGCGACCTCAGCGGGATTTCCGTCGCCATCCATTACATCGGCATCGAGGCGAACCGCCAGCGCATCCAGCGTACCTTTCAGGCCCGCGTTTACGTTCCCGAAAAAGCCCGCCGCCTTCATACCGCGCGCCGCGGCATACAGATCGAGGGAAGGATTCCCGAAAGGATCGGCGACGGCTCCTTCGACCGTCACCATCTGCGCGGTCGTGCCTTCGTAGGAAATATTGGCAGCCTGCGCGGAAATGGCCGCATTCGTCGTATTATTACGGTCGGTGAATGCAACACGCGCCTGCAAGCTGCCCTCCAGCGGCATCGCAAGAAATGCGGACAGATCCCTGAGGTCGGCGACGGAAACTGTCCCTTCGCCCGTAACCGGCGTCGCATTGGGCACGGAAATGGACGCGGACGCCCGCAGCGTTTTCCATTCGGCCTGTTTCAAGCTGACGAGAAACACCTGCTTGTCCGAATGCGTGACGTCGCCGTTGACCGTCACGGGAGCATCGGCAAAACGCCCAGCCACGACGAATTTGCCCGTTTGCGGCATCGGCAGCCCCTTTGCCTCTGCCGTGAGAGTCAGCTCCTGCTGTGGGAATCCGTCCGTTCCAAGATTACCTCTACCCCTTGCCGATAGGCGCGCATCTAGCAGCGGCCCCAGCGCATCGAGGTTGAATTCCAAATCGCCCCTCAATCGCGGCGCCAGCACCGAAACATCGGGCAGCCGTGCGGAGGAATGCAGATCCACCATTCCGTTGCGGAAACTTCCGGACAACCGCGCCGTCAGTTTTGCCGCGTCGAAGCGGGCGTCGGAAATCGTTGCTGTCGTTCCAGAGATTGCGACCGTCGAGCGAAACGTTGCGTCGCGTCCCGTCAGACGCGCGAGCACCGACTCGCCCAGCAGATCGATCGTCCCTCGGGCGGCAATGCTGTACGCATTCGCGGCGGAATTCAGATCGACATCGATTTTTGCACGGCCGCCCAGATCGATGTCCTCAAGACGAGCAAACGGCGCCAGATCGCGCGCTTCAATGGACAGCCGCGCGCTGATTGGCGCAGCCGCTTCACCGGCCGCGCCAACGGTCACCAGCGGATGGGTGAGCGTGACGTTGAACGGGTGACGGGCGGCCGCCAAATCGATGCGTCCCTCCAGCCCCACCGGTTGGCGGGCGAAAAGCTGCCCGTGGTCGCCCGGCAGCATCACCCCCGACGCGCTGCCCGAAAATCGTACATCGCCGGTATTGCCCTGCACCTTCGCCATGATTTGACCGACGCTCGTGCCGTAAGCCGTGAGCGCGCGCACATCGACATTGGCCGTAACATCGGGCCGGACGAAAGGCCCATGGAAGTGACCCTCTGCGGCAAGACTTTGCCATTTCAGATCGGGACGCAGCTCCATGGCCGGCGCATCGGCCCTAAAATCCATATCCGCAATCCGCCGCGCGAAATCGACGGTGCCGCTGCCCGTCGCCGAGAGAGGTCCCGCGTGCACTTGGAACGACATCGCATTTGTAGAGGCGCCGCTGGTTGCGTGTGCTTCGGCAGAAATTGGGCCGATATCGCTCAGGCCAAGAAGCCCGCCGACAAGCCCAAGAGGTCTCTCTTGCAGGCTCGCCAAACCATCGGCGATTCCATCCACGAACTGTCCGGCAATGCGATAGGAGCCAGGCTCATCGAGGCGTGTCGCTTTCAAGTCCGCCGACCAGTCCATCAGGCCCGCGTAACGGAGCGAGCCCTGCACGCTGAGGACCGCGGGCCTGCCGCTAACCGGGGCATCCGTTTCGATCATTGGTATGCGAAGCATTCCAATGTCGAAGACATAGCTTGGACCGGAATCGTCCCGGACCGGCAATCGCAGAACGTGCGCGCGTGCAGCCTCGACACGGTAAATTTCAAAGCGATTCCGCAACAGCGGAAGCGGATTCCAATCCAGCACCACGTCGTCGAGCGTCAGCCATACGCCTTGGGCATCGCGCAATTCGAAATGGCGCGCCCGCAGATGATCGGGAACGCGGCCGCTCAACCCCTCAATGGAAACACGCCCATCCGTGAGCCTGCCTACGAGAGAGGCGACGTTGCCGGCTCCAAATTGCGTGTTGACGAACAGCGCACCAAGCACAACGACAGCTGCAACCAGCGCCAATGAGACGGCTAAGACCCTGACAACGGTTCGCACCAGTTTGCGCATCAGAACGCCTGTCCCAGTCCGATGTAGATTTCGAATGCATCACCGCTCGCTGGCCGTTTCAACGGGACCGCGAAATCGGCGCGCACGACACCGATCGGACTGTAGTAGCGAACCCCGGCTCCAACGCCGGTACGCAGCGTGCCGGTGAACGGCACCTTCTCGGCGCTCGCCTGCCCGGCATCGACAAACGCAACCACACCGTAATTACCGTAAACACGCTGCCGCAGCTCGACGGTAACCGCATCCAGCGCGGTTCCTCCGATGGGATCGCCGTCGGCAAACAGCGGGCCAATCGTCTGATATTTGTAACCGCGCACCGTTCCGCTTCCGCCGGCATACAATCTTTGATCCGGCGGCAGGTCGAAATTCGCAGCGCCGATCACGTTTGCGACGGTCCCGCGCAAGGCGAGAACCGTATTGCCGTTACCGGCAAGATCGAAATAGGTGGACCCGCTTGCCTGAAAGATGAAGAAATTCGACACCACATTTCCGAAAGCCAGCGCAGGAGTAATCTGCAGCAGCGCGCGTGACCCACGCACCGCATCGGAGATCGGATTGGTGAGGCCCGTGCTGTCATAGCTGGCTGCGACCGGCGTGCTGAAGAGCTGGTATTTGCGATCCACGCTTTTCTGCGACACCACGTCATGTGCCAGCGATGCGCCCGCCGTGCCGGTCCATTGCGGCGAGAATTTGCGCCGCAAAAGGCCCGCCAGCGTTTCCGCGCGCTGCGTGAAGGCGCGCAAATCCTGCTTCACCGCCGATAGGTTTGTTTCCAGCGTCTGGTCGTCGCGCAAGAACATTGGCTTTATGAACTGAGCGGCAAATTGGTAGCCGATGTCGTCTGTGGCGTTTCCCCACAATCCGGTTCCGGCAGCGGTCAGATTCAACTGCTCTGCATTGCCGAAGAGATTGCGGTGGCTCCAAGTGCCCGAGAGGCTGACACCGAGATCGGTCGAATACGTCCCTGCGACGCTGACCGCGTGGGGCGGCCGTTCCTCGACCTGAATGACGAGATCGACGCGGCCGTTGTTGGGCTTCTCGCCCGGCGTGATGCTGACGCCGCTGAACACCCCGGTTTGCAGCAGAGCCAGTCGCGCTCTCTCAATCACGGTAGGCTGGTACAAATCGCCGGACTTCACCGTGAAGGCGTGCTGCGCGAATGAGGCATCCACCTGCTTAAGACCCTCAAACCGGATCGCACCAATGTCGGCTTTCGGTCCCACTTCGGTCTCAAAGACGATATCGAGCGTATGGGCCTCATCGTCGGCATAGGCGATGGGCTGGTGGACGTCGGCAAAGGCGTACCCTTGCTCCTGCAACGCGGTCAGCAGCCGCGCCTGTGCCGCGATCACGTCCGAGGCGACCGCCGCATCTCCCGCACTGAGCTTAATCTGTTCTTCGGCCCCCGCCGGGATCGCGCCCTCGACCGAAATGCGGCCGAGGCGATAGAGCGGCCCAGCCGCGATCGCGACATGCACCGGAACCGCCACGCCCGCCGGTGTCTCGTCCAACACTTGCGACAGACCCGGATCGTTCACATCGCGCCCGGCGATGGTGATCGCAATCATAGGCTGGTAGTAGCCGAAGCTATTGATGGCGGTTTTCAGACGCTCGATATCGCCCGTGGCGCGCGTCACAAGCCCGAAAGGCGGCACGGGCGCGGAGTCGCGCAAGCTCACAAGAAGCGAGCTGTTGCGAACCACGTCGTCGACGGCCGACGACCCGCTCGAATCCAACGTCACGGTATAGGACTGGGGATCGGCAGCTTCAGCCGCCGAAAAAGCGAAGCACAAACCCAATAGGAACGCGCAAAGAACGACAAGCCGCACGCGTGAATTTACCCTTCAGACTATTCAGCGATTTGCCCCCGCAGCGGGGTCAATGAACGAGTGGGCGAATGGTTCCATTCCCGCAATGCGGCATGGGATGCAGATGCCGCAGGACATCATCCGGATGCCGCCCCACGCCAGATTTTCGGGCGGAAACGCCTCAGAAATCGGCGACTGCCGCCGTCGGCAGTTGAACATCTTCTTCCGTGCCGTATTTGTGCGGATTTTCGGCGCAGACATCCTCAGGCCAGGTTTCCGGTCCCACGGCCCGCGCTGCCGGCCCATAGGTCACCGTCGCGGACCACGGACCCGTAAAAACCGTCGGATCGTCGACCGTGAAGCGAAGCTGCAACCATTTGCCTCGCGAATTGAAATCGACCACCGGCGGATTGTTGAATTGCGGGAGCACATTGTCCTTGTACGCACGCTTCACGCCTTCCTGCGCCTGTTCATAGGTAAGGAGCTGATAGCGTTCGACCACGTGCAACGCGGGCGTTTGCGGCGTACCGAACCAATCGATCATCGCAAAACGGCCGGGCTTGATGCCGACCGTGTCAATCACCAGCGTGTCCCCTTCAAAATGGCCGACCGAGTCCCCGTAATAGGATGGCCTGACATTGGCGGGATGCGACCCGTTCATCCGCACCGTACGCATCTGATGATCCACGCGATAGATCATGGTCAGATGATCGCCGCGGTCGAATATCTGCATACCGTTGGCCGACAGGACGAAGGGTATACCGTTCGGCCAGCACTGGTTGCGCGGATTGTGGAAGCCGAAAAACGATTTGGACTGCTCGCCCATTTTACGAACGGTTTCAGACGCCGCGGGGTTCAGAATCGGATTCTTATAATCGCCGACCAGTTGGGTCTGGATGCTCTGCCCTTGCGGGGTGCGCGAAAGATTGACCAGTGCGGTCGGACCGGAAGGAAGCGCCTCAAACCCCGGCAGCCAGGGATGCGCCCAGATGCCCGAAAAATCGGGCCGGGGACCGCCGCCCGGCGCCGCCTGAACGGACGCAGACACCGTTGCAACCGCCGCCAATGCAGCCAGCTTCAATCCCGTCTTAAGCCTCATCGCCGCCTCCTGCGCGTAACCAAGGCAATGCTACACCGGTTTCCGGACACGTTAAACTCTGCGCAAACCAAGCATAGGAATCGAAGCGGGGCAGCTCAATCAATCGATAGCGCCGCCGCTTCCCGCGAGAGCGGTGGTTTCACAATCTCCGAGCAGGGCATAGTCCTTGCTGCAAACCGTTATGAATTCCGTGCCTGCCGAATGTAACGCTGGCGCAACACCCCGCTTTGACGAAAAAACTCTCTCTTCGTTTTCCACATCAAGTGAGCCGTAACTTTGCTGAAATCACCCTGGTGCGCTCATGCTGCACGTGACAAAACCGGCCGTAAGCAGGAAACTCCGAGCCGCAATAAGGGGATGCCTCAAATGGATCGTCGCAGTTTTCTCGCCGCCGGCGCGGTGGCCGGTTTGGCAGCCTCCGCAACCGTCAGCGCGCCCATCGCGGCCAAAGCCGCCGCCGCGGATGCGCCAACGTGGCCCAATCCGCGCGGCGATGAAGAGCCCGCCCTGGAACCGGCGCTGCCGATCGTCGATCCCCATCATCATTTGTGGGATTTGCGCCCCGGCGTACCGCGATTCCTCTTTCCTGAGGTCCTCGCCGACATCGGCGGCTGCGGGCACAACATTCAACAGACCGTATTCATCGAGTGCGGCTCAATGTATCGCGCCGAAGGCCCGCGCGATATGCGCTTCGTCGGCGAAGTGGAGTTTGTGAATGGCGTCGCCGCCCAAAGCGCCAGCGGCCTATACGGCCCGATGCGTGTGGCATCAGGCATTGTCGGGCGGGTCGATTTCACCACGGGCGATGCCGTGAAGCCGGTGCTGGAAGCGCTGCTGCGCGCCGGCGACGGACGTTTGCGCGGCACCCGCTACAACGCCTTCAATACCGATATTCCTGTCATGGGCATGGAGCGCGCGCCGCTCATTACGCCCAAGGGTCTTCTGGCCGATGCGAAATTTCGCGAAGGCGCCGCGGCGCTCGCCGGCTATAGCCTGACGCTCGACACCGGCTGCTACCACCCGCAGCTCATGGATATGGTCGCGTTTGTTTCGGCCCTTCCCAATGTGACGATCATCCTCAACCACGTCGGCGGGCCGCTGACCATCGGCCGCTATCGCAACAATCCGGCCGAGACGTTCGCGGAGTGGAAGAAGGGTATGACCGAACTCGCCAAGCGGCCGAACGTCGCGGTGAAGGTGGGCGGTCTAGGCCAGAATTGGGATTACCCAATAGGCCATGTCGACCCGGCGAGCACGTCGGTTGCTTTGGCCCAGAAATGGAAACCCTGGTTCGAAACCACCATCGAGCTGTTCGGCGTTCAGCGCTGCATGTTCGAAAGCAACTTCCCCGTCGACAAGACGGCGTGCAGCTACGGCACGATCTGGAACACCTTCAAACGTATCGCGGCCGGCGCTTCGGCCGATGAGAAGGCGGCGCTCTATGCCGGCGTCGCGCGCAAATACTATCGGCTTCCGGTGCAGACAGCTTCGGCCACCCCCTAAGCCCGTAGAAGAGCGCGTTACTTGGAGCAGCCCTTCTTCGTCTCTTCGAAGCCTTCGAAGAGACGCTTTGCATTGGGGCCGGCAAGCGTGTCCAAGCGGTGCGGCTGTCCTTTTTCAACGGTGTAGCGCGCGACCGTCCCTTTGGACCGCAGATACTCCACCTCGCTTTTCATCTCGTTGTGCCAGCGGTATTCGTCGTTCTCGCCGACATACATGAAGACGCACATCGTCGAGATGGCCTGAAGCTTGGCCTGGTTCGGCTCCCACAAATAGCCGGGAAACGCCGTCGCCGAGAGGAAGTATTGCGGGTGGGCAGCCGCAATGTGGAGCGAGGCGATGCCGCCATTCGATACCCCGGCGATGTGAAATTTGCCGCCTTCGATTTTGTAGTCCGCCAGGATCATCTTCAGGAACTCCGGAAATATCCGGGCGCCTTCTTCAAAAAACAGCTCGCCATCGGGCGCGGCCGGCGACACGACGATGTAGCCGCGTTTCTCAGCCTCAACCCGGAAATTGCGATCCAGGATTCCGTCTACCGTGTTCATGGTCTGCGGCCCGCCGCCAAATGCCAGAATGGCGGGATACGCTTTGGCCGGATCGTAACCGTTCGGGAGCACAACCTTGTAATGAACGGTGAAGCCGGCGATTTTCTTGGTCTGCTCCATCACGCTGGCTTGCGCGGTTGCTCCGCAGAACATGAGCGTCGAAACGGCCGCCACCGGCATCATGCGCATAAAGCCAATTGTCTTGGTCATTGTCCCACCCTCCCGCACCCGTATCCATCATAGGACTGCCCCAGCAAGGCTGCAATTCTGGCCCGGAACGGCAAGCTTGATGTTATAATTGTGCTTGCTTGTGAAAATATGGGCCGCTTATGCGCAGTTATTCCTGTGTTTTTGCACTCAGCCTATTGGGCTTTTGCGGCGCAGCCCGCGCAGCAGACTCCGTTCCCAATTTTTCCGGCTTCTGGTCGCGAGCGGTGTTCGGGCTTGAATTTCCGGAAACCGGCCTTGGCCCCACACGCAATCTCAGCCGCAAGCCCGACGGCACCTCCAATCAAAGCAAGGCCGTTGGCGATTACAACAATCCCAACCTCACGCCGGCCGCGGCGCAATTGATCAAAGAGCGCAGCGAAGTGACGGCGCGCGGAGAGGATTATCTAAATCCCTCCAATCAATGTCTGCCGATGGTGGCGCCCTATATTTTTCGCGTCCAGGGCATGGAGATCCTGCAGACCGAAAATGAAGTGCTCATGCTCTACATGCAGGATCATCAGGTCCGCCATGTGCGTTTGAACGGCAAGCATCCCGCACGGGTGGCGCCGACGTGGCACGGCGATTCCATCGGCCATTACGAAGGGGACTCGCTGGTGATCGATACGGTGGGCGTTGTCGCGGGTCCGGCTGCTGTTCTGGACCAGTTCGGCACACCGTTCAGCAGCACGCTACACGTCATCGAACGCTACCGGATGGTCGATTACCCCGAGGCACGCGCGGCGCAGGACCGCGCGTTGCGGGAATACGGCCCGCCCGCAACAGAGCAGGGAGCGATCGTGGACCGTGAGTACAAAGGCAAAGGCCTGCAAGTACGGTTCACCGTTGAAGACAAGACCATGTTTGTCCAGCCGTGGTCAGGTCTGGCGACCTATCTGCACGCGTCCGGCGAATGGGTGGAGAACGTCTGCGCCGAGAACGTCCACGAATACTACGCCGCTAAGGACACGGAGGTCCCACAGGCGTCCAAGCCGGATTTCTAGTCCGATCCCCAGCAGTTTCAGGCTATAAAAGCCTGACCGGCCGCCGGGATTTGCGACGTTCTCTTCGCCCCCGGAAAGAGCCGATACGGGAACACGGGGAAGCGCGATATGAATGGACTGGCCATAACAGCGCCGCCGCTCGATGCAGTTGACAGTCTGGAACGCTCCACGATACGGCGCATCACATGGCGTTTCATTCCACTTCTTGCCCTGGGCTATATCTTCTCCATGATCGATCGCGTGAATGTCGGCTTTGCCGCCATCACGGCGAACCGCGATCTTCATCTGTCTCCCAGCGTCTATGGCCTGGGCGCCGGCATCGCCTTCGTCGGCTATATCCTGTTCGGCTTTCCGAGCAATCAGATCCTGGCGCGGGTGGGCGCGCGGTTCTGGCTCTCCTGCATCATGATCACATGGGGGCTGATCTCCGCATGCACGGCGTTCGTCGTGGGACCGATCAGTTTTTTTGCCGTGCGGTTTCTGCTTGGCGTGGCGGAAGCGGGATATTTCCCAGGCATTCTTCTGTTCATGGCGCTTTGGCTGCCCCGCCGGTATCGCGCGCGCTATCTCGCGCTGCTTCTGATCGGCATGCCCTTGTCGGCCCTTATCGGCGCGCCGATGTCGGCATTGCTCTTGGGCCGCGAAGGCGTTCTGGGCCTGCACGGCTGGCAATGGCTCTACATCGTAGAGGCTCTGCCGGCGGTTCTGCTTGGCATCTGCGTGCGCTTTCTTCTGACCGACCGCCCCGCCGAGGCGCATTGGCTGACGGCGGCGCAGAAGGACTGGCTGACGAAGGAATTGGCCGCCGAGCCAGTAGCGGCGCCCACCCACGCGGCGACGTTCTTGGGCACGCTGTTCGACCGCCGCGTGCTTTTCTACAGTCTGGTTTTCTTCAACGTCACAGCCGCTTCGTTTGGATTGGTCTTCTGGCTGCCGCAGATCGTCCATGCGAGCGGCCTGTCGCCGATTGAAAGCAATTACGTCACCGCGATCCCTTATATCTTCGGCATCATCGGCATGGTTGCGTGGGCGCGGTTTTCCGATTGGACGGGCGACCGGGTGTGGCCTGTCGCCATGGCAAGCGCCCTCGCCGGTCTCGGCCTCACACTCTCCGTCGTCGTACACACGCCATTGATGCAGCTTTTCGCGATATGCGCCGCGACGACCGGAATCTACGCGCTGAAGGGCCCCAACATGGCCCTGATCACCGAGAACTTCACGGGAAGAACGGCCCCGGGCGCGATTGCGATGATCTCTGCTCTAGGCGGCCTGTCGGGCTTTGTGCTGCCGCCGATTGTGGGATGGATCAGGGAAAGCTCTGGTGGCTTCACCGGCGGGCTGTTGTTCCTCGCCCTGCTATCCTTCCTCGGCGCTGCACAGGTACTGCTGACGCCGTGGTT
>Ga0114969_10001593_pt1 | contig 19229 bp, 18 predicted proteins | sample M_130807_MF_Meta_FD_87316 | JGI IMG/M metagenome (GOLD analysis project Ga0114969, IMG submission 87316) | Freshwater microbial communities from Lake Montjoie, Canada to study carbon cycling - M_130807_MF_MetaG | ecosystem: Environmental > Aquatic > Freshwater > Lake | place: Lake Montjoie...
GATCGGGGCGACGATGGTGCAGCGGGAGAGGTCGAGCTTCGCATTTTCGACGGCGGCGGTGCGGGTAAGCATCGTGGCGTTGGACTGCGCGAGTTGGGCCTCGGCGTTGTCGAGTTCCGACTGCGACACGAGTTTCTTACCGGAGAGCTCGCGGGTGCGCTCGGCTCCGAGTTGCAGGAGGCGATTGCTAGCCTTGGTGGACTCGAGATCGGCTTCGGCCTGTTTGAGGCGTTGGGTCGGAGTCGCTTCGTCGATGCGGGCGAGGATGTCCCCGGCCTTTACCTTAGAATTAAAGTCGACGAACACATCTTTGATTTGACCGGACACTTGGGCACCGATGTCAACGGTGACGACGGGTTGGAGGTCGCCGGTCGCAGTCACGGTCTGGGTGATATCGCCCCGGGTGACTTTGATGGTCTGGAACTCCGGGGCCTTATCAGATTTTGCGTCGAAGTAATACCACGCACCGTAGCCGCCGCCGGCGATGAGCAGGGTGAGGAAGATAAGACCGCCGGAACTTTTCGATTTAGCCATGAGAGTAAGGGGGAAGATGAATGGAAAGCGTGGGAGAGTTAGAGGGAGAAAAATGGCGCGCAACGAATCTTTCCGGTGGTAGCCAAGAAAAGCGAAGCGTGCGGTGGGGAGAGACGCGGTGATTTTTGAAAGGTGACGGAAATATTTCGGTCGTTTTCGGCGATCAAAGTGCTCTGGGCAAAAATGGATTGCCAGTGTCATATGGCCGGCGTTGCCTCGGCGCGTCGCGTCCACACGCGGCTTTTTTTCATGTCCCATAATCCCGTTTGGATGCGGTTGTTTTCACGTCGTGCCGGTCAGTTGCGGGCACTCCTGGTCCTGAGGACGACCTTGGCTGTCGCGATGTTGACGACGTTGCGGGCGCAAGTGGGCTCGACGCCCGTCGAGGGGCTGCGGGATGCAAGTCCGCGGGTCCATGCGATCACCGGTGCGCGGATTGTGCCGGCGCCCGGGGTGGTGATTGAGCGGGGAACGCTCGTGCTGCGCGACGGCGTGATTGCAGCCGTCGGCGCGGAGGCGGACGTGAAGATTCCGGCTGATGCGCGGTTGTGGCAGGCGGAGGGCAAGACCCTTTATGCGGGGTTGCTTGAGCCGCTCGCCGAAGTGCATTTGCCTGCCCCGCTCAGGCCACCCGCGCCGTCGGCGGATGGGGAAGGAGGGGGACGCAGTTCACGGGGCGCAGCGGCACCGACGGAAACGCTTGCGCCGGCCGCCGCCGCCCGATCCTGGAATGCGCGGGTGACGCCGGAGCGCGATGTGGCGAAGGTGCTTGTGGCTGATGACAAAGGTGCGACGACGCTGCGCGAACTCGGTTTCGCGACGGCGGCGGTGGTGCCCGGTCGCGGCGTGTTTCGCGGGGAGAGTGCGCTGGTGAGCTTGAGTGGTCGTGCGCCGGGAGCGGTGCTCCTGAGGTCACACCTCGCGCAGCACGTGGCGTTCGAACTGGCTGGGGGGCGCGAGAGTGGGTATCCCGGCTCGTTGATGGGAGCGATCGCGTTGATTCGCCAGACGTTGCTTGATGCTCAGTGGCATCGAGCGGCCAACGAAGCTTATGTGAAGCTGAAATCGTCGGGCACCGCTCGGCCGGAGGCGAATGCCTCTTTGGAGGCGCTGGCGGCGGCGGCGAACGGAACGGAGCCGGTGGTGATCGAAGCGCAGGATGAACTGGACCTCTTGCGTGCCCAGAAAATCGCCGACGAATTTAAGTTGAAACTGATTTTGCGCGGGCGGGGCACCGAGTACCGCGTCGTCGGAGCGCTGGCGGTAGCGAAGACGCCCGTGATCGTGCCGTTGAATTTTCCTGCCGTGCCGGAAATCGAGACGCCCGAGAAGGCCGTGGATGTGCTGCTCTCGACCCTGCAGCATTGGGAACTGGCACCGGCGAATGCGGCGAAGCTCACGACGCGGGGAGTGCCGATCGCTTTCACGACTTCCGGTCTGAAGCAGCCTGAGACCCAGTTTTGGTCAGGGGTGCGCTTGGCTGTGAAGCGTGGTCTGGCGCCCGCCGACGCGTTGGCAGCAGTGACCACCGCACCAGCAAACATGTTGGGCGTGGATGATATTGTCGGCACGTTGACCGTGGGGAAACTGGGACACGTGGTGGTTGCCTCCGGGGATCTGTTCGCTGCCGACAGCACCGCAGAAATCACCGACATGTGGGTGGACGGAGACCATTTCGAGCTGGAGGCTGCGCGCAAGGTGGACGTGAAAGGCACGTGGACCCTGACGTGGACCGGGGCCCCGATGGGCGCGCCGAGTGAGTTGAAAATCGAGAGTCGCGTCGGTGCGACGACCGGCGGTGGCGGTCGGCCGCGCGCGCGGTTTGGTGATAAAGAGGCCACGCTCACCCAGGTGCGAAACCAAGTGACCGTGCTGGCACCGGCGGAGGTGTTTCAAGGCAAGGAGGCGCAGGGAACGGTGCGGCTGTCGGGTGCTCTCAATGAAGGCACGCTGGCGGGGACGGGCCTGTTGCCGGACGGGACGACGATGCGGTGGAGTGCGACGCGGGTGGTGGCCGCAAGTGCGACGGCGCCAAAAACCGACGACCAGAAATCCGCGGCTAAAAAGCCGGACGAGACCAAGCCCGCCGAGAAGTTTTATGCGACGACCGATGCGTATCCTGCCGGAGCCTACGGACTGAAGGGACTGCCGGTGCAACCCGCCTGGGTCTTAATCAAGAACGCGATGCTGTGGACGAGTGGGCCGCAGGGGCGGATCGTGGGTGGTGACGTGCTCGTGCGGTCGGGGAAAATTGAAAACGTGGGCGAAGGCCTCGTCGCGCCAGCGGGAGCGACCGTGATCGATGCGACGGGCAAACACGTGACCGCCGGGCTCATCGATTGTCATTCGCACACGGCGATCTCGCGGGGAGTGAACGAAGGCACGAGCGCCGTGACCGTAGAGGTGCGAGTCGGCGATGTGCTCGACGCGACGGACATCAGTATTTACCGGCAATTGGCGGGCGGCCTCACGACGGCGAATGTGCTGCACGGATCGGCCAATCCGATGGGCGGACAGAATCAGGTGATTAAGTTGCGATGGGGCGGAATGCCCGAGGATCTGAAGTTCGCGGGGGCGAAACCCGGAGTGAAGTTTGCGCTCGGTGAGAATGTGAAGCGCTCGAATTTTCAAGCACCCCTCACCGGTCCGGCGCGTTACCCGCAGACCCGCATGGGTGTGGAGCAGGTGATGGCGGATACGTTTGCGCAGGCGCGTGACTACGAACGCGAATGGACAGATTGGCAGGCCGGCAAGTCGCCGCTGCCGCCTCGTCGCAATTTGCGGCTCGAGGCTGCGGTGGAAATGCTGAAGGGCGAACGGGTGATTCACATTCACTCTTACCGGCAGGACGAAGTGCTGATGTTTATCCGGCTGGCGCAGCGGGAAAAAATCACGGTCGCGACGTTTCAACACATTCTGGAGGGCTACAAGGTGGCCGATGAAATTGCCAAACTGGGTGCGGGCGCTTCGTGCTTCAGCGACTGGTGGGCCTACAAATATGAGGTCGTCGATGCGATCCCCTACGACGGAGCCATGATGCACGCGGCCGGGGTGGTCACGTCGTTCAATTCCGACGATGCAGAACTCGCGCGCCGCATGAATACCGAAGCCGCGAAGGCCGTGAAATACGGAGGTGTGCCCGAGGACGAGGCCCTGAAATTTGTGCCGTTGAACGCCGCCAAGCAGCTGCGGATTGATGATCGTGTGGGGTCGCTCGAAGTGGGGAAGGACGCCGATTTTGTCATCTGGAGTGCGAGTCCGCTGTCGATTTACACGCGGGCCGAGCAGACGTGGGTAGATGGCCGCCGGTATTTTTCACTCGCAGACGATGCGGCCATGCGGGTGTCGGCTACGACCGAGCGGGAAGCGCTCGGGCAAAAAGCACTCGTCGAGCGGATGAAGGCGCGGCGGGCGGCGGCGCGGGCGCTGGAGCCGGCGCGCGCCGGCCGGACGCCGCGCCGACTCCCGACCTGGTGCGGGTGATCCAGCTGATGGAAGAGCGCGCCGCGCATGAATACCGCTCCATTTACCACAACGGCCAAAACGCCACCAATTGCTCGACCAATGCGCTCCAATAATCTTCCCGCGCTCCTCGCGCTTTTCTTGGCGGCTGCGGCGGGACTCGGCGCTTCCGACAATGTGCCGGCGGTTCGTTCGACGAAGCCGCTGCTATTGCGCGGAGGGACCGTGCATACTGTCAGCGGAGCGGATCTGCCGGTGACGGACGTCTTGTTGCAGGACGGTAAGATTGCCGCCATCGGCGTGAAACTCGCCGTGCCCGTGGGCGCGACGATCGTGGAGGTGACGGGCAAGCACATCTACCCCGGATTGATTTCAGCCTACACGGGGATGGGCCTGACGGAATTGGGTTCGGTGCGGGGCAGCGTGGACCTCGCGGAAACGGGGTTGCTCAACCCCAATGCGCGCGCGCAGCCGGCGCTGAACGCGGACAGCGAGCACATCCCTGTGTCGCGTTCGAACGGGATCCTCACGGCGTTGAGTGTGCCGCTGACGACGGGTCTGGTGGCGGGGACTTCGACCTTGATTCGCATGGACGGCTGGACGTGGGAAGATCTCACGTTGCGCAGTTCGGCGGCTCTGCATGTTTATTGGCCTAGGCTCACGGTGAACCGCGACCCGAGTTTCCCTCGTTCCGCAGGAGAACAGCAAAAGACGAACGATGAAAACGTGCGGAAAATCCGTGACGCCTTTGCGACGGCGCGAGCTTATCTGAAAGCCAAGGAAGGCGCGGGCAAACCGATTGACAGCGACTCGCGATGGGAAGCGATGATTCCCGTTTTGAAAGGGGATCTGTCCGTCTTTGTGCATGCGACCGAAGTGACGCAGATTGAATCGGCCGTGGCGTGGGCGAAAACGGAGAAATTGAAGATTACCCTCGTCGGAGGATTGGATGCGTGGCGGGTCCTCGACCTGCTCAAGGCTAACGATATAGCGGTGATTGTCAGTCCGGTGACGGCGGTGCCGTTGCGCCGCGAAGATCCGTTTGATGCGCCCTTCACCAATCCGGCGAAGCTCCATGCCGCGGGCGTGCGTTTCTGTATCGCGAACGACGGCGCGAGTGCCGAGATGGGTACGATGGCCGACCGCAATCTTCCGTACGAGGCGGGCAAGGCCGCGTCCTATGGCCTGCCACCGGCGGAGGCGCTCAAAGCCATCACGCTTTATGCGGCGCAGATTCTGGGGGTCGGTGCCGAGCTCGGTTCAATTGAGATCGGCAAGCGGGCTACGCTGATTGTGACGGACGGTGATCCGCTGGAGATTCCGACCCGGGTGGAGCAGGCTTACATCGACGGCGCGCGCATCGACCTGTCGAACCGCCACCTCCGGCTCTACGAAAAATATCAGAAGAAATACGAACAGCAGAAAGCGTCGAAATCATGACTCCGTCCTGCCCTGTGCAGCGTTGCCGTCTCCCGCGAGTGTTCTCGTGACAGTGCTGCCTGCTCCCGAAGAAGGCCGCGGCGGTGGCGCCGGAGTTTGACCCGAGCGACGAAGCGGTTTTCGAGAGCCCCGCGGCGTCCTCTCATGACGACGTGCGGCGCGAGCTAAAGGATGAGCGTGATTTCCCTTTTTATGCGCTGACAATGCGCCGACCGGCGCCGTGGCCTGTGGAGGGTCTCGAGCGCGACGACGTTCGCTGCCTGCCGCGCCGACGAAGTACCTGACCGGCGGTGAAGGCAGTGGAGAATCGCCCGCGAGCAGGCTCCTACCTCGGAGGAGCGCTTGGAGCGTGGTGATGGCGGCGGTGAGTTGAGCGTCTTCGCCGCGATGGGTGGCAGCCGGGAGGTTGTCGACAATCACGTCAGGGGTGAACCCCGATCTGATTACCGCCTGCTGCGTCCACGCGGCGACGACGCTGTTGCTCCCCATCGGTGTAGCTGGTTTGGGTGAATTGGCGGCGGGGGCTGACTTCGGCTCTTTGACGTCGTCCTTTTTTCCGGAGTGGGCAGCGATTGCTTGGCGGTGGAGCGTTCGTTATCGGGTTGAAACGGCGAACGCAGGGTGTCGGCGGAAAGTGCGAGTTGGTAAATCTTCACGGTGCAGTCGAAGAACGGCTCGGGTTGACGCAGGCCCCACGGGGCGCTTACGGTGCTGTGGAGGCCACGGGCGGAAAGGACACGTGACAGCGATCGAACGGGGAACGGGGGCAGCGTCATGGCGCGAGCACGTCGGCTCGCGGGGAAAATTTCGAGCCGAAAGGCCGTGAACTTAGGCCGATTGAAACGCCGTGCGGAGTGCGGTGGCGACGTTGGGTGGGACGAAATGCGCGACGTCGCCGCCGAATTTTGCGACCTGTTTGACGAGGCTGGAGCTGGTGTAGCTGAACTGCTCGTTTGGCATGACGAAGAGGGTTTCCATCTGCGGTTCCAGATGGCGGTTCATCAGAGCCATGTTGAATTCGAACTCGAAGTCGGACAACGCGCGCAGGCCGCGGATGATGGCGTCGGCCTTTTGCTCCATGCAAAATTCGACGAGCAGGCCGCTGAAGGTGGTCACGGCGACATGGGGGAATTGGGCGACGTTGGGGCGAATCATGGCGACGCGCTCTTGTGCGGTGAAGAGCGGGGCTTTGCCGGCGTTTTCCGCGACGGCGACCGTCACGCGATCGAAAAGACGGGCGGCACGGGCGAGCACATCGAGGTGTCCGCAGGTGATGGGGTCAAAAGTTCCAGGGTAGATGCAATGGCGCATGGGCGGGAGCGAGGGTCGCTAGGCAAGACAGGCGCGCTGCCCGTGGCGATGCGTTTCTGGAGGTTGCGGAGGACAAGGTGCATCTCCCAGTGGGCGGCCGTTGGAAGCGGCATGTGTTCCGCAGGAGCGGCGGCCTTCCCGTCGCTCAAAAACAGCGCGGGAGTGTCGTCGGTCTGTCGGGCGGGTGACCTCTGGGGCAACCGACCGCGGGAGATGCGCCCGAGTCGTCTGTTGGCCCGAGGTCTCAAAAGCAGGGCGGCGGTTATTGAGGAAAATACGGACCGTCGGTTGCCCCGCGACAGAGGCACTTGCCGCGGCGATCGGGAAAATATTCCGGTTCGGTCCACCATGCCCTGCCGCAGTCATCCGAAATCCTGCGCTCAGATATTGGCGAGACAGCCGTTGGAATCGCAAATCGCCCAACGCATTTTGCGCCCATTTAGCGACGCTCAGGGCACCTCATAGACCTCCACGAGGGCTTCACCCGTGCCGTTATTGACCCCAGAAACATGGACGGTGTAAACCGATCCGGCGTCGGCGTTAAACAGCAGCGCCGCGTCGAGGCTGCCCGCAGCTAGGCCAAACGCTCCCACCCGCGTAAAAACCGGGATAAGATCGGCGCTCCAATTGTCATTGGTCGCCATTACCGTCTCACCTCTGTAGACGGTGACCTGCGGATCTTGGAGGACGCCTTGGATGCCAAAGGCGGCTAGCATAGGTCCGATGGCGCGCAGCAGGAGATTGATCCGGCCCGTGCCGCCCACGGCTAGATGCGAAACGAAGCAAGGTATCCCTTGAAAAAGTCGTAGGGGTTTAGGGTGTGGGTGTAGCCGATGTTCGAATATCGCTTGTAGCCGACGTTGCTCGCTCTCGCTAGAATCGTGGCATACAGACTTCCATTCACAAAGATCGAGGACTGCGTCGCTCCCATTACCCAAATAATGTGCTTCCAGCCCTCCGCAACCGCTAGAACCTTGGTGGGGCTCGTCCAAATCAGATTGCCGCCATTCTTGGTGGATTGGACGAAGAGCGCCTCATCTTGGGCCCGAATCTGAACGTCGTTTCCCGCGGCATCGTCGAAGTCGACGAAGATGGACCCGATTCCGGTCTGAGCTTGGTTCTTCGCCCAAAATGAGACGGTGATTTCTGCCGTTCCGTTAAGGGCTGGAGCAAAGTCGATTTTCGAACTGGCCCCATTAAAGTAGGCAGATTGGTTAATCGTGGAGTTTGGCCCCGACGCGAAGGTCATTCCCTGCGCCGTGATTTGCTTTCCGGTCCCGCTCAAGTCGGTCGACGTCCCATTGAGCGGAAGGTACACCGATAAACCGTTGGTCGGAGCCTGAGAAAACAGCGATGCGGTGAAGGCGAGGCTGGCGATGGCCCATTTGACGGCGTTCATTGGCAGGAGTCTTTCTTCGGATGTTTTACGTGCGGTAGTTGCGTGGGCTGCGTCTTGGAGTCTCAACGGGTGCATCGCCGCTGAACGGCTCGGGCTGGCGTCCAATTTTTGGCCAAGCAAAATAGGGTGAAGCGGCTAGTAACTAAAAGCAGCTATTAGTTAGCAACAGGGAAAGTTACTTTCGGTTAGCGGCTGCTTTGCTCGTCGCATGAAAAGGACCAACCCCGTCATGGTGCGGCTCGACGACACGCAGGTGCGCGAGTTGGACGAACTGGCGGCGACGGTCGGCATCCCGGCCTCAACCCTGGCCCATAACGCGGTGCTCGCGCTGCTGCGTTACTACAAAGCCCACGGTACGGTGACGCTTCCGCTGGCAATCATTTCGGCAGCGGCCAGCCAGTTGGATGTGACGCTTAACGAACCGCCGGCGGTGAAGCGGACACGGCGCAGGACGAAGTAGGTTGAGAGGGCCAGGAAAGAGTCAGGCGTTGCTTTTTGCGATCATCGAGAAAGCGCGTTAATTCTTTCTGCGAATATGGTCCCCATCGGCTCACCCCGAAGCGCTGCTGCTTGAATAAAAACTGCAAAAATCAAGGCCCGACCCTTTTTCCGGACCTTTTTCCGGACCCTTGCCCCGTCCCGGACCCTCCGTGAACATTGAAAATTAAAACCTGATCCCGTCCGGCTCTTCCCGTCCGGCTCTCAGTTGATCGCGCAGGGTACCGCGCCGGTGGCGTTTTGAGAATTCCCCATCTGAGTGAGGTATTCTTCAAGAAGGATTTCGCCGGAAGCAATGGGCGGGTTCATGGCTAGAACGGGCAGCATTGCCTCAGGCGGCGACGGGATGGTTTCGCCGATGAGCTTTGCGTCGGAGATTTGTCAGACGGGCGCGCGTCGTTGGCGCCGCTGATTCCTGTACAAGGATCGCAGCCGGGATTTTCAGGCCATCATGTAGCGCGCGAATCATCGTCAGGCTAAGCGGTCGCTTCCGGTTCATGACTTCGGAAATCTTGCTCTTGCTCTGAAGGTAGGGGAGCAGATCGGCGGTCTGCAGGCCGGCTTGCTCTAGGCGGAAGCGAATCGCCTCGATGGGGTCGGGAGTGGCGATGGGGAAATGAGACTGTTCGTAATCTTCCACGAGCAGCGACCATAGTTCGAGCTCGGACTCGTCGGGCGAGGACTGGTCGATCAGGCTCTCGATGTAGGCAAGGGCTGCTTTGAAGTCGCGATCAGTTTTGAGGACTTTGGGTTTCATGGCGAAACGTGGGTTTAGGCGGTGGTGGCGTCGATCTTATCGTAGGTGGCGTGGGTGCCGATGAAGCGGATGAAGGTGATGCCGGTGTTGAAATGGATGCGGACGATGAGGCGGTAAGTGTTGCCCTTGATGTTAAAGACGACGCGGTCGCCGGGCAGAAGGTCGACGGAGCGATAGCGGGCTTTGATGTCTTTGAATGATTGCCAGTCGGCGTGTTTGGCTTCGTGAAACCAAGCCTTGAGTGGTTGCTCGGAGTCGGCGTGTTTCTCCCCGAAATCCTTTAGAGTTTTCCGCGAAATGACTCGCATGTCTGACCGAGGAAAGTTCCCGATTTGGGAACCGAGTCAAGCGCGGGCTCGTGGTGGGCGTCTGTCTTGCCCTTTCGACCCGGCCAGGGCCCCGAGCCCAGTCGAAGGACAGACGTCGTGTTGGGCCTACGGTTGTAGAACCGGCCGCTGGTCGGTTGAGCCGTTCAGCGACCGGGCCAACAGCAATCCACGGAGCGGTTTCAGCAAGACTGACGCCCTACGACGGAAACACTGCTCAGACTGTCGCGAGGATGTCGTTGAGCGTTTTGCTGGGGCGCAACGCGGCCGAGGCCTTCGCGTCGTCGGGTTGGTAGTAGCCGCCGATGTCGGCGGGCTTGCCTTGGACGGCGATCATTTCGGCGACGATGTGGTTTTCGGCGGCGGTGAGTTGCGCCGCGATGGGGGCGAAGCGGGTCTGGAGTTCGGGGTCTCGGGTCTGGGTGGCGAGGGCTTGGGCCCAGTAAAGGCAGAGATAAAAATGGCTGCCGCGGTTGTCGATGCCGGCGCCGACTTTGCGTGCGGGGCTCTTGTCGTATTCGAGGAACTTGCCGTTGGCTTCGTCAAGGGTCTCGGCGAGGATTTTTGCCTTGGCGTGTTTTTGGGTGATGCCGAGGTGCTCGAAGGAAGCCGCGAGCGCAAAAAACTCGCCGAGGGAATCCCAGCGGAGGAAGTTTTCCTCGGTGAATTGCTGCACGTGTTTCGGGGCGGAGCCGCCGGCACCGGTTTCGAAGAGGCCGCCGCCGTTCATCAGCGGGACGATTGAGAGCATCTTCGCACTGGTGCCCACTTCGAGGATCGGGAAGAGGTCGGTCAGGTAATCGCGGAGGACGTTGCCGGTGACGGAAATTGTATCCTGACCGGCCTTGAGCCGCTCGAGCGTGGCGAGGCAGGCGTCAGCGGGCGGGAGAATCTTGATGTCGAGGCCGGCGGTGTCGTGCGACGCGAGGTAGGTTTTTACTTTTACGATGATCTGGGCGTCGTGGGCGCGCTGGGCGTCGAGCCAGAAAATGGCGGGCGTAGCCGAGAGGCGGGCGCGGTTGACCGCGAGTTTCACCCAGTCCTGCACGGGGGCGTCCTTGGTCTGGCAGGCGCGCCAGATGTCGCCCTGCTCGACCTGATGCTCCATCAGGATCGAGGGCTGAGCGTCTGCACCGGAAGGCTGACCGCTGTCTCCTGCCGCCTGTCCGCCGTTGCCTGGCCCCCGCACCTCAACCACTCGAATCACACCATTCCCCGGTGCGGTGAATGTTTTATTATGTGAGCCGTATTCCTCGGCGGCTTGGGCCATGAGGCCGACGTTGGGGACGGTGCCCATGGTCTTCGGATCGAAGGCGCCGTGCTTTTTGCAGAAGTCGATCGTGGTGGCGTAGACGCCGGCGTAGCAGCTGTCAGGGATAACGCAGAGGGTGTCTTGGCCTTTGCCCTGCGCATTCCACATCTGGCCGGAGGTGCGGATCATCGCGGGCATGGAGGCGTCGATGATGACGTCGGAGGGTACGTGGAGATTGGTAATGCCCTTATCGGAGTTGACCATCGCGACGGCGGGACGGGCGGCGAAGACCGCGGCGATGTCGGCCTCGATGGCGGCCCTCTGGTCGGCGGGGAGCGTGGCGATTTTGCCGACGAGGTCACCGAACCCGTTGTTCAAATCAACGCCGAGGCTGGTGAGCGTGGCTCCGTATTTGGTGAAGAGGTCCTTGAAGAAAACGCGGACGGCGAGGCCGAACATAATGGGGTCGGAGACCTTCATCATCGTGGCTTTCAGGTGCAGCGAGAAGAGGGTGCCGTCCTTCTTGGCCTTCATGATCTGCTGGGCGAAGAAGGCGCCGAGGGCCTTCCGGTTCATGAAGGAGGCGTCGAGGATTTCGCCGGCCTTGAGGGGGGTCTTTTCCTTGAGGACGACGACCGGAGGCTGAACGGGAGCCGGCGCACCGGGCTGGCCGACCACGGGCGTGGGGACAAATTCGATACGAACGGTGGTTGCGGCGGGGACGGTGACGGACTTCTCGTTGGAGAAGAAATCATCGTGGCCCATCGTGCTGACGGAGGTCTTCGAAGTCGGCGACCACGCGCCCATGGAGTGCGGGTGGGCGCGGGCGTAGGCCTTGACGGCGTTGGGGGCGCGGCGGTCGGAGTTGCCCTCGCGGAGGACGGGATTGACGGCGGAGCCCATGACCTTCGCGTAGCGGGCCTTGGCGTCTTTCTCGGCATCGGTGGTCGCGACTTCGGGCAGAGCGGGGAGCGCGTAACCCTTGGCCTGCAGTTCCGCGATGGCCGCCTTCAACTGCGGGACGGAGGCGCTGATGTTGGGGAGCTTAATGATGTTGGCCTCGGGCTTGAGCGTGAGGGCGCCGAGCTCGGCGAGGGCGTCGGGGACGCGTTGGGCGGGGGGCAGAAGGTCCGCGAAAGCCGAGAGAATGCGGGCGGCGACGGAGATGTCGCGGGTCTCGACGTTAATGCCCGCGTGTTTCGTGAAGGCCTGCACGATCGGCAGGAAAGAATACGTGGCGAGCGCGGGGGCCTCGTCGGTTTTCGTGTAGATGATCGTGGGAATGGCGGCGGACATGATGGGCGGAGTTCGGAGATGAAGATCTGAGTTTAGAGAATCTGAGAGGCAAAGGTGCGGAGCGGGGACGGTCAAAGGCAATTGCGAGTAAGGGCGCGGAAGGGGCGTCACTGGATGTGAAGTCCGTGCTTGCAGTGACGTGGGCGGTGCCGCCCCTGGGATCGGCAACGACTGGGCGGGATGCCCGCTCGCCCACGGGCGAGACGCCCCAAGAACGCCGCTTGCGTGTGACGCTCCCAAGGTGTGTGTAACGGGATTTTGGCTCGCACGCTCCGCTCGTGCGGCGACACTCGGCGGAGCTTTCCCTTCCGATGAATTTTTCCGGCTTTTGTTTCGCGGTACTGTTGGCGGGTGCGTCCGCGGTCCTCGCTCAAATCAACACGGTGCAGACCGTCGCGACCGGCGTTTATTTCCACGAAGGCGATCCGCGGCGGGGCCACAGCAATAACGGGTGGATCGTGTTCGACGATTTCGTGTTGGTTATCGATGCGAATTATCCCTCGGGAGCGAAGATCGTGATGCCGCAAATCGCGGTGACGACGGCCAAGCCGGTGCGGTTTGTTTTCGATACGCACCACCACGGCGACCACGCTTACGGCAATCAACTGTGGGCTGAAGGAGGGGCTACGTTGGTCGCCAGCACACGGGCACTGGAGGAGATGAAGCAGGTCGAGACGGGGTTCTTTGGGTCGGTACCGGGACGTTGGGAAGGAGCCGCAAAAAACCGCCCGGACGTGGCGGCGACTAAACTCAAACCGCCGGTGATGTTATTTCCCAAGGATCTGTTTTTGGACGACGGGCAACACCGCGTGGAGCTGAAGTGGTTTGGTACGGGGCACACGAAAGGTGACGCGTATGCTTGGCTGCCCAAGGAGAAAATTCTCTTCACCGGCGACGCGTGCGTGAACGGTCCGCACAACAACGTGAACGACGGATCGATCACGGAGTGGATCAAGACGCTCGAACTCGTGAAGCAATTAGGTGCGGAAAAAATTTGCCCGGGGCACGGCCCGATGGCCGGACCCGAAATTCTCGTCGACCAGCAGAGCTATTTTGTCGCGCTGCTCGCGCAGGCCAAGGCTCAGCTCGACCGCGGCAAGACGCCTGCCGAGATCAAAGCGGCCCTCCCCACGATCGCTGAGGCGTTGAAGCAGAATCCGCGCATCGCGCGCTACGTCCCTGCCAACCTGACGGCGCATCTGACCAAGGCGTGCGTCGAACAAGGTGGGCAGCCGTTGTCAAAGTAAGCAACGGCGCGCGATTTGACATCGCCGCCCACGGGGCCCGCTGCCCACACTGCGCCTTGCCCTCATTACCATGAAAAAAAACGTCGTCCTGTTTTTGCTCAGCGTCGTCGGACTTTTCGCCCAGGCGGAAACGGTCAAGCTTGGCGCGCGTGGCACCCTCACGGTTTACATCGGAGACCATTGGTCGATGGAAACGGCGGACTACGGCGACCGGCGGATCATCAAGATCAGGCCGAAGGGGACTACTGTGAATGCGCATGGTGAGCTGACGGTCACGTTTCCCGAGACGGACCGCTTCGACACGAAGGCCCGCCTTAAAATGCGGGTGGAGATCGATGGGATGAAATTTGCGGAGCAGTCGGTCGAAGGGAAGGCGCGCGGCAAGGAGTTCTCCCTCGTCAGCGGCTACGGTTACTATTGCTCGTTTACCGACCCGGACCTGGTCGGCAAACCGCCGCAGGAAGGTAATTTCAAGACCATTATCGTCGGCATTATCCGGCTCGCGGCGGACGTCGTCGTGGAGGTTTCGATCAATGCGGACGGCTTCACGAGCGCGCCTTACAACGAATTGCTCGGCGCGATTGAGGGCATGGAGTTCAAGGCGGGAGCTGGACGCTGAACGAGCGTGGTGCCTCCTTTTCGGTGGCCGGTGCTTTGCAGCCCTTCGAGGGGAGCGGCTCAGCGTCGTAACGTCCGTATGGCGCGCGGCGGGTGAATCAGGGATTGCCCCTGTGAGATCCGAGCGCGACCGTGATTTTATGTCGCCCCCACGCCCTTGGTTTCCAGTGGTCTTTGCAATGGTTCGTATCGGCCTGTTCGTCGTGGGCGTGACGAGTGCTGCCGTGACCGCCGCGACGCGCACGATCGTGAAAGAGGGCATTGACCCATCTGGCTTTGACGATTCCCGGCATCATTGGCGCAACATCATCCAACCGGAGCGGTTCATGCAGGCGACGGGGCCGGATCAGCCCGCGTACGCGCCGGAACAGGTGCGCGAAATCGCGGCGAATATTTTGCTTTTCCAAAGGGACAACGGCGGCTGGCCGAAAGATTACGACATGCGCGCGGTGCTCACCGAGGAGCAGAAAAAACAAGTGCGGGCGACGCAGGCGAAGACCGACACGAGCTACGACAATCACAATACCCACACGCAGGTCGCCTATCTGGCGAAGGCCTTTGTGGCGACGGGCGATCCCAGGCTGCGTGATGCCTGCGTGCGTGGCGTGGACTTCATCCTGTCATCGCAATACGCGAACGGCGGCTTTCCCCAATGGTGGCCGAAGCCCGGTGCGATCGCGAAGCGAATCACGCTCAACGACGGTGTGATGATCGGCATCATGAACGTCCTGAAAGACGCGGCCGATCGCGGGCCGGACTTCGCGTGGCTCGACGAAACCCGGCGGTTGCGCTGTGCCGAAGCCGAGGCGCGCGGGACGGCGTGTCTGCTGAAGATGCAGGTGACGGCGAACGGCCTGCGCACCGGCTGGGGCCAGCAGCACGACGAAAAAACCTTCGAGACGGTGGGCGCCCGGACCTTTGAACTGCCGTGCATCGCGCCGGGCGACACGGTGGAGGTCGTTCAGTTCTTGATGCGCTATGAACGCCCCTCGGCCGAGATGGTCGCGGCGGTGGAGGCAGCGGTGACCTGGTTGAAAAAAAATCAGATCAACGGATTCACCACCAAACGGGTGCCTGCCCCGCCGGCGGAGTTTGCGCGGCACAAGACCGACTTCGACGTCGTGCTTGTGGCCGACGAACAAGCCCAGCCCATGTGGGCCCGGATGGTCGAGCCCGGCAGTGACCGGCCGATTTTCGCGAGCCGCGATGGCATTAAGGTTTATTCGCTTGCGGAGGTTGACCGGGAGCGTCGCACGGGCTCGGGCTGGTATGTGAATGCCCCGCGGCGGCTCCTGACCAAGGAGTACCCGGCATGGCGGGCGAAGCTCGCGGCCAAGTAGTCGGCGAGCGGAATTACTGTGCGGCGGCTTTGGGCGTGGCCGCCGTGACAATCCGAATCACGTGGTAGCTCGCCGTCGTGCCCCCGACGTTCTTCATGCCGTGCTCATCGTTCGATCCGTAGAAAAAAACTGAGCCGGGCCCGCCGCGGTTCGTCACCCCGTTGATCGTCACTGCCATCACGCCCTCCTTGACGACGATGATCTCCTCGTCGGGATGGCGGTGAGAGGCGTGGGGCGTTTCGCCGGGATTGAGGGTGGTGACATGGCACTCGAAGTTGAGGCACGTGACGGTGGGCGCATTAACGACGTCGCGGCGGGCGCCGACCTTGGTGGGCTTGACCGCAAGGTGTTCCCAGTTGAAAACGGTCGAGGCGAGGGTGCCGGGTACGTTAGCCGCGGCGGCGCCTTGGGCCGGAGCGCTCCGCGTGGCGACGGTCTCGAAGTTGAAAACCAGATACGTGGCCGGAGTCGTGCCGGCGTTGCGGATCGCGTGCAGATCGTTGGAAGCGTAGAAGAGCAGCGAGCCGGGGCCGGCGAGCTGGGTGCGACCGTTGATGTGCACCTCGACGGTGCCGTCTTTGATGATAATGAACTCCTCACGCGCGTGCCGGTGCGGCGCGTGGGAAGCTTGGCCGACGTTCAGGGTGGTGATGTGTGACTCGAACTTTTCGAAGGTGGCCGAAGGAAGATTGACGACATCGCGGAGTTGGCCGACGGCGGTGGTCTTAACCTTGAGTTGCTCCCAGTTAAAAACTTGGGATCTGAGGATGGCGGGCTGAACAGCGGGGGTAGGCGCTTGGGCCACAGCGAGCGAGACGGAGAGGAGTGAAGCGGTGGCGTAGGTAGCGAACCAAAGGCGGGAAACGTGCATACGAGGAGGTGGTGGCTGGGGGTGGGCAACGATCGCGGGCCTGACGAGGGGAACCGTGAATCGATGCGCGCGCGGCGCGAGCACGGGATGGCGGACTTTCGAGGTGACATCGTGAAAGTGATGACGCACGTTCCGCGACCTCCCCGTGTCACTCATCGTTTTCTACCTCGTCGTCGTCACGCTCGGCATTCTCAGCATGGGCTTTCAAATGCTCGGCTCGCGACTGCTCAGTCCCCACTTTGGTTCAGCCATCGATGTGTGGGCGTGCCTCATCTCGACCTTTCTGGCCGCGTTTAGCATCGGCTCGATGGCGGGCGGTGTGATCAGTAATCTAGAAGGCGCGGCGCGGCGGCGCAGTCAGTTGATCTGTGCGCTCGCGGCGGTCGTCTCGCTGGCGATCACCGCACTGTTTGGCCGGGCGCTCGTGGGGCAGATTGAAATCGCGGTCACCGCGGTTTTTCCGGGGGTGTTGGCGTCATGCCTCGCGCTGTTTTTCGTGCCGGTGACGGCGCTCTCGACGTTTTCGCCGCAGTGCGTGCAATTTCTTGCACAGCGGGGCATGGCACCGGGCAAGGCCTCGGGGCTGGTTTACGGAGTGAGCACGCTGGGAAATATCGCGGGCGTGATGCTCACGACCTTTGTCTTGATTCCTCATTTTCGGGTCTCGACGCTGCTCTACGTGTGGCTCGCGGTTGCGGTGTTGAATCTGGCGGCGTTACTGCGGTTTCTCCGCACCCCTACCTCCCTATGAAAATCCTCCGGTGTGTCTTCGGTTTAGCCTTCGCGAGTACGGCCTTGGCTGCGGCCGAGGCGGGCAACTACGTCGAGAGCTTCGACACGATCTACAATAGTCTGACGATTGAGAGGAACGGCTCCGTCGTCGAGCTGCGCGCCCGCTCGCGCCGGGGGGAAGCGTTGGAATCGGCGGTCGACCTGAGCGATCCCTTGAAGCTGATGGTGGCCTATACGCGTTCACTTTACGCGGGACTTTTTTTTCAACCGAAGCCATCGCGGGTCTTGATGATCGGTCTGGGCGGGGCGGGTTTTCACCGCTTGTTTTCGGCCGCGTATCCCGATTCGCTGCTGCAATCTGTCGAGCTTGATCCGAAAGTGCTTGAACTCTGCGAGACGCGGATGGGCTTCAAGCCGACGGGTAAAATGCCCGTGGCGCTCACGGATGGACGGATGTTTGTGAAACGGGACAAGACGCAGTGGGATTGGATCATCCTCGATGCGTTCCGGGGTGGGTTCGTGCCGCCGCACCTGAAGACGGAAGAGTTTTATCGGGAATGCGCCGGCCGCCTCAGCGACCGCGGTGTTTTTATCAGCAATCTTCACTCGGGCACCGAGCTTTTCCACTCCGACATCAAGACGATCAGGGCCGTGTTTCCGCAGGTCGTGCTGTTTGAGACGGAGGGCCGCGGGAACGTGATCGCGTGCGCCGTCAAGTATCGCACCCCCGACATGACCCAACCGCAGAACTGGGCCGCGGTTGAAAAAGCGGTGGCGGGCGTGTTCGCAGGACGGCTTGATATGACGGCCCTCAAAGCCGAGCGCATGGGGATTCCGACCAAGCAGGTCGAGCGGGCGCGTTTGTTGACGGATGATTTTTCGCCCGTCGAGTTTCTCGATGCGATGAAGACCAACAATACCGGACCCAAGTGATCGGGGCGGTTGGCCCGACTGGTTCGCGGGCGTAACCGGCGACAGATGCTGACGAGCGGGCAAGGGGAGGAGGTGCCAACGAGCGCCGCCCTACGGGGAAATCACTTAGGTGCGCGGAGCGACTGCCAAAGATACACGATCACCCCGACGCAGATGCCGGAGTCGGCGACGTTAAAAGTCGGGTAGATGTAACTGCCGAAATGGAGGTCGATGAAGTCGATGACGTGACCGTGGAGGAGGCGATCAACGAGGTTGCCCAGAATACCGCCGCAGAGGAGGCCGAAGCAGATTTGGGCGAGGCGTTCGCGGAGTCCGAGGGCTTCGCGCCAGAAGAAAATCGCGAGGAGCGTACCGAACGCGAGGAGCGCCAACATGACGCTCTGGCCCGTGAACATGCTCCACGCCGCCCCGGTGTTGCCCACATGGACGAGGTAGAAAAATCCCTTGATGATGCGGATCGCGCCGGCCGCTTCGCCGTAAGTGCCCAACGGCAGACGCTGTGCGATCCACAGCTTGGTGAGCTGGTCAGCGACGAACACCGCCAGCGCCAAGCCCAGCAACAGTCGGTAGCCTAAAATTTTCTGAATACGAGGCTCCCTTGGTTCGCCACTGGCTGGCGTCGAGACGAGGGGCGACGAAGACGTGCTCGGTTCGTCGTCCATGGATCAAGGAGAGCCAAACTGAAGGAGGAATCCAAGGGACCGGCTTACTCGTCGCCGCCGTCGTCGCTGGGGATCTTGCCGCCGCTCTCCTCGCCGAGTTCGCCGAAGAGGCCGGCTTGGGTGCGGGCGCGGTGACGGTTTCGCTCAAGATCTTTTTGCGCTTCAGCGGAGTAGCGCGTGAAGGGGACGGCGAGCAATCGCTCCTTGGCGATGGGCTTCTGGTTGATCTCGCACACGCCGTAAGTGCCCGCGTGGATCCGCTTGATGGCGGAGTCGATTTCGGTGAGCGCCTCCTGTTCGGACGAAACGAGGCTCAGGGCGAAATCGCGGTCGAATGTGTCGGTGCCCGAATCGGCCATGTGTTGGCCGTAGGAAGAGAGGTCGCCCGTGTCGTCCTTCGAGGAGCGCTTGAGGGTTTCTTCGGAATGAAGCTCGATGCCTTCGGTCAAATGAGTACGGAGGTCGATCAGCAGTTTGTAGTATCGCTTGAATTTTTCGGGGACATCCTGTTCTGCGATGGCCTCGGCCGAACGTGCCTTCTTAGGGTTAAA
>Ga0114969_10001595_pt1 | contig 19223 bp, 19 predicted proteins | sample M_130807_MF_Meta_FD_87316 | JGI IMG/M metagenome (GOLD analysis project Ga0114969, IMG submission 87316) | Freshwater microbial communities from Lake Montjoie, Canada to study carbon cycling - M_130807_MF_MetaG | ecosystem: Environmental > Aquatic > Freshwater > Lake | place: Lake Montjoie...
GCGATGGAGTCAGGCGATGAGCTGCTCAATGTGCGCAGTCAACCGTGCGTCGAGGATGCGCTCGATCCCATCGACGTCGGCAGCCGTGAGCGCCTGTAGCAGTCGATCGAGCGCAGGCACCTCTTCGCGGTCGAGCACGAGGTGTGCGGCGTGCTGAGCGAGTCGGCGCCGCTGCACCTCCAGCGCAGCGCGTACCGCAGCCGCGGCGTTTCGAGCGTCCTCGATCGCTGGGTGGCGAGCGCCAAGTGTGACGTCCGAGGTGCGCGCGACCCCCTGATCAGGCTCCGCGGCAAGTGCGCTCAGACGCCCACGCGAGCGGTCGAGCGCGTGCAACGCAATGATCCCGGTCGCACGCCCGATGCCCGCAAGTGCGTTGAGCTGACGCAGTGCGTTGGCGGTGACTTCGATGGATTCGAGGTCGCGCAGGGCCGCTCGGGATGCAGCGACGACAGCGTGGTAGTGGTTCGCATATGCGCCGCGGTAGCGACGGATCCAGCCGCGCACTGCGGCGAGTGCCGGGCCGAAGTCGTCGGGCGACTCGTAGTAACGCCACGGACTCGCCTGCTCCAGCAGCGCCTGGCGGTCGAAGGCAAAGTCGAGGAACTCGGCGTTGCCAGCGATCTCGGCATCGCGCAGGAACCGCAGCGTCGAAGCGATCTCAGGCGCATCAATAGCGAGGCGCTCGAGGAGCACCTCGTACGCAAGTGCATCAGCGTGAGCGAAGGTGCGGTGCAGCCAACGCTCGCGTACATCGGCTTCGAGAACAACGAACGGTCCGAACAACAGGCTCGTCGATGCGTAGCGACGGACAGTCAGTGCGCAACGTGCGGCTTCGTAAGGTGCAGGAGCCGGCGCAAGAATCGCACTCGCGGCGGCACGTATGTAGTCGTCGACGGATGTCGCGGTGATCGTGAAGTACGGCGAAGCGTTCCAGAGCCCCGTTGCCGTGCCTGCCTCGGACACCACGTACACGGGTACCGCTTCCGCGACACGGAATGGGGCGTCCTCGATCACCTCGAGCCGAAGCCAACCGGGAAGATCGTCGAGATCCGCCGGCGTCCGAAGCTCGACGATACGGACATCGGCGATCTCACAAGCGGGTGGATCGAGGTACGCAGGATCCCAGGCTGCGGCGCGAACACGCTCGACGGCAAAGAGCGTGCCTCGGGGATCGCGGACGTATTCGATGGTCTGTTGAGGGGTGTCGGTGGTCACGTCCTCATAGGTACTCGTGCCGGAGGAACTCGTCAAGAACTGATGTTCTCCTGACGATATTCGCCGCCATGCGCTCTGGCAGAGCCTCACCCGTGCGTCTGCTACCGTGCGCGAATGACCGAGACCGCCCGCCCCACCACCGAGCGCATCCGTGTGGGGCTCTTCACCGATTCCTTCGCCCCCAGCCCCAACGGCGTCGCCAACTCCGTCTACCTCGCCCAGCGCGAGCTCAACCGCCTCGGCCACGACGCCTACGTCATCGCCCCCACCCACCCCGACGCACCAAGCGACGAGGACCGAGTGCTGCGCTACCCCAGCGCTCCGTACCCCTTCTTCGACGAGTACCGCATCTCACTGCCCATGGGCCGCAAGCCGCTCCCGCGCTTCGACGTCATCCACACCCACACCCCGGTCACCCTCGGCGTCTGGGGCAACGTCCTCGCACACCGTCGTCGAGTACCGCACGTCAGCACCTACCACACCCACATCGAGGGCTACACGCACTACGTCCCCGGCGCGTCGATGCTCGACAAGCGCATCGGCGTCGCGCGTCGCTTCGTCCACGCCTTCTACGATCGAGCTGACCTCGTGCTCGCCCCCAGCAACGCCATCGCCTCGATGCTCGACGCCTACAAGCTCCGCCCACCCACACGCGTCGTCCCCACCGGCATCGACATCGAGTTGCTCACCGGCGCACCCGACCCCGACCGCTCGCCCTGGCCCGCCGCAGCTCGTCGAGTCCTCACCGTCAGCCGCCTCGGCAAAGAGAAAGACCTGCCGACGCTGCTCCAGGCGATCGCCCGCATCGCCGCGCACATCGATGTCCACCTCGTCGTCATCGGCACCGGTCCCGACGAAGCTGAGCTGCGCGACCACGCCGCCGCCCTCGGCATCGGCCAGCGCGTCACCTTCCTCGGCCGCATCCCCTATGCCGAGATCGGCGGCTACTTCCGCCAGGCCGAGGTCTTCGCATTGCCCAGCAGCACCGAGACGCAGTCGCTCGTCCTGCTCGAGGCCGCCGCGCTCGGCATCCCCACCGTCGCCATCCGCGCCCTCGGTGCCGCCGAGCAGGTCGACGACGGCACCACCGGCTACCTCACCGAGCCTGGTGACGTCACCGGCTTCACCGCGCACATCGCCGAGCTCCTCACCGACGACGCGCTCCGGCGTCGCATGGGCGACGCCGGCCGCGTCCTCGCCCGCCGCCGCTCCGCCACCACCGCAGCCGCACAGCTCCTGCAGGCCTACCGCAGCGTCCTCGCCGTCCCCCACCCCGCCTAACCGCGACGAGACTTCGCTCCGAGTGCGACTGCACACGAACGTATCGCGTCGCCTCGTGCCGCCCTGAGGCATAGCTCGGGCCATCACCTACGCGCGGGCGATACACGAGCAGTGCCTCACGCGCTCCGCAGGGTCGAGGGGCGAGGCTCTCGTGGGGACTGGAGGCGAAACCCCCACCAAGGACAGATGCCGCGTACAACACCCAGCTAACCGAGGCTGCCGGCGAACCGACCCAGCCCTGCCGGATCATCCAGCCTGAATGGTCTGAGCTGCAATCCGAAGTGCAGGGACCAAGCCCTGCATCGAAGGGCGGTAGACGAGCACTGTCTGGCACGAGCAACCCTCATCTGGACCACTCGCAGCTGCGCGGAACAGGAGCCCCCATCAAGGGCGGGCGGGTGGGCGAAACACTGTCCGGGCACGGCCGGCGTCAGCCGAGCCGTCCGGAACCCACCACCGCACGTCCCCAAACATCGAGGTAACCGCGAGGCTGTCGAGGTGAAGGCAAACCAAAACCTCCCTCGGCGTACCCCGCGACCGCACGCATCGTCTCGTCTCCATCAATATAGTTCAACATCCATTGACTCGATTTATGTTGAACTGCATACTCGCGCCATGCCGAGCTCTCGCGAACAGCGCGCCGCCATCCACGCCGCCCTCGGCGACCCCGGCCGCCTCGCCATCGTCGACGCGCTCACGCTGACCGACCGTGCACCGTCTGACCTCGCCGCCATGCTCGAGATCGCCACGAATCTCCTCACCCACCACCTCGATGTGCTCGAACGCGCCGGCGTGATCGAGCGCGTCATCTCCACCGGCGACAGGCGCCGCCGCTACGTCCGCCTCGTCGGCAGCGCGCTCGCCGACCTCGCCCCCCGCACCGCAACCATCGAGGCCGACACCGTGCTCTTCGTCTGCACCGCTAACTCCGCGCGCTCGCAGCTCGCCGCCGGCCTCTGGCGCGCCATCACTGGCCGCGAGTGCGAGAGCGCAGGCACCCACCCCGGCCCGCGCGTCGACCCCGGCGCCGTGGCCGTCGCCGCGCGTCATGGCCTCGACATCGCCACCCAGCGCCCGCAGGGCATCGAGGAGGTCACCGCGCGCCCGGACCTCGTCGTCACCGTCTGCGACCGCGCCCACGAGGAGACAGTTCAGTACTTCGCCCGCACCCCGCAATTGCACTGGTCGATCGACGACCCCGCCGAGATGAAAACCCGCGCCGCCTACGACCAGGCCTTCGAGGACGTGCGCAGCCGCATCACCCGTCTCGCGGAACAAGTCGCGGCATGACAATGCACACACCAGAGGTGTTGTTCGTCTGCATCCACAACGCCGGTCGCTCGCAAATGGCAGCGCTGCTCACCGCACACCTCAGCGACAACCAGGTCGTCGTCCGCTCCGCAGGCTCCGAGCCAGGTACCGAGATCAATCCCATAGTCGTCGAAGCCATGGCCGAGCTCGGCCTCGATATGAGCGAGCAGTTCCCCAAGCCCCTCACCGACGAGGCCGTACAGGCATCCGATGTCGTCATCACCATGGGCTGCGGTGACGCCTGCCCCGTCTACCCCGGCAAGCGTTACCTCGACTGGGAGCTCGACGACCCCGCCGGACAGTCCATCGAGGTCGTCCGCAACATTCGCGACGAGATCCGCGAGCGCGTCACGGCGCTGCTCACCGACCTCGGCATCACCACCAGTACGCACTAAGCAACGACACGCACGAGGAGACACGCATGGGCACACGCAGCGCGACCACCGCAGAATTCGAGGGCTCGATCCTCGGTCAGCTCTCGACGCTCGACCGCTTCTTGCCGCTCTGGATCGGGCTCGCGATGGTCGCCGGCCTCGCGCTCGGTCGAGCCATCCCCGGCCTCAACCAGGCCCTCGATGCCGTGCGCATCGGTCAGACCTCGCTGCCGATCGCGCTCGGTCTGCTCGGCATGATGTATCCGGTGCTCGCACGCGTCCGCTACGACCGCCTCGGCGACGTGACAACGGATCGCCCGCTCGTGCTGTCGTCGCTGCTGCTCAACTGGGTCGTCGGCCCGGCGCTCATGTTCGCGCTCGCCTGGATCTTCCTCGCCGACCTGCCCGAGTTTCGCACGGGCATCATCATGGTCGGCCTCGCCCGCTGCATCGCGATGGTGCTCATCTGGAACCAGCTCGCCTGCGGAGACAACGAGGCAGCCGCCGTGCTCGTCGTGCTCAACTCCGTCTTCCAGGTCGTGGCCTACGCCGTGCTCGGCTACTTCTACCTGCAGATCGCGCCCGCTTGGCTCGGCCTGCAGACCACCGACGTGCACTTCGCCTTCTGGCCCATCGCTTACTCGGTGCTGATCTTCCTTGGCATCCCGCTCGTGCTCGGCTTCGCCACCAGCCGTCTCCTTCGAGGTCAGCGCGGCGACGCGTGGTACGAGCAGCGCTTCCTCCCACGCATCGGCCCGATCGCGCTCTACAGCCTGCTCTTCACCATCGTCATGCTCTTCGCGATTCAGGGTGAGGCCATCACCTCGCAGCCCCTCGCCGTCGTGCGCATCGCCGTCCCACTGATCGTCTACTTCGCGATCATGTGGACGACCGCCTTCGCGTGGGGTCGCCTCCAGGGCCTGCACTACGAGAAGACCGCAACGCTCGCCTTCACCGCTGCCGGCAACAACTTCGAGCTCGCCATCGCCGTCGCCATCGGCACCTTCGGCGTCGTCTCCGGCCAGGCCCTCGCCGGCGTCGTCGGCCCGCTCATCGAGGTCCCCGCGCTGGTCGCCCTCGTCTACGTCTCGCTCTGGGCCCGTCGTTTCTTCACCACGAGTACGCGTGACGCTCGCTCAGCCTAAGTAGCGTTCGAGCTCGTAGGCTAACCCGCGATCGACAGAAGGAAGCATCAGGCGGCGCATGCCGCCCACTCCAACATTCGCGGCCGGGGGAGGTGCAGGAGGCACCCCTCCTGCTGGCTGCGAACGCAGCCACGAATCGGAAACAGCCGACGACACAAAGCTCAGGCGATGAGCCCTTGGGCGAAGAGCAAGGAAATACGACGAAGCCCCCGAGGGGGACACCGGGAGCTTCGTCAGAGGGACACAGGTTGAAGTGCTGCTAGACGCGACCGCCACGGCCGCGCAACCCTGCGTACCCGAGGACGCCGAGCACCAGCACCACGGCCGCTGCGATCAGCAGCACGTTCAGTGCCACGTGCGTCGCGGTCCCCAGACCAAATAGCAACGCCAGAACCACGAATACGATCAGCAAACCAACCATCGAGGAGCCTCCATCTATCGCTCCTCGACAGTGCCACCGCCCCATCACACCCGGCGCAACCAACCCCGCGTCACGCATAACAACGAGATAGAACTTTCCCCGCCCCACCACACAACGACCGAGCGCGCGCGCACGAAGTCGCACCCACGAAGCACCCGAGCAATAAGTCTTGGGCAGTGCCCCACATGAAGCTGGGCGAGAACCAGGCTTACAGCCTGTCGAAAGAACGTTGGGTCGGAGCTTGGCGAGCACCTGGGCCCGGCGGATCACCGCCCCAGCCCATATCCGCGACCTTCTGACGAGCCTTGGCTTCGAGCATCGGCACCAGCGTCGTCATGATCTGATGGATATCCGGCCGCCACATCCCCTCGGGAGTGATCTCAACGCGTGCGTCCTTCAGCTGACGCACCGTCGCGGCCGACGCCATCACGAAGTTCGGATCGCGCTCATTCTTCCCGTGCACCTCGCACCACTTCCGGAAATCCACCGGATTCCGCGCGATTACCACCGTCACCCACCGCTCAGTTCCGTCCGGCATCGAACCCTCCCTCTCGCCGCAGGCGCGCCAGCAAACACGCGATCGAGCACCACCAACACCACGATAGCCGCTCGCACGCAACTGCAACGCCTCACCACCCCCTGCGACGTACCCGCCACGCTCGAGGCAACACACTGCACGCACAACGACCACACGAAACGAGTGCGCCACATGCTCCAGCCCATCGAACGCCCCGGCGTCACCACCAGCCGCGACCGTCACGGACTCGACATCGCCGCACGCCTCAGCTCTTCGCGCTGCGTGAGGACGCCCAGCTCGTCATCTTCGATGAGCGCGTGTCCGCTAACGGTTCGATACGCGTCGTTGAGCACGGCGAGCACCTCGGTTGGCACTGGTGTCAGGTACGCGCCTTGGTTCAGGGCCGGTCCGCTGTTGAAGAAGAGGTTTCTCACCCCAGACTCAGCGATCTTCGCTAATCGCTTTCCGAACGGATCGCCAAAGAAGACGTCCCTGCTGAAGGGCGGTTCCAGCTGCCGATAGTTCCTCAGCGGAATCAGGAAAGCCTCGCGGGCGGCCCATTGGGTGTTCGGAAGGCCGACGAAGTCTTGTGCCACAGAAGCAGCCTCGGACCGGCCGACGATCGCGTCGTTGTCAGTGAGGTGCAGGATGACGTCGCCTTCCTGGACCTCACGCATGAACCGGTAGACCTCGCCGCCTGAGGCGGAGACTTTTGGTGACCAAAGCGCCTTGCCGAGAGCGTAGTCACCCGACTCTCGGTCCGGTCTTCCCGCAACGAGTGTCTTCTCAATCCACACACGCCGACGGCGCTCCGCCGGACCGGCACCAACCGTAATCGGCGCCTCGCGGATCAAACGGTGGCGCGGTCAGCGGTAACTTCAGACTCTGAAGGTCGAGAGACCATTCGCGGGAGACGCCGTCAGAGAGCAGTCGTTCCAGTTCCGTCAGCTGCACTGCGAGAGCTTCATTCTTCTCGTCAGCTTCTTCTAAGCGGGTCTCGACATGCGCCTGCTTTGCCTCTCGGGCGCGACGGCGAGCCTCAGCCTCCTGTCGGCGGAGTTCAGCCGATGCCCTGCGGACCGCGGCGGTTCGCTCGCGGTCGATCTGCTCAGCCCAGGACACCCTACGAGGCACTTCGCTAGTCCTCAGTCTGCCACCTCCTTTTAGCAGAAAGCTCAGGGCGTGTTTCGCCCCCTCAGGCACCGAGTCCTCGGGGCACCCCCCGCCGGTGGTCCGGAGGGTCCGTTTTTACCAGACCCTGTCTCCTATCCCACGGTTGAATTGACGGACATACCCACCGGGGACATGCTGACAAGCATGCCCGACACACTCTCCGAAACACCCCAAGCAGCCCACGCTGCCGCTGCCCAAAGCGCACTCGTGCGCTACTTCGACAGCGCCGCCTCCACCCCCCTCAGGCCCGAAGCCTTCGACGCCATGCGCCCCTACTTCGACCACATCTCCGCCAACCCCAGCGGCCACTACGCCAGCGCCCGCCGCGCCGCCGACGCCCTCACCCACGCCCATGAGCAAATCGCCCACATCCTCGGCGCCATCCCCGAAGAGATCATCTGCTGCTCCGGCGGCACCGAAAGCATCAACGCCGCCATCAAAGGCGTCGCCCTCGCCCAGCGCGAAGCCGGCGTCGGCGCACACATCATCACCACCGCCGTAGAGCACCACGCCGTCATCGAATCCGTCCGCTACCTCGAACGCTTCGGCTTCGAGGTCGGAATCATCCCCGTCGACCACACCGGACGAGTCGACCCCCAGGACATCTTCGACGCCATCCGAGACGACACCGTCCTCATCTCCGTCATGTACGCCAACAACGAAGTCGGCACCATCCAACCCATCGCCACCATCGGCCAGATGCTCCGCGACCACGCCCAGGCCACCGGCCGCCGCATCCCCTTCCACACCGACGCCGTCCAGGCCGCCAACTCACTCTCCCTCGACGTCGACACCCTCGGCGTCGACCTCCTCAGCCTCTCCGCCCACAAGTTCGGCGGCCCCAGGGGAGCCGGCATCCTCTACATCCGACGAGGCACCCCCTACCTCGAGTTCCTCTCCGGCGGAGGCCAGGAACGCCAGCGCCGCAGCGGCACTGAAGACGTCGCCGGCGCCGTCGGCATGGCCACCGCCCTCACCCTCGCCGCCGCCGAGCGCGAGCAATTCACGAGCCGCACCGAACACCTCCGAGCACGCCTCCTCGCGGGCATTCAATCAACACTCCCCGAAGCGCATATCACCGGCGCTGGCGCCGGTGCTGAAACGCGGACTGGAGCCCCGGCACCCAACGAACCCTGGGTCGAGCACATCCCGAGCCTCCTCCACCTCTGCATCGACGGCGTCGAAGGCGAATCAATCGTCGAAGCCCTCGACACCCAGGGCTTCGAGACCAGCGCAGGCGCCGCCTGTACCAGCGCCACCTGGGAGCCCTCGCACGTCCTCCTCGCCATGGACATCCCCCTGGAGCTAGCCATCGGCTCCCTCCGCATCTCCCTCTGGCCCACCCTCACCGAGTCAGACATCGACGCCCTCATCGCCGCCCTCCCCGCCGCCATCGAGCGCGCCCGCCTCGCCGCCCAACCCGCCCTCTAACGCCCAACCCGCAACAGGGGCAATCAACCGGCGCGTAACCCCGAGGCCACACGTAACGAATTGAGTAGGCGCTTTACACAAAACTGCTCACTCCCTACAATGCGTAAGCACCTGATCCAATAACGAGACGAGCTCCCCAGTGCCCGACTCCCCCTTTCAGGACTACCTCGACCTCGTCGAGGCAGCCCGTGAACTCGGCATCCACCCCCAGAGCCTCCGCCGCCTCATCAAGCAGCGCCGAGTCCCTGCCGTCCTCTTCGCCGGCAAATACCTCATCGAACGCGACAAGCTCGAGATGTTCAAGTCCAACTACGACCCCCGCCCCGGCCGCAAACCAATCCGCCGCCTCCTCTAACCCCTAGCCCGAGGTCGCCACAACAAAACGAGCCGCCCCATGGGCGGCTCTTCTGCGTAGTGCACATGCCTCCGGAATCAGAGGTGGCGCGCGCAGCGCCGCCACCTCCGAAGGGAGCGCGAGGCGAAGCCCTCGCATAAGGGCGGGAGGGCGGGAGGGCGGGAGGGCGGGAGGGCGGGAGGGCGGGAAATCCTCCGTCGCGAAGCGGCGTCCCTACTGGCGACCTAGGCGGCCCAAACCAATACCCCGAGGCATGCAAAGCCGGCTACTTGGGCGCCTCAATCGCAACGTCAGCGTTGTGCTCCGAAAGCACGAGGTCGAGCCGCACTCGCCCCCCTGACGTCGAGTCCGACAGCAACCGTACCGGCAGCCAACGGTCCTTCGTGACCCACAACAGCCACCGGTCCGCGACCCCCGCGACCCCACCGCTCGAGTCCGACTCGCTCACCCCGAGCAGCACCCGCACCTGCGCCGCTGCGAGGCTGTACTTCGCCACCTCGACACCTCCGAGCTGCTCCGGCACGCTCGCCACGCCCGTCAGCGTGCGCTGCAGCCGCCCGTGTGCATCGCCCCCCACCAGCACGCCGGGATCGAGGTCGATTCCCACAGCCCGAGTCGCGGACGCGCGCGTCCCTGCAGGCTCCTCGAACCACGGCCCTGTCCCATCGCGCGTCCACAACCGCGCCCCGATCTGCACGCGCTCCGAATCGATCGCCCCGAAACTCAGCACGAGATGACTCGCTGACCGCTGCCGATCCGCCGCGGCCACCTCACCGCGCACCGAGAGCGTCACGGGCGTCGCGCCGCTGACCCCACCAAGGTCCGAGGCCTGCACATTGAGCACATACCGAAACGACGTGAGGTTGGCCGGCAGCGGCGCCGCCACAGTGGGGGTCGAGGTCGCCTCGTGTGGCGCTCGCCCACCAACACAACCGAGCACGAGCAATGCACTGCTCGCCAGCGCGAGCACCGCGAGACGTCCGACGCTAGTCGAACTCAGACCGAGCCTCGCCCTCGCGCTCGATGTAGCGCAGGGCGTTTCGGTAGTCCTCATCCTGCAGCTTGCCAGTCGAGCTCAGATACCGCAGCAGCATCTCCATCGTCACCATCGCGTGCATCCGCACCCCGATGCTCTCAAGACGGCGCTGCGCGCCCTGCTCACGATCGATGAGCACGATCGCATCCTTCACGAAGATGCCCGCGCGTCGCAGTCGATTGGCCGTGTCGATCAAAGACCCGCCACCGGTCGCGAGGTCATCCACGATGATCGCTGTCTGCCCCGGACGATAGATGCCCTCGATGTGTGGGCGTTCCTCGTCGTCTTCACTCGCGCCCGGTCGCACGTAGAGCAGCGGAGCCTGCGTCGCGAGCGACAGCGCGGTGGCGATGTGCAATCCGCCGATCGGCACACCAGCCACGAGGTCGAACTGCGTCAGCGGCTTGTTGCGGCGTGACATCGCCATCCGCAGCTCCTCATCGAGGATGGCCGCTACCCGCGACAGCGACTCCGGCCGCGAGATGATGAGCTTCGGGTTCACATAGACCGGCGAGTGCCGCGCCGTACGGCCCAGGCTGAAGTCGCCGAACTGGATCGCGCCGAGCTGCCATAGCACGTCAGCAAGCCAGAACCGTCCGCGCTGCGATCCATCGTCAGGATTCACGGTGTCTCCACGCGTCGGCATTCACGAGATTGCGCGGCCGCTCCCCCGCGAGCGCCGTCAGGAGATTGTCCACTGCGAGCGCCGCCATGGCGACCCTCGTCGGCTCCGTGGAGCTCCCCAAATGCGGCGTCACCACCAGGTTGGGTGCCGTGAGCAGCGGATCGCCCGGCGGCAGCGGCTCCGGCGCCATCACATCGAGGCCCGCTCCCGCGATCACCCCACGCTGCAACGCATCGAGCAGCGCCGGTTGGTCGACCACGCCACCTCGCGCCGTGTTGATGAAGATCGCGTCATGTCGCATCTGCGCGAACAGCGCGGCGTTGAACATCCCGCGCGTCTCGTCCGTGAGCGGCACGTGCACCGAGACGAAATGCGACTCCGCCAGCAGGGTATCGAGCTCGACTCGCTCGCCCGGGAAGCCCGGCACGGTATGTCGACTGTGATAGAGCACACGCATCCCGAAGCCGCGACCACGCTCCGCCGTCGCACGCCCGATGCGGCCACCGCCGACGATCCCGAGCGTCGCCCCATGCACCTCGTGCCCGAGCATCCACGTCGGCCGCCACGCCCCCCAGTGGCCATCGCGCACCATCTGGTCGCCCTCGACCACGCGGCGCGCCGACGCAAGCAGTAGTGCGAATGCCATGTCCGCCGTCGTCTCAGTGAGCACGTCCGGTGTGTTCGTCACGAGCACGCCACGCGCGGTCGCCGCAGCAACATCGACGTTGTCGTAGCCCACCGCCATGTTCGCGACTGCCACAAGCTGGTCACACGCGTCCATCACCTCGCCGTCGATGCGCTCCGTGAGCATCGCAAGCACGCCTCGAGCGCCGCGCACGCGCGCGAGCAGTTCGTCGCGCGTCGGCGGCACATCGCCCTCCCACACATCGACGTCGGCGTGCTCGCGCAGCTGCGCAAGCGGCGCGTCACCCGGCAAGGCACGCGTGACAAAGACTCGAGGCCTATCCATGCGGAGCTCAGGCATGCGAGGAATCGTACCCGACCGTCATTGTCTCGACGGCAACCACCGGTCGCGCGGGAAACACCATCGGCACGGGCGTGCCCGGTCCCATCGACTCCGTCACACCTTCGAGGTGCATCGCGGCCACCAGCGCACACGTCGCAGCATCGAGCTCGTCGTGCGTGATTCGCCGCGCCCGTGGCAGCCCGCGTACCCCCGCGCGCCGCAGCCCTCGCTCGAGTCCTGCGAGGTCTGCCTGCTTCCGCGGGATGCCGAGCACGTCCTGCGCCATCCCCGGATACACCTCGACCACCTCGCATCCAAGCGCCTGCAGCTTCGCGAGCAGTGCGATCCCGCGCAGCGTCAGTCCGACCATCGAGGGCAGCAGCGTAGGGAACGGTCGATAGCCCGCAGCGAGGCAGACACGGTCGACCTCGCGCATGATCCCAAAGCGCGCGCACTCGCACGTCGGGTCCGCGCAGTCGCGCCCCTCGGGCAGCCCGAGCGGCGCATCGATCGCCACCAGGCGCGGTTGCCAGCGTGCGACCGCCTCGTCGATCTGCCCGTCCGTGCGCACCACCTGTAACGCCAGCAACCGCCGACCACGCATCACCGCGAGGCCAGTCGGGTAGCGCGGCCCGCTGCGCAGGTCGATCCCAATCACGACCGGCCCCATCGCCCTCGATGCGGCGGCGGCCGAGCTGGCTGCTACACTTGGAACAGTGTGTAAGACGGGTGTCATACCCGGGAGGATAGCGAATTGCCGACGAAGAACGAGCTGGAGCCGTTTACCCGCATCACCGTGGCGGAAGCCAAGGAGATGATCGAGAACGGCGATGTCCAGGTCATCGACAGCCGTGAGCCGTGGGAGTTCGCCGAGGGCCACGTCCCCGGCGCGCACAACATCATGCACATGGCGACGCTGCCGCGAGCCGCGGAGCTGGCGACCGACAAGCCGATCGTCTTCATCTGCAAGAGCGGCCAGCGCTCCGCTGTCGCCGCCGAGTTCGCTGCCACCGTCGGCCTGACCGACCTCTACAACGTCGAGGGCGGCACGACCGCCTGGATCGCCGCCGGCTACGAGGTCGACACCGAGTAACTCACCGCCCCACTGGCGACATGAACAAACGGGGCGCGCTGCTTAGCGCGCCCCGTCCAGTACCTCTCGCACCGCTCGCAGCAGCGCGGCCGCGGTGAATGGTTTCTCCAGGTACCGGATCGCCCGTTCCCGCAGCATCGCGGCGAAGCGGTCAGCCTCGATATCCCCGCTGATGAAGAGCAATCGCCGCGTGAGCGATGGCCACTGCGCCTGCACGCGCTCGAACAGCCGCTCGCCGTCGAGCCCCGGCATCCGCACGTCCGAGATCACGAGGTCAAACTCGTCAGCTTCGAGCGTCGCGAGTGCCTCGCTCCCCGACTCAGCGATCCGCACCGCGTAGCCCGACGTCCCAAGGATCGTCGAGATCAACGAACGCACTGCCGCCTCGTCCTCGACCACCAGCACGCGCTCGCCCGTGCCGGCCACCGCTCCGTCGCCGCGCTGGACGGCCGCTGGTGCAGGGGCCTCCGGTGGCAACGGCAGCTCCACGACAAACTCAGCGCCGCCACTCGGCGGGCGCTGCGCGAGCAGCCGCCCCCCGTGGGCCTCGACGATGCCAAACGCGATCGACAGTCCGAGTCCGGCGCCTTCACCGACTTCACGAGTCGTGAAGAACGGCTCGAAGATGCGCTCCATGATCTCCTCAGGCACGCCCGGCCCGTCATCGCGCACGATCACACGCGCGACCTCGGGTGTCGCCTCGGTACGCACAGTGACAACGCCGCCCGCGGGTTGCATCGCCTGCTGGGCGTTGTTGATCAGGTTCAGGAAGACCTGCTCGAGCTGGTACTGGTCACCGAGCAGCTCCGGAATCGGCGTCAGTTGCGTCACCAGCCGGATGTTGTTCGCCTCGAGGTTGTACCGGCGCACCTCGACGACACGCTGAATCACGCCATTGAGGTCCACGGGCTCGACGCGCGGACGGTGCTGCCGCGCGAAGTACAGCAGGTTGCGCACGATGCGGCCGGCGCGCTGCGCCTCTTGCTCGATCGTGCTGATCGCGCGTCGCAGATCCTCGCCATCGAGCGTCGGGAGCAACTGGGCATAGCCGAGGATAGTCGTCAGCGGGTTGTTCAGTTCATGTGCCACACCGGACACGAGCTCGCCGAGCACCGACAACCGATCAGTACTCGTCTCGCCCGGCACGACGCCCGGCATCGGCGGCATCTCGACGGCTGGTGCTGGAATCGCTGGCACATCGGCGACAGTGGGCGGCTCAGCGGCGACAGATGGAACCACAAGCGGCGGCGGACCAGGCACGGTCGGCTCGCTATGAGCGACGCGTCGAGCAACCGAGGACAGCCGCAGACCAAGCGCCTGCACGTACTGCTCGAGCGCAGCACCATCGCGCGCGGTGAACCCGGCCGATGCGTACGAGAACAGCTCGACAACCCCGACGACAAGCGTGCCCGCGAACAGCGGTACACGCAGCGCCGAGCGCAGCCCGAAGGCTGGCAGTCGTGTCAGCGGCGAGACATCGCCACTGGAAACGCGCAGCTCGGTGTCGAGGGTCGGCTCGCCGCTCGAGAGGATGCCTCGCTCCGCGGAGTCGAGGTACGGCCAGCGCACGCCAGCCTCGATCCCAGCGATCGGCGCAGGATAGACACCGACGACTTCAGTGCTGCTATGACCGCAGCGCAGCACGATGCCGACCGCGAACGGCAGCACCTGGCGCACTTCCGCGAGCACAGCGCGATACACACCGTCCGCATCGGATGGTGTCATCGCCGCTTGAAGCGCCGCTGCCAGCGCTCGCGGATCGACCAGGCTGCTGGGGTCGCCAGCCGTCATCCGCTGCCCCTTCGCCTCCATCGGGAGGCATGGCATGCCTGAGACATACCAACATGCACACGCTGGCCATCGATCCTGATGGCGCGTATCTCCACCATCGGCACGTCCATCCACGGCAGGTATCAGGGTGAACCCTGACACGCCATTCGATGGCGACCGCTGAAGGGCGACGTCCTGTCGCATGAGCCGCTACGTCCGAGGCTGGCGGGGAAGAGGCAGGCCAGAATTAATTGGCCATCCCGGGGCCGGCCCAGCGGCTGGAGATCGCTCGCGAAGCGCTGAGGCGCGCCTGAGAGACGACACTTTCGAGCATCGGCAGGACGGTGTCTAGCCGCTCCCGCACGTTCGTAGTCTCCAAAATCGATTGTAATCGCTCGGCCTCTGCCAACGCCTGTCCCGCGATCGCATCGGCGACCGCACCGGGCGTCTGCGCCACCTGTGGTTTGCGCTCGAACTCTCCGGAGGCAATCGCTTGCAGCTCACGGGTACGTACGAGTCCGGACCGCGCGAACCGCAGTATCTCCGAGTTCACCTCGGCGAACTCGTCCAGCACCGTCTCGGCTTCGGCCAACAGGTACGGCGCGGTGTCATACAGCGCTGTGATGTGGAAGCGGTGCCCGCCGAGCACCTGCACGTTCAACGTGCCATCGAGGTTGCCCGTCGCCCTCGTGATACGCGCAGTCGTACCCACCTCGTGCGGAATCGCTGTGCCGCCAACCTCGACACCGTCCTTGATCAGGACAATGCCGAACGGCTCTTCTTCCTGCACGCACTCAGCAACCAGTTGGCGGTAGCGATGCTCGAATACGCGCAGTGCGAGCTTCTGTCCCGGGAACAGCACCACTTGGGCGAGCGGGAACAGGCGCAGGCGCATTAGCCGCCTCGCAGCACGATCGCCACAATCAGCGCGACGATTCCGAGGCCAGCCGCCACGCCGCCGCCGATCACCGAGCTCCACGGCACGGTGGTCGAGCCGACACCGTGACCGATCTGCCGCCCATCCCATCCGAGGTCGATCAGTACCGTCGCCGCCTGCGTGCGGCTGTCCGACGACACGTACAGCGTCGTCGCGAACACCGGCCCCAGTGGCAGCACCGACGAGCTCTTCCCCATGCGGCGAGCATCCTCGATGCGCAGCTCGGCGGAGATGTCGGCCGCGTCCAGTGCGGCCAGCCAGACACGCGCAGCCGCCTCGTCCTCAGTTGTGGCGAGCGGCACCATCCGTGTCGACCGAGAGACCCGCTGGGTCGTCATGCCGCGGATCGTAGCACCACACAACAACGCCCCTTGGGGCGTTGTCATCCAGCACCGAAACGCCCCCATGCGGGGGCGTTGTCAGTCTTCACAATGTGTCGGGAAGCTAGATGGCTACGCAGGCTGCAGCGCCCGCACGCGCACGCTCACGTGCATCGGCTCGTCACCATCCAGCGGGAACAGCGCTAGCACAGCGCCGCCGTCGTAGTACTGCGGCACATACACCGTGCCGGCAGGCACGCTGGTGTCGAGGCGAACCGCAATGCGCACCTCGGACGTGCCGTCGGTCAGCACGACCATCTCGCCCATGCGCACCCCGGCCGCTTCCGCGTCGCTCGGGTTGATGACGACTGAGTCCTCGCGGTGCAGCTTGTCGGCCTCCTCGGAGCGGATCGAGGCACCCTCCCACGAGGTGAACAGCGATCGCCCGGTGATCAGCGTCAACCCCTCCGGCGCGCTCGCCGGAGTCGCCACCGGCTGCACCTTCGCCGTGTAGCTCGAGGCTGCCACGAACGCACGAGTGCGACCCGACTGCACCTGGTTCAGCGGCACGTAGCCAGCCGCAGTCGATGCGGCAGCCGGGCGGTCGTGACCGAGCGCCGTCGCCAGCGCACCGATGATCGCGAGCCCCGGACGCGCCTCGCGCTGCGAGGACAGTGCTGGCTTCTGGCGCATCACGTGGCGGTCAGCGTTAGTGATCGTGCCGTCCTTCGCGAAGAAGGGCACATCCGCGAGCACGACGTTGGCGTGGTCTCCGGCAGTCGAGCGCACCGCGTCGATCACGATCAGCGCCTCGACTTTATCGAGCGCCTCGCGTACCGCGGTTGCACCGGCCGTCGACAGCAGCGGGTTGTCCGCGTGAATCACCAACGCCTTGATCGAGCCGTTGCGAGCGCCCTCGATGATCTCGGGGAACGACTTGCCATTCGCACCGGGCGTCACGCCCATGTCAGTGATGCCGAGCACGTTCGCGCCGGTCGGCAGGTAGTGCACCACGTTTGCAGCGTTGTTCCCGCGCACGGCAATCGCGAGGTTCGCGCTGGCGCGAGCCTGCTCGCGCGCCGCTGCCGCACCCACCGGGTTCGGCGCGAACACGATGGCGACACCCTGCTCTGCGTTGTCACGCGCAGCCTTCAGAGCTTCGGCCGCAGTCGCCAGCGATCCCGCGTCCACACCAGCCGCCGTCACCGCCGCGCCGAACTGCGAGGCGTTCGAGGCCGCTGCCTGAGCGAGCGCCTGCACCGCCGCAGCCTCGTGGCCGGGCGTCGGCTGGAGGAACGCCGTCGCGAATGGGACGAGCTCGCCCCAACGCGGCGACACCACGATCAGGCGCGCACCGCGCCGAATCACGGCGTCCTTGATGCGCAGCGACACGATGTTGTGCGACTCCTCGATGTCATCGGCCACGACCACAATGGTCGAGGCCGACTCGATATCGGTGAGCTGTGCGGGCAGCGAGGCGCTGCCGAACGCGTCGGTCAGCGCGCCGGTCACGGCGCGGTGAATCGGACCCTGCGAGAAGTCGATGTGCGGCGTCCCAATGACGTCACGCGCGAGGCGTGCGAGCAGCGCCGCCTCCTCGTTCGTCGTCGTCGGGGAACCGAGCACGGCGATCGAGTCAGCACCCGAGGCAGACTTCACGCGGCTCAGCAGCTCAGCCGCGTCCGCGATCGCCTCGTCGAACGACACCGGCAGCAGCCGGTCGCCGCCGCGGCGCGACAGCGAGCGTGCCAGGCGCTGCCCGTCCGTTACCGCGTCGTAGTGGAAGCGGCCACGCACGCAGATCTGGTCGCGGCTGAACACGTTCAGGCGGTCCGGACGCACGATCATCGGGCGGCCGTTCTGCGTGCCGTACGAGATCGTGCAGCCAACAGCGCATTCGTTACAGGTGGAGTTCGTCCACTCTTCCGGCACGCCGGCCCATTTGTTCGGCTTCTCCATCAGCGTCGCCGTCGGGCAGACGTCGATGCAGGCGCCACAGAAGTCGCAGTCCGACTCGTGGACCTGCCCGCCGGTGCCGAACGCGATCGCCGTCGTCGAGCCCTTGCCCGACAGCGTGATCGCGCCCGTGTGCCGGAGGTCGGCACAGGCACGCACACAGCGAGTGCAGATGATGCACATCTGCGGGTCGAACTCGAGGTACGGGTTCGCGCGGTCCGGCTCGGGCGCCGGCGTCTCGTAGTACGAGCGCGGCTCGCCGACCCACGGCTCCTCGTACTCGCCCATGTCGATGAGCTCGGTCGAGGTCTGGAGCTCGCAGCGGTAGTTCTTGGAGCAGGTCAGGCAACGGTGCGTGACCACGTCGTCGCGCAGGCAGATCTCGCCTGGCTGGCAGTGCACGCGGCGGTGACAGGTCAGGCAGCGGTCGGGGTGGTTCGCCATGATCAGCGACATCACACCCTGGCGCGCACGCTTCACCGCAGGCGTGTCCGTCTGGATGATCATGCCCTCGGCCACCTGTGCGGTGCACGAGAGCTGCATCGAGGTCGGGCGCCCACCCTCGATCTCTACGAGGCATGTGCGACAGCCCGCGTACGGCTCCAGGCCGTCGATGTAGCAGAGGTTCGTGATCCGGATGCCCTGCTCTTTGATCACCTCGACTAGACGTCGCCCGGGTTCGGCCTCGACCTCGATGCCGTTGATGGTGATCTTCGCCACAGAAACCCCCGCGTCAGTCCGTGAAGAGCGTCAGTCTCGGTTCGCGCGACTCGGCAGGTGCTGCGGGCCCATCGGGCCCTCCTCGCCTGCCACCTGGACGCGGCTACGTGCGGTCGGCATCTGCGTGCGCAGCGGGATGATCTCCTGCAGCTGCCCGTTCGGATACCGGCCATTGGTCCGCTCGAGGTACGAATGTGCCTCGCGCGTCAGCGTCTGCTTGTTGCGGTACATGTTCTCGAACACGTAGACCGCGTCGTCGTAGCGGCCACCGGCCTGGATCGCCTGGTACGGGCACGCCTCGGTACACAGTCCGCAGTACATGCAGATACGGAAGTCGATCTCGTAGCGGTCGACGTTCAGCGTGCCGTCGGCACGAGGCGTCGTCTGGACGAGGATGCAACCGTCCGGGCAGGCCTGCGCGCAGGTCGAGCAGCCCGTGCAGCGCTCCTCGAACCACAGCAGGTTCGTCCGAGCGCGCACCGGTACCTGGCGAGTCTCTTCCGGGTAATTCACGGTGACGGGGGGATGGAAGATGTGCTTGAACGTGACCATCAGGCCGCGGGCAATGCCCATTCC
>Ga0114969_10001598_pt1 | contig 19213 bp, 34 predicted proteins | sample M_130807_MF_Meta_FD_87316 | JGI IMG/M metagenome (GOLD analysis project Ga0114969, IMG submission 87316) | Freshwater microbial communities from Lake Montjoie, Canada to study carbon cycling - M_130807_MF_MetaG | ecosystem: Environmental > Aquatic > Freshwater > Lake | place: Lake Montjoie...
AAGATAAGACAGAAGAGATGAAAGGCATGATGAAAAAATGAACCTGTCAAATCACTTTACCCTTGAGGAAGCCACCTATAGCGAGACAGCTATACGGATGCACATCAACAATCAGCCCGATGAGCGCCAACTGGCCAACATGAAAACGGCGGCTGCACACTTGGAGGAGGTGCGTAATGTCACTGGCCCTATGCGTGTTAATTCTTGGTTACGCTTGCCCGACGTTAATCTTGCTGTTGGCGGTTCTAAAGTATCCAGCCACATGGATGGTTGGGCTATTGACTGCTCTTCTTCTGCTCATACTCCTTACGAACTATGTCAGCTTGTTCTAAAGGCAGGCATCAAGTTTGATCAGATGATCCACGAGTATGGGAGATGGATGCACATATCGTTTGCACCTGAGATGCGCCAACAAGAACTGACTATCTTCAAGCCAGAGGGCAAGTACAAGTCAGGTATCTTGACCGAGGCTGAGTACCATGCCTAGTCTTTGTCTACGCTAATCCACAGCACAGCGACTAGGATGCCAGCGCCTATAAACGCGCCAACAAGTAGCACGACAATAATGGTTAGTATGCTTGAAATCATAGTCTTGAGAATTTCATTCTAGGTTTAATTGCTTGGGCAAACACATAAAACTGTCTAGGTTTTACTGTGCGTTTAGCCATCTCGCGTTCTGCGGTTAGAGCTTGTTGGCTCTTAAAAAAATTATTAAATTCTGGGTGGTAAGTTTTTATGTAATCAGGGTGAAAAGCGTTCATGTTTTGTTTTCCAATTTGGCTAATCGATCACCCAACTCGCGTATCAACAATCGAGCAATGGTTAGTTCTTCCATCAAGTGCAAGTAGTAAGGCATAGCCACAGACTTTTCATACACACCAGGCTTGCTAATTTTTTCTTCCCTTGTGGTGCGTATGATTTCTTTCCGCACAGAGCTTTGCTCCATTGCGCTAAAGACTTCGCGCTCTTCTGGTGTCTCAGTCATAAAGTTTCCAATCATGTTTCGCCAATCATTTTCTTAATTGTGAACAAGTCCTTATATTCTGGGTATAGGGCTATCCATAACCGAGCGTAAAAGGCAATGTAGTCATTACTTATCTTGAAGTCTTCGCCTGTGGTGATAATAGAAACCTCCCAACGGATTCGGTTGATGATTAGCCAATGGCTGATCTTTTTCCTACCCCGTTGGATAGCCTCTAGGGAAAACTTCTCAAAGTATTCCCAGACGGCAGGGTTGGCTTTATGCCATTCCCACCAATCTTTCTTGCGCTGCTCAAAACTCAACGTCACCGAAGTCATCCTTAGATGCTTGTTCTTTTGGCTTGTTCATATACGCCCAACCTGACCAACCACCTTCCATAATAGGCATACAGTCAAACTTGATCATTGGTCCATTTTTGGTGTCGATCACCGATCCAATACGCATGTAGCGGTTCTTTTCTTGACCGTCTTTGTTGGTGTATTTGCCAGTGATAACGCTGATTTCGTATTGGGTTTTAGACATTTTTTGCTTTCAAGTTGGTTAATTTATTTACTTTGTCATCCAGTTCGGCAAGGAACTTGATAATCTCTTCTTCTAGCATTGCTACATAAGGCGCATCAAACTCAACACGCTTTACAAACAATTGAAGGTCTTGGGGTAATCTTGGATCGAAGGATACGAAGTCTGCCCATTGGCGCTCACAACAGCGAAGCTGCCACTGAATCTGCGGAATGTATTTGGATGGCACTCTGTCAGACAAAAGTGTTTCCACCATCGTGTTTGTCTGAGGGCATTTCACTTCTAGGATTCCAAATAAACCCACGAGGGCATCAGGGGACGCGCCAGCCATTGCAATCTTTGGATGGTTAACAAACCCAACAGCTTCAGTTAAACAATCTTTGGCATTTTCGTAACAACTGACCGCAAGTGGCTCGTTGTCAACCCCCCACTGCATGGCACTGTTTGTAAAAGATTCACCTTGTTGACCAGTAAGACGCTCACAGATCAATTGCGCCATGTAGTTATCACGGCTGGCGCTGTAACCCGTCTTGGTCTTGGCGATCACATCTGCTACCCGTGAAGCGGTTACCTTGCCGAGTCTGGCTTGAAACCAAGCATCCGAGCGTTGTTCTATTTGTTCAGTCATTTGAGTTTCCTTTTCATCATGTCTTTCGCTGCGGTTACTGCCTCTAACCATTCCTTGTCAGTCCCTGCGGACTTGTAAGCCTCTTTAAACCGTGTCTGTAACTCTTCCAAGGTAGTGGACTCACTGATGGCGGTAAGGTGGTCTTGCATTAGATTATGGTTAGCCTTTTCCTCTTTTGCTGGCTTTTTAGTGGCAGCGTTACCGTCATCATCCTCTGGGGCTTGCGATGTGGCGGCCATCAAAGACGCACGACGGATGTAAGTCAAACACGACATGAACCCTTGGGGATCGTGCTTAGGGGCTGGGAAAAACAGCTTGCCACAATCTAAGCGCTCACCTGACTCGTGAAGAAAGCTAGTCTCACAGATGATGCCGTCTGGGTGTTCTGATGTAGTCTGAAATAGGAAAATACCGTTGTCGTTTAAAGCCCCTATAACGCTGTCCACACAAGATGCTAGGTCAACGTACTTGGAACGGAAATGAGGGTTTGTAGCGTTCTTTAAAGCAGGCGCAAATTGACGCTGTGCTTTGACCAAAGCTGTGGCAATGTTCTTCATGGGTTTCCTTAATAATAAGAGTAGCGAGGACCACAGGTGACCTCGACAATGGTTTCAACGGTGTAGCCACCAATTCTGCGTTTGGCATAAATTGGTATGGCACGAAGACCAGAGGTCTCACACTGTTTAACAGCGTCTATGACCTCATTACGCGCCATTTGCTGAACCTTGGCATCAACAATTAGCTCTTGATCTGGTGGTTTAGGGCTAGGCATTACAGAAGAACAGCCAGCAGTCACCAAAGCTGCCCAACAAAGTATGGTGTATGTAATCATCTTCATTTATTTCCCCATTACCAAAATAGCCAAGATAAAGCCTGCGCCAAAGCCAGACAACCAAAAGATCACCTTGTCAGCAAGGGATGGGGTGGTGGTGAATGGGCCTTCAATGCCATGTTCTGTATATTTACTGAGTTTCATGCGAGTTCCTTTTTGAGTTCGTAGTTAGCAATCATTGAATCAAGTTTGTCGTTGTAGGCTTCTTCTTTGCAAGCCTTGGTGTATTGGCGCTCAAAGTCTTGGATAACTGAGTCGCGCAACATTTCAGTGACTAACTGCCCACCTATGTAGGCAAAGTGCAAGCTGTCGGTGTAGGAGTCAAAGAAGCAATCAACTTCTGTGTGGTCGCACATACAAGTCATGCGGTCAAAGTCGGTGTGTTCGTCAGCGTAGTTCATGGTGTTTCCTTAATGGGGCTTGCGCCCCGTTTGGTTTAATAATCTTGACCAACTTGTGGTGGTTGTGCGCCTAAAAACTGTGGGTTAAATGGAGCGTTATGTTTCCATTGAACTTTGTTTAATTTGGCAATGCGTTGACGGGCTGTTGCGTAAGCCCATAATGTTGCTGATGCTTGGTCTTTAAAAGACTTGCTACGCTGTTGTGCGCCAAAATCTTTCCACACGCCAAATTCGCGTCTGGCATTTTGTACATAAGCACGAAAGTCTGTGCCGTTATCACGAAACGCAACAATGTAGCCAATTTCACGACCTTGGCTGTCGCGTACACCACTGTTCATGTATGTCTGGGTAATCTCTCCGTATTCCATACTATTTCCTTAAAAGACCGCTTGCAATGTGCTACGGCATGAAAAGAATGTTAAGCGAAATTAACTGTTTTTTACACCACACACAAAAATAAATTGATTTTGTTGTTTTTATGCAAATTAAGTTAACTTATGTATAATTTGATTATGAACAAACAAAAGTTTATTGCACTAGCAGGCTCACAGAAAGAGCTTGCCAAGCTGTTGGGCATAAATACTGCGGCCATAAGCCAATGGAAAAAGGTGCCACAACAACGCATCTGGCAATTGCAATTGCTTAGACCATCTTGGTTTAGTTAACTTAATATACAATTGAGTCGCGGCTAGGTCTGAAGTCATGAGCAGACCGAAAAGGGAACTCCCCCCCTGCCGATGATTCTTTCTGGGAGTTTTGCGGAGTTTGCTTTATGCGAATCAAGAATTGGAAAAAGTTTCAGCACTTCAAAGATAGGAAGCCACCTTGGGTCAAGTTATATCGTGACCTGTTAGACGATTTAGAGTGGCATGATTTAGACCCAAAGGCTGCGAAAGTCTTGGTAATGCTGTGGTTAATCGCTAGTGAAGATGAAGGCAACATCCCACCCATCAAACAATTGGCTTTTCGGCTAAGACAGTCAGAAAAGGAAACAGAAGTTTGCATTATCAAGTTGTCTCATTGGTTGGAACAAGGTGATAACGACACGATATCAACAGGATATCAAGATGATGCACCAGAGACAGAGACAGAGACAGAGACAGAGACAGAGACAGAGGCAGAGTTTATTTGTCCACCAAAAGGTGAACTTTCTCAATTACCAACTTGCAATCACCAAGGGGTCATAGACCTTTATCACAAACACTTGCCTACCTTACGCAAGGTTGAGGTATGGAACGATGCCCGTAAGGGCTACCTACGCCAGAGGTGGAGGGAAGTAGCTGACGAACTATCCAAGACCAAGGAAATAGGCGCACCAGACATTCTTGGTTGGTTTGCAGAGTTCTTTGACCACATCGGTACTTCTCGTTTCTTAACAGGCAAGGTCAACAGCAAAGATGGTCGCGCTTTTGTGGCAGACCTAGAGTGGATTCTCAAACCTAGTAATTTCGCAAAAATCGTAGAAGGAAAATATCATGGCACTAACTAATTTCAAAAACAACCAAAGTCAAGATAACAGTTTTGACGAGGTACAACGCCTGATGTGTTCTGTGTCTGGTTGCCCACATCGGTGGTCTGTCCACATTAGCGGTGACAAGCCTAAGTGTTCCAAGCACCAGTGGGAAAAGAACTCTGCCGATTACAAGAAGCCTATCGTTGCCAAGCCTGTCAGCCAGACAGTGCAGCAGTGGTATGAAAAGGAGGACTTCTGATGAGGACCTTAATTATTGAATCGTGCGAAAAGCGCATAACTGTTGACACAGTAACTTCGATTGTTCATGTTAAAAACTCTTTGATATTGCGTGACCATCTTGGTTGTGATTTTGTAAGTCACGAATCTGAAGTAGCCAAAGCCTTGGAAAACAACTACGACAGAATTATTTGTGCGTATTCCTCGCCTTACATGAAGTACAACAAATATTTGGAAATCTTACAAAAGAACACCGATGCCGATATGTACTGGCTGGTCAATGACCACGATATGGAAGATAACATTTTGCTTCGCAAATGGCTTTTGGAAAGTAACAAGCCTTATCACATGATATGCAACAACCCTAGAGAGGGCTATCGCGGTTGGATTCTCCGTAAAAAAATGAATGGCTTAACGCTTAACGATTGGATACAAAATTGGCACACAGTTAATTTAAATACACTTGTTTTTGACGAACAAATGTTTTTTACTACTGTGGACACGCCAAAGGAAGATGTGATTTATTACGGCACCTTCCGCAAGCACCGAATCAAAGATATGTTGGACTACAACAATGTCAACATGGTTTTGAGTTCCTCAACTAAGAACCACACCAAATACAAAGACGCAGGCATACAAGCTCGGTTTATTGAAAAGATTATGTGGACAGAGAAAGAAGCCGACTTATTTGAGCCAGTAGGTCTAAGACTGAAAGACTACAAATATTCTATTTATTTTGAAGATGAACACACACATTCCAACTATGCGTTTATGGCCAACAGATTTTACGAATGTGTAATGAACAATGTGCTTATGTTTTACGACAGCCGCTGCCAGTTAGTAATTGACAAAAGTGGTTACGCAGTTGACCCGTTTCAAATTGTTAAAAATGGTGAAGAACTAAAACTGAAAATGGAAATGCTCAATTCCGATAAGCAGTCTTATCAACATTACCTATCTATACAGCAATCAAACGCTGAAATCATTAATTCAGAAAGAAAGCAAGTTCTTGAAACGATTAAAGGAATATTGCAATGACCAAGACTGAAGCTCATGCCATCCTTGACCGCATCAAAACCTACAGAGAACCCATGTCCATATTTATCACAAATCAAGCCTTGGCAGCAACAGGAGACCTTTGTGGAGTATTTAGCCAACCATTACGCGCTAATGGCGATGCACAAAGGGACGATAGACCATGCCAGACACATGAGCAAAGCTCTGAGGTCGGATTTTCCTACTCTAGTTACCTTGATTGTGGAAAGATTGAAGGAGCTACGCAATGACGCTAGTAGTGACATTCTCGGTTGATGGCGATCCAGTACCGAAGGGCAGACCAAGGTTTGCCAGACGCGGACAGTTTGTCCAGACCTACACCGATTCTAAAACTTTGGAGTACGAAACCTTAGTGGGGTTGAAGGCAAGGCAAGCAATAGGGGCTTCAGAGCCGTTAAAAGGGGCTTTAACCGTGTTTTTATACCTTCGGTATGCCGTTCCCCCATCCTATTCAAAAAAACGCAAGGTGGCTTGTTTAAGCGGTCAGGAATATCCCAAGCGCATTGACATTGATAATTGCTACAAAAGTATTACAGATGCCATGAACGGCATTGTATATATTGATGACTCGCAGATAGTGGAGGCACACATCACAAAGGTGTATCACGAACAAGCTGGGGCAAATGTAATGGTGCAAGAAAGATGAAGTTTTTGCTCACATCTGAGGAACAAGCTAAGGGTTTGATGGTCAATCTATGGCCAAAAGTGCTGACGGCATTGAGCGCGGATAAGCATTTGGTGTTGGAGATCAAGGCAACGGACAAGACCAGAGAACAAGAACTGAAGTATCACGCCATGATCGATGAGATAGCCAAACAAGCAAGCCACATGGGTGCGAAGTGGTCGGGTGAGGATTGGAAAAGGTTATTGGTTGACCAGTTCTGTAAGGACAACGGGATAAAAACGGGCGTAGTAATACCTAATTTGTCAGGCGATGGCATTGTGCAGTTAGGACTACAAACGCGCAAGTTCACCAAGGAGCAAGCAAGTGACTTTGTGGAATTCTTATACGCTTGGGGGGCAGAACATGGCATCAAACCCTAAATTTAAATATTACAGGAGCAAAGCGCATTTAAAAAATGTGGCAGAACTGCCTTGTCAGCACTGTGGAACGGAGGGGCAAACACAGGCAGCGCACTCGAACTGGGCAAAACACGGCAAGGGAAGGGGAATTAAGGCAAGTGATGAATTCACGGCATCGCTTTGCTATTCTTGTCATGCTGAACTAGATCAAGGGATGAGCTTGTCGAAAGAAGAGAGGCAAATGATGTGGGATAACGCATATGCCAAAACTTTGGTAGAGTTACAAAAGCGAGGGATAAAATGCTAAGACGCATGGGGATTGGCGTACACGACTGCAGCGTGGAACATAAAGAGAAACCAGTCCTCATCCGTGTTGGTAACCGTAATGAGGGTTAGCGCCTCATGCCCTTGAACTGTACAAATACCAAGGGGGACGAACACCACTGCTTTATGTGAGCGGTTATCAACTTCGAGTAATGAAAAAGCATTAGTAAGGCAGAACGGTATTGGGATTAGGTAGGGAATGATAGATTGGTAAGCAGTTGCCAAGTTTAGGTAGGAGTGATCAAGACAAGATTGACGCTTCTACGCTTTTTAGACGAACACATAAGATGAGAATAGACAACTAAAGCGCTTTTCGTTGACAATTTGATATAAATACGCACACGCACGAAGGGAATATGCAAAAAACAGCAGTGAAACGCTCGGTTGGCAGACCAGTTGAGTGGGAAGAGGACAATCCCGTCTGGGAAGAGGTTGTCTCGCGTATGGCTACGGGCAAGAGTCTTTCTTCTGTGCTGAGAGAGCCTGGTATGCCACCGTGGGCTACCTTTAACCGAATGCTGAGAAGCAATGAGCAATTACGCTCTATCTACGACAAGGCTGTGCAAGACAGGGCTGACAAGCTAGCAGACGAGATCATTGAGCTATCAGACGCAGAGATGCCAGAAGGCTTGCGTGGACCAGAGGCAAGCGCTTGGGTGCAGCAGAAGAGACTACAGGTAGACGCTAGGAAGTGGGTGGCCAGTAAGCTCAAGCCAAGAACCTATGGTGACCGCATCGATGTCAGCGTAGTAGACCAACGCATCAGCGTAATAGACGCTATCAACGAGGCACAGGCTAGGGTTGAATACGATAGAAGCAATGTGACTGACATCGAGGCAAAGAACGAGAACTAAAGAGTATGGCTACTTTATACTATGTCCATTATGTAAAGTTATTTATGGGTTATGCACAGGGTTGTAAGCAAGATTGTGTGTAACTCCAGAAATATTTCCGTCAGTGTTGACAACTTGGCACATGGTCTGTGGATAACTCTGTTAGTTAGCGCCTACTCACATTACCCTTCAAAAAGTCGAGGGGGGGTAGGTCCCGTGAGGAAAGGTCACAGGAACGGTGTCTACGTGAACAATTTTTAATTTTTTTATATTAAGATCGCCCTATGCCCGTAAACAACGCATTGACACCAGAAGGCTCTAACGCGCTAGGCGCAGCGTTTGGGTACTACCCACAGCTTAGACGTAACCGTCAGTTCAATGATCCTTCAGCGTCTGCGGAGATGCCGTTACAGTTTATGAGGAGTCGGTTTGCTTCCACGATGGGGGCGATTCCCGATCTAATGAATTTGAAGAGGTCTCTCTTGCCTGCTGAAGCTGTGCAGGCTTTGGAGTCTTATGGGCAGATAGCGCCAGAAGTCCCTTATGGATCGCAATACTTTCAAGAGAATTTGCCTCTACCGCCACAAGGTCCTGCCCAACAGATGGCGGCGAATGTGGGATCGGTTGTGCCATTAAGCCCTGCGGAGATACTGCAAGCTGCTAGGCTTGCAAGACAAGCTGCTTTGGCTGGCGTGTCTGCTAGTAAGAAAATAGAAGATTTAACTGTTGGCAATTTGCAAAGGGCGAAGATACGCGAGATGGCTAAAAATGTGCCAGAAGATATAGCGTATGAACCATTGCGTGAACGCTTACAAGCCACTGGTAATTTGGCTTATGCCGAGCGTGTCGGCAACATGAAGGCGGTGGATGCGCTGTTCCCTGGCAAAACCGAGGCGATGCTTTCGCCTGCGGAAAAGGCTGCGCTGACAAAGTACAAATCAATTCTGGATACGCCTGCCGTTATGAGGCGAGAGCAGGCTAGATTGTTTGGAACTGGTGATATTGTCCAACCGTCTTTGAATGTTGCTCAAGAAATTGGCGTTTCTCCTAACGCTTTGCTAAACAAGTATGTAGTGCCTATTCTTTGGGATACCTCTGCAACTGGTGGCAATGTGACCCAGATCGCAGGCATACCGTTGACGCAAGGGTTAAGGTATGCCACCCCAGCGTTTGTCCAACGCCAAGGCGGTAGACGCTACCCGTACATCCAAGAGAATTTACAACAAGGTATTGGTGGCGCTTCCAATGATGTAGCGCAAATATCAAAAATTAACAACTTGAATAAGTTCAGCGATTTGGGTGACACCGTAGGGGTGCAAATGAATCTAGCCCCTACTGGCATTAATTTCTCACACCATGTGGCTGAGTCTTATGTTGGAGCTTTGAATGCCTTAAAACCATCTAGAGAAGCGCTGACTTCGTTTAGGGATGCGGTTAGAAATACACCAGTAGAAAACCCAGTAACCAAAGAAATTACTTACCCATACAAAAAATTCCCTGGCCTTGATAGCCCAAACATTCGGGACATCATGGCTAACGGCACTAAGGAATACACCGCAGGCAATATCCGCAAAGCTATTGGCGAAATCGGATCAACCGCGGCAATGGAAAAACAAGGCTTCCCTCGTTGGCAAGATGTTTACAACGTGATGAGCGAACCTGGCGCTGAAACTGGAATGGCGCACACGCTGTTAAAAGTTAACCCAAATATACAAATGGTTACGCCTAACTTCCAACATGGTTCATACAACTCAGGATTGCCAGCCCAAGTTATGGGATCGCTACAAAACGCACAAGGGCAAGTTACTGGTGTGCCAGATTACCTGATGATGCCTAAGTTATTCAAAGAGCGCCAAGCGCAAGGCAAAACACTAAGCAACATCCGCACATCATTGCTCAAAAGCCATACGGGTGAAAAACTCGATCAGGAAGCAATTGACAATATTGCTAGATACCTTGGGTATCAAGTTGACTGATGCATTCAAGATGATCTTTCTCTTTGGTCAACTCTTCGATCAACTGGTTAACAATTTCCAAGCGCTTCTCGTCCGTCTGGCTCCAGAACGCTTCTGGCATCCGCAAATAAGCTGATTGATTAGAAAAGTTAAAACCGCAGTATGCAACTACTTTTTTCATATTTGACCTCCGAGTTAAGCATTCTAATATCAGTTTAAAAAAATGCAACTACCAATTTACAAGAGCGAAGAAGAACAAAAATTAATGGTGGAGCTTTGGTCGCCTGCCATCTCAGACGATCCAGAAGCCTTTGTTTTGTTTGCATTCCCTTGGGGACAGAAGAACACGCCCTTGGCTAACTTCTCAGGTCCGCGCAAATGGCAACGGGAAGTATTGCGAGATATAACTGCCCACATAAAGAAGCAAAAAGGTTTAGTAGATTACGACACCATCCGTATGGCTGTCTCCTCTGGGCGCGGTATTGGCAAGTCTGCCCTAGTATCTTGGCTTATCCTTTGGATGCTGACTACCCGTATTGGTGGCTCGGTAGTGGTGTCGGCTAACTCAGAGAATCAATTACGCTCGGTCACATGGGCAGAATTGACAAAATGGGCAGCGATGTTGATCAATAGTCATTGGTGGGAGATTTCAGCGACAAAGTTAATCCCTGCCCAGTGGTTAACAGAACTTGTCGAGCGCGATCTCAAGAAGGGAACGAGGTATTGGGCGTGTGAGGGCAAGCTCTGGTCAGCAGAAAACCCCGACTCTTACGCTGGTGTCCACAACCAAGACGGCATGATGCTGATCTTTGACGAATCTAGCGGTATCCCTAACCCGATTTGGGAGGTGGGGGCAGGCTTCTTTACCGAGAACACACCAGACAGATACTGGTTTGCTTTCTCCAATCCGCGTAGAAACGAGGTCTACTTCTTTGAGTGCTTTCATGCCAAGCGGGACTTTTGGACATCTAAAATTGTTGACGCTAGAACGGTGGAAGATACCGACAAGTCAGTCTATCAACAGATTATTTCTGAGTATGGCGAAGACTCTAGCCAAGCCAAGGTCGAGGTGTACGGTGAGTTTCCATCCGCAGGCGAAGACCAGTTCATTAGCCCAATGATTGTGGATGACGCAATGAAGAGGGAAAAGTGGAAAGACTTAACCGCACCTACGATTGTGGGGGTTGACCCAGCCCGTGGTGGCGCAGACTCCACCGTCATTGCTGTCAGACAAGGGCGCGATATTGTGGCAATCAAGCGATATAAGGGCGAAGACACAATGGAAATTGTCGGCAGAGTGATTGACGCGATAGAGGAATACAAACCTGCACTCACCGTCATTGACGAAGGCGGTCTTGGATATGGCATTCTTGATCGACTGACAGAGCAGAGATTTAAGGTGCGAGGTGTTAACTTTGGAAACAAGGCAAAACAGTCGCAAGCATTTGGCAACAAACGCGCTGAAATGTGGAACGATATGCGAAACTGGTTAAAATCTGCTAGTATTCCGTCAGATCGTCAACTAAAAGCTGATTTAACTGGGCCAACAAAAAAGCCCAATTCATCTGGCACGATATTTTTAGAGGGAAAGAAGGAAATGAAAGCACGAGGGTTGGCTTCACCAGACGCTGCCGATGCTATCGCTGTCACTTTCGCTTTTCCTGTAGCGCACAGAGAGTACACTGAACCTACTCTCCGCATAAACTCTCAAGGCAGTTCAGTATCAACAAGTTGGATGGGTGCATGAAAAAAACCGTATCTTTAAGCGTAGGTCGAGGCGAAAAACTCCCAGTGTCTAAGGGCGCGGGGTTGACCGCCAAAGGGCGTGAGAAATACAACCGCGAAACTGGTAGCAATCTAAAAGCGCCAGCGCCCAACCCCAAAACCAAGGCAGATCAAGGTCGCAAAGATTCATTTTGTGCAAGAATGGGGGCAGTAGCCGCTAACGCCAAAGATGGTGAACGCGCCAAGGCAGCCCTGAAACGATGGAAGTGTTGATCATGGCAACGAAACAAGGGCTTTATGCCAACATCCACGCTAAACAAGAACGCATCAAAGCTGGTTCTGGTGAAAAGATGAACAAAGTTGGTAGCAAGAACACTCCAACTGCCAAAGCATTTAAAGAATCTGCTAAAACAGCAAAGAAAGGCAAGTAAATGTCTAATACGAAAGCAACTGGCGTTGCATACCTAGACCCAGAATTTTCAACTTGTTATGCAACCGAAGAAATTGGGTACGCGCTTGCCGCCCAAGGATCGGTAACGCAAGGTTCAAGCAAATCAACTGGCGTGACTCTTAATGAGAGCATGGGTCAGATCACAATGAACAATGCAACGCTCAACACGTTAACTAACGTGACTTTTACATTGACCAATAATTTGATCAGCGCCAAAGATGTGATTATTTTGAACGTAGGTTCTGGTGCTACATCAGGTGCTTATAACTGTTGGATCAGTAGCATGAGCGCTGGCACTTGTACGATTACATTGAGAAACATTAGCGGTGGCAATTTATCCGAAGCGGTTGTAATTAACTTTGCAATCATTCACGGACAATAATATGCCATTAGTTAAATCTGCAAGCAAAGAAGCATTTCGCAAGAATATCAAGGCTGAGATTGCTTCTGGCAAACCAGTCAAGCAAGCTGTGGCAATTGCTTACAGCGAGAAACGTGCAGCCCAAAAACCCATGCCCAAAGGTAAAAAATGAAGTCTACTACCCAACAAATTAGCAAAATTGTGTCTCGTGAACCTAAAGTTCAAAATGGCGGTATGCCTGATCGCAATAAAGAAACATCTTCACCTACGGCTAAATTAAATGCCACTATTCCTAGTGGTAACAATGTCAAAGCAACCGTAGACAGCGTATTAAACAAGATTAAATAATGGCTGATTACACAGGCATCGCGGCTGCGGGGGCAGTCTCCGAGGGTGGTAAACCCAAAAAGAGTGACTCCGACATACTAGCCACCGCAAGGTCACGGCTAGATATGGCAATGTCTGCTTTGTCTGAGTCCCGTGAAGATGAGACAGATGACTTAAAGTTCTACGCTGGCTCACCTGACAACCACTGGCAATGGCCTGCCGATGTACTCGCCACCCGTGGTGCTGTACAAGGTCAAACCATCAATGCCCGTCCGTGTCTGACAATCAACAAATTGCCACAGCATGTGCGCCAAGTCACGAATGATCAACGCCAAAACAGACCTGGCGCGAAGGTAATCCCCGTAGATGACAACGCTGACGTAGAAGTCGCAGATATTTTTAATGGCATGATTCGCCATATTGAATACATCTCTGACGCTGATGTCGCTTACGACACCGCCTGTGAAAACCAAGTCGCTTATGGTGAAGGCTATATCCGTCTGTTGACCGAGTATTGCGAAGACAACACCTTTGACCAAGACATCAAGATTGGGCGTATCCGCAACAGTTTCTCGGTGTACATGGACCCAACGATCCAAGACCCAACAGGTGCAGACGCTAAGTATTGCTTTATCACAGAAGACATTACCAAAGACGAATTTGAGCGCATGTACCCAGACGCTGCTCCCATTACAACTTTGCAATCATTGGGTGTTGGCGATCAATCGATCAGTAATTGGCTAAATGAAGACACGATCCGTGTTGCTGACTACTACTACATTGACTATGACCGCGCTACGTTGAACCTGTACCCTGGCAACCAGACCGCGTTTGCTGGTACGCCTGAAGACAAGCAAATGAAAGAGTTTTACGGCAAACCAATTAAGTCGCGCGAGTCTGACCGTCCAAAGGTCAGGTATTGCAAGATCAATGGTTACGAAATCCTTGAACAACGCGATTGGGCGGGTAAATACATCCCCGTCATTCGTATTGTTGGCAACGAGTTTGAGGTAGATGGGCGCTTGTATGTGTCTGGTTTGGTGAGAAACGCCAAAGACGCACAGCGTATGTACAACTATTGGGTTAGCCAAGAAGCAGAAATGCTTGCCCTAGCTCCGAAAGCGCCATTTATTGGTTACGGTGGTCAGTTTGAGGGCTATGAGACTCAGTGGAAGACAGCAAACACAACAAATTGGCCTTATCTAGAGGTAAACCCTGATGTAACAGACGGTCAAGGCGCTATCTTGCCGTTACCGCAACGCGCACAACCGCCAATGGCTTCTAGTGGTTTACTGCAAGCAAAGGCTGGCGCATCTGAAGACATCAAGTCAACAACTGGTCAATACAACGCTTCTCTAGGAATGGGAAGCAATGAGAGATCAGGACGAGCGATTCTTGCGCGTCAGCGCGAGGGTGATGTGGGAACTTACCACTATGGTGACAACCTAGCGCGAGGTGTTAAACATATTGCGCGTCAACTGATTGATTTAATTCCTAAAATCTACGATACCCAACGCATTGCGCGAGTTATCGGGGAAGATGGCGAGACCAAGATGGTCAAGATCAACCCCGATCAACCACAACCAGTTAACAAGATTGTTGACCAACAAGGTATTGTGATTGAGAAAATCTACAACCCTAGCATTGGTAAATACGATGTCGTTGCGACTACAGGACCAGGCTACGCCACCAAGCGCCAAGAGGCTTTAGAGGCAATGGCCCAACTGTTACAAGGTAACCCCCAACTGTGGCAAGTCGCTGGCGATTTGTTTGTCAAGAACATGGACTGGCCAGGGGCGCAAGAAATGTCCAAGCGCTTTGCCAAGACCATTGATCCTAAGTTCTTGGGTGACGGTGATGAAGACCCAGCACTGCAAGCGGCGCAACAACAAATCCAAGCAATGGGTCAAGAGATGGAAGCCATGCATGGAATGATCCAAAACGTGGGCAAGTCTATGGAGATGCAAGAACAAGAGCGCAAAGACTTTGAGGCTCAAGTGAAAATGTACGAAGCGGAGACTAAACGTATCGCCACAGTACAAGCGGGCATGTCTGAACAACAAATCCAAGACATTGCTATGGGTGTGGTCGCTGCGGCGATGGAATCACAGAACATGATCTATGAGATGCCTGGTCGGGAACAAAACGAAATGATGCCCGAATCTGCTGAATATCAACAGCCAGAAATGCCTCTAGGAATGATGCCACCACCACAAGGAATGCCCCAATGAAAGCCGCAGATTTTCTAGGATTACTGTTTTTAGCCCGTGATGTAGCTCACTCGGTGCATCTAAACACTCGCAGTTTCAGCAAGCACACGGCACTAAACATCTTCTATGAGCGCATTGTTGGCGTTGCCGATGACTTTGCGGAAGCCTACCAAGGTCGGCATGGTCTAATTGGCCCCATCACATTGCACTCAGCAAAGAAGACAACTAACATCCAAGAATTCTTGGAAGACTCTTTAAAACAGATCGAAGATGCGCGGTATGAAGTGGTAGATAAGAATGATATGTCGTTGCAACAACTCATTGACAACATAATTGAAATTTATCTCCGCACACTCTACAAACTTAAATTTTTGGCATGACCGTTTCAGTCACGCATTCCACGCCTTCGGACGGATCATTTAGTGCTACTGGCGCAACGGCTTGGGATGCTACGCACACGTTAACAGGTGTGGGTACGATGGCTGAACAAAATGCCAATAACGTGGCTATCACTGGTGGGTCAGTTACCGGCATTACTGATTTAGCAATCCTAGATGGTGGTACAGGCGCGTCTAATGCGCCTACAGCATTAACAAATTTAGGCGCCTATCCAGCATCAAATCCAAGCGGATACACAAGTAATACCGGTACGGTTACTTCCGTAGGCGGTACAGGCACAGTTAACGGAATCACACTCACAGGCACAGTCACATCAAGCGGAAACTTAACACTTGGTGGCACATTAGCAAACGTCAGCCTTGCAACACAAGTAACAGGAAATTTGCCCGTAACCAACCTTGATAGTGGAACAAGTGCTTCCTTGCTAACCTTTTGGAGAGGTGACGGCAGTTGGGCAACCCCAGCAGGGGCAGGAACTGTAACGAGCGTAAGTGGTACTGGAACTGTTAGCGGCTTGACTTTAACAGGCACAGTCACTTCCTTTGGCAATCTTACTTTAGGTGGCACATTAGACCTATCTAGCCCTCCTATTATTGGTGGAACAGCGCCCAATACAGGCAATTTCTCTACTGTAAATTTGAGTGCAGGAACTACGACAGTTGCGCCACTAGATTTTGCAACAGGCACAAATTTGACAACCCCTGCGGCTGGTTCTTGGGAATATGACGGTAAAGTTTTTTACGCAACTCCAATAGCAAGCAATCGTGCGGTTTCTGTTATTGAACATTTTGTTGCCAGAACAGGCACAAAGACAATGACTAGCAACACAGCGTTGCAGTCAATATTTGATAACACTACGGGTACAGGCGGTTTAACAAGTGGTGCGTTGACGGTAGGGGCATCAACCTCTTACTTTTTTGAAATGTCCATTAACGTAAGCGCAATGAGTACGACATCGGGAAACATGGGTTTTTCTATTGTTGGGGCGGGAACGGCTACGTTTACATCAGCGGCATGGCACGCTTTTGGACTTGATTCAACCAATCAACAAACTGCGGCGGCGGCGGGTACATCTTGGCAATCAACGGCTGGGGCAACTGGAAACATTGTTACTGCGGCAGTCGGAAGTTCGGCATCTGCAATAGTAAAAGGTATTTTTAGAATCAACGGGGCTGGCACAATCATTCCAAGCATCCAATTAACAACGGCTAATGCCGCAGTTATTGGCGTAAATACTTGGTTTAAGTGCTACCCAGTAGGAACAAATACAGTTATCTCGGTAGGAAACTGGGCATGACAAAATTAAATATCTTTGAGGCTTATTAAAAACATGAATAGTTTTTTTAATGGTGCTTTCTTCTCAGGCGGATTCTTTTCTGCTATTATCAACACTATTGAACAGATTTTGATTAAACTTCGGTCGTTCACCGAAAGAAGGAGATTTTGAATGGCTATTAACCTCAAAGCAATTACCTCTACGATGGGGTATCAGCAGATCACAAGTCTTAGTTCAGCGACCAAATTAACAGTGCCTCAAAGAGATTTGAATGGTTTGGCGGGCACTCCTCGCATTGCGATCATTACCCCAGAAACTCAAACTGTGCGCTGGCGTGATGATGGCGTAGCACCTACAGCTTCTGTTGGTATGCCTTTGGCAGCCGGTGTTACTTTGCAATACGACGGGGACCTGTCTCAAATTCAATTTATTGAACAAACAGCCAGCGCCAAAATTAATATCACCTACTATTCCTAAAGGATTAAATCATGGACTTTCATGGTGATGGCGGTTCAATGAACCACACAAATTTAATCGAGTATATAAAAAATCAACTTCCTAATGAATTGACTACATTAGTCAATTTACAAGCTGAATTAGCACAACGCCAAGGCGGGTTGACTGCTGTTCAAGATGCTTTAGCAGATCGTCAAAAAGCTGCCTCAGAATTGGCAACCGCCAAAGATCAAGCTGCAACCATGTTGGCATCTGCCAAAGACAAAAACGACAAATCCAAAGTTAAAGCTGACGAACTTGCTACCCGTGAACTTGACTTAGACAACCAAGTTAAAGCGTTTGAAACTTCCAGCTCCGAGCGTGATGCCGCGTTGACCATACGTGAAAATACTTTTGACACCCGCGAGCGTCGCCAAAGCGAAAATCAAACTCGCTTGGATGCGTTAGAAGCCAAGTTGGCCGAAGACCAAGCCAGCCTTGACGCCCGCGTGAAAGATTTCCAAGCCAAAGTTGCCGCATTGAAGGCATAATGGCAAAAACCCTTACTGGTGAGGTTCATCAGGGATTCTAAAGAATCAAAACATGACTGAAGAAGTCCAACAAAACCTAGCGGAAGTTGACTCCGCGCCAGCTCCTACGGTGACGGCCACCCCAGAGACTGAAGTTCAAACGTCGGAAACGCCAGAAGTAGTAGCCAAGACATTTTCGCAAGAGGAACTTGACGCTGCGATTGGCAAACGCCTCGCAAGAGAGCAACGTAAGTGGGAACGAGAACAGACACAGCGTCAGTCTGAACAACAGACGTTGAGATCAGCGCCAACAGCCTCGCCTGACCAGTATGAGTCTACTGAAGCCTATGCAGACGCATTGGCATTTCAGAAAGCACAACAACTAGTCGCACAGCGTGACGCTGAAAAGCAAAGATCAGAAGTTCTTGAGAGTTATCACGACAAGGAAGAAGAAGCTAGGGGCAAATACGAGGACTTTGAACAAGTCGCGTACAACCCAAAACTTCCAATCACAAACGTGATGGCTGAAACGATTCAATCTTCGGATGTCGGGCCTGAGTTAGCTTACTACCTCGGTTCTAACCCTAAAGAAGCAGATCGTATCTCGCGCATGGCACCTCTTGCACAGGCAAAAGAGATTGGGAAGATTGAGGCTAAATTAGCATCTGATCCCCCAGTTAAAAGAACAACTTCAGCGCCAGCGCCTATTTCGCCTGTCACCGCCCGATCCACTGGATCGCCTGCTTATGACACTACAGACCCAAGGTCTTCCAAGACTATGACGGACTCGCAGTGGATTGAAGCAGAACGGCTAAGACAGCGTAAAAAGTGGGAAGCGCAAAACCGCTAATCAATTTTTAAAGGATTTTTTCCATGTCTAATAGTATTCTGACCATTGACATGATCACTAGAAAAGCTCTCGAAATCTTAGAGAACAACTTAGTGATCACTCGCAACGTGAACCGCCAGTACGATGATAGCTTCGCTGTCGAAGGTGCGAAGATCGGTTCAACCCTCCGTATCCGTTTACCTGACCGCGCTCTGGTGACTGATGGCGCAGCGCTCCAAGTGCAAGATGACAACGAGCAATACACCACCTTGTCTGTAGCAAGCCAAAAGCATATCGGTGTCAACTTCACATCTGCTGAATTGACCATGCAATTGGATGACTTTGCAGAGCGTGTGTTGAAGCCCCGTATTAGCCAATTGGCATCTTCAATTGATGCTGACGTTGCTACTGCGTATCAAAGTATTGG
>Ga0114969_10001599_pt1 | contig 19207 bp, 20 predicted proteins | sample M_130807_MF_Meta_FD_87316 | JGI IMG/M metagenome (GOLD analysis project Ga0114969, IMG submission 87316) | Freshwater microbial communities from Lake Montjoie, Canada to study carbon cycling - M_130807_MF_MetaG | ecosystem: Environmental > Aquatic > Freshwater > Lake | place: Lake Montjoie...
CCGTGGCGCGGAATACGTGGTGGACTTCTTGCCTAAAATAAAATTGGAGGTGGCCGTCCCCAAGGAGATGCTGGAGCTGGTAATCGAGGCCATCGAAAAGTCCGCACACACCGGAAACATAGGCGACGGCAAGATCTTCGTTCAGAGCATCGAGCAGGTTGTTCGTATCCGCACCAGAGAAACTGGCGTGGATGCACTATAAGGAGAGCGCCATGAAAAAACTTTTTACACTGAAGCCTCTGCAGCACGCGGCCAGTGCCATCACTTTTTTATTCTTATTGAGTATGCTGCATGGTTTGCTGCCAACCACGGCATCCGCGCAAAACATGGTCAGCCCTGCCGTAACGGCTGCAGCCACAACGGTCGCATCAGCCAGCGCGAGCTCAACCATCGTGGCGACCACCGTGCAAATTCCCGCCCCAAACAAGGGGGACACGGCATGGGTACTAACGGCCACCCTGCTAATCATCATGATGTCCATCCCCGGTCTCGCGCTCTTCTACGGCGGCATGGTGCGCAGCAAAAACATGTTGTCCATGCTGACGCAGGTGTTCGCCATCTTCGCGTTAATTGTTGTGCTGTGGGCCATTTACGGCTACTCGCTGGCGTTTACACAGGGCAACCCATTCATCGGCGGGTTTGACAGACTGCTTCTGCGTGGTATCTTTGACCCAGTCACTGGCAACGTTGCCAATGTGGCAACGTTTAGCAAGGGGGTGGTCATCCCTGAGTTCGCCTTCGTGGTCTTCCAGGCCACCTTCGCCGCTATCACCGTTGCGCTAATCGTGGGGGCCGTCGCGGAGCGCATGAAGTTTGCAGCCGTGTTGTTGTTCTCTGCCCTATGGTTTACCTTCGCCTACCTGCCGATCGCACACATGGTGTGGTTTTGGATGGGGCCAGACGCCTACACCAACAAGGCGGCAGCGGCAACAGCGACCGCTGCCGCTGGGTGGCTGTTCCAGAAGGGTGTACTAGACTTCGCGGGTGGCACGGTGGTGCACCTTAGTGCAGCCGTTGCCGGCCTAGTTGGTGCGTTCGTCGTTGGCAAGCGCATCGGATACGGCAAGGAACCGATGCCGCCCCACAACTTGGTTATGACCATGCTGGGTGGGTGCCTGTTATGGGTTGGCTGGTTTGGCTTCAATGCCGGCTCAGCCCTAGAGGCAGGTGGCACGGCCACGCTGGCATTTGTTAACACGCTCGATGCCACCGCCGCCGCCGCACTAACCTGGGCGCTGGCTGAAAGGCTCTTTAAGGGGAGGTCCTCCATGCTGGGCGCAATCTCTGGCGCGGTCTCCGGATTGGTTGCCATCACCCCCGCCTGTGGTTTGGTGGGTGTGGGGGGCGGCCTAGCTATCGGCGCACTGGCTGGGATGACATGCTTCTGGGGTGTCACCGGCCTCAAGAAACTGCTTGGGGCGGATGACGCACTCGATGTGTTTGGTATTCACGGCATTGGTGGCATCTTGGGCGCGCTGCTCACCGGGGTATTTAACACCTGGAAGGCAGGCGGCGCCGGAATCCCCGACTACGTCAACAACACCATTATCGATACCGTCATCGGCGAACAATTGTGGGCGCAGGTGCAGGCGGTGCTGACTGTCATCATTTGGTCTGGCGTGGTCTCCTTTGTTTGCTATAAGATCGTGGACCTAACCATCGGCTTGCGCGTGAACAAGGAGGAAGAACGCGAAGGACTGGACCTTGCAACTCACGGTGAGCGCGCCTACAACCCCTAGGCGGCACTCATAGGCGCCAAGGGGCACCCCGCCCTCGCATCTAAGGCCAGATCATCGAATTGATTTCTGTGGGGTGGTGGGTTAAAGTAAGTGGCAGTGCGCAACACCAACATACACCTAACGTAAAGGATTGATCGTGGCCACAATAACTGAGAAAGATCTAACCGAATTGCTTATTGGCATCACCAACACGCAGGTAGCCATCATCGACGCACTAAAAGACCAAAAGGATTACCACGCGATCACAAAGGTGGTTGGCAGCGTTGGTATCGTTGCAAAAATAGAGGGTGAGGGCACCACCGGTGGCCAAGAGCCCGAGCGTCCGCCGATTACCCTGGCAACCCTTCCCGCGCATCTGGTGCTGAGGGCGCTCTCATCTCGCGGCTCGTTCCCATTGAACATGGAGCAGCTGGCCCATCAAGAGGTTGGCAGAATCTTTAACAAGGCCTAGTGGTTATTATGGCGTAAGTTGTTTGGTGAGACCATAAAAAAACAGGCGCCGCTTGAGACGCGCATAACAAAAGACTCAGGCTGCTGCCAGATACCACAGGCACCCCGCCAGGGTCAGCGCGAACAAGGCTAGCAGTCGGCTGTTTTGTTTTTTTTGGGTGGCCAACTCATGCAACAGATCTGCAACCCGCGATTCTGATTTTTGGTTAAGCGCCTGGTGTAAAAGTCGCGGCAACTGCGGCAACAGGATGGCATAATTTGGTGCCTCGGCCTTGAGGGCCTTAAGAAAGCCACGCCAACCAACCTGCTCACTCATCCAGCGCTCCAACCAGGGCTTGGCGGTCTTCCAGAGATCTAGGCCGGGGTCGAGCTGGAGCCCCAGGCCCTCCACGTTAAGCAGTGTCTTTTGTAGCAGCACAAGCTGCGGCTGGACCTCAATGCCAAACTGGCGTGAGGTTTGGAAAAGGCGCAGCAGCACACGTCCGAAAGAAACCTCGCACAGGGGCCGATCAAATATCGGCTCGCACACGGCTCGTATGGCCGCCTCTAGCTCGTCCACCCTTGTGTCGGCGGGCGCCCAACCGCACTCTATATGCACCTCGGCAACACGCTTGTAGTCCCGCCTAAAAAAAGCAATAAAATTTTGTGCAAGGTAGTGCTTGTCGGAGTCGGTGAGGGTTCCCATGATGCCAAAGTCCAGCGCAATATAGCGACCATCGGCCGCCACCTGAACATTACCCGGATGCATGTCGGCATGAAAAAAGCCGTCTCTAAAGACCTGTGTGTAGAAAATTTCTACGCCATTAGCCGCCAGCGTGGGCAGGTTAATGCCGGCCGCACGTAACGCATCAGCATTGTTGACGGGCAGGCCATGCATGCGCTCCATCACCATCACCTTATCCGTACACCAGTCCCAATAAATCTCTGGCACCAGCAACAACCCCGAGCTGGCAAAGTTTCGCTTTAACTGGCTAGCGCTAGAGGCCTCACGCATTAGGTCGAGCTCGTTGCGTAGGTGCTTCTCAAACTCTTCCACAACCTTGCGCGGCCTAAGTCGTCTGCCGTCCTCCCAGCAGCGCTCCATTAGGACGGCGCAAGCATCGAGCAGTGCAATATCGTGCGCAATGACACGGGCAATCCCGGGGCGCAGAATTTTTATTGCGACCTCATGTCCGTTTGGCAACACCGCAAAGTGCACCTGTGCCACCGAGGCACTGGCGACCGGGACCTGCTCAAACGAACAAAACACCTCGCTGAGTTTTTTGTTGTAGGCGGCCTCTAGCAGGGCAACGGCCTGGGCCGAGGGGAACGGCGGCACCTGGTCCTGCAGCTTAGCGAGCTCGTCGGCAACATCCGTCGGAATGAGGTCGCGACGGGTGGACAGCATCTGTCCAAACTTCACGAAGATTGGACCCAAGCTTTCTAGCGCGCAGCGCAGCCTTACTGCGCGTGGCGTAGATCTGTCACGCAGAAACAGCAGGAGATTGATTGGCGCAAGCAGCCACCGCGTGCGTGGATGGGCAAGCAGAAACTCGTCCAGGCCGAAGCGCAACACGACAAAAATTATTTTTAACAGTCGCAACAGGCGCATGGTGATCTTATAAAGACTTTATTGTTCTGTAGGCTACGCGGCACGTCTTAATGTTGCCGCCATTTTTTTAATTTTAGTAACACGCTGTTCTGCCCCAATCTTTTGGCACTTATAAGCCACACAAACCAACCGCGAATCTGATCGGTGTCACCGGGGACTACTGAGAGTTGACGCGAGCCTTAAGGGACAGACAGGCGATTGATACGCTGCTCTAGGCGTGCCACATTGTCACGCAGGCCGTCTACCTGTTGCACAAAATCTGTGACGTGGGTCGCCTTGGCAATCAGCGGGCGCTCCTCCGTCCAGTACTCCGCCAGTGCCTGCGAAAAATTAAGCACCGCATCCTGCGCGTGCTTCTTGGCTACCTTTGCGTACTGCACAATGCGTTCGGCAGCAATGTCGCCCGTCACCCGACTTAGGTCTTCCGCCGCATCCCAGCTCAGGTGGCGACTAAGATAAAAAATTTCAGCCAGCAGCGCGGCATCACCGCGGCCCTCGATTTGTGCAAAAGCCGTCTCGTCATGCACCGCCAAGCGCGGCAGCAATGAGGGCGGGATGGTACAGGTTGCGTCGACATCTGCGTCGTCCGACGTCACAGCAACGAGTCTGCCATCAAGCTGTACGGTATAGGCAATCGAAAACGGCGCGACATTAAATCGCGCCGTTTTCCCTGCGTGGACCGCCAGCCTTTGCAGTGCCCAGCCACTCTGAACAAGCAGGTGATTGATAATGGCAGCGGTTGGCCCAGGTACCATAACTACACCGACTGCTGAATCCCAGACAGCAACCAAACCGCCTTGTCATCACGTAGATTTTTTTGCACGTGCCAAATTTCATCGAATGTCTCTGGCGCGTCATTATTTTCACGCAGCTGACCACTCATGCGAACGCTAACGATGGCATTGTCATGCTCGTTGACCACCTCAATAATTTGAGTATCGATCGTTAACACATCTGTCTTTTGTGGCGCGTCACCACGTTCCTGTAGCTGCATAGATATTTCGGCAAACATCTCTGGCGTCGTGTACTCACGAATATCGTCAAGGTCCTTGCGATCATTCGCAGCCTGCAGTCGAATGAATGAGGTCTTTGCGCTACGCAAGAATGCCTCCGTCGGGAATCCGTCCGGGATGCCGCTATTGTCGATCGGTTGGGGGGCGGCAGAGGCGGTGCCACCGACAAATGGCTCTTGTCTCGGCTGGTAGGATGATCCGCCACCCGCGTACTGCATGGCGGGCTGCTGGGATTGTGGCTTTCGGAACTTAGCGATCAAAAACATCACTACGGCCGCGGCCAGGAGCGCCATCAGAATCCCGCCCATTGCGCCGCCAAGGCCGCCAAGGCCGCCGGCGAACATCGCACCCAGTCCTGCGCCTATTGCCAAGCCGGCCAGCGGGCCTAGCCACTTATTGCCCGCCGCAGGCGCAGCAGGGGCGGCCGGCGCCGGGGCGGCAGCTGGTGCCTTAGGTGCCTGCGGACTCATTGTACGCTGATGGCCAACGTTGCCACCCCCACCCATACGCTTGGCCTCGGCGGCACCAGAGAGCATCACAAAGCCAGCCACGACAAGCGCCAAAAATAACGGGAAACGTTTCATGATGTACCCCTTCTAATAATTAACAACAAAGCAGGCAAAGTATAGCACTACATTTTGGTGGCCGAGAGACACCACGATGGCCCTATGATGGGGTGCAGCCCGAATTAAATTTTATAGCCCCTGTGCAGGGCCACAACCCCAGCACTAAGATTAAAGTACTCTACACGAGACAGCCCAGCATCCTCCATCATGCCCTTAAGCTCCTCCTGTGAAGGGTGCATCCGGATGGACTCTGCCAGATAACGATAGCTCTCAGAGTCGTTAGCAATAAGCTGGCCAAGTCTTGGCAAGAGCTTAAACGAGTAGGCGTCATACAGCGGCTCGCATGGCTTCCATACCTTGGAAAACTCTAGGACCAGCAGGCGACCGCCTGGCTTAAGGACGCGCTGCATCTCACGCAGGGCGGCATCCTTGTGGGTCACATTACGCAGCCCGAAGGCAATGCTGACACAGTTAAAGTAGTTGGACGGGAACGGCAAGTGCTCCGCGTCGCACTGGGCAACCGGCATGCTCGCGCCCTCATCAATTAGACGGTCTCGGCCGACGCGCAGCATGGCCTTGTTGATGTCGGTAAGCCAAACCTGCCCATCTTCCCCAACACGGCGAGCGAACTGGCGAGAAAGATCGCCTGATCCCCCTGCCACATCCAGCACCCGCTCTCCCGCCCTGACCACGCTGATTTGTATAGCGAACCGCTTCCACAGCCTATGCAGGCCGAGCGACATGAGATCATTCATGACGTCATACTTGCCGGCGACCGATGTAAACACCTCCGCTACGCGCTGAGCCTTTTCTGTTTCCGCAACAGTTGAGAACCCGAAGTGTGTCGTTTTATTCATCTTCTTTATTTAATTTCGTTATCTATTTTTACGCGGCCTGCGGAGCACGACTTGCTCCCGCCTCCGCCAGCTTGCGTAGGTACTCACTCCACAGCGCATCCTGATGCCTACCCAGCTCGCTCAAGAGCGTCCATGAGTACAGACCCGTGTTGTGGCCATCATCAAAAACAATCTTGATGGCATAGCTACCCACCGACTGAACATCGAGCACGCCAACGTCTTGCTTGCCCACCTGCAGCACCTCTTGGCTGGGGCCGTGCCCTCGCACAGCGGCAGAAGGGGAGTGCACCCGCAAGAACTCGTACGGCAGACGATAGCGCGAGCCGTCATCAAAGGCCACCTCTAGCAGCTTCGATTCTTGGTGCAGGGTGATCTCTGTGGGATTGAGGGTGGACATCAAATGGACACGCACGCCTTGCTCAGCGACGCCACCTCGGCGCGCTGGGTCGGCAAATTAACTATACCTAGTCGAGGTACTCGAACACCTTCACCACACGCTCGACACCTTTCGAGCCACCGGCGATCTGTGTGGCAGCGTCAGCCTCCTTGTGATACACCAAGCCCATCAAAAATACCGAGCTGTTTTCGGTGACCACCTTTACATTTTCAGCCTTAAATCCCTGGCCATTGCTTACAAACCGCATCTTAATGTTGGCCGTAATCATGGCATCGTTGCTACGCCAAGAAAAATCCGTAAGGGCCAGTATTTGCAGCTCGTTGGTCACGCTCTTCACGTTCGTCAGGGTCGAAACCAGCTTCCCGATGTCGGCCTTGATTGTTTCATTGGGCACCTGACCTGTAATGAGCACAGCACGATTAAAGCTGGTGACGTTGACGTGCACCGTCTTCTGGTATTGGGCGTCTATCTGACCAAGCGCCTTACTCTCAATATTTTGATCTTCTATGATGATCCCGCTCGTGCGGCGATCCGATAACACCAGTGCGCTCGCACCGACGCCGCCAGCAACTATTGGAACGCAGCCCTGTACCAAGAGCACTGCAAGCATCAACCACAGGCAATTAAAGTAACGCATACTTCCCTCCCATTAATTTTAATCAGGGCGTGCCAGCCCTGTCAGGCGGATCGTCGCCACCGAGCATCTGTAACAATAGGTATGAATCTTACCCGAATTTAAGGGATAAAAGCGTTTTTGCCATGCCGGCTCAGGGGCCGTCCCGCCAGCTTCAGGCGAGCACGCAAATTACGGACAACCCGTTAATTATTTAAGTAAAATGACTGATCGAAGGGGCCGCGACACAGGCGCTGCATATGTGTGCGCCCTGACGCTCGCGTATAGTTAGGGTGACGAATCACTGAAACAGACAAGGGGGGCCAGTGCATAGCGGGCAAAAACAAAAGATAGAGTGTGCGTTGTATGTGGTTGCCACTCCAATTGGGAACCTGCGAGACATCAGTCTGCGCGCGCTGGACGTGCTGATGTCTGTGGACAAGATTGCTGCTGAGAACACGCAAAATACCGCAAACCTGCTGACGCACTACTCCATTGCGGCGAGCAGGCTTATGGCGCTGCATCAACACAATGAGCAGGCCGCGGCAGAGAAGGTGATCGCGCTGCTGTCTCAGGGTCGGTCGGTTGCCTTGGTGTCAGACGCGGGCACCCCAACAATCAGCGATCCTGGTGCACTGCTGGTTGAAGGGGTGCGCGCTGCGGGCCATCGTGTGATTCCGATCCCCGGTGCGAACGCCGCACTGGCGGGCCTGTCAGCCGCGGGCCTGTCAGCGCCGCACTTTCTGTTTTATGGGTTCCTGCCAAACAAGTCGGCCGCACGCTGTCGCACACTACAGGGGCTCGCGACACTGCCCTACACATTAATATTTTATGAGGCCCCGCACCGCATACTGGAGTGTGTGCTCGACCTGCAAAATACCTTCGGTGGCGAGCGACAAATTATATTCGCACGCGAAATCACCAAGCTCTTTGAGAGCATCCACAGATGCACCCTTGCGGAGGCCCTGGCCTGGCTGAACGACGACCCAAACCGCCAACGTGGTGAATTTGTATTGCTGCTCTCCGGCGCAACTGCGCGACAGGGTGGATTAGGTGCCGAGACCGAGAGCCTTTTGGCGGCGTTACTAGAAGAGCTTCCGCTCAAGCAGGCGGTGCACCTTGCCGTACGAATTACTGGGACGAGCCGAAACGAACTCTATCAACACGCGCTGTCGCTCAAGCCCCAGGCCTAATCCGAGGCACACCACATTTACATTCGGGTAAACTGTCTACATGGAACTCAAGATAACCCGCCCGGACGACTGGCACCTTCACCTGCGCGACGGCGCACTGATGCGTGCCGTGCTACCCGACAGCACCCGACAGTTCGCTCGCGCCATCATCATGCCCAACCTTGGCACACCGGTCACCACCGTCCAGCAGGCCCACGACTATCATGGGCGCATCCTTGCCGCGCGGCCTGTTGGCTCAGACTTCAACCCACTGATGACCCTGTACCTAACCGACAACACGGCCGCGGGAGAGATTCACAAGGCCAAACAAAGCGGCATAGTACACGGGATAAAATATTATCCAGCGGGCGCGACCACCAACTCAGACCTGGGTATCACCGACATCCACAAGGCCTACCCAGCCCTAGAAGAGATGCAGCGTTGCGGCATGCCACTCCTTCTGCACGGAGAGACAACCGATGCCGCGGTAGACGTATTCGATCGCGAGTCAGTATTTATAGACCGCGTGCTTCAGCCCTTGCTGCGTGACCTGCCTGCTCTGCGGGTAGTGTTTGAGCACATCACCACCGCCGAGGCCGTGGAGTTTGTTAAGGCCGCACCGGACAGCGTCGCCGCCACCATCACAGCCCACCACCTGCTGTACAACCGCAACGCCATGTTCGCTGGCGGCATTCGTCCACACCATTACTGCCTACCCGTGCTAAAGCGTGAGCAACATCGCAAGGCGCTGCTTGCCGCGGCCACCGGCGGAAACAAAAAATTCTTCTTGGGCACCGACAGCGCGCCGCACGCACGCCATACAAAAGAGTCTGCCTGCGGATGCGCCGGCATCTATAGCGCGCACGCCGCCATTGAGCTCTACGCAGAGGCCTTCGAGCAGTCTGGTGCGCTGCCCGCGCTTGAGGGGTTTGCTAGCCTTTATGGCGCTGACTTTTATGGCCTACCACGCAACACCCAAAGTATTACCCTACGCAAAAAACGGTGGCAAGTTCCGGCAACACTTAAGTTTGGAGATCACGAGCTGGTACCGCTGAGGGCGGGCGAGGCAATAGACTGGGCGCTGGCAGGGTAGGGCAAAGAGATGCCACATTCACAATTCATACAACTGTTCTACATTACGACAAGGTGGATAGCATGCGCAAATTAGGTCTTCTGTTGTTGTTTTTACTAACAAGCACGAGCGCGCTGGCGAAGTGGGCGGAGGTTAACGGTGGTGGCGATAGGACCTACTACGTTGATCCCTCGACCATTCGCGCGTCAGGCAGCAAGACCAAGATGTGGGGCATAACCGACTTCAAGACCGCCCAAACACTCAATGACATGCGGTACCTATCATTGGCACACCAGCAAGAGTACGACTGCAAAGAAGAGACGAACAGGCTGCTAGCAAGCACCTACTACACGGGAAATATGGGGACGGGTGAGGTGATCTACAGCGACAGCGACGTGGGCAGCAAGCCCGCACCGATCATGCCTGGCACCATAGGCGAGGTGCTCTTTAGAACGGCCTGCGACAACAAGTAGGCGCGAGATGACGGCGAGGCCTTGCCTCTCGTGGCCGCCGTCACTCCACCGTCACAGCCTTCGCTAAATTTCTCGGTTTGTCGACATCCGTCCCTTTGAGCAGGGCCACATGATAGGCCAGCAGCTGCACGGTGATGCTATGCAGGATAGGGGAGAGCACGCCCGCGTAGCGCGGGGTACGAATAACGTGCACGCCCTCGGATTCCACGAAGTGACTGTCGCTATCCGCAAATACAAATAGCTCACCACCGCGAGCCCTCACCTCTTGCATGTTGGACTTCACCTTTTCCAGCAGGGCATCATGCGGCGCGATAACTACCACCGGCATGCTGCTATCAACCAGGGCCAGCGGGCCATGCTTAAGCTCGCCGGCGGGGTAGGCCTCAGCATGAATGTAGGAAACCTCTTTCAGCTTAAGTGCACCCTCTAGGGCTATCGGATAGTGTATGCCCCGTCCCAAAAACAGGGCGTGTTGTTTGTTGGCGAGGCACTTTGCCCACTCACGAATTTGTGGCTCCAGGTTGAGCGCGTGCTGCACGCTGACCGCCAGCTGACGCAAAGCACCCAGATACGCCCGCTCTTCCTTCTCTGCCAATAGATCACGCTGCTTGGCCAAGGTTGCGGCCAGGGTAAACAGGGCAACCAGCTGCGTAGTGAATGCCTTGGTTGATGCTACGCCAATCTCTGCGCCAGCGCGGGTGTAGAACACCAACCGCGAGGCACGGGGTATGGCGCTCTCTTGCACGTTACAAATAGCCAGCGTTAGATTTTGACCGAGTGACTTTGCGTGCTTTAACGCCTCCATCGTGTCCAGAGTTTCACCCGACTGCGAGATGGTCACAATTAGCTGACGTGGGTTCGGCACGGACTGACGGTAGCGATACTCACTAGCAATTTCGACGTTGGTCGGCAGCCTTGCGATGCTCTCTAGCCAGTACTTGGCGGTGAGCGCCGCGTAGTAGCTGGTGCCTGCGGCTAGTATTAATATGCTGTCCACCTGACCGAATACTTCGCTGGCAGCATCGCCAAATAGGGCGGGGGAAAAGCCGTTGTCGTCGATCAGGGCCTCCATGGTGTCGGTCAGCGCCCTCGGCTGCTCGTGGATCTCCTTCTGCATAAAGTGCGCATAAGGGCCCAGCTCCATACTCGCCAACGAGACCTCACTCATGTGGACCTTGCGTGTTGCCACCTGGCCGTCTTGACCATAAATAGTCACACTGTCTCGACGAATTTCAGCAACATCTCCGTCCTCAAGATAGATCACCCTTCTCGTCATGGGCAGCACCGCCGAGACGTCGGAAGCAATGAGGTTCTCGTTCTCACCCAAGCCAATCAATAACGGGCACCCCAGACGCGCAGCGACCATGCTGTCTGGCTCCTTGACTGAAATCACGCCAATCGCAAATGCGCCCCTCAGCTCGCCCACCGCCTTTTTGGTGGCGGCCAGCAGCGGCAGTCCATGACTATGGTGGTGTATGAGGTGAGCGATCACCTCCGTATCGGTCTGAGATGCGAACTCGTACCCCAGAGCCTGCAGGCGTGCGCGTTGTTCGTCATGGTTTTCGATGATGCCGTTGTGCACAACGGCGATCTCGTCCCTGGATACGTGGGGGTGCGCGTTGCTTTCGGTGACGCCACCGTGGGTTGCCCAGCGCGTGTGGCCGATGCCAACCTGGCCGCTGAGCCGGGTCTCGTTGGCCCTGTCTGTCATTGCCGCAACACGGCCAACGGCGCGCACACGCTCAATACCCGCGCTGTTTAACACGGCGATGCCGGCCGAATCATAGCCACGATACTCCAAACGGCTGAGCCCATCTATGAGGGCGGGGACTACGTTTCTATTTGCAACTGCGCCCACGATGCCGCACATAAGGTTGTGTCTTTCTAATTATTTTACTATCTTGCTGGGGCGCTTCCAGTTGCTGATGGACTTTTGTTCGGTGGCGCGGCAGATGGTTAGCTGTTCGGCTGGGGCGTCCTTGGTGATGGTAGAGCCCGCGGCTATCGTTGCACCGCGTCCGATGGTGACGGGAGCAACCAGCTGTGTGTTTGAACCGATAAAGGCACCATCCTCGATCACGGTCCTAAATTTATTGGCACCGTCGTAGTTGCACGTAATGGTGCCGGCACCCACATTAACGCTCTTGCCGATCGTGGCATCACCAACATAGCTCAGGTGATTAATCTTGCTGCCGGCATCGACCTGTGCATTCTTGAGCTCTACGAAGTTGCCGATGTGTGTGTCAGCGGCGAGCGTGGTGCCTGGGCGCAGGCGAGCGTATGGCCCGACCCGGCTATTTTCGCCAATCTGCGCGTTATCAATATGAGTAAATGGCGCAATGTGTGCGTCGGCGTGAATGACCGCATCCTTGACCACGCAGTTTGCGGCAACCCTCACCCTGTCGCCCAGCCTCACGCTGCCCTCGAACACGCAGTTGACATCAATCTCGACGTCGTTGCCGCAGCTGAGCGTGCCGCGCACATCAAGACGCGCGGGGTCCCTGAGGGTGACGCCCTGCTGCAATAGTTTCTGTGCAATGCGTGCCTGATATACGCGCTCGATCTGCGCTAAGTCGGCCTTTGAGTTGATCCCCGTTGCCGACCACTCGTCGCTAGCGATCTCGGCCACAACTGCGACACCCTGCTTGACCGCAAGCGCCACAATGTCCGTTAAGTAGTACTCTTTCTGAGCGTTGTGATTGCCAAGTTGTGATAGCCATGCGGCAAGGTACCCGCCTGGCAATGCCATCATGCCAGTGTTCACCTCAACAATCTTGAGCTGCGCTGCCGTGGCATCCTCGTGCTCAACAATCGCCAGCACGTCGCCCGAGGCTGAGCGCACAATACGACCGTATCCGGTCGGGTCGCTCTTGTTGCAAGATAAAATTGCTAGCTTCTTGCTGGCCTGCTTGAGCAGTTTTGCGCAGGTCTTTGCGTCAACCAGCGGCACGTCTCCCAACAAAATTAACGTGCTGGCATCGGCATCTAGGTGTGGGATCGATTGCTGCGCTGCGTGCCCGGTGCCGTGCTGCTCGACCTGGTTCACCCAGACAATGTCTTCGTGGGCAAACGCCTTGCGTATCGCCTCACCCCCGTATCCGTACACCACTATAATTTTTTGCGCGCCGAGGGTTTTTGCACAATCTATCACGTGCGCCAATATTGGCCTTCCGCCAACCCTGTGCAACACCTTGGGTTGGTCGGAGCGCATACGCGTACCCTTGCCTGCGGCGAGAATAACAATGTTTAGCGGGACCATAACACTTTGTTTTTGTAGTGTGGGTGACAAAATAAGTATAACAAAAAAGGCAGCCCAGGCCGCCTTTTTTGCTTGTATTGCTGTTGCCGCACTTCTTGTATTTTATTAACTCAAGGACTGGGTCAGACTTTAGTGTGGCTGCTGCTTACGCATTTTTTGGATTGCCTGCAGCTGCGCAACCGCTTCGGATAGCTCGGCCTGCGCCTTGGCGTAGTCAATATCGGAGGCGCGGTTTTTCATCGCCTCCTCCGCTGCACGCTTTGCCTCAAGTGAGCGTGCCTCGTCTAGGTCTGCGCCACGGATGGCGGTGTCGGCCAAGATAGTCACAAGACTGGGCTGGACCTCCAGCATTCCACCAGAAACATAGATCAGCATTGGCTCGTCTTGGTTTGGTAGCTTGAGGCGCACTGAGCCCGGCTTAATACGTGTCAGCAGGGGGGCGTGGCGTGGGTAGATGCCCAGCTCGCCCACCTCTCCGGGGACGACGACCATCTCCACCAAGCCAGAGAAGATGAACCCCTCTGCGCTCACCACATCAACATGAACAGTCATTGCCATAGCCTTCCTTATTGCTGCCGCGCTTAGTCTTACTGTAGGGTCTTGGCTTTTTCAATCGCCTCGTCAATGGTGCCGACCATGTAGAACGCCTGTTCTGGCAGGCTGTCATAGTCACCATTAACAATGCCCTTGAAGCCCTTGATGGTTTCCTTGAGCGTCACATACTTTCCAGGGCTGCCAGTAAAGACCTCGGCCACGTGGAAGGGCTGCGACAGGAAGCGCTGAATCTTACGTGCCCGGGCCACAGCCAGCTTGTCTTCCGGCGCCAGTTCGTCCATGCCAAGGATCGCAATAATGTCGCGCAATTCCTTGTAGCGCTGTAGCGTTTGCTGCACGCTACGAGCAACATTGTAGTGCTCCTCACCAACCACCAAAGGATCGAGCTGTCGCGAGGTCGAGTCTAGCGGGTCTACCGCTGGGTAAATACCCAGCGATGCGATATCGCGTGACAGCACCACGGTGGAATCCAAATGCAAGAACGTGGTTGCGGGGGAAGGGTCGGTCAAGTCATCTGCCGGCACGTACACCGCCTGGATCGAGGTGATTGAGCCAGACTTTGTTGAAGTGATTCGCTCCTGCAGGCGACCCATCTCCTCGGCCAAAGTTGGCTGGTAGCCTACCGCTGACGGCATCCGTCCCAACAGGGCGGAGACCTCGGTACCGGCCAGCGTGAAGCGGTAGATGTTGTCCACAAAGAAGAGGACGTCGCGTCCCTCGTCGCGGAAGTACTCCGCCATGGTCAGGCCGGACAGCGCCACACGCAGACGATTGCCTGGCGGCTCGTTCATCTGTCCAAACACCATCGCCACCTTGGACTCCGGCAGGTTATCCAGTTGAATAACGCCCGCCTCAGACATCTCGTGGTAGAAGTCATTCCCCTCGCGGGTACGCTCACCCACACCAGCAAAGACCGATAATCCGGAATGTTGCTTGGCAATATTGTTGATGAGCTCTAGCATGTTTACGGTCTTACCAACACCCGCACCGCCAAACAGGCCGACCTTCCCGCCCTTGGCGAATGGGCACACAAGGTCGATCACCTTGATGCCGGTCTCCAGCAGGTCAACTGACGGCGAGAGCTCCTCAAACTTGGGGGCCTTTTGGTGAATGGAGCGACGCTCTGTGCACTTAATGTCGCCTACCTCATCAATCGGGCGACCCAGCACGTCCATGATTCGGCCCAGGGTTCCATGACCCACCGGGACAGTGATCTGGTTACCCGTGTTGGACACGCTCATTCCTCGACGCAGTCCATCAGAGGACCCCATCGCAATGGTGCGCACCACGCCATCGCCGATCTGCTGCTGCACCTCCAAGGTCAGACCTTTTTCGGCGACGGAGCTATCGTCATTCTGGACCACCAGCGCATCGTAGACTTTTGGTATCTGGTCACGCGGAAATTCAACGTCCACCACCGCACCAATACACTGAACAATTTTCCCTTGACTCATCTTATGGTTCCCCACTTTAATATTCATACCGTACCCACCATCATCGACAGCGGGACACCTCATCCCATTCCAATCTTTTACAACACGCCACGCGCCAATTGCCTGACACGGTGCGCTAGCTTACGGCTGCCGCCCCACCAACAATCTCTGAGATCTCTTTTGTAATCGCTGCCTGTCGTGCCTTGTTGTAGATAAGCTTAAGCTCGCCTATCACTTCCTTCGCATTGTCTGAGGCGGCCTTCATGGCCACCATGCGCGCACTCTGCTCGGATGCCTGGTTTTCGGTTACCGCGTTATAGACCAACGACTCAACGTAGCGCACCAACAGCTCGTCCACCACAACCTTGGCGTCGGGCTCGTAAATGTAGTCCCACGTACTGCCAGCCTCGGGGGCGGCTCCTGAGTCCTTGAGCGGCAGCAGCTGCTCGACTCTCGGTTCCTGCCTCATGGTGTTAACAAAGCCGTTATAGCTAAGATAAATAGCATCAACCTCGCCGGCAACGTAGGCATCCAGCATCACCTTGACCGCACCGATTAGTTTTTCAATGTGGGGAACGTCGCCCAGTCCGATCATGTGTGACCTAACGTTTGCGCCGATGCGGGACATAAAGCTGAACCCCTTGTTGCCAATCGGACACACGCTGATACCTCGGCCCTCGGCTTCCCACTCCTTCATCTTGGTTACCACCAAGCGCAAAACGTTGGTATTTAGCCCGCCACACAGCCCCTTGTCGGATGTGACAACAATCACGCCAATGTTTTTGGCGGTCGTGCGCTTAACCAAGAATGGGTGCCTGTACTCTGGGTTGGCGCGCGACAGGTGTGCCGCGACCTGGCGTATCTTTTCAGCGTAGGGGCGCGCGGCGCGCATGCGCTCTTGTGCCTTGCGCATCTTGGACGCCGCCACCATTTCCATTGCACGAGTAATCTTGCGCGTATTTTCAACGCTCTTGATTTTGGTGCGTATCTCTTTGCTGCCAGCCATTATCTCAATTCCAGCCTAGTAAGCCGCGGTGGACTTAAATTTTTCAATTGCAGCGACCAATATCTTTTCGTTGTCGGCGGACAGGTCCTTGCTCGACTCAATCGCCTCCTCCAAAGACTTGTGCTGCGACTTCACGAACGCATGCAGGCCCGCCTCAAATGCCAGGACCGAGTTTATCGGCACGTCATCGAAGGAGCCCTTGTTAATCGCGAAGAGGGTGATCGCCATCTCCGCCACCGACAGGGGTGCGTACTGTGGCTGCTTCATCAGTTCCATCACCAGTCGACCGCGCTCCAGCTGCTTGCGGGTGGCCTCGTCTAAATCAGAGGCGAACTGCGCGAAGGCTGCCAGCTCACGGTACTGAGCCAACGCCAAGCGCACGCCGCCGCCCAGCTTCTTAATGACCTTGGTCTGTGCCGCGCCGCCCACACGAGACACAGAAATACCCGCGTTGATCGCGGGGCGGATACCCGCGTTAAACAGATCGGTCTCCAAGAAAATCTGACCATCGGTAATAGAAATTACGTTGGTTGGGACGAAGGCGGACACGTCGCCCGCAGCGGTCTCAATGACCGGCAATGCGGTCAGCGAGCCGGTCTTTCCCTTGACCTCGCCGTTGGTAAACTTTTCAACATACGCCTCGTTCACTCGTGCGCTCCGCTCTAATAGGCGAGAGTGCAAATAGAACACGTCCCCAGGGTAGGCCTCGCGACCTGGCGGACGGCGCAACAGCAGTGATATTTGACGGTAGGCCCACGCCTGCTTGGTCAGATCATCGTAAACAATCAGCGCGTCCTGACCGCGGTCACGGTAGTACTCGCCCATGGTGCATCCGGCGTAGGGTGCCAAGAACTGCATGGCCGCAGAATCGGATGCCGTTGCTACCACCACGATGGTGTACTTCATCGCGCCGTGCTCTTCTAACTTGCGAACCACGTTGGCGACGGTAGATGCCTTCTGGCCAATCGCAACATAGATGCAGGTCATGTTCTGACCCTTCTGGTTGATGATGGCATCTATCGCCACCGCGGTCTTCCCGGTCTGACGGTCGCCGATGATTAGCTCGCGCTGCCCACGACCAACCGGCACCATGGAGTCAATGGCCTTGAGTCCGGTCTGCACTGGCTGCGACACCGACTTACGATCGATCACGCCCGGCGCAACCTTCTCTATCTTATCGGTCATCTTGGCGTTGATCGGGCCCTTGCCATCGATCGGCTGCCCCAGGGCGTTGACCACACGGCCAATCAGCTCGGGACCGACGGGCACCTCCAAGATTCGGCCGGTGCACTTGACGGTGTCGCCCTCGGTGATGTGCTCATAGTCACCCAGCACCACCGAGCCCACGGAGTCGCGCTCCAGGTTAAGCGCTAAGCCGAAGGTGTTGCCAGGAAACTCTAGCATCTCGCCCTGCATCACGTCTGACAGGCCATGAATGCGTACGATACCGTCGGTTACGCTGGTCACCGTGCCCTCTGTGCGCGCTTGGGAAAGCACCTCAAAGTTTTCGATGCGACTACGGATCAAATTGCTAATTTCAGAAGGATTGAGCTTCATCTACTTTTCCTTAATTCAATAAACATGCCATCAAGCCAAGGCATTGGCTAACTCGGAGAGGTGGGTACGTGCAGAGCCGTCGATCACCTTGTCGCCGGCACGAATAATCACCCCACCCAACAACTTGGGATCGGTTTCACAGCTAAGCCTAACCTCGCGGCCCATGCGCTTCTTTAGTGCCGCGGCGATCTTTTGCTTTTGCGCTTCCGTTAAATCAAAGGCAGACGTCACCACAACGTCCGCATTTTTTTCTGCGTCGGCCCGCATAACCTCAAACAGCATCGAGATCTCTGGCAGCAGGGCGAGTCGCTGACCCTCCACCAAAAGTCTGACGAGGTTGCGCTGGACTTCGCTAATCTTGTCACCACACAGCGCCAGCATGAGCGCTACCACTTGAGCCTTAACCGCACGCGGGCTGGCAATGATTGCGCGCACCTCCGGGTTCGTCACCGCCCCCGCTGCTGACTGCAGCATGTCTGACCAGCCCTTGAGGTCGCCAAGCTCGCACGCCTTATCAAAGGCGGCCTGTGCATAGGGTCGAGCAACTGTGATTACCTCGGCCATGGCGGTTAAATTTCCGCGACGAGCTTATCAAGCAGGTCACTATGTGTCTTGGCGTCTATCTCGCGGCCCAAGATCTTACTTGCGCCAGCCAAAGCGACCACGGACACCTGCGTACGCAGCTGCTCCCTCGCACGGAAGACCTCCTGCTCAATCTCGGCCTTGGCTGCCACCACAATGCGCTCGCCCTCAGCCCTGGCTTGAGCTTTGGCTTCCTCTACAATATTGCTCGCTCGCTTGTCGCCCAGCGCAATAATCTCGGCCACCTTTTCCTTGGCCTCGCGAAGGAGCTCGGCTGAGCGCTTGGCGGCCAGCGCCAGGTCGTTCTTGCCTCGCTCTGCTGCCGCCAAACCATCGGCAATCCGCTTGTTGCGTGCGTCTAGGGCCGCCATGATCGGGGGCCACACAAACTTCATGCAGAACCATACGAACAATGCAAACATGATCGTCTGGCCGATAAGGGTCGCATTAATGTTCATGCAAAAGCCTTTCCTTAGTTAAATGCGTGCGGGCTTTACTTGCCGGCCACAGCAAACAGAACGTACATGGCGATACCAACCGCAATCATTGGCACGGCATCCACCAGACCCATGACCACAAAGAACTGTGTGCGCAGCATCGGGATGAGCTCAGGCTGGCGTGCGGCACCCTCAAGGAAGCGACCGCCCAAGATGCCGATACCCACTGCGGCACCCAAGGCGCCGAGCCCCATCATGATCGCGCCGGCGATATAAAGTAGTGCTTGTGCGTCGTTCATTTGTTCTTTCTCCTGTCAGTAAAGGTCCAGCGTTTAAAAAAATAAATTAAAGCTTTAGTGGTGCTCTTGGTGCGCCATGTCTAGATAGACAATGGTCAGTGTCATAAAAATAAATGCCTGTAGCGTAACGATCAGA
>Ga0114969_10001601_pt1 | contig 19204 bp, 19 predicted proteins | sample M_130807_MF_Meta_FD_87316 | JGI IMG/M metagenome (GOLD analysis project Ga0114969, IMG submission 87316) | Freshwater microbial communities from Lake Montjoie, Canada to study carbon cycling - M_130807_MF_MetaG | ecosystem: Environmental > Aquatic > Freshwater > Lake | place: Lake Montjoie...
CCATACCGGTATAATTTCAAATGTGCTATCATCAGCATACTGTCCATATGTACTTAAGTTACCTACGACATTAAGACCGCCGAAATAGCCATAGAAATACCAACCAGCAGCTTGAGTTTTATAGTAAACCTTTTTAACAAGCACTTTCTTTCCGTTTACCTTGCTTGAGAATTCTGGATTGTTTTCAACCGCAGCTTGTAAATCGTAATCCTGCTGCATTGGAACCATATTAAATGATCCACTATAGACTGTTTCGTTGCCGTTTAGGTTGGCTATACCAGAAATACCTTCAGAAACTCTTCTAGCATATCCAATTGTCCACGATGGGTATTTTAGTTCTGGATGTACACTAGGATCGATATCGCTTCCAGTTAGTTGACCATTGCTGTCAAAGCTGCCAGTTTTACCGCCTAGGAAGCGTGATAATACGTTTTTACTCTGATGAAGATTCATCGTATAGGAGTATTCCAGTACTGCCTCTTCATATGCAGAATAAACCTGCGTATCAACCAATTCGATATCTAATACATCGCCGCCTAGCTTTTTATATACGAAAGCAACTTCTTCAACAGCGCCGCGCTTAAAAAGATCAATTTGATCATTTGTCCAGTAGTCTGTATTTAAATATATACCAAATGGTAGGCTAGCAGAAGTTACGTTCTGATAGCTACCTGTTGCTGGTAATATACTTTTTGAACTGGTTGAAACTGGGCGTAAATCTGGATATGCCATTTATTTTCCTCTGTGAAATAAATAGTTTTATAGATAATAAAAAACCCCCCGATTTTCATCGGGGGGCTTCTTAAGCTAGATTATTAACCTAGTAGATCTTGTACGATGCATAGACCGTACATATCTGGGCGAACGAACGCCTTACCGTAGCGAGTCATGACTGCCTTGGTTGGTGTGAACGTTGATGGGTTAAAGATCGTTGGGCTGGTTTGTAGTGGTACGTATGGTGCATAAACATATCCACTCTCTAGGAAGCTCGATCCCTTACGTCCGATTAGGATTACGTTACGTGGGAAGTATGGGTCGACGATAACATCAAACTTACTGTTTAATGCACCGACCTTAACTGCTCCGGTTGATCCCTTCTCGGCATCGTGAGTTACAGTTGCGCGGAATCCGGCAGTGAACTCTAGGATGTTTGCAACTTCTGGAGAAACAACGATGAAGTTAGCTCCACCGCGTAGTGTCTTACGGTGAATGTTTGCGCTTACGTCGTTGATTGTTTCTAGTAGGGTTTCGTACCACATAGAAACGTTACCAGTGAAGTCTGGCGGAGCAGCATATCCAGCAGCGCCAGTGGTTGTACCAATGTCTACGCCGCTGTTGCGGTTAACGAATTTACCTGGGCGACGTGACCAATACTTGATACCACCGGTTTGTCCCTTGATAAGGTCGTTTAGGATTTCTTGATCGATTTCTAGACCGATTTGCTCTGATAGAATAGAGGTTAATTCTACTTCGGCATCTAGGTTGTGATACGCATTTAGATCTTGTCCTAGTTCTGGTGTCCATGCAGCCTTTAGCTTGCGTGTACGAGCAGTGATGCTAAATGAGTCAACTCTTAATTGGATCTCTTTTAGATCTGGACTGTTTTCCAGTGTCCAAGGAGAAGTTGCAGCTAGCGCACCTAATCCACCGTTATCTCCTGCGCTTTGGATATTATCCTTGGCTGGGAAGTCGGCAACAACTGTTCCAACTCCAGAGGTTGCTAGGGTGCTGGTTCCTGCAGTAATTGAGCCACTTGGTGCTGCGCTGTGTAGATATACTAGTTCTAGATACTTAGTACCAGCTGTATCGGTTGCTGCTGGACCTAGTCCTGCACCTTGAACAACGCGGGTTAAACGGCGAACCATTGAACCAGAGAATGGAGTTAACGCTAGTGAGCCATTTCCTACTGGACCTGCAACTACTGAGCCAGTGTTTGGTGAGGATAGTGAGAATGCTGCAACACAGGTACCAGAAACCATCGATAACGATGTTAGATCTTGTTCTGCTGATAGCTCCCAGTAATCGCCTAGGTTTGCGGTTGTAGCAACTGCACGTAGAACTGATACGTACTTGGTTGATGTTGATACGTCGCCTTCTGCTAGTAGATCTGGGTCAAAGCGGATTGCTTTGGCAACATCGGCAGTACCCGATAGGGCAACAACTGCGGTTGGAGCAACGTGGTGGATAAACTTTGTTGCTGCTGCTTGTAATTGAACGCGAGCAGTTCCGTATCCGCTGGTTAGTGAATAGAAACCATTTTCCGCAAATGCGTTACCATCAACGCGTACGCCTTGGCGAACATCTTGACCGATACGATCACCGTATAGTGATTCTTCTGAGCCTACGGCACTTGAGATTACCTTATCACCATCTAGACCTAGTTGGTTAGCATACTTGAAATCCATGAAGAATACAAGTCCGCTTGGTAGACTCATTGGTTGTACTGAAACTAGATCATTTGCGATTAGTCCAGCGAATACACGACGAACGATTGGGAACGCAACTGCTGCGAATCCTTGTACGTCGCCCGAGGTCATAACATTGGCCTCGCGTAGTAGTTCTTTTGCTTGATTCTCTAATAGAACAGCCATTGTGCTGCGTTGCATGTCGTCGCCAATGCCTTCTAGTAGACCAGACTTTTCCCACTTACCGACTAGAGCTGCTGTTTCTGCAGCCTTGTTTGCGAAAACCGTTCCTTCGGTTAAACGCTCTAATACATTTGCCATTTTTTTCTCCGATTACCTTATTAGGTATTATTTTTTAATTCCTGCTAAACGTTGCCAGCGAACCGAGTTGATATCTGCTGGACTTTGTTGACTGCGAGTAACAAATGGGTGTGGTGCCTTATTTAGAGCCTCAGTTAACGATTGTGGAGCTTTACGTTCTGTAATAATGCTCGCCGTTGAACTTTGTAGAGTCTCATAAATGGTCTTTGCCTCATTTATACTCTTTGCTTTAGAAATAGATTCGACAATACTTTCTTTTTGTCGCTCATTCAAGGAGCTATTTCGTAAAATCTTATTACTATATAGTAATTGAGAATTGATTATTCCCATTTCATTTAATTTTTTAGTTAAAGCCTCTACGCCTTCAGTTAGTGCAATGTTATTTTGGTTTAGTTTATCATTATTTTTAGAAACATTTGATAATTTTGCAGAAGTTTCTTCATAGCAACCACCAATTGCAACAAGCGCCTCTTCTAATTCTTTGCGCTTGTTCTTTAATTGTGCTAATCTTGCCTTATAGACATTTAATTCTTTTTGAATTTCAATTTCATTCATATTGATGCCGCCTGCTCCGACGTTTTCCATATCAATATGCATAATTTCTTCTAATTGCTCTTCGCTTAATTCGATATCTTCTTCCATTGGAGCAGTTGCAGTTTTATTTTTCTCTTCTTCTGCTTTCTTACGTGCGTCATCTTGAGCGGCAACCGTAACATCTACTCTTTCTTTATCTTTTAATGCGGCTTGCGATCTAAGTCTTGCAGCGTCTCTAGCTGCTGCATCTGCGCGAGCGGTTTTACCTGGGTCAGTTGCTTGTTCTTGCCCAAGAATCGATTCATCTAGATCAAAAGACTCAGCTAGTGATTCCTCTTCCTGTTCAATATGAGTTTCGCTTGGAAGACGTTCAACTGGTTGAACTTTTAGCTTCGCAACTTCTTGAACTAATGTTTCAAGATTGATTTCGATCTCTTGTGAATTATCTTCACCTAGATAAGATGCAGGAATATTATCTACAAAGCTTTTTGCTTGACCTGTTAATGGTTTTGGTGCAGCGTCGGCAATTGGATTTGGTACTGCTGCGCCCATCGCTGGTGCTGCGCCCGCTGGGCCTGCGCTTAGTGCGCCTGCTCCAAGATCGGTTCCAACATCATCTGCTTCTAACAGAGCCTCCATGCTGGCTTTTATTTCTTCTGCGTAATGCTCAAGAATTGCAGCTTCTGCGTTTTTCTTGGCTGCTTCTTTAATAAGTTTTGCATCAATGATGGCTTGTTCAAGCAATGAAGACATTTAAATACCTCGATTTTATTTAATACTTTTGTTATAATTAGTGCTTATACCACAAAAAGTATAGTTTTTATTAATTATTGACTATCATATACCCAACTACATCGGTATCGCCGTTATGATTGGATGTTATCGTAAACGATCCATTGCTTTTAACAATAGCCATATTACCATTTGCGCTATGATTATTTGTTTGTTTTGTAAGGAATATAATACTACTTGTTGTAACTAGCGAATTAGTTACAACAACAGATGCGGGATTACCGGCATTTAAAGTTGCTGTTCCAGTTGGCTTATTTGATCCAGAACTAATTATTAAATTGCTTTTTATTGATATCGTTTCTGCCGTAACTCGTCCGAATTCCTCATGTAATGCAACCGGTGTTATCGTATCCCAAGTTATTTTAGAACCAGCAGTTAATTGGCTATAATAGACATTAACAAGTGCAGACGGGCCAGATACTTTTGGAGTAGCGTTTGCCAGCAACACATTCCATAAAAATGTATAATTTGCACAATAAATACTTGTGCCGTTTGCAGATCCAACAGATGAATTTGTTAATAAAAGCGAATATGGACTTGATAAGGTTGGCGTTCTAGTGCTTGCGTTATATACAGGATATCCAGTAGTAGATGGAGCTATGATCGCTCGATCTACAGATACAATTCCATCGCTATTAACGTTAATACCGTTTCCTGTTCCACCTGTTTCGCTATATAACTCAAGCGTATCTATCTTTGTATTGCAACCCCTTAAATCTATAATAGGTTGATTTACCCCACTTGATCCGCTTGCATTAAAAATACAATTTTGAAGAATTATTTTTTTGCTTGAAAAAGAACCAGTAGCACGTAATACGCTAGCATTTGATGCATTTAGTGTATAAAGATAACAATCTTTAACATATGTTGCATAGCTACCAGAACTTAGATATAATGCTGCATCTGCAGTATCTGCTTTTCCATGAAAAAATATACCTTCAAACGCAACAATCTCATTATATTTTTGAGTTGCATTTGGAATATTTATTGTTGTCTTGCCTTTAAAAGTTACAAGTTTTGATTCTGCTTTATTTGCAAAAGATTTAATATATAAATTTTTTCTAGTTACAGTTACGTCTTCTTCATATAAACCAGGTAATACATAAATAAATACAGGCTCGCTATGCGTTGGATAGGAAGAAGAAGCAAAATCAATAGCACTTTGGATATTATTAAATGGAGCGGCTAGAGTTCCGCTTCCATATTGTGTGCCAGTTTTTGCTACATAAACAACTTTATCGACGGATATAATTGATCCGCCACCAGAGCCTGTTGCAAATCCAATTAAGTTACCACTAAGATATATGTTACCAAGAACAGTTAGGCTTTGCGAAATCTGTGCAGTTCCGTTAACATATAATCCTTCTGTGGCCTCTATGACGCCGCCCTGTATTGTATTGGCAGCAAATATAAACTCGTCTAGATACAAGTTTGAAGAACTTATTATGCTGCTGCTAAGGGTATGTATTGAACCATTAGATGCAGAAAGGGTGCCACTAATAGTAATAAAATCATCACTATTGGCACCCAATTGCACGTTATTTCTAAAATCAGCGTTTGCCCAAACAGTAAATACGTCTGTATTGACGTTATTGTTTTCTAAGTCTGGCGTACCAATAACAAATGTATCTTTCTTATTGGATGAGCCTAAATTAAGGTTGCCAGATATGGCTACATTACTGAGTATGCGCATTTATTAGTTTATCCGATACCCGCTGAGCCAGATAAGCCTGTGGCTAGATCGTAACCGGTAATTCCAGTTAAACTTGCAATTAGTGTACAACTAGAAAGAGTATTAGTTGGGTTGTTAGAGGCTAAAAATACCGAAGTTGCTTTAGCCCTAATTTGTACAGAACCAGAGGGTTCAACTAGATAATAGTTAGTACCTTTTAAACCATTTGCGCTAAATGCTAATCTAGCATGATAGTTTCCATGATTACGGAATTCAAAATAGCTAGTTATGCTGGGGAAATCAATTCTTAGTGGCGCAGAAGACGTAAGTGGCAAAGTTAAGCCTCCAGTGACAAATGGAATACCACTTACTTGATATGAGCCGACGTTATTTATGCCAGCCTGTAGACGTACACTTTGATCGCTCATTTATATTACCTCTTATTTTTCTTAGATTCTAGATTCTCGGCTGCCTGCTGCTCGCGAATGGCACGTTCCTTGTTTGTCTTACGACGAATCTTGTCTGCGCGATGTTTTGATTCGTAGCGCCTTACATCTGCGCTCTTATCAAATACATTTTTTTGTAGATCCTCTTTTTTACAGCTTTTTAGGAACTTACGGATAAGGACTTCGTTCATTTCTAGACTTGGTCTTACACCTTCTGGTAGTGCTGCGCTTGCGTGTGTTGGTGATTTAACTGACATTTCTTACTTCTTTCCGCCACTTAGGGCTTTAAAAATTGCGGCACTATTGCCGACTAATCCACTAATATCAATACCTGGGTCGCTTGGATCTCTGCCGCCTGCCGCACCAGCCGCTTGATTTTCGCTTAGTGGTTGGGTACCGGCAAATGGATTAAAGCTATTTGTTAGTAATCCAGACTTTTTCAACTCTTCATCCATACGTTTCTTCGTATCTGTTGCTTTTTGCTGTGCTGCGGGAGCAACCATCTTTTCTCTGTATGTTCTTTCAAAATTTGGTTTGCTTTCTGCTACTTTTTGTGGAGCTTTTACTTCTGCAAGTACTGCTCCTGCGCCAATTTCTGCCAAGACCTCTTTAATTAGGTCTTTGATCATTGGCTTGAGCAACATCTTTAATTCTTTTTTATCCATTTTACCGTCCGGTAAGTTTATTTAGCATTTCGCTAAGTTTTTGTACTTTTTGTACCTTTAGTTGGCGATCTTTTGCCTCTTTCATCATAAATGCACCTGGGGTGCTTGGTTCGCTAACCATATCAAAGCAAATAAGCTGGAAATCGTCATCAACCATTGTTACGCCATTACTTTGGTGCGTACTTCCTAGTCCACGCGATGAAATTCCTAGCTTGATACCACTTTCTACAAGCGATTTAAGAATTTGACCACTTGGTGTTGGCAATACCTTGATCTTTGCCATAACAGCAGGACCATCCCACCAGCAGCGCATAACAACATGCGAGACGTTCTTTAAGTTAACAACAGAACTCTCTGGGTGGTCGAGTTCGCCAAGGGCGCGACCATCACGGATTGTTTCTTGATACTTTTCTATCTCACGACGTAAAATTTTCTCTGGGTATTTGCGTCCATTACCGTTTTTAACGTCGGCTTCTTGAATTTTACCACTTAAGATAAGACCGCCCTCTTTAACAAAGCGTTTATCCTCCTCGGTTAGGAGGTCTTGGCAAACACCGCCAGCGCATAATTCGTAAAACTCTCTTAATAATTCTTGTGCCATTTATATTCTCTTTAAAATCCCCCTAAGACTTATCCTAGGGGGTTAATAGGTGAACCAGCGCAGCAATGGCGCACTGGCTGTAGCATATAACGGCGGATGTAAGTTACTTGTGTACGCATTTTAGTCCTCTCTACCAGAATAATCTAATATCTGGCGTTCCAACTCTGCACCGTTTCTAACATGAGGCGGTGTTAAATCACTTTCCCAGTCTATTGCACCATTTACTATATTAAATCTATATTCTCCGATAGGTCTAACAGTGCCATGAGATAAGCTTTTATCTTCTTTATCGAAAATAAGTTCAAATTCATTCGCGCCTTGCACAACTCTATAAACTTCTCCACCTTTTATATGGGTTTCGACTTCGCCAGTTTCATATGGATCGCGACCGCGATATTCTTCTTTATTATTGTTGTCTGGGGCCTTACCAGCTCTATAATTTTGCATATATTGGCTAGTAGGTGCTGCTCCATAAGCTCTTCCGCCGCCAGTATTTGGATTTGGGACGTTGTCTTCCATTATGAGCTTTTTAATAATTTCTTTTGTAAGTTTCATATTATTAAATAGTTAGTCTTTGTTTATTTTGACTACTAATCCTTCATCATTGACTATCTTGCTTAGTAAGTAAGTTGTGCCAGAACTTATAAATCCACCTATAAGCAGACCAAACTCTGTGTCCAAGCATATTGATAACAGACATCCAACCCAAAAGCCCGTACACATCGTGCATTTGAGGACTTCCCAGTCTGGTCTTACTTTGTCGAATATTTTCCCATAAACGACGATCATTGTCATTCCATAGCATGCTAGTATAAAGGTTAATAGATCGTAAATCATTTTCCAACCAATCTAAACATTGGAACCATCTGTTTGCCGCTAGATACATAAATAGTATTATTCATTTGTGTAAGTGCTGGTGCAGTCTCGTCATCAACCGCCTTTAACATCATAGCTTTTACTTTTTCTGCCGCATCGTTACCATTACTATCTACTATACGGCCTTTTTGCAACCATCCTGCTACTATGTTATTAACCATTTGTCGTTCAGCTTCATCTGGGTTGTCGTAAGACTGCTGAGCCTGCTGAGAAATTTTTTGCGTACTAATCTCTGGCTGTTTAACTTGTTGTTGCGGCTGTTGTTGCTGTTGCGGCTGTTGTTGATTCGCACCAAGACTCATTGCTGCTTTCGAAAGATCTTGCTGCTGTTTTTGAGCATTTGCTATAGTATTTTGAGCATTTGCTGCTGAGTCTTTATGTAAAGGCTCACCGCAAGCTTGACAGAAATTTTTTCCTGCCGGTACTTGCGCTTTACAATGGGGGCAAGTAGTAACTCCTTGGGCATTAGGTTGTTGGACTTGCTGCTTTGGTGCTTCCGCAAGTGATTCTCCACAAGATGAACAAAATTTCTTACCTGCCGGTACTTGCGCTTTACAATGGGGACAGGTAACAGCGCCTTCACCTTGTTCTTTTAAAATTAATTTAATTTTCATAATAAATTTCCTTAATAATTGTATCTATAGATTCCGCGGCTTGGGAATCCCCATTTTGGAATACTACCCTTGGTGCGCTCCTGTGGAACTTCGCCCATTTCGGTTGTATCTTCATCATCTGCGCTCAATAATTCCTTCTCTAGATCGTCAATATACTGCTTGCGAATAGCATATTCTTGTTTATCTTTATGTAGGAAGTTGTGTATGTTTAATAATGCAACTTCCATAGGATCCTCATCGGTTTTCTTTTCAGAAGCATATTTTGCTTCTATTGAACCATAGATGTTACCGCCAATTATAGTATCTGGTGTGACTACACCGTTGTGAACTAGAAAATTAAACAATTCATCTTGATTGGCATATACATCATCCGTAAATTCTGTCTTTGGAAAGGCTATAATTTTGCTTTTCTCGGGCATTACAACTATTGTCATGCAGTGATGACCAGAGAACATTAAATTACCATCAAGAGTACGACGTACAGCAACAGTAATACGCTTACCTGCCTTATCTTTTAATACAAGATTGCCGCCAATTGGTGATGGCTCCCTAAGCGTTAACTGAATAGGCATTAATTTTTCACCTCACTTAAGAATTCGTAGATATTTATTACTTTTTCAATAACTTCGGATGTAACATTATCAAATTTAATTTCAGATACCTGTTCTTTTAATAAGGTTACCTTATAGAGAAGGTCTTCGTTGTTTTTAATAATGTCGCTTTCTAAAACAAGATTAACTTCGCTATCTATCTTCTTTAATTGTTCGCTTAGGTATAGCTTAAGATCAACATCATCATCTGCATAGTTAATAAATTTATGTAGAAGCTCTTTTTGTTCTGGGAGAATCTTCTCTCCGTATATCTTGTTAAATTTATCTACAGCAACCTTAAATGTTAGAGAGTCGATTGGTTGTAATTCTTTCTTTTCTTCTAATTTTTTAGAAGTAATATTTCCTAGTAATTCCTGCTCTAGAATGATCTTTTTTGTTTGCGGAACTGATGTATTAAAAATTTGAGATACAGAGGCTAGAGTTTTATAGTTAGGTACGAAGTTATCATATACCTGCACTCCGATTGTTTTATTAATCTTGCCTATAAGCTTGCTTTGTTCATCAAAGATATCTTTTTCGTTTAACTTTTGATGTTCTTCGCGAATACGATTAATAAGCTTCTCTGCGTAATCTTGTGGAAATTCTTTTGTATCTGACAGTTGCTTATAGAGAGATAATTCTTTTTCAAGAACGGTATTCTTCTTGAAGTGTTCTTTAATAAGCGTTGAAACACTTTTTTGCTTAGCTTTATCATCATAAAGCACTGCTTTTGTTAATTCTTTCACTAAGGCTTCAAATAAAAACGCGGTATTGCGTTTTTTGTTATGCTTTAGTTTAGGCTTTTCTATCTTTTTTTGCATTCTTATTCTCCAAGCTTGTTAATAGGATTTTAATTTCCCTGTCAACTTCATGCAATCTGCTTTCAGTTAGGTCAGTATAATTAGTTTCTTGTTCTGATTCATACAGACTATCTAGTTCCGGCTTACCAATAAATGTCTTACGATATGTACCGAACTCTGGCGTGCCCGCACGCTTCATCTGCATATCAAGACGGTTTCCTCTGAAATCTGGTAAACCACTTTCTGATTTCTTTGTATAACCATTATCTTTACGCTTTGCTGGTGGTGGTTCTGCTGCGCCAACTTCTCCTGGTGGTGGAATTGGTAAACCTTCTCCTGCCGCACCTCCAGCCTCTGGTGCCGCTGGTGTTTCTGCACCTCCAGCTTCGCCTTCTGCTCCTAATCCGCCTAATCCTGCACCAGTTATTGGTCCACCACCGCCTGCAGCTTCTGCACCGCTTGTTGTAGCACTCGCAGCACCTTCAATCGAAGCCTTATACATCTTATCGTAATAGATTTCACGCTGAATCCTCTTGAAATCATTCTCCGACATATTAAATATTTTCTCGCTAATCCAACGCTTACTAAAAAAGTCTTCTTGAGCCTGTGCTGCAACCTCAAATTTTGTTTTCCAGTGTTCGAGTTCCTGTAATTCGCTGATCTTTGAAGGATTATTTAACACAATACTAAATTTTAGTAGATCTTCGTTACGATATCCAAGCGTAAAGAGATGGATAATGCCGATCTTTTCTAGTTCTGCCACCACAACACGCTGTAGACGTTGAATTGTGCGAGCAAAACGAATATCTTTCTGAGCTAGCGTTGTTTTATCTTCAGTCGCGCCATCACCCTGTGATAGATAACTCTGCGGAATCTTAATAGCTGAGAATAGTTTATCACGTAGATACTTAACGTCATCGATATCGCCAGTAAAAGCGCCACCCTGCAGTGTTTCGATCTTTGTATTGCTGTTTCCGCGTGTTGGGATGAAGAAATCTTCATCGATACTCATTGGGTTATAACGAAGATCGACGCGACCAGTTTGTGGATCAACAATCATATTGCGTTTCATCTGATTTTGAACGCGCAACATCATCTGTTCTACGTCTTCTGGTGCAATATTGCCGACATCGATATAGAATACACGACGATCTGGTGCGCGAACGATGCGGTATGCCATCATTGCGTCTTCTAACATGGTTAATTGACGCCAAATACGTCTTGCTGGCTCAAGCGCACTTGTTCCATATGGACTATACTTATCTTGTCCTAAGATACGGAAATGGGCGATCTGCCAATTTTCAAATGTTAAGCCACCGCTATTCCACTGGAACTGTACATAGCTTGGATTGGTTTTATCTTCGCCTTCTAGACGTTCAATCTCTGGTGATGGAAGACCAATCGCGCCCTTAACGCCCATTTGTTCATCAAGGTCGAGATACAGGAACATATCTCCAAACTTAACCATCGTACGGCACCAGCCAAATAGATTAAACTCAACATTTAATACATCATAATATAGAGTTTCAAGAATACTTTTGATTTCTTGATTAGCACACTTAACATTTAACATTTTTGTTAAACTACTGTGTGTCGTCATTTCATCTGCATAAATATCAAGAGCAGAGGCTATTTCTGGCGTGAATTCCATTTGATCAAAATCGCTATAGCGTTCTGCACGACTTTGGTTTGCTAAGATATTACTTTGAATTGAATCAAATGGATTATAGCTTGTTTTTTGGAAATGCTTTCCGCTAGCGCTTGTAAATTTAAACTTATCTAGCTGTCTACGTTTGTAGCGTAGCTGTGCCTGCTGTTTAAAGTTAACAATCGGACCAGAAAAGAGTCGCGTTAAGCTTTTAAATAATTGTGATTCATTGTTCTTTATATTTCGTCTTTGATCAGCCATTTTTATCCCTTAAAAAGCCATGCAAACTCTGATTGCATTTTTCTAGCATTATCTTTTTCTATTTCTCTGTAATTATGCATTCCATTAATAGATGTATTTAGAATAGACTTGCTTTTGTTCATGGAGTTTAACATAACTTTTGAAAATTCTGCATCTCTATTGTTTGTAATAAGTGCAGTATCTCTTACCCAACATGCAATTGCCATACTCATCACAAGATCGTCGTTGTAGCCTTTTTGAGCTTCTGGCTTGCCGTTATGCCAAATAAATTTCTCTAATTCGCGTACTGTACGTGGAGAGTTTATTTGTATAGAGCGATTGCGTATCATTTCATCTAGTTTTGCAATAATAAGCGGACGAGTCTTCATTGATGTTGTAAATCCTACGACTGCATTACTATTTCCTATTGCATTGTTTGAATCAATGTATTCGTGCGTGCTTTTGCTAGAATAATATAAGTTTCTATATCCTTTTTCTGCTACGCGTCCGCATACAGTAAAGCCTATGTTATTATTTTCTATAATCATAAGCGCATTGCCATACTCTTTTCCAACGGTTATTAACAAATCAACAAATATCTCTGGTTCTACCTTGCCTTGATATTCTGCAACCTGTTCCATAGTAGAAACATTGATTACGTGGAAAACAGAATAGTCTGCGCCGTCGCCACGGGCAACGTCAGCAACAAGAATATACTTGCCTTGATGATTATATGGTTTCCAAATATGATAATTGCGATCAACCCAGCTTTTTCTGCTTGGATCTAACATCTTTTTACGTAATTCTTCCATATCGTCTGGGTCGATTACTGTTTCTCCAGATGCATTGAATGAACAAAGATACTCTTGCGCAATTTCACGCTTACCCATGTTCTTCGTTTCTTCATCAAACCACTTTTGATCGTGCTTTGGATGGACATCCCACGGAAGATGCGTAGTAATAAAACTGTTTTGTCCATTTTGTCCATCTTCATATGTTCTATGGAACCAATTACCGATACCGTTTGGCGAACTTAATGCAATACAGCGTCCACCGGTTGAAATGGTTGGATATAGAGCGGTCCAAATTTCATCCATGCTCTCAATATGTGCTGCTTCGTCGACTACAAGTAGAGAAACAGCTTCAGAACGACCGGCGTCTGGGCTGGTTGCAACCGCTTTAATGATCGAGCCGTTGCTTAACTCAAAACTGTTCTTGTTATCTGTTGTTACAGATGATATTCTTAGCCATTCCGGTATATTATTTATAATATACTTGACCTTTTTAACCATATTGCTTGCTGTTGCATACTTCGTCGCCATGATAAGTACGGTTTTATCTTTTTGAAACGACATTAGCCAAGCAATATAGCCCGCGCAGATGGTTGAAATACCAAGCTGGCGGGCTTTTACTATAACATTGAAGCGGTGGTCACGAAATTTGTCTAGAAGATCATCCTGGAAATCAAACGTCTTAAAAGTTACTGTACCTTGATCGACGGTTGTAATTTTTGCATAGTTTTTAAGAAAGTAGGAAGGGTTTCTACCGCATTTAATAATTTCCTGCTTTATTTCTTCAAGAGATAATTCCTCCATGTTTTCACCATTCTTTTATTTACGCGCTCTGTCAGATTTCTTTGAACCTGTTGCCATTTTAAGTAACTTGTTCGATGTTACTTCAAATGAATTAATTTTTTCTGCTGCAGCTTCTGAGTTATTACCGTTGGAGTCCACTCTGTCTTTTAGATTAAGAATCTCGTAAGCCATTTGAGCTTTTACTTTAATCTTAACGCGATTTGTTGTTTCAACAAGACTCGTTAGCTCTCCTATTTCTTTAAGACGTAATTTTGCGCCTGTGATATCAGCGAACTTCTTTTCGATTGTCTTACGAATATCATTAACGCGTTGTTCTAGCTTATAACCAAAACGTTTATCATGCATTGCTTGAATTGGCTCTTCACTTGCATAACGGATAAGCATTGTATTTCCGTGGATTGTTACGCCGAAACCATCCATAACTTCCATATTACGTGCGTATTTTTCTATTTCATCGCGCTTTAGCTCGTAACCGCCGCCATGATGCTTATCATGTGTTGCTTGAGAAATAGCATTTACTACTTGGATTACATTTAGTGGCATTTACATGCTCCTTTTATTTAATTAACTTAAAGTTCTTTCCATTTATGCGAAATAATTTTTGTTGAGACTCACTGATAGAAGTGTTGGTTTCTCCAGAAGCGGCTTGTTCTTTATTAGGAGCATCATCGAGTCCCATCTGCAAGTTTTCGCTATTAATCCAAAACACATATACTTTGTTTGGATCTTGCTCTACTGGCATATTTGTTCTTGCATAGACTCCTCTCGTCCCATTTTCTGCCGTATACTCACTAACATCACCATCTAATAAGTTATTCGCTCTTAAAGTAGAGCTTAGCGTTCTAGCCATAGTTTCGAATTTACTATTTCTTGTTCCAATGCCTAAAAAACTATCTCTAGATTTTAAGACAGCATCTAATATTTTTCTTCTCGTTTGAGCATTTTGTTTTTCCTGCTCGGGGGAAATAATAGTTTGTCCTGCTGCGCCGAGTTCCTGCTGTGCGTTATCTATAGCCGATTCTTTACCTGCATCAGCTAGTTTATTGTCTATTGGATTTGGCGAACTAATCCCTCCAACTCCTTGCTCGACGTTACTTTTAATTTTTTCTTTTGTTAACAGGGTTGGTCTTCCATCGCTGTCTGCAACTTGATATGGTTCTGTTCGACCTGCAGAATTAGTTGGTTGTAAATAAAGTTTTCCATCTTTAAGAGATTTAAGAGCTTTTAAAATATTTTCTTGTGATGTTTCTAGGTTTTTTCCTACATATGGAATAAACATTTTTTTATTTTGGGCATCAATTGTTATCGCACCAATTTGGTAACCTTTGGCTTCTCTATTATTATATGTTGTATTAATATAGATAATATATTTCTCTAGATCTGTTTTTAAACCTTCATCTTCAGCGGACAATTCTGCTGCTGGTTCAGATACCGTTGATGGTGAACCCGCCGAAGTTGTACTTGTAGATCCAGTATCTGCTGCCGATGGATTTATTGGAGATGTGGTTGTATCTGCGGTTGCCGATTTTTCATTTTTTGCAATTTCGGCTGGTAAGGCTGCGGCCAGTCTACCTGCTTCGGCAGCAGGAATTCCAAATCTAACCATATCTGCTGTAGCTGTTTTTGCGGCTTGCGTTGGATTGGCTGCATTTTTAGAATAATCATTTAAGATTGTATTAATTTGCTGATCAGATAGATTATAACGACCTTTTAACCAGCCCTTCTTAAGCCCTCTTATGAAGCGCCCAAGCGCTTTTGCAGGTGCTCTTCCGAGAAACGAAAAGAACTTCTTAATATCATTCTTTACAGCATTCCATCCTGGGCCTTCTGCTATCTGCTGCGATTCATTTAACGCCCTTCTCTTTGCTTCTTTTAACAGAAGCTTTTTAGACTCGGAAAGAAGATTGGTTTTATTTATAGTTTTTTCATATCTCTCAAATAAATACTTTTGAGTCTCGCGAACCATAAGCGTCTTTAGATATGACTCCTTGATCGTATAAGCTTCTTTATCGTACCATAAAACTATATTTTTATCCATTATCTATCTTCCTTCAATATTCAAAATATAGCACTTTTGGCAGCAGCTATATTTTGTTAAATATACTTCGTTGTCTCTATTAAAAGAATAGGTATCGCAAAACTTGCAATTCCTATTTAATTTACTATTAATTAGTTTCTTAGAGATAAAAACACCGTCTAATTCAATTTTCTCTTCCTTGACATCCTTTTTATGAGAGTCTTTTAGTTCCTGGATATACTGCGCTTCCTTTTCTGTATCCCATAGACTCTTTGGATTAATCACTGTTAGTTCGCCATACTTTTCACGTATTGCTTTCTCTACTGCTGCAACATAGTTAGGGTCGCGTTTCATTTTACCATCTGGACGGCTATCTTTAGGATAGCAACAGTTAAAGCAGTACCAGTTAAGACTCCTCCAACAAAAAGTGTCGGTTGAATCCAACTGGCCCGCTCGATCTTTAAATTTAACTTCTCTATCTGTTCTTTATTGGCTTTTATTATATCTTCTGATAGCTTTTTGTTTATATCTATTTCGCTTTGCTTTTTAGCTATCTCTGTATCAAGATCAATCTTTAACTTCTTTAGATCTGTTTCTCTTTTTAATTCTAGCTGTTCTTTTTCTGCATCGTGCTTAGCGACAAGGGCGGCAATTCCACCGTGATCAAATAAGTAACCATCAAATGGTGCTGCTTGGCCCTTTTCAAGTTCTACAAAGTCGCCATCATCAACACCATCATCTTCTTCACAAAAAGCAGGAGGCGCTGCAATTAACAGCGCCATCCCGAAAGCCAAAGCTTTATACATTTTATTTGCCCTTTGGCTTGCGTCCTGCTGGCTTCTTCTCTTTGACGCCTAGCTTCTTCTGGACCTGTGCCTTGAAAGCTTTTTTATCTTTAGATGCCAAATCTTTTAGCGATTTCTTTGTCGCTACTTTCTTTTCTTCAATCTTGGCTTCTTTAACTTCTACTTCTTTTGCAACTTCCTCTAACTTAACTTGCTTCTCAGCTTCTAATTTGGCAGCTTCTTCTGCAAGTTTGACATCGGCTTCTTTCTTTAGCTGCTCTTCTTTTGCTTCCAATTCGCCATTGCCAAGACCATCAGACACATGCTTCTTAAAAGCAATTACTCCGACAACAAGTCCTGCAACTAGTAATGCTACAACTGCTTTAAGTTTAAGTGTCATTTGTTTCACGATCTCCATTTGATATCCTTTCGGGAATAGTTCCCATTATTGTTCTATGTGTGCGTAGCCATCAACTTTATCAATATTGATCTGCATATCGACGGCATCTTTTAATATATCAAGGTGCGAAATAAGAAAAACAACCTTGAAGTATGATTTAATTAGTTCCAAGATACGAATAAACCCAGCTAAATTTTCAGTATCAAGTGCCGTGCCTGGCTCGTCGAGGATAAAGAAGTTAGCTTTTGGCAGCGAGGATACAGATAGCAGAGCCAATCTAATTGCAATCGCTGATAACGTTTTCTCTGCTCCGCTACCCATCTCAAGAGGGCGTTGATTGTATTGCGGGTGTTTAATCATGATATCTAGCTTATCATCATCATTGATTAGTTCTACTTGAAAATCTACTATGTTTGTTAGAATTTTGTTTATCTCTTCGTTGATAACTGGGAGTTTATTTTTGATTACTTGATAGCTGATCCCGTTCGGGTGCATTGCCTTAATATATAGATCATATGCGCTGTATTCTTTTCTCTTCTCAACAAACTCTAGTTTCTGTTCTTCTAGTGTCTCAAGCTTCGAGATTTGATATCCATTCTCCTTGTACGTTTCAGAAATTAATTGTTGATTAGAGTTTAATTTTAGTTCGGTATTATGAATATTTAACTTAAGTTTTTTCTCGTCTTCATTAAGTTTGTTAAGCTTCTCTACTATCTGCGCCGCATTGCTGATTCCTGCAAGAGTTAGCTCGATATCTAGTAAGCTTTTTTCCACTTCGGATATTCTACTCTTATTTTTCTCGTATTCAACCTCTAGAATCTTCTCTTCTGAGAGAACTTTCTGATTTAAGCCTACCGCAATATTATATTTATTTATTTTCTGCTTGAGATCATTATATAGATTAACATCGACAGTGCTTTTCGCAAGATTTAATTTAACAAGCGTCTGTTCTACATTCTTAACTAGGGTTGGTTGTGAATCTTTCGCTTCGTAAGCGTTTTTTATAAACTTACAGTGACTGAACTCTTGTCCACATGGCACTTCTGTAAGAACGGCAACTTGCTTTGCAGCATTAACGCTCTCTTTAGATACCGATTCATACTCTTTCTGAAGTATTTCTACGTCTTTTGACGCATTTTCTTGATTTGACTTAGCCTCTAGTAACTCTGCCACGTTTTGTGTTAGATCAGCAGAAATATCTTGCTTGATTTTATCTAACTTTAGAGACTTTTCAGCTAGTTTTGTACTTTTTTCAGACAAAGTACCTAATTCCGTAGCTAGCTCTTGCTTCTTAGTAAATAACTGTACTGCTTTCTCACTTGTATCGTTTAATTTTTTAATTTCGGCTTGAGTCGCAAACAAATCATCGCGATATTTAGTAAGATCTAAATTAATTGACATTCCTTGATACTTGAATTCCTTGATATTATCTTCGGTCTTCTTTACTGTATCTTTAATTGTTTTGATTTCTTCATCAAAGTTGACATCTTCGTATTTTTTGATATACGCCTTTAGCTCTGACGCATCGCTCTTAGCTAACTTATATTTTGCATCAAAGGTATCGAGATCAAGGAACTTCGCTAAAATACTCTTTCTAGTGGTCGAACCTTCGCTGATAAAAGCCAGGCTATTAAACTGGCTGCTCATGGAGGTAAGTAGAAAATCGTCTACTGTTCCAACATGGCGGCGAATGATTTTATCAGTATCGCTGCGGTCCAGACCAGTAAGAAGTTCTTTATTTTCGGTGGTGAACTCAACATCTGTTTTTGCTTCCGTTACTTCTTGGCCTTTGCTCTTCTTTGTATACTTTTCGCTTTTGCGGTCAATTACGTATTCTGTACCGTCGATATCAAGAACAACGCGGCCAGCAGCCTTCTCTTTATTTTGATTGATAATATTAATGTTCTTACGGTTGTTCTTAGCAGTTGTATTGAAGATAGTATAGAGCATACTTTCGATAACAGAACTCTTACCACTCCAGTTCTTACCTAGGATTCCAACAACGCCATTTAGTTTTGAGAAATCTAAGCTATTCGCCTCACCATAGTTAAATAAATTATCCCACTCAAAGCTTTTAATGCTCCAGTTTACATTTCTGGCTACATCTTCGTTTGCCTCAACCTGTGTTGAGTACTTTTTATTCATTTCGTAAATTTTCTCTAGCGTATCAGGGTCTGGGTTGTATGTTTTTAGATACTGAGAA
>Ga0114969_10001604_pt1 | contig 19183 bp, 12 predicted proteins | sample M_130807_MF_Meta_FD_87316 | JGI IMG/M metagenome (GOLD analysis project Ga0114969, IMG submission 87316) | Freshwater microbial communities from Lake Montjoie, Canada to study carbon cycling - M_130807_MF_MetaG | ecosystem: Environmental > Aquatic > Freshwater > Lake | place: Lake Montjoie...
AAGATATTAGCTTTCAACTTGTTGTTGAGTCTATTGGATTTACATTAAGCTCTCCAACTATCCCAGAAGCCTATGAAAACAAAAAGTGGAATCTTGCGATAAGAATAAAAGATAAAAAATTTGACAAGAGTGGAAGAATTTTTAACGACGCAAATGTACCATATACGCTAGAATTCTACGGTGTTAGTACCTACGCTGGATATATCGACGATAGCTTTAGTGTATCGGCAGATATCACGGCAGAACAAGCATCCAACATGATATCTGCGAGAAAGCGTATCTACGGTGGAGCGCACTACGACAACTTTACCGGCTCGCTATTACAACAAACCGATGTCAAGCTTTCAAATATTAAATTCTGGTACGACTACTTAAACGATGAGGAAATTACTGCTCATTCTTTAGACCCTCTATCCTATGGAGTCGAGAACCCACAAAATATTGCATATTTTCAAAGTACTTCGTCATATTCTAGCGCAGTATCTAGAATAGAAACGTTGGCTTTGCATTGGAATTTTGCCAATGTTAGCTCTAGCGACGATAATGGACAGTTTTCCGTATTAGACAATAGCTCTGGTGATGTCGACCTATCGACCAGATCATCTATCTTTAACTCAATTAATAAAAAACATACCGGCCTTGGACGTAATTTTATTGCAAATAGCAAAAGTATTGTTGACAGTGACTATATTTTTAGAAATAAAAAAACACTACCAGAATATATTAATAGCGACGAGCTAATCCAAGTATTAGAAGAGGATACTATATCGTTAAAGAAATCTCCCAAACCAACGGTTTATTACTATAAGTTTGAAAAGAACATGTATCAAACAATTTCAGAAGAAATGCTAAATATGTTCTCGGATGTATCTAAATTTGCAAATGTTTTTGCAAAACCAATAGATGCTTTGAAGTATTCTTATGATGATCTAGAGCATATTCGAGGACTATTTTTTGATAAAGTAAATAATAAACCGGATATAGAAAAATTTATTGAATTCTATAAATGGATTGACTCTTCTATAACAGACAGCCTACAACAATTAGTGCCAGCTACAGCAAGAGTTTCAAAAACTCTTTCAAACACAGTCGAAAGTCACATATTTGAAAGAAATAAAATAAACAATCGTGGTTGGCTCGTAAAAACAAACGATAGATATAAAAATATAATCGCTAGACCTACCAAGAGAGATAACTGGGTAGACGAGAAGGCTCCGACATCGCCAGCAGGCGGGAACTGGTACAAAAAAAGAGCAATCAGAACAGATGCTGTGGACGGAGTAAATACTCCTGGCCGTCCAGACATTGATGCTCAAAGAGAATTAATTCGTAAGGCGATGTATGTTAAACCTTTAAGCGATGGCAAGTACGTTTATGATTCAGTTGGAAATGAAATTCCAAGCTATAAATATTCAACTGGCGATGCCAGTGTACCGGTTCTATCACTTACTTCAAGCCTAAATGATATAATTTCTGATTCTATTACACCGGCAAATATATATCCAAAAATTAAAAATTACTCTTTAGCGTATCAAAATATTGTAATAAATGGAAGCGCAGCAAATAATAGAATCGGGCTAAATGTTGGTAACTCTGTAGCGAAACTTCTAACCTTTCCGCTTAACTCTGATATTACCGGCTCTGCTGCGCCGATAAAGAAAACATATAAAACAATTTTCATTAGTAGATTCTCTGCGCCTGGTGAAAGAAAAACGCAGACTCTTGCGTTCTTAGACCCTGCCGGTAGCGAATATTCTGCTTATACAAATGTAAATGCTAGAAATTTAGATGTTCGCACTCCATACAACAAACTACTATCGAACACTTCAAGTATTGATACAGTCGCGCCTTCAATTCATAAAGTTAATAAAAATCCATCATATGCTTCTTCAAAAATTACATATGATAACTGGTTCGTACAACATCAAATTCCAAGAAGCGATAAGCAATATGCTTGGATAAAAAATTCCATTATAACAGCAACTACGGGAACAGGATATATGTTCCCAAATTCTCCAAATATTGATGCAACAAGTGAAATAGCTTTTTCTACTGGTACTATTGGTGCCAACGGCTACATAGATTATGTTGGTACTAATCTTGTAATACAAACATCGGTAGATACCTCAAGTAACACGATAGGGCCAGCCTCATCGTTAACTGGGACGCTGCTAAACAACTATCTCTTAAACATGAATGGTCCATATGGAGCGCCATCTTGGAAACAATCTCGCGTTGCAAATAATCCATTAATGATATTAGATAGAAAAAACAATATTATTACCGTACAAGATGGAGATGCGCAAACAACATCTGCATTTAGAGAATCGCCAGTTCAATATAATTTCGAAACACAAGTTCTACTATATGACTCTAAGAACAAAAAAATGTATCCTTATGTATTAGAAGTAGAAAATAGTCGAGATACGTTTGCAAACAAGGATTTATTAAGTAAACTTAATTTAGCAGACTATGATTACGTATACGATTTAGAGAAAACAGCACCAACTTACAAAAAAATTAAAGATATGGTATTTTTGATACCAGAGCAGTATAAACTTATCAGATCTATGCATAAACAGGTGCTATTCCCAAACAAATCCCTATTAGGATTAAAAGAGTCGCGTAATAAACCAAATTATACAGAAGCTTCTGGTACTGGCTCTAATGGATACGACCGTAATGTTGCCACAATAAGAAGCTTCTGGCGCGATACAGCCACAAATAGATTAAGAACAATTGGAGCAGTAAGCGGAGCAGTAAACAGCTTAAATTATTTCTTCGTAACGCCACAAGGAAATAATAATATTTCAGTCGCTAATAAGTCTCTATGCTCAAATATAACATTACTATCTGACTCAGTTTCCATTACTTCTTCCTATTCTAAGGATAGAAAATATAACAGCTTTTGGGCACAAGACACAAACATAGAAGCATCGACCTCATCACTTCCGACAAGCTATGGAAGTAATGTATCTATGAGTGTCAATTATAGTTCTGTAACTTTTGGAGAATTAGGATCATACCCAGAATATTATATCTTAAATAATATATTAAGTCAGTCTGGATATGTAACAACCGGTAGTATAAATACTAACTTTGGATTAATAACAAATTATTATTTTAATTACAATAATACAACAGGTTCTATTGCTAGTGGGATACAAGTATCTGATCGATATATTCCAAAGCCACAATTTTTATTTATAAATCACAAGTCTTCTCTTCAGTATAATACTTCTTCAAACGATGTATTTTTATTTACACTTAATAATGGAACGAAATATTTGACAGATGTACTATCAAATAATAAACCGTGGTTTGACTCATATGATGATTTCTCATCTGATTTTAGAACTATAGGCAAAAACTACTCGATCATACCAGAATATAAAATTTCAAATAACATGGAGTATTACATTAAAGAGAAGAATGGATATTTTTCTACTGCTCCAAAAAATTATCTAGATATAGATGGAGCCAGCGCGTATTCAAACACTTCAAATATATTTAATAAGTTTGTATTGGATAGCGGAGAATCTAAAAAAGTCAAAATAAAAGTAAACGCAATAAAGAAACTTCTACCATACAAGGGTTTTTATCCATCAGAGAGAAGTACGCAAATAGTTGAATTGTTCCAAGACTCATTCTTTGGACTAACGCCAGAACAAATGACGTTTGGGGCAAATACGATGTCTCCAAGCGGTTCCGCTTCTTCAAGTTATTTACAAAACAAGCTTACGCCGTTTGATCAGCAAGTTTCGACAATAATACAGCCGCTATTTGCGCCAGGTATTCTCTACAATACAATCAAAGCAGGTATGGCTGTCGATTGGCCTGTTATGTTAAGAACGGATGTTGATTATGATAGTGCGGCAGCTCCAAGCTTCTACGAAACAGTAAAGGGAGGAGCTTTAGCTGGTGAATATATGTATCAAATGACAGGTACATTTGATCATAGAATTCAGTTTGAAGATATTTTAAATATTGAAACCATTATACCGCAGAACTTTAAAAATAAAAACTTATACTATCTAAATCCAACATATTATAATGGTGATATTGGAGGGTATACAAGCGGATCCCTAAATACTCTTTATAATTCTGGCTTGAAATATCCTTCTTATCAAGTAAATTATAAATATAATAATATAAATCCGTCTTGGACTTCTAAGAACGCATTATATTCTTTAGGTATACATAATTATTTAGCAGAAATTCCAACTTTCTTCCTAAAGAATGAAAGTTTAAATAACTTTACTTCTAAGCCTGGTAAATCCATAAAATCTGTTATCGCCGGTAAAGTCTATTCTATGGATGTATATATTAAGAAAGACTCAAATTACAGCAATTTTGTTGAATTCACAGGTTCTGGTATTTATTCAGCGTCTTCGGTGGAACCATTTTATCCTCATAATTACTTTAGCGAAGAATTCTTTGGACCTCCTTCTAAATGGCTTGAAGATAATACTTTGGCAACACCGGAAGTACAAAATGGAAATTTTTTAACAAAATTCTCATATCAGCCATACGCTCCGCCTTACTATTATGGAAAATCAATTGCAAGATTAAGTTATTCATCTAGTTTTGATGGCTCTACAACAATTAAGGATATATTAGAAAATCTAAAAATTGAATTTATTAATACGGAAAAAGATAATGAGTTATCCGCCATAAAGGTTGGAAAAATCGGAGGAGGAATAACCTATTACTACGATACTGCCGCAGCATATACAAATTCTATGAATCTGGGCGCTTGTATAAATTTTAAGCAGCTATCCACTATTAAAGACATAACATACGATGCGTCTGGAAATCCTATTACTGTCGGTGATTCAACGCAGGACTCGCAGGATGTTTGGAGCATCCAGACGAAATTTGAAGTACCAGTTCTAAATTTTAATAATGATTTAAACATAAATGCAGCAAATTCATTAATTAAAACACAAAGCTTAAATAGCGGAAAGCAGTTTAGTAGTATTTTCCAAACTGTAGGATTATGGAGTGGATACGGTTCTGCGCCAGAATCCGGCAAGGGTATAGCTTTTGGTATAGAAGACTCTGTTCCTAAACTACGTTTTGATCCAATTTCAAAAACCTGGGTAATAAATGTATTAACTGGTTCACTAATAGATTTATGCGGCTTTCAAACTTCGCAAAAAGATATCGGAGCCGTTGCGGATTCTAAAGAAATATCAGAAGCGGTTATCCTAATCCCTTACGTAGAAAAAGGTTATGAAAACTTAGATAATAACTCCAATGCAAAAAATATACTAGGAATTATTGGAGAGAATGGAGTTTCTAGTGATACAAGAGATTTGGGTCCATTCTATTTCTCTATCGATAAGCAAAAGATAAAAGAATTAACCGGCACTGATTTTCAATTATTATCAAAAGATGTTGTAAAGAAGGCGTTAAATATTGGAAACAAAGATAATTCTATCTTAAAAACTATGGATTTAATGACATCCTATAATATTCCTCCTCATTTAGATTGGTTAAATAACAAAAATATTGATCCGTTTGTTATGTATGTATGCGAATTTAAACATACCCTAGATAAGCAAGACTTAACAGATATTTGGCAGGGACTAATGCCAAAAATAGCACAATCGGCTCAATTAGACGACTCTAGCTTTGAACATAAACTAGATGAAAGTGAATTCTTCCACGGTAAGAACTTACCAAATAATATCAAATTTAAGATCTTTAAGGTTAAAAAGAAGGCAAAAACTAACTATTACAGTCTAACAGCAGACAGTTCAGACGATAATAGATTTAAATTTAAGTTCAATAATCAAGAAAAACAAGTAGATTATTCTTATAACTGGCCGTATGATTACTTCTCACTAATCGAAATGGTCAACGTGGAAGCAACAACCGAATCTGGTATAAAAATTCCAGGATTTGGTGGATAGCAAAATTAAATTACAAGATAATTAATACATGGCATTCTTTAATAAAAAAGAGGAAGTAATCTCTCTAGAATTAACAAAATACGGTAAAGAAGCGTTTGCGTCTGGCAAATTTGCACCAGAATTCTATTGTTTCTATGATAATGATATAATCTATGATGCTGGCGCTACAGGTGTAGACATAGAGCAAAACGATGTAGAGGAAAGAATCGCATCTGATATTCCATCTATAAAAGAAAATTTTAATTTTTTTGAATCAAGCCTATCAAAACTTTCAAAGATAGCAATAGATAGGAATAATAGTTTTATTGGATTACCGATTGGTACATCTGATCCGCTTAACCCGTATTTCCCAGCTTGGGATATAAAAATCAGAAATGCAGCTATTAAAAACTGCGTTCCTGTGGTTTCTAAAGATGTGCAACCGTATAATTACATAGGAGATAATCCTATCCCACAAATAAATATAGATGATGTCTATCTTGATATAGTCATAGATAAAAGTTATGCTGACGAAAAGATAAATACTGCGGCTGGTGAGTTTTTACAGCTAGGACCAAAACCAGATAAATCGTTTGTTAAAAGCTTGGAGAATTATATTCTATTAGAGATAACAGAAGAAAATGGTATAGATATAGGAGATAATTTTGATATAGAATTCTTATCTGTCGAAAAAACAGCTGTTGGGACCCAACTATTAAATTTAAACACATACGATAAGATTAATAAATTTCCAACAAATAAAGTTGTAGATGGAATATTGATGGATGAATTAGATATCCCGACTCGAGATGTTCAAGATATTATGAATAAAGACGTAAAAGAACTATCAAAATATTTCAATGTTCAAGTAGATGAAGAAATCCCAGAAGAGCTAAAAGTGGAACGTTTGTATCTTTATAGTGGACAATTTAATAATCAAGAGGATTGCTAATGCTAGATAAGATAAATTATTCACTATATCTAACACTACAGGAAACTCCTGCCGTTTCAATAGAGGATTTTTATGTATCCGAGAAAGAAAAGACAAATAAGTATTGTATTGATCTAAATTTTTCAATTAGAGATACAGTAATTGGTGGAAATTCTAATATCGATCTTATTAAGTCCAGATTTGCTACAAAATGTACTGTTTTTGCTGTTAATAACGAAAAAGCTTTTAACTTAATCACAAGAGAAAATTATAAAGAGCATCTCAATAGCCATTCTATTGTCTACAAAAGAGTTATAGATATAGCTATCAAAGATAGAATCGAGAATACTGAATATTTTTTCGAAACAGACCACGTTATATTTCCTGGCGATAAAACACCAAAGAAAATAAAGCAACTGGAGGTCAAATACGGAATAAAGAACCCGCATAAATCTGTTATCGTGAGCAGATATTTTTATAAACCTAAGCTTATTTTAAATAAATATAACTTCATCGGCGTATTTGTTGTGTTTGAAGCAGACAAATCTATATATCCAGCCTCTATTCACTCCCACAAGTTAATATCTAACAGCAAGATAAATAACAGAGCGGATATCTTTGTTGATATTAGCGGTCAAAGACTATTAAATGTATATAACGAGGGCATAGTTAGACCAGATATGAACATAGCGAATAGCTATGGAATAAAATTACTATCGCCTCAAATCAAATCTATCAAAAAAACAACAGAAATGCCAATAATTGAAGATATATATAAAATTATCGAGCCTGTTGCACCTATTGAAAAAACAAAAGATAAAAAATATACAGACCTCTACCATTTCGTGGATACTGATAATAACCATTGTTATATCTACGGTATAGACATAGGTAAATTAATGAACTCCTCTGATATTGCATCTCTAAATGTAAATCAAAAACTGCTATATGTAAGCAGGACAACAGGACGTAAATACGAGCTAGATAATATCTCTATACAAAAGTTCGCCAACGTCCAGGCGTCAAATACCGGTATGATATTCTACGAAGCAAAGGATCACGATAAATTAAAATCATTAATAAATGGTGACTACAATCTTGAAATCCTTCTTGATATAACTAGCCACGATACCCATACTAAATCTAGCCATATTTTTAGTCATATAATATCAACTGATAATTATATAGCTGGGCTTCAATACATACTTGCCAGAAATATCGATATATCCGTAATTACAAGTGGAATTTTGAGCGACTTTCTAACCCCAATACACTTTTCTCATATAGATGAAGTGTATAACTTCAAACAAACGCTAGATTCATCTGGTGCAAAAAAGTATATCAGAGAGATAGGTAAAAAATTATTTGATAAATATCTAAACGATCATGTGTTTTTTATGACGGAGGATAGTCCCTCTAAGGATAAAAACCCTCAATTAAAGCAAACGATCTTTAAAGTTATAGATAATAAAGAAAAAACAAAAGCTCCGCATGCATCACAACCACAGCAAGCAGATCTAAAGAAAGACAATATAGATTTACTTGAAATAGATAACTTCTTTATTTTAAAAATTGGCAAATTTATTCAATATTTTAGATCGCCAGAGACAAAAACAATATATTCCGTAGATACAGATACGTCAAATATAATAAACTACAGTAGATTCCCCAATATTCAGTCCATCGTATCTATATTGAATAATATGAGCGATGATAAATTAAATTCTATAGCTAATTCTATAGCGCCAGACATCCAGCAAGATAAAAAAGGCTATATAAAACAACAAGTTGTAGAAACAGTAATTTCTGATCTATACAATAATTTCGGTTTCGATCCTTATTTTTATAAAGATACATATAGTCTTATATCTGTTTTATTAAAATGGGGAAATGTTGCAAGATTGGAAGTTCTGAAGTCATTTAATAATGGTATAGAAGAATGGGTAGCGTTAAGTAATATGAAGAGTCTAAAAGGATCTATGCCAACAGGACAAACATATATTTTTAGATTACGTCCTGTTGATTTATATGATTTTGGACTAGTTAGTGATCCACAATTACGATTTAATATCTATAACCAATATTTTGCATTGAGTACATAATATGGAAAAACGTTATAATGTAAGTACAAAAGTAACATCCGATGGTGCTGATAGCTTAAGAAAAGCTATCGGATATTGTGCACCATTTGATACTGTAAAGTTTCCATACGAATCCACCACCGATAGTATCAATCTATTACGTGAACCGACAGAAGAGTTTTTAAAAGTTGCAGAGTCTTCTACCGGCTCTGTAGACAAACCGATTGAGTACTTTAATACATCAGTTAATTATAATAACGATTCCTTTAATGTCAGATTTAATCAAACGCGACTACAAGACGAAATACAAACACTCACAGATAATTCTATAACAAACGAAAGAAGTCTAAATAATTTCTATGATTTTATAAATTCATCTGGTTCGCCAGTAGATCAACTTGCATTCACGAATGGTGTTATTTCAGACCAGTTTCACAAAACATATTTTTTTGATTACGAAACTTCTAAAAAAATAAATAACTATAATAAAAAGAGCCATATTAAAAAAAGCTATGTACAAATAAAAATTGATCTATCAAGAGTAATAATCAAAGATTCATTTTTTGATTTTTTACAGAAAGATGAAAAGTATAGTCAAATAGTGTTTAGAAACTATTTATTTTCATTTTATAAAGATGGAGGATCTACAGATACAGAAATTTTTTCAAATATCAAATTAGAAAGATCTAGATTCCCTTCTTGTATATATGAAAAAAAATTATTTGATGCATATGCTATAAACGTCAATGACCCAAATTATGCAATATTTAAAACAAGCTATACAAATTTCTCTATCGCTCTAAGTACATCGTATACTCTAAGTGAGTTACCTACAAAATCAAATAAGATACATCAAGACAAAAATGTCGTTCTAGCGAACGATTCAACTGATTTTATTCCAGTTTATTTAAAAATAGAGAAATATAAAAATAATCAAAAAACCGTATTGCAAGAGTTTTATATTTCAATTGGACCGGATGTCAAACAATTCAGCTTCATAGACTCTCAAGTGTTCTCTGGTGGACTTTATTCATACAAATTTAAAATTATAGGTATCTCAAAGGGTATAAACTATTACTATACAAAAGACGGCAATAACTACAAAATTAACTACGCCCCAGATCAACATAAATTAATAGAAGTTCCATTTGCAGAAAAGCAGGCATACGTTGATACGATTGCTCCAAGAAAGCCAGCAATTTCTCCAACTCTAATGCCAAGATTGGATAATAATGTAGTTATTCCTCTTACCTCTTCGCGAGCCAAGGAAGCAAATCTAATACCAAATAATGGATTTACAACTAATAAGATCGCAGTAGGACAAAGTATAAACTTTATTGATGATTTTGACTCGTTTTTGCTATATAGAATAGAAAACGAACCAACTTCTGTACTTGATTTTATTAATTTGACTCCTATAGCAACAATAAGCAGTAAGCTTAACCTCTATATGGATACAATAGAATATAATAAAACATACTACTATACCGTTATCTCAAAAAATATGAGTTTCTACTCTAACCCATCTGAGATTTTTAAGATTAGACTAGCCTATGATAAAGGCGCATTTATACCTCAATTTGAGAAAATAGTTCTAAGAGAAAAACCCCCAGAAGAGGTTTCTGATAAGTCTAAAAAGATGAAAAAATATCTTAAAATATCACCTTCTGTATATCAATATATCGTAAACGAGGCAGGAGGCATAGGTGATACCTATCAATATTCGGATATTAATGTCAAATCGGTCGGCACCAATGGCGCAAGTATATGGCAAAACGATATAGAAGATCCAAAATTTAAGGTTAGACTAACGTCTAGAACAACCGGAAAAAAGATAGATATAAATTTAAACTTTAAATATCGCATAATTAATAAATTCGAACAAAACAATTAAGGATACTATTTATTTGGTAGGAGATTACAGAATATGGCTTTTTTAAATAACAGTGGTGACATAATCCTAGATGCCGTTTTAACTGACACAGGCAGAATGCATCTAGCCAATGGTACTTTCAATGTCGAAAAGTTTGCTCTAGCGGACGATGAGATTGATTATTCATTGTGGGATATAGCTGGCACGACATCTACGCAGGATATCAGCATCTTAAAGACTCTTGTTTTTGAGGCATTTACAAATAATGCAGCAACCATGAAAAACAAGCTAATTACGATCCAGGGTTTAAAAGATATACTTTTCCTACCAGTTATGAGAATTAACAATCTGTCAACGGGTGGACAACCATATTCGACAAAAGTATTACCAAGCGGCTATATTGTCGCTGTTGATATTGCAACAGAAACTGCGCTTAGCGGCCTAAAAGGCAGTACCGCCAATAGCGTAGGGACATTCCTATTTGGTGCCACAACAAACAGCACAAGCGTACTAAGAGTTGATCTTGGTATTGATACAAGCGCAATTGATGTAATCGATGAAAATTTAAAAGAAAGCGCATTTACGTTTGAGATGGATAACCGCCTAGGGTATCTATTAGACGCAAATAAGCTTTCAATAGAATCAAAAAATAAGCAATATGTCGACGATGACAATATGGCAAGTTATCTAGTAACAGTTGCAGAGCAGAATCTTGTCGATTCAAATGTAATTCCTGTTGGTTCTACTGCTGCAAGCGAAGTTATCAGTGGCCCAAGAGACAAGTACCTAAAATTCTCTGTTGGCTCTTCGACTCTATTAAAAACAAGTACCTATCTATTTGATCAAATTGGCACAACAGTAAGCTTAACCGGCTTAACAGGTGGTACTGTTAAAGTTATCTATTCTTCGATTAACATTCAAGGCGTAGATACAGGCGCGCTCGTAAGCGTGCCAGTTGCGTATGTAAAATATATCGCTAGCTAATATTAAGGATTACATAAATGTCATCAACTTATAAGAATTTAGGACCAAACGATAAAGTAGTTTCAAAGACGCTACTATATGAAAACGTACCAGTCACTGGTACAATCGTCTCTGGTGCATACGTGGCTTCGGCGGGCGTTGAATCAAACATCTACCGCTATGGACACGGTATGTTCCAGACAGTATATGACTATCCATATGCTAGCTCATCAGCAAACTCGCTATTTGATATAACCGCCGGTTATAACAAGCAATCATTATCATATAATGTTGGATCGACACAAAATTCCACCAAGGTTAATATCTATAACCAGATGGCTAAAGTTCTTAATGGAGTAGACCCAACTGGTTCTGTTATACCATTCGACATGGATGGAAATACGTCAACAAGCAATACAACAATTGATAATGCGTTATTTATAACATTCTCTAGATTATTGGTCAAAGACGAGATCAAAAAAGGCTCATTCTCTTTAAGAATGAACTTAGCTGGCCAAAATAGAGCAGCTCTTGGTGCATTAACCGGTACAATAATTGATTATTCTGGTACGCTAAATCCTCCATCTTTTGGTACAAACTCACCAGTTGGAGAATATGGAATACTATATATCTCAGAAAGCAATGCCGCCTATCCAAATCCAGATAAAAGAGTTGGCTTAATCTATTATCAAGCAGGAGTTGCCGTATTGAATGCTAATCTGTTTGCGCAGAGTAGCTCTGCTTCCCCAGCTTTAGGCTATGCAACAAGTAGCCTAGGCCAATTATTATATGGCGATATGATGTATACGCTAACATCAAGCTATACAAACATCCAAACGCTTATGACAAGCGCATCAATTGATGATATTGGAAATGCGTTAAGAACTCGTATTAACAATGTCCAGCTACAAAACACAACAGAATTAAATTCTTCAATCTATTTCCTAAGATTAGATAACGATGAATTTAACTATAGCTCAAATCCAACTTATGTAAGCTCAAGCGCAATAAGAGTAAAAAACGGAAATCCTATGAATTCTGCAGTATCCTATATAACAACTGCAGGTTTATATTCAAGCCAAAATGAGCTTATGGCGGTTGCTAAACTATCTGAGCCTATCAAGAAATCAGAAGATCAATCGCTAATATTAAGAGTAAGATTGGATTACTAATATGATTTATAAGAGATTTGAAGAAGGCGATATATTACATAATACGCTGGAGGCAAATCCAGAAGTAAAGATCTCTATTAGCAATAAAAAGATATATATAAAGAACTATAATCCAACAGTAGAGGACGTTAGAGTTGCAAAAGAAAGCGGGCAGCCGCTCTCGGTACAGTCAATATCGCTTCCTCTATTGTTAACAGGATCGATATAATGGCTCGCACACCAAGAGCAGACGAGCATTATTTACAGATCATAAATAATGATTCTGTCTCATTCCCAGATACATCTAGAGCTGACTTGAATGTTAGCGGAACGGTATATTTTGATAAGGTACCAAAATCTACCATATCAATACAATATCTAACAGCATCAAGCGCAGGCACGCCATATACTGCACTTTCTTCAACGGTCGGCTCTGATCATAAATACTATCTTAATTCCTTAAAAAATACAATAAATAGCTATAGAAGCATATCAAAATATTACGATGATTCGTATTATACAGATAGGGAAGTTGCTATTGTATGTATACCTAGCGTTTTTTACGGTAAGAGCATACAAAAAGGCACAGTTGGGCTAGATTTTTATTATTCCGGCACGCTATATGCAAGAGCAGAAGACGTAAATTTAAATGGCGAACTTATTCAAACAACTGGGTCTGTAACTGGTGGTGTCGCTGGCGTAGTTCTGTATGACCAGGGCTTTGTGTTATTGACTGGATCTTGGCCTCTGCTCTCGGTAATGGACAATTATGTATATTATAGCGCCTCAACTGGGGTAGTTATCGGTTCTGATTATCCTAAATGGACAAATTGGGGTAAATCACTTGTTGCAGATATTCCAAGTGCATCATATGATATAAACTTTAGTGGCATAACAGAGATAAATACGTTAACTCTTTTAACTCATGCCAATAGAGGCGAATTTAATACATCTAACAACTTAACATACATAGACCACACTGCGAACACGCTATACACCCCAGCGACTAGCAGCAATTACTACATTGAAGATAAAAAGATACCTATTAAAAACACAGTTAATGTGCCATATACGCAAACATCTGGGTCTTTTATAAAGCAAGTATTTATAAGCAAAATTGGAATTTTCGATAAAGACAAAAATCTTTTAGCTGTGGCCAAATTAGCCACACCTCTAAAAAAATCAGACTCTAAAGACTATACAATCAAGCTTAAATTAGATATCTAATCTATTTATAAGTATGACTGAAAATCCAATAATCCCAAATACAACAATTGAAACAATTGATACAGCATTTTTTCGCTTTATGGATGAAACGCTAAATCTTCATTGTAATTCTGCCGATGGATGGAAAAAGGTTCCCATTATATGGGCCTCTGCAGAACGAGCATTTCAAGTAAAAGATAAAAAAGAGCTACGCGATGAGTTTGGAACTCTAATATTACCTATTATCTCTGTCGAGAGAACATCTATATCGAAAGATGTTAAAAATAAAGGTACATACCAAGCAAATTTAGCTCCAAAAGACAATAGAATATTTATTGCAAAGCAACTAAATCAAGATAAAACAGAAAACTTTGCCAATGCTGACTCTTTAAGAAAGAATTCGCAAATAAATTTCGTAACTTCGAAGAAAAACAAAAAGCAGGTATATGAATTTATATCTATCCCCATCCCTGTTTATGTAACTGTAGAATATAAAGTATCGCTTTTGACATCTTATGTAACACAGATGAACGAGTTACTACAACCAGTAATGACGAGAAGTGCGGCATTAAATTATTTTACAATTGACGCTGGCAACACACGGTTTGAATGCTTTATAGATCCAGAATATACACACAATAGTATAGCAGAACTTGATGAGAATGAGAGAAAGTACAAAACAGATATAAAAATTAAGGTTCTTGGGCACTTAATAGGCGATGGAGAAAACCAAGATAAACCTCAAGAAATCAGATTAGAGAATGCTGTAGATGTAAAATCTCCAAGAGAGAGTTTATTTCTTATCGAAGATGAAGGCAAGAAACTAAAACCGCTTCCAGTTCCTACAAATTACGGAAAAGTACAGGCTTCTGGCGTTGCCTTCAAGCAGGTATATTTAATTGGTGATGGTATTAATTCTCTTTATACAATAAATCACGGATTAAACACAAAAGATATGTATATAGCAGTAAGAGAGAATTTTAGTGGTTATGATCGCATAGAAGCCGGTATTGGATTCCAGGATTCAAACAACATAATTATTGATATGGGTGATATCATCCCAAATGATTCATACGCTGTTATAATTATTGGATAATAACAAGTGTAGCATACTAATTATTATACTTTAAGTAGTATAAACAGGCTTTATGCCAAGGAGTGATATATCGATGGCAAATCCATTGAAAGTTTTAACAGCGTTAAGCGCAAGTGCTGGCGCGGTAGTTTCTGGTAGCGATGGTTTAAAAGTTAAGCAAGGTGGATTAGCCGTTGAAGCCGGTAATCTAGCTGTAACAGGTACAATTGCTGCAACCCAAGGCATCACATTATCTGGTACGTTAGACTTTACTCAAGATTCACAAATTACAAGCGTTGCACTATCGTCTGGTGACGGAGGCGCGTCTGCTACATTACGTATTATACCAGACAAAGATTTAATCGTAAATCATCAATATATCGTTGTTGACCCAACAAGCCCAAGCCATATTCACTTACGTGCTGGTGGTGATATTGATGCTTCAAATGCTGATCTATTTTTAGGCGGTGAGAAGGCAAATGTTCAAGTAACAGACGGTGCCACACATAATGTAATGATCCACTCAAGCGGTACAACAACCCATGAGTGGATATTTGGTAACGACGGCATCTTAACTCAAGATGGTTCTGCTTTAGCGCTAGAGAGTTGGGTAACCGATGGATTTGTTGCTAAAGATGGCAGCGGTAACGTAATAATTGATGGTAACCTTACCGTTAAAGGAACTCCAACACAGATAGAAAGTAATGTTGTAAATATTGGCGATATCAATCTTAACCTAGGAACGGGAAGTGCAAATCTATCTTTAATTGATGGAGGTGGTCTTTCGTTAGGTAGCGGTTCACTTGTTACATTAAATTATGTAAGCGCAAGTGATGCATGGACATCAAATAAAAATCTTGATCTAGGCGAAACAGGCGTTTATAAATTACAAGGAACCACAGTATTAAGCGGAACATCATTAACAAATATTAATAATGCACCAGATCTATATAATATCGGTACTAATGGTGGAGATGCTGTTACTATTTATACATACAGTGACCCCGATTATACTTCTTCATATGCTCAGTTTAATGTTGCTGCCGGCATTGATATATTTGCAAATGGATGGATGTATCTTAATGCAAATAGCGGCGTAGACATTGGAAATTATACATCTGGAAGCGACGGAACAAATGCCCAAATTAATATTGCTAACGATAATACTAATGGAGCTGCAAAAACTGTTAATATCGGTATCGATGGATACTCGATATTAAATCTTGCTGGTACAACAACTCTTTCTGGTACACTAAGCATCTCAAGCTCTGCTGGTGGTGTAGTATTAGACGTTGCAAAAGAAATCAATGATGTTAAATCATTAGTTTCTGGCGTAACAATTGTTCACGCAGAACGTTATACAAGTCTAAGAATCGTGCTAACGGCAAGTGTTGGCAGTCCAACAGAAGATGTTGATTTTACACTTTCTGCAGCGGGCGACGGTGCAGTTCATGGTTTAGTTGCCTCAACTGCGGCAGCTCTATCGGATAAACTAGCAGGTGCCTCGTTTGACGTAGCGGTTCGCGTAGATGGTTCAACAACATGGACAAATGATTTAGTTTCTCTATACGTTGCACCAGTTAGTGCATCAGAAGGCTATGTTCCAAAAGCAACAATTAGTGCACCAGCATTAGAGGCAAACTCTATTGTTCGTTTAATTGTAGTAAATGAGACAAGCGGATCAATTCTATAATAAAATAGAGACAATCTAGCCTAAAGGTGGGACGGTTTAAAAGCCGTCCCATTTTTATTATACTATTTATTATATGAAGCGCAAAATAACATATTTATTAAAAGATTTCGATGAAATGACAAGGGAAATCCTTTCTCATACAAAAAATTTCAAATCTCAAGTTGAATTGCTTAAGCGCCGTCAAGATATATTTGATGAAATTGATAAAATGTCTAAAAAATACGACAAAATTATTGCAGAAATAGAAAATGAAAGCGAAGAGGAATATGAAATATAATTTTAATTTCCTACAAGTAGCAAATTGGGTGTATCAAATACGAAATAATCTTAAAAAATTAAGATCACGTCTCGATAAAGAGAAGATCTCAAAAGAAGAGGCATTATCGCTATTAAAGTCTCAAAAAAGATACCTAGAACTAATTAAAGATATAATTAATAAAAAAACTCGTCTTCACGGAATTCAGCCGGATTTCTTAAAAAATCTAAATAATATAAAAAAGGAGCTTGGCGTCGAAGACAAATAGGAAATCCTTAAATGGCAATAACCAAATCGGTTAAAGTTGTATCAGATTTAGTAACCAACAAGCAGGTTATAAAGCAAGATATTGACGGAAACATACTTTTTAAGATTTCTGGCACATTAGATAACGGTATAGTTAGCTCATCTTTACCAATAAGCGGATCTGACCTATATCTAGACGGAAAGATATACCCAGGCATTAATGTTCTGGCGGATGTTAGTGCGTCAAATGCCTCCGATGGACAGTTTCTTAAAAAATTAAACGGCAAGTGGATACCGGCAGATGTCAATGTTGACAACGTTGCTGTAAAAACAATAGGATCCATAACCGGTAGTGGCCAAACCAACAGCGAAATACGTCTAAAAGACGATGTAGTAGTTGTTAATTTAACTGCAAGCACTATTCAGCTAGCTGGGCCATTAATAAATGACCCATCTTCTCCAACTCCTTTTTCTTCAACAGATATTGGGCCTGGAGAGGTTAAAAATATTGATGTATTTTCGCAACAGTTCAACGCAGCAAAATATATTGTATTGGCAAAATCAATAAATCATTCACAAATAGCAGAAATTCTTGTTGTAAAGAACCCAACTGGCGTTCTTGCGACACCGTATGCTATTTCGCATACTTCTGTATCTCCACTTGCAACTTTTGGAGTCCAAAAAAACGATATTAACTCTACAATAGAACTATTTATAACGAATAAGCATATTACATCAGTAACTGTAACTATGCAAAGAAGTTATTTGATATAAACTTTAAGGGAGACTAGACCGATGGCAAACGGAATTTCGAGATTTAATTTACCTACAGACTTAAATGTCAGCGGTAATGTAGGCGTAACAGTAACAGGGTCAGTATATGTACAAAATTCTGTTAGTGCTAGCTCCTTTACAGGTAGTGGCGCGGCGATTACAAATATTACCGCCTCGCATATATCTAATTTTACTGCTGATGTAAGATCGCAGCTAACCGGTGGTGATGGAATTATATATGATCCATCTACTGGCGCGATTAGTGCATCGTTTACGAACTTTGAATTAACCGGTGCAGCAACTCCTGGTACAAATGCATACAATATTGTTATCCAAAATGGTAACACTTCTCATCCAAGCGCGTCACTTGCAGCAAATATTAGTCTAACAAGCGTAACTGCATCGTTTAGTGGTAGCGGTGCTAATCTTACAAATATTCCTGCCTCTTCGGTTGTTGGATTGAATCTTGATCGCATTACTATTGGTAATGTAACAGCAAGCGTTATAAATTCTGTAAGCTCAAGCGAACCAGCATTCCAAATTACTAAAGCAGGAGTACCGCTATTTACAATAACAAATAGTGGAAGTTTTTTTACACAAGGCAACGGGGTAACTTTTGATGATGGAGCAGGAGGATATTTTACTGGCTCGTTTGCAGTAGCTGAAGGAATAGCTTCGTATGCTTTAGCTGATTATAGTCACGCAGAAGGCAACAGCACCTATACAAATGCACCTTGGTCCCATGCAGAAGGAGAAGGATCAGAGACATTTGGCACAGGTTCACATGCAGAAGGTTATAACACATATGCTTATGGCAATTGGTCACATAGCGAAGGTAATTCTACCGAATCAGATGGCGAAGGTTCTCACGCAGAGGGAAATATTACTTGGGCAACAGGTTCTTATTCGCACACCGAAGGAGAAGGGTCTTACGCAGAAGGTTATGCATCACACGCAGAAGGGGAAAATAGCCATGCATATGGCGACTATTCGCATGCTGAAGGTTGGAATACGTATACATATGGTACTGGGTCACA
>Ga0114969_10001605_pt1 | contig 19176 bp, 19 predicted proteins | sample M_130807_MF_Meta_FD_87316 | JGI IMG/M metagenome (GOLD analysis project Ga0114969, IMG submission 87316) | Freshwater microbial communities from Lake Montjoie, Canada to study carbon cycling - M_130807_MF_MetaG | ecosystem: Environmental > Aquatic > Freshwater > Lake | place: Lake Montjoie...
CCTTGTAGCGGCTACGATGTAGCTACTGTAGCTGGCAGCGCAACACTTGGTAACGCTACTCTAAATATCGTGCCTAGCTATACTCCAAATGTCGGCCAAGTATTTACCATACTTACCTCAGAATTCATAGTAGGTACCTACAACGGCTTGCCAGACAACTCCCTGATAACTGTCAGTGGCCTAACATTTAGAATCAACTACACCGCCACAGATGTAACCCTAACCTTCGTATCGGGCACATTAACTCCAACCCTAGCCCCAACCGGCCAAAACTCCAACCAAACAGCCATCTTGGCCTTTGCGGTACTAGCCATGGCTCTTGCAGGGCTCGGCCTAGAGTACGGCACTCGCCGACGCAAGCACAATGCCAAAGTTTAAGCCCCAGCTACCAAAGCTACAAAAACTCCCAAAGCTCTCAAAACACCAACGCACCAATTCTACGCCCAAGCCCAGCGGCTGGCGTAGAGTTTTGCGGATTGCCCTAGTACTGGTGGCACTGGGCTGTGTGTTTGTTATATTTTCTCAGCTCTCGCCATCTAAAAATACTCTCACAACTAACCAGCAAGAGGTATTTACTGCCGCTGTTAGTAAAAAACCAGATGTAAATACTCTGATAATTCCAAAAATTGCCGTTAGCTCACAGATACTCGAGGGTGATGCTGGCGTTCTTGATAAAGGCACCTGGCACCGTTTTCCTGACCGCGGCAACCCCGAAAAAGGTGGTAATTTTATTCTTGCCGCCCACCGCTATGTTTTTGCTTGGCTACCTCAGCAGGTTTCAAAACAATCTGTGCTATACAATATCGACAAGCTCGAGATTGGCGACGATATATTTATAGACTGGCAAGGCAAAAGGTATAGCTACAAGGTGAGCGAAAAGCGCACCGTTAAACCTAGCGAAACCAGCATTGAGCTTGCCAGCAATACTCCTAAGCTAACGCTATATAGCTGTACTCGCGAAGGCCAAAACGACGGCCGCGATGTTATTGTTGCGACTCCTCAGGGCTAAAAGGTATAATACATATACTAATGCTTATTGATACCCACGCCCACATCCATTTTGACGACTTTAGCGGTGACCTCACCGAAGTATTTAGTAATGCCCGCACCAGCCAGGTGGCCAGTATTATAACAGTTGGCACTACGCCTCAAGACTCACTTAAGGCTCTAGAGTTTGTGATGAGCCCAGAAACCATCGCCATGGCTCAAGGCATTAAGCTTTACGCTACGGCCGGTATTCACCCCCACGAGGCTAGCCTGGGTAGCGATGGCCTAAAAGTGATTGGGCAACTAGCTCGTGATAGTAAGTACCAAGGGGTGCTAGTTGCGATAGGCGAGTGCGGGCTAGATTATTATCGTAATAATTCACCCAAAGCCCAGCAGCGCGATGCACTAGAGTTTCAGCTGCAGCTAGCCCAAGAGCTCGAGCTGCCGCTGGTGTTTCATGTTCGAGAAGCCTGGGAAGATTTTTTTGCAATACTCAAAAACTACCCAAAAGTACGGGGCGTTATTCATAGCTTTACTGGCACCACCAAAGAAGTGGAGCAAGCCTTGAGTTGCGAACTCTACTTTGGCCTAAACGGCATCATGACTTTTACCAAAGACAAAGCCCAGCTTGAGGCCGCCAACATTATACCGGCCGGCCGGCTACTACTAGAGACAGATTGCCCGTATTTGAGCCCATCCCCAATGCGCGGCAAACGAAATGAGCCGAGCTTTGTAAAATACACTGGTGAGTTTTTATCTAATCTGAGGGCTGAAGACTATACCGATATTGCCCGCCAGAGCAGCAATAATGCCAAGGAGCTATTTGCTATATGAGTAGTATTTACCTAGATTACTCTTCGGCCACTCCACTAGACAAAAGTGTAGCTAAAAAAATGCTCTCAGCAGAAAACATTTTTGCTAATCCCTCTACTAAGTATGCTTCTGGCCGAGAAGCCAGCCAGCTACTAGAAAGCTCAAGAAAAAAAATTGCAATGTTTTTTGGCGCCAACACAGACGAGATTATTTTTACAAGCGGAGCAACAGAGTCAAATAACCTGGCAATTTTAGGCTCTGCTAGAAAGGCCAAGCAAGGTAGAATTATATCTATTAAAACTGAACATTCTTCAATACGCGGGCCTGTTATGCAGCTCGGCAAAGAAGGTTTTAGTGTGGACTGGTGTAAGGTAGATACGGCCGGCCGAGTCAATGTTGCCGACTTTATAAGTCTTCTTAGAAAAGATACCATTCTTGTGAGTATAAGCTATGCAAACGGCGAGATTGGTACTATCTTGCAAATCGCTAAGCTAGTACAGGAAGTAAGAAAATTTGAAAAAGCCAATTCTTGTAAGATTATTTTTCATACAGATGCTAGCTCGGCACTAGCCTTACTCAGCTGTGACGTTAGCCGCCTAGGAGTAGATTTGCTAACAGCTAGCTCAGCCAAAATATATGGCCCAAAAGGAATTGGCTTGCTATATGTAAGAAGAAAAACTCAACTGCAGCAGCTGATGTACGGTGGCAATCAAGAGTCTGGCCTACGGGCTGGAACAGAAAGCCTGCCGCTAGTAGTGGGCTTTGCAAGTGCCGTTGAGCTGATAGCTGCAAATAAAGCGTCTTGTGCTGCAAAATACCAGCAATACTATATAAGCTGCATGCACAATCTTGAAGAGCTTGAATTTATAGAAAATGGCCACCCCAAAGATCGTCTGTATTCTGTTTTGAGTTTATGTTTTGAGGGCTTAAACGGCGAAGACCTAGTGGCCTATTTAGACGCCCAAGGATTCGAGGTATCAACCGGGGCAGCTTGCGAGGCTAGCAATGATGAGCCTAGCTCGGCTCTAATGGCTATTGGTAGAACTAGGGCCCAGGCCCAGGGCAGCTTACGAATTTCTTTCGGTAGATCAACAACACCTAAGCAAGTAGATTTACTGCAAAAATGTCTCAAAAAAACCATTTCTGCGTTATTATAGTTGTATGAAAAACTTCTTTATATCACTAGCCGTGATCTTGGCTATTATAGCCGGGCTATTTTTGGCTATTTTTTTTGGTCTAGGTTTTTTCTTGAGCCCCCAGTCAGACCCACTTACTAAAGCAGATGCTATTGTGGTGGTAAGTGGCGGCCAGACTACTACTCGAGCTGAAAAGGGAATTGAGCTATACAAGCAGGGTCTTGCTAAAAATATAATTTTTTCGGGCGCTGCCCTAGACGATGGCCCCAGCAATGCTAGCGCCATGCGTGACCAAGCTATTGAAGCAGGGGTGCCAGCATCTCAGATTCTCACCGATACAGACTCGCAAAATACTTATCAAAATGCCGTAAATTCAAAGCGACTTTTAGAAGATACAAATTCTAAAAATATTATCTTGGTCACAAGCCCCTATCACCAGCGGCGAACCCACGACACATTTGCTCAGGTTCTTGGGCCTGAATACGGCGTTGAGAATGCTAGTTCTTATGACGATCGTTGGAGTAAGTCTAGCTGGTGGGGAACGACATTTGGTCGCAACATATCGATTAGTGAGCTGCAAAAACTCACCTATATTTATCTAACAGGCAACTACCAATGAAAAAAGTATTTGTAGGGCTTTCTGGCGGAGTAGATAGTGGCGTGGCTGCTGCGCTACTTATAAAACAAGGCTATGAAGTGCATGGCGTATATATGAAGAACTGGAGTAAAGACATTGCTGGGCATAAGTGCCCCTGGCAAGAAGATCTAGCGAGCGCTAGAAGTGTGGCGGCACATTTGGGCGTGCCATTTGAGGTTTATGATTTTGAAAAAGAATATTTTGAAGAAGTCACCCAGTACATGGTGGATACTTACAAAAGTGGGTTGACCCCTAACCCCGACGTAATGTGTAATCAAAAAATAAAATTTGATACTTTTTATAACAAGTGCTTAGAAAATGGCGCTAGTCTAGTTGCTACTGGGCACTACGCAACAATGCAAGATGGCTGTCTAAAAGTAGCCCTAGATTCTAGCAAAGACCAAACATACTTTTTGTATCGAATGAATCCGGCTATTGCTAAGAATATTTTGTTTCCACTGGGCGGTATTGAAAAAACTAAAGTAAGACAGCTGGCTCATGAATACGGCCTGCCTAACCACAATAGAGCAGACAGCCAGGGGCTTTGTTTTGTAGGTAATGTAGCTATGCGAGATTTTTTAGCTGAGTTTATCAAGCCTAAGCTTGGCGACATCTTAGATGACCAGGGTAGCAAGCTTGGTGAGCACAATGGTGCATTTGCTTTTACTATTGGCCAGAGACACGGCTTGGGCTTGGGTGGTGGCCAGCCTTACTTTGTCTATCAAATAGATGCCAAAAATAACATTGTGAGAGTAGTAACAGACGAAAACTCACCTTTGCTCAACAGTTCAAAATTTGAAATAAACGATACAATTTGGTGGTCTAAGCCGCAGCTACAAAAAACATATGGCGTTAGGGTGCGCTACAGAAGCAAGCTCAAGCCTGCAAAAATAGTTGCTATTAAAGACAATCAATACGCCGTTGAGCTAGAAAAACCCGAAAGAGCGATTAGCCCTGGTCAGTCTGCAGTATTTTATGATGGCGAAGTTGTGATGGGCGGCGGAATAATCTGCTAGCATACAAAGTGGCTATGCTTTGGTATAATGCTAGTATATGACTCTTACTGAAAACAACCCAAGTATTCCCATAAATACAGATAATACAAAAGTATCATTACAAGCCGATCTAGTGGCCATTAAACAAAAAAATAATACCGAGCCATTGACCGTCGATAATACTATGGCTAAAGAGACAGAAACAGACCAGGAGATACAGAGGTCTGTAGCGCACTATAGCAAAGAGGTCTTAGGCGGCATTGATTCTCTATCTGAATCAACAGAAATATATTCAAGGCTTCAAGACACCTTACAAAAAAGTATTAAGGAAATGACTAGGCAGGTAATAGGCAACCACGAAGAGAGTGATCAGGCAGACAGAATGGCGGTAGAAACAGCTCAAGCTGTTGAACAAGCTTTTCGAGAAAGTAAGTCTAAGACAGACCGGGTTGTAAAAAATATTGGCGATAAATCTTCTGAAAATGGCGACTATCAAGAATATAGGAGCTCACTTGAGACAGACTTTCTGGCTCTTGAGCAAGCTAGGCCGAGTCAAGACATGGCCAGCATGGCAAATGATGTTTCTGAAAAGCTGGGTAGCCTAAAAAACAAAACTGGCGAGAGTCATACCGAGATAGACCAAATAATATCAAGTCTTGCCAATAAAATAAATGAAAGCTTGCTAGTTTTTAATAACACTCAGTATGCCAGAAGTGGCCAAGAGGCGAGTAGTGCAGTGAACGCCCTTAGAAGAGGAGTAGATGAAGCAATGAGAGTAATTGCTGCCAACAAGCTAGCCTACCGAACCCAGGCTCTAGACAACGAAAATAGAATTGCGATAATGCAAAACGATGGTGCTAGGCTAGCTAAAGAAATCGCCGAAAAAAAGTAGTACCAGCTTATTTGCAGCAAAAAGTTTGGCTATGGCCCTCAAAAAGATGTATAATAAGCATAAGTATTAAATTATTAAACAAGCAATCATCAGAGGAGAAAAAATGGATCTAAGAAAACCACCAGAAATAATCGAGCCCCAAAATACTGCCAGTGCACCACAACCACCAGAGCCAATGGAGCCTATAGCCTCACAAGACCCAATAGACGCTATGCCTGACTCTATTGCTATGCCACCAAGCTCAGGTGGTGGAGCTAGTAAAATATGGATAATTATTGCTATCTTGGCTATTTTGGCGCTTATTGGCGTTGGAGCATACGCCTATATGCAGATGAGCTCAAAAAAATCTGAAGTATCTAATCTAAACGCCGAACTATCTACCAGCAAAGAGCAAGTAGCTACACTGCAGTCTGCAGCAGAAGCTACTACCATCTTAAAAATATCTGAGTTTGGTGTACAAATGCCAAAACCAACGGATGCCAAAGAGATTTTTTATTATGTTCCTAATACTGTAGCTAGTACCACAACCCCAGCCGTAACAACTACAGCAACCACAGCCACCACAGCAGCGGCAGCAGCAGTGACTGCTAGTGTGGCTTATTTTAGCTCACCAGCCCTTCAGTCGCTTTCTGCAATCAACCCAAGTACGCCAGCAGTTTTAAATTCTTGCGGCCTAAACAGCTCACCGCTAGGTACAATTACAAAATATGAAGCCGGTTCTTTAGTTAAGGGCGTAAAGATTGAAGAGGTCAAAGACACAGATGTGCTAATAGTCAAAAAGCAAGATGTTGCTTACTACGTATACAACGCACCTGCTACTCAGTGTTCAACAGTCAAGATTGTACAAGAGCTTCAAGCCAAGCAAGCCAAGTCACTTCTAGAAGCATTCAAAAACATTACAGCTAGTAAGTAGATAAATATGAAAGACACCAATCAACACAACGAGCCAGTCACAAACAAGATGTTTGATAAAAACACCACCAATAAAACCTGGAAAACTACTGCTATTGTTGCCATAGTGCTGGTGGTGTTACTTTCTGCCGTGGGAGTATATGGCTATCTTCAGATCAAAAAATTGAACAAGCAAGTGCAAGATCAAAAAGCTCAGATCACTGAACTATCTGATACTAAGAAAAATCTTGAAGATGCAGCTAGTGCCGCTGCTAGCGCTGCCACTACTGCAGCTGCTAGCGCAGTAACTAATGCAGTTACAAATGCTGGCTTCGTAGAAGTAAAAGAGCTTGGCTTCAAGCTGCCGGTTGGCGATGACCTCAAAGACTTGCAGTACTTCGTAAATGATAAGACTGTATTTTTCTCAACTAAGACACTCATGAGTAGTGCGTGGGGCGCAGACAGCAGTGACCCAGGAAAATATTGTAGCCCTGGCGTTTTGCCTCTTGGTGCAATCACGCGCTTTGGAACAGCAGCAGACGCTGGCCCAACTCAACAAAAAGCCTTGAGTGGTTTTGTTCTTGGCTATGCTCCGCCACAGGCTAACTGTTCAAATAACTCTGCAACAACAACACTGCAAAACAAGCAAAAAGCATCACTACTTAAGGCTTTTGAATCAGCCCAGAAGATATAAGCAAGAGGCATAGTTGCTCGCCGATAAGCTGAAAACTTGCTATAATTGTAGCTATGAATACTTCAGAAATTAGATCAAAATTCTTAGAATTTTTTGCTCAAAAAGATCATGCCATAATTCCTAGTGCCCCAGTGGTGCCAGAACACGACCCATCGGTGCTTTTTACGACTGCCGGAATGCACCCCTTGGTACCTTATCTACTCGGCCAGCCTCACCCTCAAGGTAAGAAGCTAGCAAATGCCCAAAAAGTGGTAAGAACAACAGATATTGAAGAGGTTGGCGACTACAGTCATCTTACATTTTTTGAGATGCTTGGCAACTGGAGCCTTGGCGACTATTTCAAAAAAGAATCTATCGCCTGGAGCTGGGAATTTTTGACAGATCCAAAATGGCTTGGCATTGACCCAGCTAAGCTATATACAACTGTCTATAAGGGAGATGGCGTTGTGCCCAAAGACGAAGAGTCTATCGCACTCTGGCAAGAGCAGTTTGCCAAAGCTGGAATTGTTGCTGAAGAAGGCGCTCGAATACTAGCCCTTGGTAAGGCCGACAACTGGTGGGAACAAGGCGGCGTCGCTACTGGCCCGGCTGGCCCTGACACAGAAATATTTTATTATCTGGGCAATGAAGAAAACCCAGTTTTTGATACAGAAAGCACTGATTTTGTTGAGATCTGGAACAATGTTTTTATGTCTTATCAGCGTCAGCCAGACGGAACCTACACAGAGCTAGAGGTAAAAAATGTAGACACGGGTATGGGCTTAGAGCGAACCAGCGCAGTCTTGCAGGGGCTCAATAACGTCTATGACACAGATATGCTCTCACAAATAAAATCATCGGTAGAAGAATATGCTAACGAAACCCATCAAGAAATATTTACTGAAACCACTCCAGAATCATCTCTAAGATCGGTGCGAATAATAACTGACCACACTAGAAGTATCGTTTTTATGGCTGCTGACGGAGTGGTGCCAAACAACAAAGACCAGGGCTATGTAATGCGCCGCCTTGCCCGTAGAGCTATTCGCGAAGCTTTGATACTGGGCATTCATCAAGACCTGTTTGGTAGAATTGCACCTAAAGTAATATCACTTTATGAAGACTCTTACCCAGAGCTACAAAACCCTACTCTAATAATGGATGTTTTGAAAAGAGAAGAAAACACATTTAGGCAAACCCTTACAAAAGGTTTAAGAGAATTTGAAAAAATGCTTGTAAACAAAAAATACCTTTCTGGTAGTGATGCATTTGTGCTCTATGACACCTATGGGTTTCCTAAGGAACTAAGTCTTGAAGAAGCTTTACGTTCAAATCTTGCAATTGGCCAAAATTTTGAAGATGAATTTGCAATAGAAATGCAAAAACAAAAAGATCGTAGCCGCACCGCTACAGCTGGCCAGTTCAAGGGCGGCCTAGAAGATGACAGCGAGATAGTTACGCGCTACCACACCGCTACGCACTTGATGTATAAGGCCTTGCGCAATGTCTTGGGCGAGCATGTTATGCAGCGCGGTAGTAACATTACGGCAGAGCGAATGCGCTTTGATTTTAGCCATGGTGAAAAAATGACACCCGAGCAAATATCAAAAGTCGAAAAAATGGTAAATGATATTATTTCTCAAGATCTGCCGCTTAATTGTAAAGAAGTGACTAAAGACCAAGCAACTCAAGAGGGTGCTCTTGGTGCTTTTGGTGAAAAATACCCAGATACAGTAAAGGTCTATACAGTAGGTGACCCAGAAGCTGATTACTATTCAAAAGAAATATGTGGCGGCCCACATGTCGAGCGTACTGGTTTAATTGGTAAATTTAAAATAGTAAAAGAAGAATCTAGTAGCGCTGGAGTGCGCCGAATAAAGGCTGTAATTGAATAGTTATTTGTTTTTTAATAGGCCAATTCCAAAAGCCTATACCCATACCGATAGCGCCACCTACAGCAACTTGGTTTATTAAAAAACCAATACCGCCACCAACGAATATACAGCTTACTAATACTAACCCAGAAATAACTTTTAGTTCTTTAGATTTCTTATTTACCATAATTTAATATAAGCCTTTTGAGTTACTTTTTAATTTATCAGTAAAGGTATTGTGTTACAATAATATTATGTTATCAAATATAAAACCTTATTACTTGGTTATTATTGTGTTTCTATCATCATTTGTTTTAGATTATTTGTATAAAGGATCGGGTCTGGGTGATAATTTAAATGTTGTCTTGTCTGTATCATCTTTTATTTTTGGTTTCTATATAATATTGGCAGTCACGAGAGCCAAAGAAAAGCAAGATTCTATAAGGAGGCAATTAAGATTAGCGGATGGATTATTTGTGAGCTGTAATATAGAGATGAAAGTTTTTCCAGTTGAGACAAGAAAAAAATTCTTAAAAAAAGTAGATAATTATTTGATTTCTAGCGTTGACTATAAATTGTCAGATATCGAAAAAACAGGCAGCTCGTTCTATGAGCTTTATGAGTACACAACAAACTCAATTAAGCCAAATAATGACATGCAAAAAAATTCTATTAAAAGGATTTGCGGTTCCTTATACGAACTTACGAAGGAAAGAACTTTGCTTGAAGTGTTGTCGAAAAATAAATCTTCTAAACTGGAGTGGGGATTAATAATCAGTTTGTTTATAGTTATTTTATTCTTAATTCTTAATTTAAACATTTCTGGTGTTTCTGGATCGTTGTTAATTGCAACATTAGTATCTTCTTTGTGGTCAATTCTACTAATACTTTATAGATATGATAATTTAACATGGCAAGAGAGTAGGTGGGTGTGGGAGCCTTTAACTAGAACATTTATGCTCTTGGGCTTAAAGCCATATTATGGTGAATACTTAATAAAGCAAAAAAGATTTAAAATACCAAAAGGAATAGACTATAGATTGGCTCACTACCCAAATCCCTATCCGAACATGGAGGGAAAGGTTGTAGAAGAAATTAAGGCCGAGTAATAAATTAAGCCGGAAGAGTTCTGAAGATTTTTTGAAAAAATATTTTTACCAAGTCCCTTAGAGCCAACAATATCCAATCCCAAGTTTTCCAGTCCCATAGGGGTGATATCTTGTGGGCTATTAATCTTTATTATACTGTCTCTTGCTATATTAGAGAAATAGCTAGGGTAGAAGTAGGGCGTCTCTAACGCGAGTTAGAGTGAGACGATTGGCACTGCTTTGTGACATGCCACTCACAGTTGTGACAGCACTTTTAATGCCAGCCTTGAGAGCTATGTCTATTGTTGCCTGGCTGTATCTGCCGTAAGGGTAGGCGAGGGTAGTTATTTTTACTCCAAGTTCATTTTCAATAATAGTTTTGCTATCTAATATTTCTTTAGTTTGATCAGCAGGTGATAGGCTGGCTAGATTTGCATGATTTATGGTGTGAGCACCAATTTCAATAAGGCCAGATTTTGTCATCTCACGAATTTGAGCCCAGTTTAGGTAGCTATCGCCACAATTTTGCTGGCGGCGCATTGCACCTATGCACCAGCCGCTTTTCTCTCCACCAACCACAATGTAAAATGTAGCCTTCATGTTTTTTTGTAGCAAGAGAGAGAAGGCTGCAGACTGATCGCTAAAGCCATCGTCGAAGGTTATTACCACAGGCTTGGCTGGCAGCTGGCCTAGGCCATCAAAATAGTTTTCTAGTTGAGCCATAGAAATGGTAGTGTAGCCCTTGGCCAACAGAGCGTCTAGCTGAGCAGCAAAATTGCCCGGTGTTTTATGATAGAGTAAAATTGGTACCTGAATAGTTTTGTTGACTGCTTTTGGCGCCTCTTGCTTATAGGCTTCTAGGGCTTTTATTCTGTCAACCTCAGCTTGAGCAATTTTAGCATTCAAGCTTGCGAGATCATCACTGAGTTTTTCAGAATATATATCAATCTCAAAAAAAGCCAACGAGTAGTTCTGCCAATCTGAATCAATTGTAATTTGATTTGCCTTTTCCAGATAGTCAGCGTATTTAGCTTGGTCTACTGCACCCAACTCTTTTTCTGCCTTGTGTAGATCTTGGGCTTTAGTATTGAGATCAGTTATTTTTTTATTTATCTTATATTTTGTAATTTTAGAGCCGCGTGGTTCTGTTTTATTAGCTGAGCTAGTAAAAAATAGCAGAAAGGCAACTATTAGAGCCGCAGCTAATAGAAAGATGACCAGTAATGTAATATTTTTTTTGATTCTATAGTGATGCATGGGTTTGTTAAAATCTATTATAATATGTAAAAAGCCAATTAGTTAGGCTTTTAAGTATCAAAGTATTTATAATAAAGGTCTTTAGGACTTTAGATAGCTAAGGTTGGTGCTGCTTTGGGCTGAGCTAGTGGAGAAGTGGGCGGCTGAAACTGGGCTACTGGCTGAGGAGATGAGTTATTTGATGAGACTGGCGCACCTGGCATGTCTTGGCTTACTGGCGGCGCACTCTGACTGGTGGGCGCAGGATCTCTTAGTATAGGAGCTGGGCCGGTTGGGGCCTGTTGGCTACCAGCGGCTTTTTTTTGATTAGCATCAAGATCGGCCTCTATTTCTAGTAAGCGATTATATTTTTCTACTCTCTCACCTCTAGCTGGAGAACCTATCTTAATACCGATAGCACCAATGCCGTAGGCCAAATCAACTATTGAGCTATCAGAGGTTTCGCCACTTCGGTGACTAACTACTACCTCGGCGCCACTGGCCTTGGCGGCACTTATAGCTTCAAAAGTCTCAGTGAATGTACCAACCTGATTGGGCTTGATTATAATTCCATCAAAAATACCATCTTTTTGAAACTCATCTATTTTAATCTTACTGGTTACGGTGTAGTCGTCTGCAATTATCAAAAATGGCTTTTCTTGATTTGCCATGCCCTTGAGTATTTCTAGGCCTTCTATGTCGGTTTCTGCAAAAGGATCTTCAATACTAAAAATATTAAATTTGCTGTTCCACTCTTGGTACAGCTTGTAAAGTTCAGCGGCGTGTATTGACTGGTTTTCAATGTTGTAAACGCCGTCTTTGTAAAAAGAGTTGGCTGCAGAGTCTAGGGCTATGTCAAAATTTGAGGCCATTTTACCATTTAGCTGAGATAAAGCTTCTAAAATAACTTCACTACTTGTGCCAAGTGGGGCCAGCCCACCTTCATCACCTACTAGCATTGCAGATGGGCCATATAGATTTTTCATTATTTTTTGCACTGTATGGTAGACATCATAGATGGTAGAGATTGCCACACTTGGTGAAGTGCTTTCTGGTACAATCATATACTCTTGAATATCTAGGCCAGGAGCATGTTTTCCGCCACCAACAATGTTGGCAAATAGCTTGGGGTATTCTGGAGAGGTTTTGTTGAGCTCAGCAATGTATTGCCACAGCGGCTTTTCATTTTCTAGAGCAGACAGCTTGAGGTAGGCGCCAGAGAGTGCCAAAAGGGTGTTAGAGCCAAGATTTTCTTTGTTTTTTGTGCCATCTAGGGCAATTAGCAGGCCGTCAAAGTCTTGAAGCTGATCTAGCGGATAGCCAATAAATTTAGGTGATATGACGTTGTTTATGATATCAAGGCATATCAAGACACCCTTACCGCCAAAAGGTGCATCACCGTCTCTTTTTTCTATGGCTTCAAACTTACCCTTGCTAGCACCAGTAGGCACAGAAAAGCTAGCAGATTTGCCACTGTCTGATGTCATTACTACTTGAAGGGTTGGTTCGCCCCGAGAATCAAGGATTTGATAGGGGGTTATTTTCTTGATTGTCATTGAAGTGAATTATTCCTAAATAATACTTACAATTATAGCATAACTATTTTATAAAACCCAAGCTTTTTGCTGCTAGCTATATCTCTATCTGATTAGCTATGCATAAAAAAATAAAAAAAAGTCACTTTCTCTATAAATGAATAGAGAAAGTGACTTGAAAGCTAGCCGAGGCCATCGTTTGAATCTGAGCGCATACATTTGTATGCCGTGCTGCCGGCCATACTTGTATTTAGCGCCTTGACTCTCAATACCGAGTACAGACTCTTGTCGTCTGCAGGTGGCTCGACGGGAAGGTGACACCTGGTGTTGCCCTGGGTGTAGTCTACTTCCATTCGAGATCTAAAATTGTCCACATAATTGACTTTTATGATGTCAATTTGGTTGTCTTCGGGCAATTCAAGATTTGCCGTAGTGGCAAAGCTTTGCAACTCTCGAGATGCAGTAGCCAAGGTGTCACCCCGGGTATTGCCCCACATAAAGCCTGCGATGCTAAACATCATTAGCACTAGACCAACAACAAACCAAAAAGATGGTTTATTAATAAGTTTCTTGAATTTTGATTTCAATATTTCCCCCTTAGTAGGTACTGCTTTTCAACTAGTAATACAATAGCATTTTAAATAGGTATTGTCAACAGTATTCTGTCAAAAAAACCAGACAACAGGCTGTGGATAACTATTCTATAAATATGTCAAAAAAGCATAACATTTTTATAGCCTTAATAATTAGAGAAAAGATTGATGACATTACTCGATATAAACAAATGTAAAAACCCCTCTCATTGCTGAGAGAGGCTGTTGTGCTATCGCACTGGTTTGGATTAGCTAGCTAGCACTTGTGCGTCTTGCATCCATACCCGAACTTTTTCGGCACGGAACTCTACCTTTGGTAGGTCTCGCATTTTTAATGCAATCTTTTCGACACAAAATTCGTTGATGTCACCAAGCTCGTAGGGTTCGCACTCTTTGTCGCCATCGATACCAAACATGTTCACTCCAATAATTTCTCGTGTCAAGTACTCACCCTGATCGGTGATGTATTCATACGATGTCCTCTCGACTTCAACAATCAAGTTGCTAACTTGAAAAATGTATTGGTTGTGGTCTAGAGTTGGCAGTCTTTCGACAGGCCAGCCATAGCTACTTATTCTTTCTTCTAATTTACTATGTGCAACATTCCCAAAATCGATACTGTAGTCGAGCCATGTGATGTCAAGTAGGCCCATCATATCTCGCGCTGCCTCAATGATGTTTCGCATTGCTTACCTCTTTTTTCTCTGGGGTCTGGGTGCTGAGACTATACCATCTTAGCCTTAGCTGTGTCAATAAAAAACCCTCCTTCAAAATAATTTGAAGAAGGGAATTACTAGGCTGATAAAGCAGACAGAGTTTCGTTTAATCTTTGCTTTTCTAGGAGCATAGCTAGGTTTTCACTGTGCCCCATCTCGCTTAAAACTGAAAATGGTATTGCGGCGACAATCAGTGAAGTAGCGGTTATCTGGGCAATTTTGGGGTTTGGAATACCCCAGCCAAGCAGTACCGCACTGCACTGAGTGGCAAATTTGATCTTGCCATAGGCGTTGGCGCCAGGTGGTTGCTGACTAAGCTTTTGAGACAAAATACCTACTCTGGCTCCAGTCACGAGAACTTTCGCCTCGAGACCAATTGATATTAGAGCGGTGGTGCTCAATACAATTGGCATTTTGCCATCAACTCGCCTAAAGTATGGAACCAGCCCAAGAGCCATAGTTGAGAACAAGATTTTGTCGGCTATTGGGTCAAATATTTTACCTGTCTTACTCACCGTGCCAAGACCGCGAGCCAGCTCCCCGTCAATGCCGTCGCTTGCCACATTTAGGCAGGCAGCTGCAAAATACAGCTGCCTAGTAGGAGTATCTCTTGCAGTCACTAGTCCTCTAGCGATTATACCGCTGCTTGCGATACGCCCAAAAGTCACAATGTTGGCTAGATTGCGCTCTAGCCAAGGATATTTGTCAGGGTCTTCTTGGCGGTACCTGCTAACAACAGGCGATACTAGGTTCTTAAAAAAGGCCCTAGATGCTAGGTTGGCTTTTTCTATGGTATAATTTGACATTTTTACTCTCCAATATTGTAGTAGGTGCAAATCGCAGGCTATTGTAGCTTGTTTCGGTATTTATTACAAGGTGATATACTAGAACATAAGAACAATTATGAAAATTCCCGGCTTCAAACAAAAAAAGAAATCAGGCCAATATCTTGTCTCACTAGACATAGGTACAGAATACGCCAAGGCGCTTATTGGCCAAGTCAAAGACCACACAGACAAGGCTGGTAAGACTTACCAGGTGGTAGAAGTTCTTGGTGTGGGTCGCCAGAGACAGCGGCTTACTGATATGGCTGGTGGTGCAGTTACAGACATTGCTGGCGTTGTAGAGAACTGTGATGCAGCTCTGCAAAGAGCCGAAGAAATGGCTCAGGTTGTGGCCAAAGACGCCGTTTTGGGAATAGCTGGCGAGCTGGTAAAAGGCGGTACTACAAGTGTTAGCTACAGGCGCACCAAGCCAGAAGTAAAAATTGACCAGGCTGAGCTAATGGAAATAATTGAGAGAATTCAAAAACAAGCTTTTAATGATGTCAAAAAGCAACTTAGCTGGGAAACTGGCAAGGCTGAGCTAGAGGTCAAGCTTGTGAACGCTGCTATTGTAGATGTTCACATAGATGGCTATAGGGTCACTAACCCTGTTGGTTTTCAAGGGCGAGATGTCACAATTCAGATATTTAACGCCTTTGCCCCAATGGTTCATCTTGGTGCGCTCCAGACAGTCGCCGCAGATCTAGACTTAAATCTTATAAATATAGCGGCCGAACCATTTGCGGTAGCCAAGAGCGTTGGCGCCGATGATAGTACGGAATTTTCAGCAGTATTTATAGATATCGGTGGCGGTACAAGCGATATCGCTGTAGTAAACAACGGCGGTATTGAGGGCACCCAAATGTTTGCTATTGGCGGCCGAAGCTTTACCAAGCGATTGAGTAGTAGTCTGGGCCTCAATTTTGACCGAGCAGAAGACATCAAGCTAGACCATTCGGCAGGTAAGCTAAATAAAAAACAAGAGGCTGCAGTTACTGAAGCCCTCAGCTCAGACGTTGAGACATGGCTAAGTGGCGTAGAACTGGCCTTAGGTGAATTTGAGAATCTAGAACATCTACCAAACCGAATACTGCTTTGCGGAGGCGGCTCTGCCCTGCCAGAAATAAAGCAGGCCTTAACGCACACTGATTGGTACAAAAGCCTGCCCTTTACCCGCAAGCCGAGCATTGATTTTGTAATGCCCAAGCAGGTCAGTAGAGTTGTGGATATGACAGGTCAGCTCAACAGCCCTCAAGACATTACGCCTATGGGGCTAGCCAATTTGGGCCTAGATATAGTCGGTTCTTCGAGCATCGGCGAGAATATGCTGCAGCGTCTCAGTAAGACAATGTCACTATGAGAAGCGTCACATTTTTGAGTGTTAGTCAGTTATTAAATGAGTCTAGGCAAAAACTAAAGCAAGCTTAAGGCGTTTGCGCTATAATAAAACTAAGCTATGCCAGAAAAACCCAATCAACATAATCCAGTCGATGTAATATATCTAGAAGCTGACTCAGAAATAACAGAAGCTATAGATAAACTTAAGTCTGCCCGGGGGCGAGAGGTGAGAATAGCCGTACCCGCCAGAAGTACAATGCTGCAAAGCGCAGTAAACCTCAAGCTACTCAAAAAAACTGCTCAAAAGAGCGGAAAAAAGCTAGTACTTATCAGTAGCGACAGAGCCACACTAAGTCTAGCCGCTGGCTTGGGTCTACTGGTAGCCAAAAATGTAAAAGCCGAAGCGTTAATGCCAAGCTCTGCTATGGCGCCTCCCCATTCTAGTCACGAGCCAGTTGTGATCGACCAAGCCAGAGAAGAGGCTGGGCAATCTAGAGGTTCATCTGCTTCATCTTCTAGCTCAAAATCTAGCTCGAACAACGATAACGACAACAATTACATTGACCTCAGTGAAGACTCTCAGTCTGACTCTGAGATTCAAAAGGCCAACGCTGGGCGTTCAAAAAAATCTAAACAATCTCCAAAAATACCAAACTTCATGGGTCTAAATAAAAAAATAAGTATAATCGTAGCAGTTTTTGCTGCATTTATTATGCTTGTTCTGGCTTACGTTTTTTTACCGACCGCCAAGGTAACCTTGCTGGCTAAGGCTCAAAAAACACCTGTCAATGTAGAATTCACACTAGACTCTACTGTCAAAAAATCTGACTTTAGCCAAGGCCTGGTGGCTGCGAATCAGCTCACTGTCACCAAAGACTTGAGCGCTCAGTATACCGCCACAGGCAAAAAAGACGTGGGCACAAAAGCCACTGGTAGTGTTAAGATTTCAAATGCCACTAGCTCTAACCCAGTCAGTCTACCAGCCGGCGCCACCCTAACTGCTAGCGGTAAGACTTTTAGTCTCAATCAGGGTGTTACAGTACCAGGCGCGACTGTTAGCGGAGGTATTGTGCCAGGCACAATAAACACTCAAATAACCGCCACTCAAAACGGTGATAGTTACAATCTGTCTGGAGCTACTTTTTCAGTATCATCTGGGGGTCCAGTACTAACTGCTACTGGCTCAACGTCTGACGGCACCACCAAAATTGCCGTAGTGGTCACACAGGCCGACATAGACAAGGCTCAGAAAGAAATGATTGATTCGGCCAGCCAAAATGCCAAGCAAGATGTCGAGAGTAAGTCTGGCTCAGACGAGAGGTTTTTTCCAGAAACTTTCACCTCTACCGTGAGTGGCCTAACTGCTAGCGCACCCGTAGACAGCGAGAGCTCAGGCGGTACTGTCAGCGCTAAAGTTAAATATTCTGAGCTATCGGCTAACAATACTGACCTAGACAAGCTATTCACAGAGCAGATAAAAACCCAAATACCTGGCAGCAACCAGCTCTACCAGAGTGGCTGGAAAGATGCCAAATACAGTGCCAAGCCAAGCTCTAGTGAAAAAGCCGAAGTAAAAGCCGTTGGTAACGCCTTTTATGGTCAAGCCATAGACATCAAGCAGGTTGCTAGAGATTTGAGCGGCAAAGCAAAAAAAGATGCTACTGATATAGTTACTCCTAAATATCCTCAGGTTACTGGGGTACAGGTAGAGAGTAGCCCAGCCTTGGCGCCCAATATTCCGTTTTTTGCTAACCGTATAACTGTTGAGATTAAGGTGAATACAGATTGAAGCAGGTTGTATTAGCTTTTGATTATGGAGATGTTCGCACCGGCGTAGCCATTTATGATGGCAGCTCAGTAGAGCCACTAGTGACACTGCTGGCAGAAAATCTATGGCCAGACATAGCCAGCTTGATAGTAGCCCACAGACCTAGCCAGCTAGTAGTAGGCTTGCCCCGCAATCTTAACGGAGAACCCACTGAACAAACCAAAAAAGCCAAATCTTTTGCAGATTCGCTTGCCCAAATATCTCAATTGCCGGTTGCTACGCAAGATGAGGCTATGAGCTCAAAGCGGGCCTTAGATAGAATTGGTAAAAAAGCTACCATAGCTCAGCGTAAAAAAATTATTGACCAAGTTGCCGCCCAAATAATACTAGAGGACTTTATATCATGAACCCAAATATCACCCCTCAAGAGCCAATTCAAGAACTAGAAAGCCCAAATCGAGATATAGAGCAAAAATCTCAGCCAGCACCAAGCCTTGCCACAGCCAGCACCACAGGCAGTAAAGACTCAAATAATAAACAAAAAAAGCATAAAAAACCTAAACGGCTACACCGCAAGCACAAGATTGCTCTGGCAATACTCACTACACTCATTTCTATAGCCGTAGTGAGCGTTGCCGTGGTTGGCTTTTGGTTTCTAATGACTATTACAGCGGTTCGGCCAGATGTAGCAGTAAATGGTGAGGTAGTGGTTATTGAGCCAAACTCAAGTCTTGAGACTATTGCCGCTCAGCTTAGCGACAAAGATCTAATAAAAGATAAAAATGCCTTTGTTTTGTATGCCAAGTTTGGGCCAGCTCGCGGTAAGCTTCAGCCCGGGCCATACCTAATAAAGCCCACCAATTCAATTAAGCAAATCGTCTCAGATATGTCGGGTGGCAAAATTGCAATTAGTAAGATAACTTTTCCAGAAGGAATCACCCTAAACGAAATGGCCAAGCGCTGGTCTTCGGCTGGCTACGGTAGTAAAGATGAATATATAGCGGCCACCAAAAAATTAGCCCCAGAGTTTGATTTCATACCGGTGACAAGCAGAGAAAACCCTGAAGGCTACTTGTTTCCGGCCACTTACAAATTTACAGTCAACAGCCCAGCCGAGGTTTTGGTGCGCCAGCAGTACCAAGCATTTGCTATTAATGCGCTGCCAATACTTCAAGGCAAG
>Ga0114969_10001607_pt1 | contig 19165 bp, 20 predicted proteins | sample M_130807_MF_Meta_FD_87316 | JGI IMG/M metagenome (GOLD analysis project Ga0114969, IMG submission 87316) | Freshwater microbial communities from Lake Montjoie, Canada to study carbon cycling - M_130807_MF_MetaG | ecosystem: Environmental > Aquatic > Freshwater > Lake | place: Lake Montjoie...
AAATCTGTCAAGAAAATCGGTTGCTCGAATCTAAAAACTATCATCGAGAGTAATAAATTAATCATCAACGATTTTGAAACTATCGAAGAACTGACTACGTTCGTTGAAGATAAGGATACGTACAAAGCCGAAGAAGGTTGCCACGATGATTTGGCGATGACTTTAGTACTTTTTGGATGGCTGATAACCCAACCATATTTTAAAGACTTAACCAACAATGATATTCGTCGTAATTTAGCTAACGAAACGATGAAAGACGTCCACGATGACCTGCTTCCAGCAGGTTTTATCGACGATGGTGGTTCCCAACATTCAATGGAAGACTCTTTCGATGATGGAGTCGAGACTATGGCTTTATGATAAAATCGCTGTTTTTATAAATAAAACCAGTAGAATTCATGGTGCGAAGCATACCTTCGTTTTATAAAGGAGATAAGTCCGATGGGTTTCCAAGTTTCTCCAGGAGTTAATGTAAGTGAGATTGATCTCACAACAATCATTCCTGCCGTAAGCACTACAACTGGTGCGTTTGCGGGTCATTTTAGTTGGGGTCCTGTAGGGCAACGTGTCCTAGTAGACTCTGAAGATACGCTTGTTAAGAATTTCTTAAATCCTGGCGCAAATACTGCCGTAGATTTTTTCGTAGCTGCTAACTTTCTTGCATACGGCAATGCTCTATATACAGTTCGCGTTGTCAATGAAAGCGGCACAAAATCTTCGAATACGGCACGCGCACGTAATGCGATATCTAATCAGGCAAACTCTTTAAACACAATAATCAAGAATAACGAAGATTATAACGCAAACTATGTCACTGGTATTACTGGCGTAGGTAACTGGGTTGCTAAGTATCCAGGAGTTCTAGGAAACTCACTAAGAGTTTCTGTTTGCGGCACTGCAAACGCATATACTAGCACTCTTACAGGTACTGTTACATTTACCAGCAATAGCACTGCTATGACTGGTACGGGTACTCAGTTTACTAGACAATTGTCTGTAGGTGACGTTGTTGTTGCTGGACCAGACCGCACACTAGTAAAAGTTGCTAGTATCACAAGCAATGTTGCTGTTGTACTTCAAGCTAAGTATCAGGGTAACACTGCAACAAGTCAAAGTAGCGTAGAACGTCGTTGGGAATATGCTGATTATGCTCCAGGTGCTCCAGGAACTTCTAAGTTTGCTGGTGACAATGGAAGCACTAATGACGAAATGCATGTTGCTGTTATCGACGCAAAAGGACTATTCACAGGTGTTGCTAACACGATCGTTGAATTTTTCCCAGCTCTTTCGAAAGCAGCGCTTACTAAGTCAGAAAATGGCACAGATATCTATTACAAGAATTACATAAACAAGAATTCTCGTTATGTCTGGTGGGCAAAACATATCCTAGGTACAAACACAGGCAAGAATTTTAATGCCGCTGTGAATTTTGGAACTGGCTCTCAATCTTTAGTGACTACTGACACACTATACAATGGTCGTGACGGAGCAGCACCTCGTGCAGCCGATTATGTAAATAGTAATAATCTGTTCAAGAATGCTGAAGAAGTCGACGTTTCGTTGATTCTAGGTGGATGTGCTGGACAAACGGTAGCATTGCATCTTATCAACAATATCGCAGAATATCGTAAAGATTGTATTGCGGTTCTTTCTCCACCACAAGCTGCTGCTGTTAATAACAGTGGATATTCTGGTGCTGAAGTTGATAGTATGACTACGTTCCGTAATTATCTTCCATCATCATCATATGCTACTATGGACTCTGGTTGGAAACTACAGTACGATAAGTATCGTGACGTTTATGTCTACGTTCCTTGCAATGGTGACGTTGCTGGTACTATGGTACGTACAGATATCGACCGTGATCCTTGGTGGTCTCCAGCTGGATACAATCGTGGTCAAATCAAAAATGTAATCAAGATGGCTTACAATCCAGGTAAAGCAGACCGTGATCAGCTTTACAAGAAAGGCATTAATCCAATCGTAACGTTCCCTGGAGAAGGTACGGTTCTATTCGGTGATAAGACAATGTTGACTAAGCCTTCAGCATTTGACCGTATCAACGTTCGTCGTCTATTCATTGTTCTTGAAAAGGCAATCGCTACTGCTTCAAAGTACACATTGTTCGAATTCAACGATGCTTTCACTCGTGCTCAGTTCCGTTCACTTGTTGAACCATTCCTTCGTGACGTACAGGGTCGTCGTGGTATCACTGACTTCCGTGTAGTTTGCGACGAAACAAATAACACACCAGAAGTCATCGATCGTAACGAATTCATCGGAGACATCTACATTAAGCCTGCTCGTTCAATCAACTTCATTCAGCTGAATTTCGTAGCCGTTCGTACGGGAGTAGATTTCACTGAAGTTGTTGGAAAGTTCTAAATGGCGGAAATAAATACTATAAACAATAGGGAGAATAAAAATTATGCCCTTTAATGTAACAACTTTCGCTTCACAAGGACTACCTTTTGGTGGAGCAAGAGCTTCGTTATTCGAAGTCTTCATGACGTTGCCAACAAGAATTCAGTCACCGACGGCTGAAGCTCAGTTTCGCTTCGTATGTAAGGCAGCGCAGCTTCCATCATCAACATTGGGGACTGTAGAAGTCCCCTATTTTGGTCGCAAGATTAAGATGGCTGGTAATCGTACATTCGACAACTGGACTGTAACAATTATGAACGATGAAGATTTCCTCGTTCGTAATGCATTCGAGAAGTGGAGTTCATTAATCAACAATCACAACAACAATGTGCGTGACGTTGGTATGAGCAGCGAATCGGGACAGAATTCGTATCGTTCAATAGCAACAGTCCGTCATTATGCCAAATCTGGTGTATTTAATGGTGGCACTGTTTCAGGTGATGCTGCTATTCCAACTCGCGAATACGATTTCATAAACATTTTTCCAGTATCAGTCAGTAATATCGATCTTGCATGGGAAACAACTGATGCTATCGAAGAGTTCACCGTTGAATTTGCATACGATTACTGGAACGTTGCTAAAGACGTCAACGGTAGAACAATTACTTCTTAAGTTGATTGCCTCTTCGATATTATTACTTACTTGAAGGATTATAAATGGCAATCGAATTGTTTGGCTTCCGTATTGGGAAGACTGAGGAAGAAATCGAGAAAAAGGCAGTCTCGGTTCCTTCCTTTGCTCCTCCACCTAATCTTGATGGCTCGATGGAAGTTGCGCCTGGTGGCGCTTACGGAACATACGTCGATTTAGAAGGTACTGCTAAAAACGAATCTGAACTGGTTACTAGATATCGCGAAATGGCGATGTACCCAGAATGCGAATCTGCAATCGACGATGTCGTTAACGAAGCTATTATTACTGATGAACGTGACGAGCCAGTAACAATCAATCTTGACAAACTAGAACAACCCGATAGCGTAAAGAAACGCATTGAGGAAGAATTCGCTAATATCATCGATCTGCTAGATTTCAATAACATGGCATATGATATTTTCCGTCGTTGGTATATCGACGGTCGTTTGTTTTATCATATAATGATTGATAATGAAAAGCCTCGTATGGGTATTCAAGAACTACGATATATCGACCCTCGTCGTATTCGTAAGGTTCGTCAGCCTCTACGACGCACTCCTATTGTAGGCACTAATTCTAAGCTTATCGTTCCTGCTTACGAAGAATACTATCTATACAATCTTGCAGGAATGACGCAAGGAACAATGACACAAGGTGTCAAGATTTCCAAGGACGCTATTTGCTACGTTCACAGTGGCAACTTAGACGCCCGTAATCGTATGGTGCTTTCGCATCTACACAAAGCGATTAAACCCCTCAATCAGTTGCGTATGCTTGAAGACGCGGTAGTTATCTATCGTCTCGCTCGCGCACCTGAGCGCCGCATTTTCTATATCGACGTTGGTAACTTACCAAAAGCAAAAGCTGAACAGTATGTGCGTGATATGATGGTTCGTCATAAGAATCGTCTCGTTTATGACGCAGATACTGGCGCGGTCAAGGATGCTCGTAAGTTCATGACTATGCTGGAAGACTATTGGCTTCCTCGTCGTGAAGGTGGGCGCGGAACTGAAATCACTACATTGCCTGGAGGTGAGAACCTCGGACAGATGGAAGACGTAGAATATTTCCGTAAGAAACTTTACAAGTCACTATCTGTTCCTATTTCACGTTTAGAATCAGATGGCCAGTTTTCACTTGGTCGTGGTAGTGAAATTTCTCGTGACGAAATCAAGTTCGCTAAGTTCATCGAGCGCCTACGCGACCGTTTCGGACATTTGTTTGACCATCTACTAGAAATCCAGTTGCTTCTTAAGGGTGTTATGACCCGTGAAGAGTGGAAAGATATTAAGAATGGTATCCATTATGATTTCCAACGTGATAACTATTATGCTGAAATCAAAGAACAGGATGTACTGAATAATCGTCTTGGCGTTCTTGGTGTTGTTGACGCATACGTCGGTAAGTATTACTCGCAAGAGTGGATTCGTAAGAACGTTCTTCGTCAGACTGAAATAGAAATCAAAGAAATCAATAAGCAGATCGAAGAAGAAGGTGCTGATCAAAGCGAAATGGACATGCAGCAACAGCAGCATGACCAAGATATGCAACAATCTCAGCAACAACTTGCTATGAAAGATATGGAGATTAAGTCTAAAGAACTAGATGCTAAAGCTGCTTCATTGAAGAAACCAGAACCTACTGCTAAAGCTGTTCCTACTAAACCACAGAAAGTAGAAATCAAACTTTCTGGTGATGCTAAGAAAAAAGCTACTGTGAAAAATGAAGAATTCGTTCCTTTATCTGAAGAAGATAAACGACTTATCGAAAGTATGACTAAAGCTATAGAAAAGGTATCAAAAGAAGATCTAGAAAACGTGGAAGAGTTCAGGGATGAACTGTAATCATGGAAGAACTAGAAAAGGCAAAGCTCCTTTCTGTTGCCACTAAGCTTGCCCAAGCTCAGATTCAAGAAGTTCGCGAAGAGCTTCTTGAACAACTAAACTCAATCCAAATTCCTGAAGCTATTAATGGTCTCGATGGTCGAGGCATAACAGACGCACGTATATTTGAAGGTCAGCTGATTTTTCAACTAAGCGATGGTGTTCTCGTAACAGCTGGATCTGTTATGGGTGAGCAAGGTCCAGTGGGTCTCACGGGCGCGCAAGGCGAAAAGGGTGATAAAGGAGAACAAGGCCCAACAGGCGATACCGGTGCTACAGGTGAAATCGGATTAGAAGGACTACGAGGCGTAAAGGGAGATAAAGGAGATAAGGGTGATACAGGACAACAAGGTGAACGAGGAGAACAGGGTGAGCAGGGAGTTCCTGGTCAACGAGGGCAGCGTGGAGAGCGCGGCGAACAAGGAACGTCAGGTGTTGACGGAGCCGCTGGACGTGATGGAGCAAAAGGCGAGACAGGAGAAAGAGGTCCTCAAGGCGTATCTGGCGGAGATGGAAAAAACGGAAAGAATGGCAAAGACGGAAAAGACGGTGCTACTGGGTTAACAGGTGACAAAGGTGATAAGGGTGATCCTGGCGAAAAAGGCGATAAAGGTGATCCTGGCTCTGATGCAGAAGTATCTAAACTAGAAAAGAAACTAAGTGAATTTAGTGAACAGGTTGATAAGAGACTATCAAAGGTAGCTTTCAATGTGGCTGCTAAAGGTGGTCCAGCTGGATCTGGTGAAGTAAAGTTATATCGTTTAGATGATGTAGATTATAGTAGCGTTAAACTTCCTACCGATGGTCAAGCACTCGTATGGAATGTTTCTATCGGAAAATGGGCAGCTGGAACTGTTGCAAGCGGTGGTGGATCATCAAATCAATTAGTCAACGGATCATATAATGTCACACTACAAGCAAACAGTGCATTAAAATTACCAAGTGGTGTAAAATTACTGTCTGGGTATCCTGGATATGGATCGTATATCAATAATACTGCATCTTTAGCTGGAGAATACGTTTATCTAAGCAGTGCTAATGGATATGCTTATATCGGTGTAGAAAATCAATTACCTTCTATCGGTACTGGTTCAAGCCTTTGGTTTTTCAACGCAAACGGTAGTATAACATTTCCAGACAACACGGTCCAAACTACTGCATACACGGGAAGTGCAGCATACCTCCAAGTTGCTAATGCAAACGCAAAGTTCGCTACCAAAGCTTATGCAGCATCAAACACATATGTCAAATCTACTTTAGCAAATACCAATTCATATATTGCTACAAAAGCTTCGTGGTCATCATTAACTGGAACTAACACAGCTATTCGTGCGCTTGCGACAACAAAATTAGCTGTAGCAAACGCATTCACCAAACTCACAAAATTTGCAGCAAACACTTCTGCTGTAACTACGATAGCTTCGAGTGTTAAACTAAATGATGCTATAACTACAAACCCAGATGGATTATTAGCCATAACATTACCTGATGGTTCTATAGTAAAAATTCCTTATTGGAATTAACATTATGGCTAAATAATACTGAATTTTATAAATAGACTACAAATGAGAGGTTCAACGTGGAACAGATTTATAACGCTATTCAAGCAGCTGCCGACCAGAACGCGAGTGGATTTCGCGACGCTATTGATGCAGCACTAGCAACTAAGATTCAAGATGCACTCGAGATAAAGCGTATCGAGATTGCTTCAACAATGTTTAACGCTCATTCAGACGAGCAGGCAGAACAGGAGATTGTTTCGGATGAAGACGTTTAAGCAGTTACGCGAAGCAGTCAGAGCAGCTAACCCTGAAGCTGCTGCTCTTAAGCCTCGCGCGAAAGGCGAGCAAGATTTCTATAATCAGCACACAAAAACAGTAACGGATTATCCTGTATCTGGTGAAGGTGGAACAACTACGAAATCAGCTCATCAACCAATGAATGCTGATCGTGGTCCTATCAAACAGGGAACGTCTAAGCTTGGTGATAAGTCTGGATTCAAAGGTCAGCAAACACCAAAGAATATCGCCGATACTGCTAGACAGGGTGATCTTAAGCCAGTTCGGTTGTCACCATCTGCTGTTAAAGAATCTGTATTCAAAGCTGTCACAGTTTCAGAATCAGAAGAAGATAGCATTTTCATTGGTTTCATGAACGGTGATTCTGCTACAATCAACGAAGATACTTATCAGGCAATTCAGGATGTGTTTGAACAACTAAGTCTTGATAATCAGAAAATTTTCCATACAGCCGTCAACGAAAGCGCAGAATCGTTTGAACGAATCTTAGACTTCGTCGTTGCAACATATGAGGAAGAATAAGAAATGGCTGCTGTTTCCAATAACGAAGGTGTGATGAACAAACACAATAAAGGTGGTTGGGTCATTGCGAAATTCCATAACAGTGGCGGAATCAAATTAAATGCCGCTGATACTACTACAGGCAGTGGTGTTCCTGTATGGGGAGCAAACTCTGCTGGTGAAACTGTTCGTTCAATGAATATCATTTCAGCCGATGTTAACTGTGGTGGTGCTAATAGCGTGTATTTTGAAATCAAACGCGGCGCAAGCATGGTTCTTGTTCTTTCTGGTCAAAGCTTTCATGATTTTTCAGATAGTCGCCTTATTGATAACACAACTGCTATGGCTACATCTAACGTAACCGTTACTAAAGTTGGTGTTGGACCATCTACTCTTATCCTCAAGTTGCATAAACAAGTAGCTATCACAGGAGGCTCGTCATACTAATGAAACTCATCTGTGAAGTCCACGAAGAACTTAAAGTCATTACAGAAAATAATGAAGTAACAGGTGAAAAGAACTTTTTCCTCGAAGGTATCCTTATGCAGGGTAACTTGGGAAACAAGAATGGTCGAATGTATCCTACTCCTATTCTTGCTAAGGAAGTTTCTCGTTATAATCGCGATTTCGTAGAACAGAATCGTGCATATGGTGAGCTAGGTCATCCAACAGGACCTACTATCAACCTAGAACGAGTATCACATATGATTAAAGAACTACGCCAAGACGGAGATAACTTCATTGGTAAGGTTAAGATCATGGACACACCTTACGGAAATATCGTAAAGAATCTTATGAAAGAAGGAGCCAAGCTCGGTTTCTCTTCACGCGGCATGGGTAGTCTTATTAAAAAAGGCGGTCTTATGGAAGTTCAGAATGACTTCTATTTGGCTACTGCTGCTGATATCGTTGCTGATCCATCTGCTCCTCACGCACTCGCGCACGGGATCATGGAAGGCAAAGAATGGGCTTGGAATAATGGCATCCTCGTAGAAAAGGATGTTGAAGAAATCAAAGAAGAAATCGAAAAAGTATATATGAGCTCAGCAGATCGTGAGACTGTTTTGCTTAATGCTTTCAATCGTTTTCTTAAGAAATTCTAAATAATGTCGTTTTTATAAATAAACTAGAAGATAATTCTATAACCCTGAGGGAGAATATCAATATGTCAGTTCAGGACACAAATGTCGATAAGCTCGACATGCAAGAAGCAAAGAAAGCGAGCTACGGCGTTGAAGCTGAGGTCGCTGAACCTACTGGAACTCGTGCTGCTATTCCAGGTGGTACTCAGAATACAGGTGATGCATCCAACCCCACTCAGGGTTCAGGCATTAAGCCATACACTAAGGTAGGTATGATCAACTCGATGATCGGTGCTCTATCTGGCATGAAAAAGGCAGAAGTGTCTTCTATGTATGATAAGTTCAAGGGAGACTCAGCTAATCCAATGCAGGGTTCTTCTGTTAATCCAAAGCAGCGTTCAATCGGTGAAGAAAAGCTTCCTCGTATGACTGCTTCAGATATTGAAATTTCTGACGATATCAAGGCAATCTTTGCTGGTACAGAAGTTTCAGAAGAATTCATCGAAAAGGCTGCAGAAGTATATACAGCAGCTGTTCTTGCTAAGGTCAATGAGCAAATTGAATCACTTGAAAATAAGTTCGAAGATTCACTAACAGAAGAAATCTCAACTGTTAGCGAAGGTCTTGTAGAACGTGTTGATTCATATCTTGATTACGTTGTTGAGCAGTGGATGGAAAATAACTCTGTTGCTATCGAGCGTGGTCTTAAGGCAGAAATCGTTGAGTCATTCATGTCTGGTCTTAAGGGTCTGTTCGAAGAACACTATATCGACATTCCAGACGACGCTGTTGCAGTAACAGAAGAACTCGCTGATCAGGTTGAAGTTCTCGAAGCTGCTATCAACGAGGAAATCGAAAAGAACGTTGAGCTTTCTGCTCAGCTAAAAGAATTCGAACGTGCATTTGCGTTCGCAGAAGTTTCAGAAGGCCTGACAGATACGCAAGTTGCAAAGCTGCAGTCACTTTCTGAGTCCGTAGACTTTGAAAGCGTTGATACGTATAAGAAGAAAATCGGAACTCTTCGTGAGAGCTACTTCCCTTCAAAGTCTTCGGCCGGGATTTTGTCCGAAAGCGTAACTCTCGATGAGGAACCAGTGGGCGACGACGTCGCTGAAAAGCAGGTTCCGGTTGAAATGGCTGCCTACATGAACGCGATCACTCGCGGTATCAAAAAGTAATTTTTTTAAGGAGAAATAAAATGCAATCTCTGAATGAGCAAATTCAGAAAAAGTGGCAGCCAGTTATGGAACATCCTGATCTGGCTCCAATCAAGGACGTCCACAAGCGTAGCGTAGTTGCCCAGCTTCTTGAGAATCAGGAAAAGGCTGCTCGTGAAGACGGTTTCGGTTCAGGCGGTTATCGTGCTCCAGGTCTCTTGGGCGAAGCTGCTCCAACAAACAGCATGGGTGCTTCGTCATCCACAGCAGCCGACGGTTCAATCGACACATTCGATCCAGTGCTTATTTCATTGGTTCGTCGTTCTATGCCTAACCTAATTGCATATGATATCTGCGGTGTTCAGCCAATGACTGGTCCAACAGGACTTATCTTCGCAATGCGTTCACGTTACACATCACAGAGTGGTACGGAAGCTCTCTTCAACGAAGCTAACACAACCTTCTCTGGTTCTGCTGCTGGTAATACTGCTTCACGTCTCGTTGTAGGTAACGCTACAACTGGTCGCGTTCAGGCTTCTAACGATCCAACCGATCGTGCTTCAGCTGCTACGACTTCTTCGTACACTGTTTCTACTGGTATGGCTCGTACTTGGGCAGAACGTCTTGGTGACGGTACTACAGCTGGTGGTAACTTCCAGGAAATGGCATTCAGCATTGAGAAGGTTGCTGTTAGCGCAGTTAGCCGCGCTCTTAAGGCAGAATACACAATGGAACTTGCACAGGACTTGAAGGCAATTCATGGTCTTGACGCCGAAACTGAACTATCAAACATCCTTGCTGCTGAAATCCTTTCGGAAATCAACCGTGAAGTTGTTCGTACAATCAACTATACCGCTTCTGCTGGCGCCCAGGAAAATACCACAACTGCTGGTACTTTCAACCTAGACGTTGACTCAAACGGTCGTTGGATGGTAGAAAAGTTCAAGGGTCTATTGTTCCAGATTGAGCGTGAAGCTAACCAGATTGCTAAGGCAACTCGTCGTGGTAAGGGCAATATCATGATCTGCGGATCTGACGTTGCTGCTGCTATGCAGATGGCTGGTGTTCTTGACTATACCCCTGCTCTTGCTAACAACCTAAACGTAGACGACACAGGAAATACTTTTGCTGGTGTTCTTAACGGACGTATTAAGGTCTATATCGACCCATACTTCTCATCAACATCTGGTTCACAGTATTTCACAATGGGTTATAAGGGTTCTTCAGCGTTCGACGCTGGTCTATTCTACTGCCCATACGTTCCTCTACAGATGGTTCGTGCTATTGGTCAGGATTCGTTCCAACCAAAGATCGGCTTTAAGACTCGTTACGGAATGGTTGCAAACCCATTCGCAACATCTTCAGCCGACGGTGTTATCGGTGCTCCAAACACCAAGGGTTACAACGTATACTATCGTTTCGTTAAGGTCACTAACCTTATGTAATCGAAAACTTTCCATGTGGGAAAGAATAAACAAGACGGGTTCAAACCGCAAACTGGGGAGCAGAAATGCTCCCCTTTTTTATTACTAAATAGTGTTATGAGCGCAGTAGATAATCAACCTACCAATATCAACTTCCTTGGACAAACGGGATTCCGCTTTTCTCTCAAGAGATTGCCTGGAGTTAACTATTTCTGTCAGGGTATATCTATCCCTTCAGTATCTGTTGGAGCTATTGAAAGCCCCACTCCTTTTGCTTTCGTGCCGCGTCCAGGCGACCGTATCACCTATTCTCCACTTTCTGTTAAGTTCAAAGTAGATGAAGATCTAAAGAACTATTTTGAGATTCAGAAATGGATTGAAGGCATAGGTCATCCCGATGACCTTTCTCAGACTCGTAAGTTGTCTCAAGACATCAATAATAGCCAAATCGCTGGATCACGTCAGGTTGGTTATTACACAACGTTCGTTTCGGATGCGGTTCTTTCGATTTTAACTAGCGCCAAAAACGTCAATAAGAATATCTTTTTCTATGAATGTTTTCCTGTTGATCTAACAGAACTTACGTTCGATTCTACGAACACGACTATCGAGTATCTCGAGGCTACGGTCACTTTCCGTTATCGTAAGTACACTCTTGAAGAGTAATATGACCCTTTCGTAACACTCTTATTATATCGTATATATCGCCATTCGTCAAGACTGTAATTGTATCTTGACATTAAGTTCACATTATGGTACTATTGCAATATGAAATTAGAAGATATCTACGATATGTGGGAAAGAGACGCCAAGTATGATGACTTGGCGCTCGACGTTAATTCCCTAGCAATCTCATCCCTTCATGCCAAATATAATCGTTTGCTGAGCGAAACGCGCAGTCAGCTTCGTAGTGCCATGATTAAGAAAAAGGCACATTTCAATACTCTACGCGAGTATTATCTAGGTAATTTAAATAATCCTGACGATTTAGAACGTATCAATCGTCAGCCTTTTCTTAATAAGGTACTAAAGAACGAAGTCAATAACTATATCGATGCTGATGGTGAGCTGGTGCGTATCGACGAACGTATTGCATTGCTTGAAGAAAAAGTTGAAGTTGTCATGGAAATCATGAAGTGTATCCACAAACGAGGTTACGACATTAAATCTGCTATTGAATGGAGAAAATATACGAATGGATTCTGACATCATAATCACTAAAGTGAATGAAGCCTGGATCCGTATTGAAGGCAACGAAGGTATGGTGCGTGAGATAGCTGACTATCTCACGTTTGAAGTACCTGGAGCTAAGTTTTCTCCCAAGTTTAAGTCGCGTGTGTGGGATGGGAAAATTAGATTATTGAACTCTCGTAACAATCAAACGTATGCTGGTCTTGCTAAAGATATTCAGAAGTTGTGTCAAGATCTTGACTTTAACTATAGTATCGCGAGCGAGCTCAACGAAACTGAGGAGTTTTCCCTTGCTGAAGCTAAAGAATTTTCACATACGCTCGGGCTCCCTTTTGAAGCCCACGATCATCAACTACGCGCATTTGCTATTGCTGTTAGGAGTAAACGCTGTATTCTGGTTTCTCCTACTGCTTCTGGTAAGTCTCTCATTATTTATCTACTGACGAGGTTCTATGACTGCCGTACTCTTATTGTTGTTCCAACTATTTCTTTGGTGCATCAGCTCTATTCTGATTTTGCCGACTATGGTTTTGTATCTGATGGGTTCGTCCATCGAATCTTTGGAGGCCAAGACAAACAAACAGATAAACCTATTGTTATCTCAACCTGGCAATCGGTTTATGAAATGGATAAAGCATTTTTCGAATCGTTTGACGTAATCATCGGAGACGAAGCTCACCTATTCAAAGCGCAGTCGTTGACGAAAGTCATGACGAATATGGTCAATACGAAGTATCGTTTTGGTCTGACAGGAACGCTAGATGGTTCGCAAGTCAACGAGCTAGTGCTCACGGGATTGTTTGGTCCTGCTGAAAAGATTATCAGCACAAAAGAATTGATTGATAGTGGCAAGCTCGCGACTCTTAAAGTCAAGGTGCTTATGCTGAATCATCCTATCGAAGAATGCAAGAAACTTGTAGGTGGAGCATATCAAGATGAAGTTAAGCACATTATTTCTTTTGAACCTCGCAATAAATTCATTCGTAATCTTGCTGTATCTCTCGGGGGGAATACGCTAATACTTTATGCTTATGTCGAAAAGCATGGCGCTATCCTGTATGATATGATCGGTGAGAAAGCTGGCAATCGTAAAGTGTTTTTTGTTCATGGTGGTGTTGACGGTGAAGAGCGCGAGTCTATCCGTGCTATCGTTGAGAAAGAAACCGATGCTATCATCGTAGCCTCGTACGGTACGTTTAGTACAGGTATAAATATCAAAAACCTTCATAATGTGATATTTGCAAGTCCAACTAAAAGCCGCGTGCGCACGATGCAGTCTGTAGGACGTGGTCTTAGAATTTCTGAAACGAAAGATAGCGTGGCATTATTCGATATCGCTGATAATCTTTCGATTAATGGTAAGAAAAACTTCACACTGAATCATCTTATCGAACGAGTGAAAATGTATAACAGTGAAGAGTTCCCGTATGAACTTCATACTATCAAGCTAAGGAGCGATAATGGATCAGGGCGAAGTTTATTTTCTGAAGATGTATAGCGGCGAAGACCTACTCTGTACGCTAGTAGGAGATGAAGAAGATCGTCTATATGTCACACAGCCTTATCGGGTTGAAATCATGCAAACGCCTGCAACGATGACTATGACTACGGCTATCATGCGTTGGATTCCATTCGAAAGTTTAATGGAACAAACCATTTGCCTAGATAAGAAAAACGTCTTGACATATATGCTAGTGGATGATATAGTTGCTAGTAAATACTTAAACACGATTGATCAGCACGCCCGCAGAGAACGCGAAGAGCAGGCTGATAAGATTAGACAAATGCTTGTGATGCAAGCTATTCAGAGAATTGCTAATAACAATCCGACAGGATCAGTACACTAATGACCGAACCAGCAAAAGTTCCCAAAAAGAAAATCCATTACGTTAACAATAAAGAACTGTACGCGGCTATGGTCGAGTATAAGAAAATTGTTAACGAAGCTAAAGAAGCTGGTAAGCAAAATCCACGCATCCCCAATTACGTTGGAGAGTGCATCATGAAGATTGCTACTCATTTGGCTTATCGTCCGAACTTCGCAAACTACACATTTCGCGAAGAAATGATTTCTGATGGGATTGAGAACTGTTTGCTCTATATCAATAACTTCAATCCAGACAAATATCAAAATCCTTTCGCCTACTTCACACAGATTATCTACTTCGCTTTCATTCGTCGCATTCAGAAAGAAAAGAAACATCTGTATACCAAGTATGCTGCGATTGAGTATGCTAATATGATGGGTGAAACTTCTGAAAGTCAAGTAGGAGATAAGAGCAACTACGATACTGATATCAAGTATGGTGAGTGGTCGCAGGAGCAGATGGAAAAGTTCATGATGGATTTCGAAGTCAGCAAGAATATCAAGCGCGGCAAAAAGGTCGCAGAGGTTGTTGAAACTAAAGAGACTGAATAATGAAAATTGCTTTAATTACTGATACGCATTGGGGAGTGCGTAATGATCACTCCGCGTTCCTTGACAACAATAAGAAGTTTCTCGATGACATTTTCTTTCCGTATATCGACTCTCATAGCATTGACACTATTATCCATCTCGGTGATCTTGTTGACCGCCGTAAATATCTTAACATCAACACAGCTAAACGCTTGCGTACAGATTTTCTCGACCCTATCCGAGACAGGAGTTTAGATTTCCATATCCTCGTAGGTAATCACGATACATATTTCAAGAACACGAATAGCGTCAACGTTCTACAAGAATTGCTCGTAGATAAGTATTCAGATTTCAAGATATACGATGAATATGCTAAGGTCGTAGAGTTTGATGGCACTAAGATTATGATGCTGCCCTGGATATGTGATGAGAACAGAGATATCATTCTGCAACAGATAGGATCAACTAATGCTCAAATCTGTATGGGGCACCTTGAGCTTGCAGGCTTTGAAATGTTTCGAGGTAGTCCGGTCAGTCACGGAGATGATCGTAGTCTTTTCGGTAGGTTTGATATGGTCCTTAGCGGTCACTATCATCACAGGTCTTCTGCTGGGAACATTCATTACCTTGGTAGCCATGCTGAATTTACTTGGAGCGACTACGATGACCCTAAAGGATTCCATATCCTTGATACAGAAACTCGTGAACTGGCGTTCATAGAAAATCCATATCGTATGTTCCGTAAGCTGTGGTACAACGATAAAAACTCAACGACCGAAGAATTGCTCGATCGTGATTGGGCTAAGTATGCTGGCGCTTATGTTAAGCTGATTGTGTCGAACAAAGATAATCCTATGAACTTTGATTTGTTCACCAGCAAACTATATGAGGCTGGTCCGCTTGAAGTTTCTATCGTTGAGGATCACCGGAATATGGATACTATCAGCGAGGCAGATCTAGTCGATGAAGCCCAAGATACGCTGACTATCCTATCGTCCTATATCAAGTCGATTGAGTCTAACGTGAACAATGATGATCTTGACAAACTGATGCGTTCATTATATAATGAAGCATTGAATATGGAAACGTGATATGGAATTTGTAGAAGGTAAGATCTACGCTGATCGTAGAGGTAATGAGTATAAGTATCTGTATAAGAGTGGTGGAGTAATCGTATTCAAAGACTCAGTCGGTAGACTTATTGCTCAACATTACTCTGGTCGTTTTAGATGGGATGACCAAGAGCATTCCCGTGATATTATTGGAAAGAAATGATTCACTTTACCAAAGTCCGTTGGAAAAATTTCCTTTCTACTGGCAACGCATTTACTGAAATTCAGCTCGACAAACATGACTCTACTCTTATCGTTGGTGAGAACGGTGCGGGTAAGTCTACGATGCTGGACGCAATCTGTTATGGACTCTACGGGAAACCATTCCGTAAGGTTAAGAAAGATCAGCTGATTAACTCAGTCAATGGACGTGACGTAGTCATCGAGATTGAGTTTCGTACGCACGATCATAGTTATCTTGTTCGTCGTGGTATCAAGCCTAATGTGTTTGAGATTCATGAAGACGGAGTACTGATAGACCAAGAAGCTGCTGTGCGCGACTATCAGGAAATGCTCGAAAAGAATATTCTCAAGCTCAGCATGAAATCGTTCACCCAGATAGTTATCCTGGGATCATCTTCGTTTGTTCCGTTCATGCAATTGACGACAAACGTAAGGCGTGAAGTCATCGAGGATCTGTTAGATATCCGCGTCTTTTCCTCGATGGCTCTACTGCTTAAGGATCGCGTAGCAACTAATCGTGAAGAGTATAAGCTCAACGAGCAAGCTATCCGTTATGCTCAGGATGCTATTAAGACACAAGAAAAGCTTCGCGCTGAAATCGATGAACAACGTGAAAGCAAGATCGCAGACTATAACGTAAGCATCATGCGGAACGAAGAAGACATATCTGTATCTAAGATAGCAATTGAAGAATATCAAGAAGAAATCGATAATCTACTAGAACAATGTGCCGACTATGATTATATCGTAGGTCGTATTCATAAGATAGTGTCGCTAGAGCAAAATCTTGAGAGCAAGAAAAGCAATGCTAATAAATCAATCAAGTTCTACACGGAAAATGATGAGTGCCCTACTTGCGCACAGCTCATTGAGGAAACCATTAGAAAGTCGAAGATCGATGAGAAGAAAAGTTCCGTTGAAGAAATTAAAGAAGCCCTTACCAGACTTGAGGATGAACATAGGAAAGCAGAGCATCGTCACAGTGAGATCCGAGGGATTCAGGCTGATATTAGAAGGTTACAAGCTGAAACGAATCGTTTTCAATCCTCAATTGAGTCCTATCAAAAAGAAATCGCTATTTGGAACAAAGAAATCGCCAACCTTAACAAGACGCAGGGAACCTTTACCGAATCCGCAATTCTTTCATCCAAACTTGAGTTAGATAAAGCGCTCAGCTCAAAGGAGCAGATTCTTACTGATAAGGAAATGTTTGAACTGGCTACGGTAATCCTACGCGACTCAGGCATCAAGTCTCGTATCATCAAGCAGTATATACCTGTCATAAATACACTTGTCAATAAGTATCTAGCAGCCATGGATTTCTTCGTGAAGTTCGAACTCAACGAACAGTTCGAGGAAAAGATACTTTCGCGTCATCGTGATGATTTCACTTACGAGTCATTCAGTGAAGGCGAAAAGATGCGTATCGACTTATCTCTCCTGTTCACGTGGCGCGCGATCGCGCGAATGAAAAATAGCGCCAGCACAAATCTGCTTATCCTTGATGAAGTGTTTGATGCTTCACTAGATGCTAATGGTTGTGATGAGTTCTTAAAGCTTATTCACGATATGGAAGAGACTAACATCTTTGTGATATCTCATAAGGGTGACGTTCTCAACGATAAGTTCAGTAATGTGCTGCGCTTCGCTAAACAAAAGAATTTCAGTAGGATAATGTGATATTCTATTACGATAACGAAAACAATGTGTATACTAATCAGTGGGATGCACTTGCTTCGGGTAAGAAATGCAGACTATATTATTATGACGACATTTTTAATAGCGTAGATTGGACTATCGAACCATCAGAGACGCTAAACGAACTCTATAAAATACGAGCGCAAGAAATACGCGATACTTATGATCATGTTATCCTTTGCTACTCGGGTGGGCATGATTCTACGAACATATTAGAAGTGTTCTACTACAACAATATTCGTGTTGATGAAATCGTTCTTGTTGGTTCGTTTTCTCAGGATAGCTATACTGGTTCTGACGAAAATCATAACGCTGAAATCCACAAGAACTGTTTTCCCACTCTAAACGGATTTAATCTACCAAACACCAAGATCACAGTTGTCGATTACGCAAAACTGTTTAATGATCATATGAACTTTTCGTTAATACGAAAGTATGGCAATGAGTGGATTAAGCATGTGGGAATATGTCGTAGCATAGGTCATCTATTCTGGTACGATTTCAAAGATTTCGTAGGTGCTAAGAACGATAAGAAAACTTGCTATGTGATGGGGATTGATAAGCTGAACTATTCTCGAGGCACCTTCCTATTCAACGACCTTTCGTTATTCGCTTACGGTGGTGTGTACAAGAGTGATAATTTCGACAGAGTGAATTTTTACACCTCACCTGAAACAAATGCTATGAATATCATGAGAAAACAAGCGCATATATTGAACTATGTTAAGACAGTCGATTGCTATGCTAAGAATTGGGAAAACGAATATGAAAAGGTTATCTATAATCTTAAAAATCCTATCATACACGAATCGCCTAAATCTATATCATCATCAATAAGCGTTCGTGATATGTTTATGTTCAGAACAAACGAATCAGATATGCACAAAATGTTCAAGGAAGGATTACGTTTGCTGAGTAAGGTAACTTCAATAGAATCGAAACCTATATATTTCACCAGACCCTATTATGTGGAAAAACGATAATGGTAGAACTTATTAAAAGTAATGATCCGCGTCTATTAGAAACTTGTCCAGAGTTTGATTTCGTGAATGGATACACGATGGATGATGGAACAGTTATAAAGGGAAAAGAACTGTACGAGCTTCTTCGTGATAAGATGGTTGAAGAGAAAGGTGTAGGTCTTTCTGCTTGCCAGCTGGGTATCATGACTCGCGTATTTGTTATCGGTAATCCAAGCGAACCCGAAAGTATCATCGGTGTGTTCAATCCGCTTATCGTAGATTATGATGAAGATAAGGTGCTTTATGAAGAAGGATGCCTTAGCTTTCCAGGATTGTTCATCAAGATCAAGCGACCTCGTGCTATCCGCGCACGATATCGTGGTTGGGATGGGGAAGCAGGCACTACAAGATACGAAGGTTACACGGCTCGCGTATTCCAGCACGAGTATGACCACCTTAATGGTATAACCTTTAACAAACGTGCATCTTATTATCACTTAGAGCAAGCTCGTAATTTCAAAAAGAAAGCTGATCGTCGTCTTGCGGATATCAAACGAACAGCTTGATGAAATGTTCGCGGTCGCGGGCGTAAGTAAGGATAAACTCCACTTATGTCTGCGACTCATGGGAAAAGAACATCTCCACGATCAGCGTATGAAAGATATGTGGAAACCTGAGTTTCCTTCTATCAACTACTGTTACACAGTTTGCGAATAT